>Ga0308156_1000602_pt1 | contig 65123 bp, 55 predicted proteins | sample PhyAR2_FD_201041 | JGI IMG/M metagenome (GOLD analysis project Ga0308156, IMG submission 201041) | Phyllosphere microbial communities from UC Gill Tract Community Farm, Albany, California, United States - DLSL A.R2 | ecosystem: Host-associated > Plants > Phyllosphere > Unclassified | place: USA... | reverse complement strand
CCGAGGCCGAGCTCGTCGAGCCCCAGGGCGCAGTCCGTCACCGGGAGCGCCCCGCACGCCAACGACTCGTAGAGCCGCGCGTTGAGGGTGCCGTACTCGGCCGCCGGCGCGATGACGTCGTCGACCACGAAGGCGGCGGCGCGGTACACCTCCGGCAGGGCGAAGAACGACACCGCGGGACGGAGCTCGACACCGTCCGACGCCTCGACGTGCTCGACGTTCGCCGCGAACCAGACCACCGGCTCGGGCGGCGCCACCTCGAGCAACACGTCCTGCACGGCGCGCCGCGCGCCCCAGAAGTTCACGGTGGTGACGGCGCGCGCCGTCCGGGTGGACTCGTCACCGGTCGTGAAGAGCTCCGGGTCGACCGCGATCGGGACGACCTCGACGGGACCCTCGAACACCGCCGCGAGCGCGTCCCGGGCCGGCGTGGAGGACGCCCACACGGCGTCGAACTCCGCCAGGTGGGCGGACGTCGTCCAGGTGGCGGTCCAGTTCCGGACCCAGGCGACCGTCGCCGTGCCCGCGGGCACGAGTCCGGGGACGAACGACTCGATCATGCTGACCAGGACGGTCGTGTCGGCGGGGACCTCCTCGGCCCAGCGCGTGGTCGGCCACATCGCCACGCCCCACCCCTCGGCGCGCAGCGCCCGGGCCAGGCCGAGCGCGACGAACAGGTCGCCCTTGCCCTCGGCCGGGTCGTCGGTCGACACGGCGAACCGGACGGTGCCGCGGGGTCCGTCGGCGTGCTCGCCGCGCGCCAGGCGCTCGTAGTCCTCGGCGAGCGGCGAGGGGGCGGGTGCGGTCGGGATCGTGGGCTGCGGCACGGGTGCTCCGGTTCGGCGGGGGACGGCGCGACGACCGGGGTGTCGCGCGCGATGGCCTGGGTGGCGGCCGTGAGCCATTGTGCACGACGCGTGCGCGGACGCGGGTGCACGGCGCGGGCGGGGCCGCGCGTGTGCGAGCACGAGCGACGGGGAGCGGGCTTGTACAGTGATGACGGTCGACGGGCTCCGTCGGCGCCGCACCACCGATCCCCGCCGCTGACGCGGCACGCTGGAGGAACCCGCCGTGACAGAGCGCAAGCCGGGAGTCGTCTCCGTCGTCCTCGTGAACTACAAGGGCACCGACGACACCCTGACGAGCATCGCCGAGCTCCGCAAGCAGGACTGGCCGCAGGACCGCCTGGAGGTCGTCGTCGTCGACAACGGCTCGGGGCCGGAGCACGTCGGGCGGCTCAAGGCGTCCGACCTCGACTTCACGCTCGTCGACTCGGGGGCGAACCTCGGCTTCACGGGCGGGTGCAACCTCGGCGTCGAGCACACCTCCGGTGAGATCGTGGCGTTCCTCAACAACGACGCCCGGCCGGACACCGGCTGGGTGCGCGAGGCCATGGCGACGTTCGCCTCCGGCGCCGACATCGGTGCCGTGGCGTCGAAGGTCCTCGACTGGGAGGGCGTCAACGTCGACTTCACCGAGGCCGCGATGACCTGGTACGGCATGGGCTACAAGCCCTTCGCCGGGTCGCCGGACACCGGGCGCTGGGAGTCCGAGACCGACGTCCTGTTCGGCACCGGCGCGGCCATGTTCGTCCGAGCGGAGCTCTTCGAGCAGCTCGGTGGCTTCGACGACCGCTACTTCATGTTCTACGAGGACGTCGACCTCGGGTGGCGCCTCAACCTGCTCGGCTGGCGCTTCCGGTACCAGCCGAAGTCGGTCGCGTTCCACAAGCACCACGCATCGATGAACAAGTTCGGCGACTTCCGCGAGACCTACCTGCTCGAGCGCAACGCGCTGTTCACGCTGTACAAGAACCTCGGTGACGAGCAGCTCGCCGCCGCGCTGCCCGGGTCCCTCGCGCTCGCCGTCCGGCGTGCGGTGGGGCGCGGGGAGCTCGACTCGACCGCGCTCGACCTCCGCAACCCCGGCGACGACAGCGTCCCGACGATCCCGGTGCCGAAGACGAGCATGGCGGGCATCTACGGCGTCGACCAGTTCGTCGAGCAGCTGCCGTCGATGACCGAGTCCCGTCGCGAGATCCAGGCCAGCCGCGTCCGCAGCGACCGCGAGCTCCTCCGCCTGTTCGGCAACCGCGACGAGCCGGCGTACCCGATCCCGGACTACCTGGCGGGCTACGACAAGATCGTGCACTCCCTCGGCGTGCTCGAGGTCGGGACGCGTCGCCGGATCCTCATCATCACCGGCGACTCGATCGGCGAGAAGATGGCCGGGCCGGCGATCCGTGCGACCCAGATGGCCAAGGAGCTCGCGGGCGAGCACGACGTCCGGGTCATCAGCCTCACCCGCTCCACGCCCGTCGATCCGTCGTACGAGGTCGTCACGGTGCCGCACCGTCACCCGCGCCAGATGGTCGAGCACGAGGCCTGGGCCGACGTCATCGTCGTGCAGGGGCACGCGCTGCGTCTGTTCCCGGTCCTCGAGTCGACGCAGAAGATCCTCGTCGTCGACGTCTACGACCCCCTGCACCTCGAGCAGCTCGAACAGGGCCGCAGCGACGACGTCGACCAGTGGAACCGGCAGATCCTCGACGCCTCGGACACGCTGAACCACCAGCTCGAGCTCGGCGACTACTTCATCTGCGCCTCGGAGCGTCAGCGGATGTTCTGGCTCGGACAGCTCGCCGGCTCCGGTCGTGTCAACGCCCGCACCTACTCGCGGGACGCCGACCTGCGCTCGCTCATCGGCGTCGTGCCGTTCGGGCTGTCTTCGACGCCGCCCGTGCACGACCAGCAGCGGGTCAAGGGGGTCGTGCCCGGCATCGGGAAGGACGACAAGCTCGTCGTCTGGGGCGGCGGGATCTACGACTGGTTCGACCCGATCACGCTCGTCCGGGCCGTCGGGGAACTGGCCGTCCGTCGGCCGAGCGTGAAGCTCTTCTTCATGGGCGTGCAGCACCCGAACCCGGACGTGCCCGAGATGGACATCGTCGCGAAGGTGCGCGCCGAGGCCGACGCGCTCGGGCTCACGGGCCGGAACGTCTTCTTCAACGACTCGTGGATCCCGTACGAGGAGCGCGGTGCGTACCTGCTCGAGGCCGACGCCGGTGTCTCGACGCACTACGAGCACCTGGAGACCACGTTCTCGTTCCGGACGCGGATCCTCGACTACCTGTGGGCGCGACTGCCCATCGTGACGACCGTCGGCGACTCCTTCGGCGACCTGGTCGCCGAGGAGCGCCTCGGCATCGCGGTCCACGAGCAGGACGTCGCCGGGCTGGCGGACGCGCTCGAGACGGCGATGTTCGACGAGCGAGCCCGGTCGGAGTTCATCGGCAACGTCGACCGCGTCCGTGAGCAGTTCACGTGGGAGAACGCACTGGCACCGCTGGTCGAGTTCTGCCGCAACCCGGTCCGTGCCGCCGACAAGTCGGTGCGCGAGCCGGCCGCAGCGGTCGCGGCACACCAGATGCGGGTGCGCGTGCCGGACCGCAGGAAGCTGTACGGGGTCCGCCACGACATCGGTCGTGCGGTGCACTACCTGCGCGCGGAGGGCCCGCGCAGCGTCGCGGCCAAGGTCGCGCACCGCCTGCGCAACCGCTGACCCACCCGCGGCCTTGCCGCGCACGACGCCCGCGTCACGCACAGCGTGGCGCGGGCGTCGTGCGTCCCGGGGTCCCACGTCCCGGGATCCTGGGCGGCGGCGGCGCGGTCGTGACGGGTCAGGTGCGGGGCAGGTGCCGCCGCCAGGACCGGCGACGCGCCGCGACCACGAGCACCGTCACGAACAGCATGAGACCGGCACCGTGCAGCAGGTAGCTCTCCGCGGTGCTCGTCACCGCGAGGAGCACCAGCACCGCCGCGGGCCACACGTAGGCCACACCGGGGAACGTGGTCGCGGTCACCCACGCCCGCGCGAAGGCCAGCAGGGCCGCGATGCCGAGCAGGATGGTGCCCGCGAGCCCGATCTGCAGCCAGGCGTCGACGAAGGCGTTGAGGCCGGACGAGTACGGCGCCCCCGACGGGGACACGAAGGTGACGAACGGCACCACCGGCTCGCGCGGCCAGGTGCCGACCCAGCCCCAGCCCTGGATGGGGTACTGGACGATGAAGGTGCGGATCTCCGACCACAGCTGCAACCGCGTCGCCGTCCCGCCCGCCGCCCCAATCTCGGCCAGCACGCGTCCGCGCGCCGCGACGAGGACGGCGGCCATGAGCAGCACCGTCGCGCCGAGCACCGTGTTCACCACCGGTCTCGTGGTCGGTCGGGCGTGCCGCAACGACCAGATCGCCAGTGCGACGACGGCCAGTGCGATCATCGACAGCCCGGTGATGGGGGACTGCACGAGCATCAGGGCGATCACGGCGAGCGCGGTCGAGGTGATCGCCCGCCCGACGCTCACCGACCGCGTCAGGAACTCGACGACGAACGTCACGAGCGCGGTCGCGGCGATGAAGCCCATGAAGTTGCGGGTACCGCCGATGCCCTGGATCGGACCGCCGTACGCGATGTTCCCCTCGATGCCCAGCCCCGGGATCGGCAGGTCGAGCACGAGCCCGGAGAGGACCTCGAGCCCGAGCGCGACCACGAGCAGGATGCGGAACGCGTCACCGGAGGCCCGGATGACCTGGACGAGGTCGCGGCCGAGCGCCAGGTACAGGCCGAGGCCGACGAAGCAGAGCGTCCCGACGAACCCGCGGAGCGCCACCCACGAGTACTGGCTCCAGAGCACGCTGAGCGCGCAGTAGCCCACGAACGCCAGCAGCGACAGGGGGAGCACCCCGTGCCACTCGATCCGGTACCGCTGGCCGAGCAGGCTCAGCCCCGCCAGCACGACGAGGGTGACGAGCACCGCCTGGTCGCCGGCGGTCCCGACGAGGCGTTCGACGGCGGGGCGGCCGAACGCGTAGAGCACGATCACCGTCGCGAGGGCCTGGCTGAACCGCCCCCCGGCGGAGAAGCCGATCCAGGCGGACAGGTAGCGGCGCGCCAGCACGTGCCTCGTCACCCGTCCGTCGCTCACCCGACCATCTTGTCCTACTCACCGCTGGACGACGCATCCGGGACGCTCCGCCCGGCCTCATAGCGGATCGGCGATATCGCACTATCGTCGATCCGCGATGGACGAGACACCGCGGGCAGGTCGGGCCGCCCCCGTGATCCGCGGTGCGGCCGTGGTGGTGGTCGGACTCCTCGCCGCCGCCGTCGCCGCGTGGCGGCTCGGTGCGGTCACCCGCGGCACCGCGTGGGCCGAGGACGCCGGGCTCTTCCTGCGCGAGCGCATCGCACTCGGTCCGGTCGACTCGTTGCTGCACCCGTACGCGGGCTACCTGCACCTGGTCCCGCGGCTGCTCGTCGACGTCGCGTGGGCACTCCCGGTGCAGTGGTACGCCGTCGCGCTCGCACTGGGCGCGTGCGGGGTCGTCGGGGTCACGGCGTCCGCGGTGGTCGTGCTGGCACGTGACGTCGTGCCGTGGCTGCCGGCCCGGGTCCTGCTCGCCCTCGTCCCCGCCCTCGTGCCGCTCGCACCGTACGAGGTCCTCGGGAACGCAGCGAACGTGCACTGGACCCTCCTCTTCCTCGCGCCCTGGTTGTTCGCCCACCGCGCCCGCACCCGGTGGGGCGCTGCGGTGCAGGCCGTCCTGACGGCGCTGGTGGTGCTCAGCGAGGTCCAGGCGGTCCTGTTCCTCCCCCTGCTGGCGCTGGCACTCGCCCGCGGACCCGCACGGACGCCGGGCGACGAACGACCCGGACGCGGCCGCGCGGTCCCGGTGGTCGTCGTCGCGCTGGGTGGGTGCGCAGCCCAGGCGGTCACGGCGCTGACGACGGACCGGGCGTCGCGTCCCGGCGGCGCGGGCTTCGTGGACGTCGTCGCGGGCTGGCTCCTCCAGCCGGTGGCGGCGCTCTGGCAGCCGGACGTCGGCGCGGTGGTGCGCGCGGTGGCTGCCGACGGCTGGGCGGCCGTCCTCGTCCCGGTGGCGGTCCTGGCCCTGCTCGGCGTGACGGCGTTCGTCGTCGCCCCGTGGCGGACCCGGTGGTTCCTCCTGGCGACGGCCACGGCCTCCTTCGCGGTCTGGTGGGCGGCGCTCGCGGCGAACCCGGTCGACGTGCCGTGGTCGGCACCGACCGCCGCGCTCGGAGCCGTCCCGCCGCTGCGGTACGCGGCACCGTCCGGCGCGTTCCTGCTCGCCGCGGTGCTGGTCGCCGCGGGTGCACTCGCGGGTCACCGGCACGCGGGTGCGGTGCTCGCGCGGACCGGCGGGTGGGCACTCGTCGGTGTCGTCGTGGTCGCGACCCTCGGCAACGCCGCACCGGGACCCACACGGCGCTCCGACGGCCCCGTCTGGGCGGACCAGGTGGCAGCGGCACGGGTCACGTGCGGCCGGGACCCCGACGGCACCGTCACCTTCCGCGCGGCACCGTGGGCCGCCGACGTCCCGTGCCGTCGGCTGATCGGGCGCTGACCGGACCCGGAGCGTCGCCGGGCGACGGTCAGCGAGCGGTCGGCTGCCGGAACTCGCGCTTCGTCAGCGGTGTCCGTGCCCCGTCACCGGTCGACGGTGGTTCGTCGCCGACGAGCACGTTCCGGGTCTTGACGGCGATCAGGGCCAGCAGCACCCAGTTGCCCTGGTAGAGCAGCCGTGACTCCGCGACGGACTGCACGAGCAGCGCGACGACGACGAGCAGCGGGAAGAGCGAGACCGGGTCGAACGCCCGCGGACGCAGCGCGGTGTCGTACACGATCCGCGTGGCCGACGCCCAGGAGCGCTGGAGCGTGGTGAGCACGTAGATGCCGAACAGCAGGAGCCCGACGATGCCCGTCTGCATCCAGACGTCGAGCCAGGCGTCGTGCGCCTGCAGGTACGTCACACCGTTCCGCCGGTACAGGTCGGCCAGGGTCGGGATGTCCGGCCACCAGTACCCGATCCACCCCCAGCCCACGACCGGGTGCTGCTCGGCGAGTCCGACCACGCGCTCCCAGATGACCCCGCGGCCGGTGGCGTCCGTGCCCTTGCCAAGCACCTCGGAGACGACGCTGCGACCGAGCACACCGGCGACGACCACGACGGCACCGACGCCGACGAGCAGCACGGTGCGCGGACCGCGCCGACCGTCCGGCACCCGGCGGATCCAGAGGGCGACGAACAGCGCCACCACGACCCCTGCGGCGGCGAGGAGCACGGTCGACGACCGGGTGCAGACGAGGGTGACGCCGAACACGACGAACCACGCGATCGCACGGTGGGGTCGCATGCGGTGCTCGGCGAGCTGGACGGCGACGGCGATCGTGGCGAGCAGGGCGACCATCGCCAGCAGGTTCCCGTTGCCGGGCAGTCCCTGGACCTGACCGCCCGTGAACAGCGCGGCCCGCGACGCGTAGAAGGCATCGGGGACGTCACGCGTGCCGTAGTCGGTCCAGATCGGCGCGACGGGGTGCCGCACGACGACGGCGACGAAGGCCTCGAAGACGAGCGAGAGCAGCACGACCCACCGGAAGGCCAGGCTCGCGGCGTCGGCGATCCGACGCCAGCTCAGGGTCGAGGCGATCGCGAACGCCACGGCGGCGCAGGCGACCTGCGCGGTCAGGCTGGCCAGCGTCGCCGGGCGCCAGTGCGACCACAGGACGGAGACCAGGCACCACGCCAGGAAGAGCCAGAGGGACCGCGGCGTGCGGGCGATGGACGGCCGGGCGCGGACGAGCACGGCCACGCCCCAGACCGCGAGCCCGCCCCACAGGGTGCCCGCCCCCCACCACGTGACGGCGTTCGGCACGGCGTCGCCGGCGAACAGGACGAACAGCACGGTGGCGCCGTAGGCGAAGGCCTCGCGCTCGGGGACCGTGCCGCGGGACGCCGGCCAGGTGTTCGTCACGGTCGCAAGGGTACCGGCGCCGGAGCCGGCCGGCGTGTGCTCCGCGCCGGTCACCGTCGGTCCGTCGCCGCGAGCGCCGATGCGATCTCGTCGCCGAGGTAGGGCGCGAGGGTCTTCGCGAACGTGTTCGTCAGGTGGGTGGGGTCGCGGTGCACCATCACACCGCCGATCACCGCGGGGCAGACCGTCGTCGTGCAGTAGTACTGCGTCAGGTCGATCACGCGGGCGGTCCCCGCCGGCATCCGCGCGACGGCCTCGGCACTGCCGTCGAACAGCGCGAGCGCGTCCCCGCGGCTGCTGTCGCACACGCCGGTGGTCGGACCGGACATCTGGCCGACGCAGGCGACGACGTCGGCACGGGCCGTCGGGTTGTCGCGCAGCGCGACGACCGGGATCCCCGCGTCCGCCGCGACCTGCCACGCGTCGACCAGGCCGTCCACCACCGTGTCGTCGGCCGACCGGCCGTCGGCGGCGGTCACCCGGCCGTTGCCGGTCGAGTGCGTGACGAGCAGGCCGTCGAGGTCCGGGTGGGTGCGCAGGTACTCGAGCGCGTTGCGCTTCCAGCCGTCGCAGAGGTCCACCTGCTGCTGGGAACCGGCCTGCTGCTGCGCCGTCGTGAGGTAGCAGCTGATGTGCCCGGCGAGGTCGATCCGCCAGTCGTGCTCCTCGGCGATCCGTTCGTAGGTGTCGACGAGCACGTTGTTGTGCGAGTCGCCGATCGCGATGAGGTGCTTCTTCCACCCCGTCGCGGGGCCGAGACGGCAGACGTTGAACGCGTCGGAGTCGTTCGACCAGCAGGCCGCACGGTTCGCGTCGTCCTGCACGGCGTTCGCCGCCGCGGGCACCCGGACGTCGGCCAGCGCCGGGTTCACGCAGGGGTCGGCCGACGAGATGCGCGCCGCCGCGCCGAAGCACCGCACGTCACCGGAGTCGAGCCGCTCGGCGAACCGGGCCGCCTGCTCCTGCTGGACGTGCAGGGCGACGAGCGAGGAGGCGCCGAGCGCGACCACGAGCACCGTCGCGAGGGCGCCGACCAGCGCGACGGCCCGCGGCCGGAGCAGTCGGACGCCGCGCGAGAACCGCAGCGGTTCCTCGACGAGCAGCGTCGTCAGCGACGCCAGCACGAGCGCACCGACCAGCACCGCCGCCTTGTCCTTCAGCGTCAGCTCGTGCCGGAGGACGATCGGCAGCACGACGACCATCGGCCAGTGCCAGAGGTACACCGCGTACGAGATCCGACCCACGAAGGCGACCGGGGCGACCCGTCCGAGCGCCGGGAGTCCGCTGTGCTCGCCGAGCAACACGACGAGCGTCGCGCCCACCACGGGGAGGGCCGCAGCGATGCCGGGGAAGGGGGTCGACCCGGTGATCACCAGGAGGGACGCCAGGAGCAGCACGACACCGATCCACGCACCGACGACGCGGACCGACCGGGCGACCGTCGTCCGGGGGCGGGCGAGCGACACGGTGGCCGCGAGCCCACCGAGCGCGAACTCCCAGGCCCGCGTCGCCGTCGAGAAGTAGGCGATGCCGGCGGCCGTCTCCGTCTGCACGACGCTCCACGCCAGCGAGAGCACGACCACGGCGGCGAGCAGCACCCGGACGGTGACGACCGGGGAAGCGGAACGCCGCGACCGGCGGGCGACCCAGAGCGCCGCGAGCAGCACCAGCGGCAGCGCGATGTAGAACTGCTCCTCGACCGAGAGCGACCAGAAGTGCTGGTAGGGCGACGGCTGGTTGCCCTGCGCCAGGTAGTCGACGGAGTCCGCGGCGAGCTGCCAGTTCTGCACGTACACGGTCGACGCGATCAGCTCGCGGCCGTACTGCCCCCACAGCGCGCTCGGGACCCACACGAGCACGGCGACCCCGGTGGCCGCGAGCGTCAGGAAGGCGCCGGGCAGCAGGCGCTTCGCGCGTCGCGCCCAGAACGCGCCGAGCCGGATCCGGCCCGTCGTGACCACCTCGCGCAGCAGGTGCCCGGTGATGAGGAACCCGGAGATGACGAAGAACACGTCGACACCGACGAACCCGCCCGGGAGGCGGGCGGGCCACAGGTGGTAGAGCACCACGGCCGTGACCGCGAACGCCCGCAGGCCCTGCACGTCCCACCGGGTCCGGTGCCCGTCCCGCTCGGTCGGGGGTGGCGAGGACGGGCGGGTCGGGGCCTGGGCCGTGCTCGCGTTCATCGCGCACGAGTCTAGGCGGGCACGGCCGGTAGGCTCGCCGCATGTTCCTCGGCATCACCAACACCCCGCGCGACTACGCGTGGGGATCGGTCACCGCGATCCCCGAGCTGCTCGGCCGCACCGTCACGGGCGTCCCGCAGGCGGAGCTCTGGCTCGGCGCCCACGCCGGCAGCCCGAGCGTCGTGGTCAACCCGGCGATGGTCGGCGGCGCGGACACGCTCCGCGACTGGATCGACGCCGAACCCGAGGCCGCCCTCGGTCCGGACCGGTCCGGACTGCCGTTCCTGCTGAAGCTCCTCGCCGCCGCGGCACCGCTCTCGCTGCAGGCGCACCCCACCCCCGAGCAGGCCGAGGAGGGGTTCGCGCGCGAGGAGGCAGCCGGCGTGCCGATCGACGACCCGTCGCGCAACTACAAGGACCCCTTCCCGAAGCCCGAGCTCGTCGTCGCCCTGAGCGAGCGCTTCGAGGCGCTCAGCGGGTTCCGCCCGGTGGCGGACACCACCGCCGAGGTCGAGGCACTCGACGGCGGGACCGGCCGGCTCGGTCCGCTGCTCGTGCACCTGGCCCACGGGCTCGAGGACACCGTCCGCTGGCTCGAGACGGCCGACCCCTCGGCGCTCGCCGTGGTGCAGGCCGCCACGGACCTGGCGACGGCCGTGCCCGACGCGGACCGGACGCCGAACACGCAGACGGTCGTCGACCTCGCCGACGCGTACCCGGGCGACCCCGGCGTCGTCGTGTCGCTGCTCATGCACCGGGTGACCCTCGCCGCCGGCGAGGCGATGTACCTGCCGGCCGGCAACGTGCACGCCTACCTCGACGGGCTCGGCATCGAGCTCATGGCGCCCTCCGACAACGTGCTCCGCGGCGGCCTCACGGCCAAGCACGTCGACGTGCCCGAGCTGCTGCGCGTGCTCGACTTCGCGGCGTACCCGGCGCCCGTCCTGACGCCCGAGCACCTCGACGCCGGCGTCGACCGCTTCGCACCGGAGGGCGTCGGGTTCGCCCTCGTGCGCGTCACCGGCGACGGCCGTCCGGTCGGCCTCAGCACCGGCGGGGTCGCTCCGCTGTCCGGTCCGTCCATCGCGGTGTGCACCGCGGGGGCCGTCACGCTCGTCGGGGCCACCTCGGCGACGCTGCTCCGACAGGGGGAGTCCTGCTACGTCACCCCGGACGAGGGCGACGTCACGGTCGAGGCGGACGCCGCCGTCGGGCTCACCTCGACGGTGTTCATCGCGACGGGTGCGTGAACACGCACGGTCCTGCGGCCGGGCACGGCGGTGCCGTCCGCTAGCGTGACGAGCATGAGTTGGCTGGTCACCGGCGGTGCCGGGTACATCGGGTCCCACGTCGTCCGCGCCCTGCGCACCGCCGGCATCGACACGGTCGCGTTCGACGACCTGTCGAGCGGCTTCCGCGCGTTCGTCCCGGAGGACGTGCCGTTCGTCGAGGGGACGATCCTCGACGGCGACCTGCTCGCCCGGACGCTGCGCGAGCACGACGTCACGGGAGTCGTCCACGTGGCCGGCTTCAAGTACGCCGGCGTCTCGGTGGAGCGTCCGCTCCACACGTACGAGCAGAACGTCACCGGCACCGCGACGCTGCTCCGCGCGATGGCCGACACCGGCGTGACGAAGGCCGTCTTCTCGTCGAGCGCCGCGGTCTACGGCACGCCCGACGTCGACGTCGTGGTCGAGGAGACCCCGAAGTCGCCGGAGTCGCCCTACGGCGAGTCGAAGCTCATCGGCGAGTGGCTGCTGCGCGACATGGAGGTCGCGGCCGGGTTCTCGACGACGTCGCTGCGGTACTTCAACGTCGTCGGCTCCGGCGTGCCCGACCTGTACGACGCGAGCCCCCACAACCTCTTCCCCCTCGTCTTCGACGCCCTGCTCGCCGGCCGCACGCCCCGCATCAACGGCGTCGACTACGACACCCCGGACGGCACCTGCGTCCGCGACTACATCCACGTCGCCGACCTCGCGCACTCCCACGCGGTGGCGGCACGACGGCTCGAGGCGGGGGAGCGACTCGAGCGCGCCTACAACCTCGGCAGCGGGGACGGGGTGAGCGTGCGGCAGATCATGGACGCCATGGCGAGCGGCACGGGCATCGCCTTCGAGCCCGAGGTCGCACCGCGGCGTCCGGGCGACCCGGCGCGGATCGTCGCCACCGGCGAGGCCGCGGCGCGCGACCTCGAGTGGGCGATGCGGCACACGCTCGACGAGATGGTGACGAGCGCCTGGGAGGCCCGCCGCCGCGTCGGCTGACCCCCGGCGCGGGCCCGGATCCGTCCCCCGTCGTCCGGACAGAACCGGTGCGACACGCCCGTACGGGGGACATGACACGCCGCGACGGTCAGAGCCTTCTATGATCCGCGACTTGACTCAGCCGAATGACACCGCTGTAATTACAGGCAACGGCTCCGGTCGTTGCAGGCCGTCGTCGACATGTCAGGGGTGATCAGGGTGAACGGTTCCGACTTCCACGCCGACGTGCCGGAGGACTGGCACGTCGATCCGGTGGCGCTCGGCGTCCCGGGCGTCCGCCGCTCCGAGGGCGACGAGGAGAACCCGCTCGCGTGGCAGGTCGACTCGCTCTGCGCGCAGACCGACCCCGAGGCCTTCTTCCCCGAGAAGGGCGGCTCGACGCGCGAGGCGAAGAAGATCTGCACGTCCTGCGAGGTCCGTTCGCAGTGCCTGGAGTACGCCCTCGAGAACGACGAGCGCTTCGGCATCTGGGGCGGCCTGTCCGAGCGTGAGCGACGGAAGCTCCGCCGCCGCGCCTGACCGGCACCCGACGCGCCTCCGCTGCGCACGGCGCTGGCGCGCAGCTTCACGGCACGCCGTCGTCGGGCGCGGGGACCGCCGCCGGCAGACCGTAGAGTGACGCGCGTCATGCAGACCAGCCCCGCGAACACCCGGTCCGCCCCGTCCCGGTCAGCCCAGCCCCGCGTCACCGCGCTGCTGGTGACCGCGAACGCCGGCGACCACCTCGACCGGACCCTGAACGCCCTCGTCGCCCAGACCCGGCACCCCGACGAGCTCGTCGTCGTCGACATCGGCTCCTCGGACGGCTCGACGGCCGACATCGCCCTGGGTGGTTCGGCAGGTCTGGTCCGGCTCCCGGCCGGCCGGCCGTTCGGTGCAGCCGCGGCGGCAGGGGAGCGCGAAGCGGCGACCGCGGACCCGGACGACGCCGTCGACGAGTGGCTCTGGCTCCTCGGGCACGACAACGCCCCCGCGCCGACCGCGCTGGCCGAGATGCTCTCCGCGGTGGAGATCGCCCCCTCCGTCGCGGTCGCCGGCCCCAAGCTCGTCGCGACGGACGACCCGTCGCTCATCCGCGCCTTCGGCGAGAGCACCACGCGCTTCGGCCGGTCGATCACCCTCGTGCAGGACGAGCTCGACCAGGGCCAGCACGACCGGCACACCGACGTCATGGGCGTCGCCGCGGGCGGCATGCTCGTCCGTCGCTCGGTCTGGCGCGACCTCGGCGGCTTCGACCCGGCGTTGCCGGACGTCGACGCCGCCCTCGACTTCTGCATCCGGGCCCGTCTCGCCGGGTACCGCGTGGCCGTCGTGCCCGAGGCCCGGGTCACCAGTGCCGGCCCGATCGAGGAGTTCGGGCGCAAGCGCGTCTCCGAGGCCCGTCGTGTCCGCCTGCACCGTCAGGCGCAGCTGCACCGCCGACTCACCGCCGCTCCGGCCGGCCTGCTCTGGCTGCACTGGTTGCTGCTCGTGCCGTTCGCGATCGGCCGCGCCGTCGGGCACCTCGTCGCCAAGCACCCGGCGGCGGTGTCCGGTGAGCTCGCCGCGGCCTTCGCGGTCGCCTTCGGCGGCGGGGTCCGTCGTGCCCGTCGGAACGCCGCCCGGACCCGGCGGGTCGGGTGGGCGGCCATCGAGCCCCTCCGCGTCAGCTGGCGTCGCGTGCACGAGCACCGGACGACCTCGCGCGACGTCGAGCTCGCGCGCGTCGAGGACGCTCCCGTGGCCCGGGCGTCGTTCCTCGGCGACGGCGGCGTCTGGGTCGTGCTGGCCGCAGCCGTGCTCAGCGTCGTCACGCTCGCCCCGCTCCTCAGCAGCCCGGCGGTCACCGGCGGTGGCCTCCTGCCGCTCAGCACCACGGTCGGCCGGCTCTGGCAGAACGTCGGCTACGGCTGGCACTCGATCGGCACCGGCTCGACCGGTCCGAGCGACCCGTTCGCCGCGGTGCTCGCCGTGCTCGGGTCCGTGTTCGCCTGGTCGCCGTCGACCGGTGTGGTCGTGGTGCTGCTGCTCGCGTTCCCGACGGCCGCCCTCGGCGCCTGGTTCGCGGTCCGCAAGGTCACGACCCGCCACTGGGTGCCGGTCGTCGGAGCGGCGCTCTACACCATCGCCCCGTCGCTCGTCGGCGCCGTCACGACCGGGCACCTCGGCGCCGTGATCGCGCACGTGCTCCTGCCCTGGCTGCTCCTGGCGGTCCTCGAGGCGCACCGCTCCTGGGCGTGGGCCTCCGGTGCCGCCCTGCTCTTCGCGGTCGTCGCCGCCTCGGCACCGTCCCTGCTGCCGCTGCTCCTGGTCGGCTGGGTCGTCGCGCTCGTGGTCGGGTGGCGGCGCGCGCACCGTCGGCTCTTCATCCCCGTGCCGACCGCCGTGCTCTTCCTGCCCCTCGTGCTGGCGCAGGTCGCCCGGGGCAACCTGCTCGCGGTCGTCGCCGACCCCGGCGTGCCGTCCGCGACCCGCGCCCCGTCGGCGCTGCAGCTGGCCGTCGGGCAGCCGCTCCCGGACTGGAACGGCTGGCTGCAGGCGACGTCGTCCCTCGGGCTCGCCGGGGCCGTGCTGCCGATCGCGACGGCGGTGCTCGCGCTGCCCGTCGCACTCCTGGCCGTCGGTGCGCTGCTCGGCCACCGCTGGGCGGTCGCGGGCGCCGCGCTCGTCCTGGCGCTCCTCGGCTTCGCCACCGCGTTCGCCGCGACGCACGTCACCGTCACCGGCGTCGGCTCGACGACGACGATCGTCTGGCCGGGCAGTGCGCTCTCGGTGACGGCGCTGGGGCTCGTCCTCGCCGCGTCCGTCGGGATCGACGTCCTGCCGCGCACCGCTCCGGTCGCCGGGCTGGTCGCGGCGGTGTGCGCCGGCGTGGCGGTCGCCCCCGTGTTCGCCGCCTCCACCCTCGGCGACACCCGGCTCCAGCCGACGACGGGCCGCGTGCTCAGCGCCTACGTGAACGCCGAGGCGCAGGCGAACCCGGACGTCGGCACCCTGGTCGTCGACCCGCAGACCGACGGCTCGCTCGCGGTCTCCCTCGAGCGCGGGCAGGGGTCGACCCTCGACGACCAGACGACCCTCGACGCCACCGCGCTCCGGCTCAGCCGGTCGGGTTCCGAGCTCGCCACGCTCGCGGGCAACCTCGCGAGCCGCAGTGGGTACGACCCCGAGCCCGCGCTCCGCAGCCTCGGCATCTCCTTCGTGCTGCTCGACGACGCCCCGGACGACGCGTCGGCGAAGGCCGTGCACGAGCGCGCCGCCGGTGCGATCGGGCAAGACGCCCGATTCACGAGCATCGGCGAGACGGCCACGGGCCAGCTCTTCCACTACGAGGGGAAGGTGGACCGCGTCGCCGGTGGATCGGCCGCGACGCAGGCGACCCACGTCCTCTACCTGGTCGTCCTCGGCATCGTGTTCGGGGCGTCCGCACTCCTCGCGGTCCCGACGGCCCCGCGTCGTCGCCGTGCCACCTCGAACGTCATCGAGGCCGAGGAGCCCGCCACCACCTTCGACGAGGAGCGCGACGAATGAGCGCCACACCCCGGTCCGTCCGACGCTGGGTCGTCCGCGGCACCGCGACCGTCGTGGCCGTGGTCGTCGCCGCCGGTGCCGTGACCGCGGCCCACGCAATCGGCACGGAGAGCAGCCCCGCCCGCCCCGCGGGACGGACCGTCACGCCGGTCCCCGCCGACGCCGAGCGCGTCTGCGCCGGCAGCGCGCTGCGCCTGTCCGACGACTCGGGCAACGACGCCACCACCGCGAGCACGGTCGGGACGTCGACCGTCGCGTCCGCGACCACCGGTTCCACCGTGCAGCGCTCGACCCTCGGGTCGTCCACCACCGGCGGCAGCGATCCGCAGCTGCTCACCGCACCCGCGGGGCGCACCACCCCGCAGGTCGCGGGCAGCAGCACCCAGCGGGTGTCCTCCGGCGACGTCGTCGGCTTCGCGGCGGCGTCCTGCGACGACCCGGGCCGGTCGACCTGGCTCGTCGGCGGGTCGACCGAGACCGGGCGCACGAGCCTCGTCACGCTGTCGAACCCGACCGACGTCAACGCGACCGTCGACCTGGCCGTGTACGACGCGTCCGGTGCGGTGACGGCGCCCGGCACGACCGGGATCGTCGTCGCGCCGAACACGCAGAAGGTCGTGCCGCTGTCCGGCTTCGTCTCGGACCAGGCCTCGACCGTGGTGCACGTGACGTCGTCCGGCGGTCAGATCGTCGCGCACATGCAGGAGAGCATCGTGCGCACCCTCACCTCCGGCGGCTTCGACGTCGTCTCGGGCGGCGCCGCACCCTCCCGGACGCAGATCATCCCCGCCGTCGTGCTCCGCGGGGCGCAGGAGGCCCAGCGCGGCGACGACGCCGCCGACGCCGCACCGATCGTGCGGCTCTTCGTCCCGGGTTCCGAGTCCGCCCGCGTGACGCTCGGCATCACGACCGCGGACGGCGGCGGCACCACCGTGAACGCGACCGCCGAGCCCGGCGTGGTCACGGACGTGGCACTCGACGACTTCCCGGACGGGCGTTACTCGTTGACGATCACCTCGACGCAGCCGTTGGTCGCCGGGGCCCGCACGACCGCGCCCACCGAGGACGGCCAGACCGACGTCGGCTGGTTCGCGTCGGCCGAGCCGCTCGGCGAGGAGACGATCACGGCGGTGGCGACCGGACGCGACCAGCGGCTCTCGCTCGTCAACCCGACGCGCGCCGACGCACGGGTCGTCATCCGCTCGGGCGACCGTGAGCAGCGGGTCGACGTCGCCTCCGGCGCGACGGCGACCGTCGGCGTGCCGGTGTCGACGCAGCTCGTCCTGACCGGCGCCGAGGGCCTCGTCGCGGGGGTCGGGTACGAGGGCAGGGACGGCATCGGGGGCTTCCCCGTGCGACCCGCGACCGACGTCTCCACGCCGCTGCGCGTCTACCCCTAGGCGTCGGTCCCGACGGTCACCAGTGGCGGAACTTGTCGGGAGCCAGGTCCCACGGGTCCTTGTCGATCAACTCGCCGACCGCTCGGAACACCGCGGTCTCGACGACCACGCGACGGTCGGTGTCGTCCTTCTCCGGGCTCCGGGTGACCCGCTCGACGGGGATCCGGAACACGGTGACCCGCCGGTCGTCCCGGTCCACCCGCCAGCGCGGCAGGTGGTCGGGCTGGGTCTGGTCGGTCGGCATGTCGGCGACCTGGAACACCACGCCCGCGAGCTCCTCCGGCCACAGGCCGATCAGGTAGTGCGCGGTGTCGCCGACGATGCGGTCGAAGGTCTCCGCGCGGGTCGTCAGGGGCGCCAGCTCGGGCCCGCTCACGCTCGACCGGCCGCCGCGCCCGTGCCGTGAGCGTCCCCGGGCACGGTCGACGGGGGTGACGAGGCGAGGCTTCCGACGCATCCCGCCATCGTACGCGGCGGGGTGCGTGCGCTCCGGCGGCCGACGCCCGGTCCCCGCGCCGGTGCAGACGGTGCCGGTAGGGTCGGTGCCGGTATGGACGTACGGATCTGCAGCAAGGTCGCCTGCGGCGCGAGCGCGTCGGCGACGCTGACGTACGACTACGGCGACTCGATGGTGGTCGTCGGTCCGCTCTCGACGCGGGTCGAGCCGCACGGCTACGACCTCTGTGCCCGGCACGCGGCGAGCCTCCGGGTGCCGCGCGGGTGGCAGGTGGTGCGGCGCGAGCCGCTGCGTCGCGCGGTGGACTGAAGCCGGTCCGCGCGAGCCGCGCGGGGCACTGCGGGTCGGTCACGGCGGACCGCAGCGACGTCGTCGGACAGCCCCCGCGCCTCCCGGCTCGTCGTGGAAGACTGGCCGCATGACCACCGAGACCAGCACCGCAGCAGCGTTCCGTGTCGCCGACCTCGCCCTCGCCGAGGCGGGCCGCCACCAGATCCGGCTCGCCGAGAACGAGATGCCGGGACTGATGTCCCTGCGTGAGGAGTTCGGCGCGTCGCAGCCGCTCGCCGGTGCCCGCATCGCCGGGTCGCTGCACATGACGGTGCAGACCGCCGTCCTCATCGAGACGCTCGTGGCGCTCGGCGCGCAGGTCCGGTGGGCGAGCTGCAACATCTTCTCGACGCAGGACGAGGCCGCGGCCGCCGTCGCGGTCGGCCCGACCGGCACCCCCGACGCCCCCGCCGGCGTCCCGGTGTTCGCGTGGAAGGGCGAGACGCTCGAGGAGTACTGGTGGTGCACCAGCCGCATCTTCGACTGGAGCGACGAAGCCACCGCGGCCGGTGCCGACTGGACCGGGCCGAACCTGATCCTGGACGACGGCGGCGACGCCACCATGCTCGTGCACACCGGCGCCGACGCCGAGGCGGCAGGTGCCGCTCCGGTCGCCGAGCCGGACGCGAGCGCCGAGTGGAAGATCGTGCTCGCCACCGTGGCCGCCTCGCTGGAGGAGTCGTCGGACCGGTGGACCCGGATCGCCGCGGACATCGAGGGCGTGACCGAGGAGACCACCACGGGCGTGCACCGTCTGTACGAGCTGTCCCGGAAGGGCGAGCTGCGGTTCCCGGCGATCAACGTCAACGACTCGGTGACGAAGTCGAAGTTCGACAACAAGTACGGCATCCGGCACTCGCTGCCCGACGGCCTGAACCGTGCGACGGACGTGCTCATCGGTGGCAAGGTCGCGTTCGTCGTCGGCTACGGCGACGTCGGCAAGGGTGCCGCCGAGGCGTTGCGCGGTCAGGGCGCCCGGGTGGTCGTCTCCGAGGTCGACCCGATCTGCGCCCTCCAGGCTGCGATGGACGGGTACCAGGTGGCGCGCCTGGCGGACGTCGCCGACCAGGTCGACATGGTCGTCACCTGCACGGGCAACCTCGGTGTCGTCGGTGTCGAGGAGATGCTCGCGCTGAAGCACCTCGCGGTCGTGGCGAACGTCGGGCACTTCGACAACGAGATCGACATGGCGGGGCTCGAGGCACTGCCGGGGGTCGAGAAGATCGAGATCAAGCCGCAGGTGCACGAGTGGCGCCTGCCGAACGGCCGGTCGATCCTCGTGCTCAGCGAGGGGCGGCTGATGAACCTCGGCAACGCGACCGGGCACCCGTCGTTCGTGATGAGCAACTCGTTCACGAACCAGGTCCTGGCGCAGATCGAGCTGCACACCCGGCGCGAGGAGTACCCGACGGGGGTGTACGTGCTGCCGAAGCACCTCGACGAGAAGGTCGCCCGGCTGCACCTCGACGCCCTCGGCGTGCAGCTGACCGAGCTCCGGCCGGAGCAGGCGGCGTACATCGGCGTCGCGGTCGAGGGCCCGTACAAGCCCGAGCACTACCGGTACTGACCCCGGCGGTCGCCGCCGCGCGGGCGACGGTCGCCGCGTGGGCGGCACCCGGGCGCTTCGGGACGAACCACGGATGCGACGTCGAACCAGACCCGCGGGCCGGTTCGACGTCGAATCCGTGGTTCGACTCGGCCGCGCGGGGCGCGAGCGCGGGGCGCGATCACGAGGGCGGGAGCCGCGGAGCGCCCCCGCGCCCCGCGCCCCGCGCGGCGTCAGCGCGGGAAGCCCGGCGGCCGCGCCGCCGCCGTCGCGGCCGCCCGGTCGAGCAGCGCCGCCCGCGCCCGGAGCGCCCGCTCGTCGCGCCCGCGGCGCAGGACCGTGACGCCGGCGAGGAAGGACTCCGCCGGCACGGGCGGCACCGGGTGCACGTACGGCATGACCTCCGCCGCGAGCCGCTCGGCCGCCGCGGCCCGCGCGTCCGGACGCACGTCCGCGGCGCCGCGGAAGAACGCACCGAGCCGGTTCTCGAGCCGCTGCGGCAGCGCGGACACGTCGGCGACGTCCGCCCACCCCACGAGTTCGACCGGCAGCAGCACCTCGATCGGACGGACCCGCGCCGCGCGTTCGTGCTGCACGAAGGTGCCGGCGAGCAGGTCACCGAGGCGCCGCGGCCGGCTCCCGAACAGCGCGACGAGCAGCGCGACCGACCCGAAGGTGGTCCAGAGCTCGAGCAGGCCGACCAGCGCCCGGGTGAAGGCGTGGCGGAACCCGATCGCCCCGCCGTCGACACGGACGACGCGGGTGCCGGTGGCGTAGCGGCCGACGCTCTTGCCGCGGGTCACGGTCTCGACCGCGGCGGGGACGAGCACGAGCACGGTGACGACCGAACCGATCTGCAGCGGGACCAGCCACGCACCGTCGATCCCGCTCGGCAGCACACGGGACAGCCCGAGCAGCAGCAGGACGAACAACGCGACGAGGCAGAGTGCGTCGAGCAGCGCCGCCGCGAGGCGGAGCGCGATGCCCGCGGGCTGCACGTCGAGTGCGACGGCCTCGCCGACGACGAGCTCGTCGGCGGTGTCGTCGAGGGTCGCCCCGAAGCGGGCGTCGGCCAGGTCGCGCGGCGCACGGGTCTTCGACATGGGATCATTCTGACGGAGCACGTCGCCGACCGCGCGGGCGGATCCGGCGGGACGTGCTCGGGACGGTGGGGGAGCCACGTGGACCTGGAGGCGTACAGCGCGGTGCACGGCGACCGCTGGCAGGAGCTCGACCGGCTCGCCCGGACCCGCCGCACCTCCGGGGCGGACGCCGACCGGCTCGTCACCGGGTACCAGGAGGCCGCCACCGACCTCGCGCGCATCCGCGGCGCAGCCCCCCGCACGGCGACCGGGGACCGGTTGTCCCTCGTGGTGTCGCGGGCACGGCTCCGCTTCACGGGCACGCCCGTCGACCCGCTGACGGCGCTCTCGGCCTTCTTCGTCCGCCAGCTCCCCGCGGCGATGTACCGCATCCGCTGGACGACGCTGTGGGTGGCCGCCGCCACCGCAGCGATCACCGTGATCGTGGCGGTGTGGATCACGACCACCCCCGGCGCCACCGCCACCTTCGGCTCACCGGCGGCGCTCCGGCAGTACGCCACCCAGGACTTCCAGGCGTACTACTCCGACCACGGCCTCGGCGCGTTCTCCGCGCAGGTGTGGTCGAACAACGCCTTCATCGCCGCACGGATGGTCGCCTTCGGCATCACGGGCCTCTACGTGCCCGTCTCGATCGTGCAGAACGCCGTGAGCCTGGGCGTCTCCGCGGCGATCATGCACTCGCAGGGCCGGCTCGGGGACTTCTTCCTGTACATCGCGCCGCACGGACAGCTCGAGTTGTACTCGGTGTTCCTCGCCGGGGGCGCCGGGCTGATGATCTTCTGGTCGTGGGTCGCCCCCGGCGCACGGACCCGGGCCCAGGCGCTCGCCGAGGACGGCCGAGCGCTGATCACCGTCGCGGTGGGTCTGGTCCTCACGCTGCTGCTCTCCGGCCTCGTCGAGGGCGTCGTCACCCGCCAGGAGTGGCCGTGGCCGGTCAAGATCGGCATCGGCACGGTCGCCCTCGCCGCGGTGCTCTGGTACCAGTGGGTGCTCGGCGGCCGCGCGCACCGTGCGGGTGAGCGCGGCGACGTCGAGGAGTTCGAGCGCGGTGCGACCGCGCTCACGGCCGGCTGACCGGCGTCAGAGCCGCCCGGTCGCCTTGGCGCGGACGTACGCGTCCGCCACGGCCGGCGGCACCTGCTCGGGCGTGCCGCGGACGACCTCGGCCCCGGCGCGACGCGCGACGTCCCCGACGCCGTCGGCGTCGAGCAGCGTGCGGGTCGCCGCGGCGCGTCGGTACACGTCGCGTTCGGCACCGGACCCGGACGGGAGGCCCGGCGCCCGTCCGCCCCGCCGCTCCGGTCCCGCGCGTCCCGGCTCCGGGGCCCCGTCCGCCATCCGCTCGACGGTCGGGTCGGTGACGCTGGTCACGACGACGGCGTGCCGCCGCGTGAGCCGCGGGAGCACGGCGAGCAGGTCCGCCGAGGCGCCGACGGAGTCGAGGCTGGAGACGAGCACGACGAGGGAGCGCGAGGTCGTCACCGCGTCGACCAGGCCGGGCACCGCCGCCCAGTCCGTCGCCGCGAGCCCGGGCTCCGCGAGGGCGAGGGCCTCGCCGAAGCGCCGGACGACGTCGGTCCGCGTCGCGCCGTGGACCCGCTGGCGCACGCCGTCGTCGAGCACGACGAGGTCCACGCGGTCGCCCGCCGCCGACGCGAGTGCGCCGAGGAGGAGCGCCGTCTCGATGAACGTGTCGAGTCGGGGTTCGTCCTCCACCCGTCCGGCACCCGCCCGACCGCCGTCGACGACCACGACGACCCGTCGGTCGCGCTCGGGACGCCAGGTGCGGACCACGAGGTCCTGGCGTCGGGCGGTGGCACGCCAGTCGATCGACCGCACGTCGTCGCCGCGGACGTAGTCGCGCAGCGAGTCGAACTCGGTGCCGTGACCGCGGAGCTGCAGGGTGGTCTCACCGTCGAGCTCCCGCAGCCGCGCGAGCCGCGAGGGCAGGTGTCGGCGCGACCGGAACGGCGGCGTGACGACGAGTTCCGCGGGGGCCGTGACGACCCGCTGTCGGGCGGCGAGCCCGAGCGGGCCGCCGGCCCGGACGGCGACACCGGTGGTCGATCGCCGCCCGCGGCGGAACGGTGCGAAACGGACCCGGACCGCGCGGCGCTCCCCGGTGGGCACCGTCGCGCGGAGTCGTCGGGGCGTCTGCCCTGCGGACGGCTCCCACATGTCCCGGGCGAGGGCGCGCAGGGTGCGGGAGCCGTCGTTGACGAGGACGAGGGTGCCGTCGGCGGTCGTCCCCCGTCGCGCGAGGCGCGGCATCCGGCGCTCGACCCGCACCCGCCGCAGGTCCGCGGCGAGCAGGACGTCGAGCCCGGCGGCGAGCACGACGACCACCACCCAGGCCACACCGGCCCACGCGCTGCCGAGCAGCACGACGGGGACGATCGCGACGGCGAGGAGCGCGACGAACCGACCGGAGACCGCCACTAGAACGGGACCCGGACCTGCTCGACGACCTGCTGCAGCACGCCGTCCGCACCGACGCCCTCGAGCTCGGCGTCCGCGGCGACCCGGAGCCGGTGCCGCCAGACCGGCAGGAGCATCGCCTGCACGTGGTCCGGGGTGACGGCGTCGTACCCGGTGAGCCAGGCCCAGGCCTTCGCCGCGGCGAGGAGCGCGGTCGCGCCGCGCGGGCTGACGCCGACCCGGACCGACGGCGCCTGCCGTGTCGCCCGGGCGAGGTCGACCACGTACGCGAGGACGTCGTCCCGCGCCCCGACCGCGCGGACCGCCCGCTGTGCCGCGAGCACCTCGTCGACGCCGAGCACCGGTCGGATCCCGGCGGACCGGACGTCCCGGGGGACGAAGCCGTCCGCGTGCCGGCGCAGGACCTGCCACTCGACGTCCCGCGGGGGCACGTCGAGCGTGAGCTTCACGAGGAAGCGGTCGAGCTGTGCCTCGGGCAGCGTGTAGGTGCCCTCGAACTCGATCGGGTTCATCGTCGCGGCCACGAAGAAGGGCTCGGGGAGCGGGCGTGCCTCGCCGTCGACGCTGACCTGGCGCTCCTCCATCGCCTCGAGCAGCGCCGACTGCGTCTTCGGCGGCGTCCGGTTGACCTCGTCGGCCAGCAGGACGTTCGTGAACACCGGTCCCTCGCGGAACGGGAACGTGCCGGTCGACGCGTCGAAGACGAGCGATCCGGTGACGTCGCCGGGCATCAGGTCGGGCGTGAACTGGATGCGCTTGGTGTCGAGCGACATCGCCGCCGCGACGCTGCGGACGAGCAGGGTCTTCGCGACCCCGGGGACGCCCTCGAGCAGCACGTGCCCCTGCGCCAGGATGCCGACGATCATGCCGGACACGGCGCCCTCCTGCCCGACCACGGCCTTGCCGACCTCGGCGCGCAGGCGGCCGAAGGCCTCCCGGAGCGGGTCCGGGCTGGCAGCCGTCGGGGTGTGGGCGGGGGACGGATCGGTCACGGTCGTGCTCCTCGTCGGTTGCGGCGGGTCGTGCGTGTGGTCGTGGGTGTGGTCGTCGTGGGGCCGGCGGTCGCCTCGCCGGTCGCCGTCCGGACGGCCCGCTCGAGCTCGTCGAGGGCCGCGGCGCCGTCGACGAGGGCGCGGTCGTCGTGCGTCGGACCTCCCACGAGGACGGCGCCGACGGCGGTGTCCGGACGCCCGGTCGCGCGGGCGGCGGCGCGCACGACCTCGTCGACGTGCGCCCCCGGTGGCAGCCCGAGCCGGCGTGCGGTCCGTCGGAGGGCCGCGATCCGGAGGGTGTCGAGGGCGTGCGTCCGGTCGCGGGTGCGGGCGTAGAGCCGGGCGCGGCCCTCGGTGGTCTCCGCAGCGCGCACCACGACGGGCATGCGCTCGACGACGAGCGGCCCGAGCCGACGCCCCCGCCAGACACCCGCGGCGACGGCGACGAGCGCGAGGAGGAGCAGCGCCCCGGGCACCCACGGCGGTGCCAGTGAGCCGAGCGTCGGTGCGGCGTCGGCGGAGGTCGTGGTCGGGGTGTACCAGACCAGGCGGTCGTCGGCGCCGAGCAGCGCGAGCGCGAACGCGGCGTTGCCCGCCGTGGTGACCGTGTCGTTGCGGAACGCCGCGGTGGTGCCGACGAGGGTCACGTCGCCGCCGGCGGTGGAGGTCCGGACCAGGCCGGCGACGCGGTCGTCGCCGGTTCCGGTCGGGACGCAGACGTCGGTGTCGGCCGGTGGGCGGGCCGTGTCGGGCGGGCGGTAGCCGGACCCGGTGCTCGTGATCCGCCCCGCGGCCTCGGCGGCCGGGATCGCGCACCCGGCCGTGGAGACGACCGCGTCGCCGGTGACCGGACCGGCCGGCTCCACGCCGAGGCCGAGCGCCTCGAGGGACGTCGGGTCGTCGGAGAGCAGGACGACGTGCTGCGCCTCGCGGCCGAGCCGACGCGCGACCGCGGGGTCCAGTGCTGCGGCCGAGTCGTCGACGAGCACGGTGCTGCCCCGGAGGTCCTCGGCGTCGAGCCGGTCCACACGGTCGACGACGTCGACGGTCGTCCCCTGCTGCCCGAGCACGCGGACGAGGGCCTTCGCACCGCTGGCGGTCGCGGACCGGGGGTCGAGCGGGTCGCGGGTCGGACCGGCGGACGACTGCACCGCCGCCGTCAGCGCGGCGAGCAGCACACCGACGAGGACGACGACGACCCAGAAGACGACCCGTCCGCCGCGACGGGGCGGACGGGCGTCGGCACCCGGTCCGGCACCGGTGGGCGGGGGAGCGCCCTGCGTCGCGGTCGCGGTGCTCACGCGGGGACCGCCGGGACGGCCTGCGGGCGTGCCGTCCGCACGGCCTGTTCGGTGTCGAGGACCGCCCGTGCGACGGCCTCGTCCGCCGAGCGGCCGAGGTACCGGACATCGTCGAACGTGCGTGCCGCGGCATCGATCCGCTCCGCCTGCTCGGGGAACAGCGGCGCCGCACGGCCGGCGACCGCCCGGGCCGTCGCACCCGGCACGTCGCGGACGAGGTCGCGTTCACCGAGCCCGCGGGCGAGCGCGCGGTAGCCGTCGAGGACGGCACCGGACCAGTTGCCCGACCGCAGTGCTGCCCGCCCGGCGTCGCCGAGTTCCCGCGCCGAGCGGAGGTCCTCGGCGTCGAAGACCGACCCGTCCGGCGTCGGTGTCGTCCGTGGTCGGCGCCGGGGCAGGCCCCGGGCGACGACCACGAGGACCACGACCGCGACGAGCACGACGACCGCGATCGCGAGGAACGTGTGCGTGAGGACGGGGGAGTCGAGACCACCGACCCGGAACGACCCGAGCCAGTCGAGGAACGCCCGGGAGGCACGGTCCCACCAGGTGACCCGCGCGCCGTCGTACTCGGACCGCTCGAGCTCGCGTTCGAGGAGCCGTCGGGCCTCGTCCGCACCGAGGCTCACGCGCCGCCGTCCCACGGGTGCCGCCCGGTTCCACCCTGGTCGTGCGGTCCGGGCCACTGCTGCTGTGCGCCCGGCCACTGCTGCTGTCCGGGCCACTGCTGCTGCGCGCCGGGCCACGGCTGCCCGGGCCACGGCTGCCCGGGACGGGACGACCGGTCGACGGCGGGTGCCGGTGCGAACGGGTCGGCGGGCTCGCCGGTCTCCAGGTGCGCGAGGATCCGCTGGTCGAGCGCCTCGGTCCGGATCCGCCGGTCGATCGCGAGGAACGTCACGATCGACGCGCTGAGCACGTCGGTCGTGCACTGCACCGCGATGGTGAGCAGCGCACCGACGACGACGGCCGCGACGGCACCGGGCCCGATGCCGGCGCTCGCGTCGGTCTGCCCGAGCGGGTCGAAGGTCCCGGCGGCGAGCACCGTGGCGAACGTCAGCGGTGTGGCCGCGATCGACGCCGCGATGCCGAACACCACCTGCACGAGCAGGACGGTGCCGAGCGTGCGCCAGAACGCGCCGCGCGTGAGCCGCCACGACTGCGCCGCCGCCGAGAAGACCCCGCGGCCCTCGAGCGCGATGGTCGGCACGGTGAAGGCGAACTTCGTCCCGAGCCACGCGATCGCGAGACCCGCGACGACGAACAGCAGGAGGATGACGGCGATGTACCCGCCGACGCCGGATCCGCCCGCCGAGAGGGCCCCGACCGCACCGAGGACGAGGGCGGCGAACACCCCGCCGAGCACGGCACCGGCGGCGAGCTGCAGCAGGATCCACGCCACCACGGACCAGCGACGCCCGGCGAGGAGTGACCAGAGCCCGCGGAAGCTGCCCCGGCGACCGAGCACGCGCTGGCCGGTGTCGGCCGCCACCGGCGCGACGAGGAACGCACGGCCGAGGAAGGCGAGGAACGGCAGGCCGACGGCGAGCAGCAGGTACATGGTGACCGAGCCGGCGAGGACGTCGTCGGACCCGCTGCCGCCGTCGAGGGCGGAGGACATCCGCGACTGGAGGACCCGCTGCCCGAACGTGCTCGCGAGCGTCGACACCAGTCCGAGCACACCGCTGAGCAGCAGGCTCCAGAGCAGCAGGACGCGTGCGTTCCGACGGAACACCGTGAAGGCACCGGCGAGCACGTCCCCGAGCCCGAGCGGGCGGAGGGGGACGACGGGGCGCTGCGGTCCACCCGGCTGCTGGCGCTGCGGTGTCTGCGGCGGTCCGCTCGGCCACCCGCCCGACGGTTGCGGCGTCGGCGGTGCCACCGGAGGCTGCCCCGCCCACGTGCCCGACGGCTGCTGACCCGGCCACCCGCCGGACGGCTGCTGCGCCGGGGGCCGTGTCGGGCCTCCCGTCCGGTCGTCGCCGTCGCGTGAACCCGGAACCTGCCAGTCGGACATCGCCGCCCCCTCGTCCTGCACCGGCCGCGCAGCGGAACGCGCGACCCGACCCATCCTGCCGGAGAACGCCGCTCGACGGGTGCTCGGCTATCGTGACCGTAGGTGTCGGTCCGACACCCCCGCCCGTCACACGGAGTCCATGCCCATGACACCGCGCATCCTCGTCGTCGACGACGACCAGGCCCTCGCCGAGATGATCGGCATCGTCCTCCGCTCGGAGGGCTACGAGCCGGAGTTCAGCGCCGACGGCAACGACGCCGTCGAGGCGTTCCACAGCACGAAGCCCGACCTGGTGCTGCTGGACGTGATGCTGCCCGGCATCGACGGCATCGAGGTCTGCAAGCGCATCCGCGCGGACAGCGGGACACCGATCATCATGCTCACCGCGCGGGGCGACACCGCCGACGTCGTCGCCGGGCTCGAGAACGGTGCCGACGACTACGTGGTGAAGCCCTTCAACCCGAAGGAGCTCGTCGCCCGCATCAAGACCCGGCTCCGCCCGACGGCCGCGGCGGCGGACGCGACCGTGCTGCACGCCGGCGACCTGACCGTCGACGTCGCCGCGCACGAGGTCCGGCGCGGGGACACCGTCATCGCGCTCACCCCGCTCGAGTTCGACCTGCTGCGGGCGCTCGCCGAGAAGCCCAACCAGGTGTTCACGCGCGAGATGCTCCTCGACCAGGTGTGGGGCTACCACTACAAGGCCGACACCCGGCTCGTGAACGTCCACGTCCAGCGCCTCCGCGCGAAGATCGAGCACGACCCGGACAACCCGCGGATCGTCACCACCGTGCGCGGCGTCGGCTACCGGGCCGGAGGAGTCTGAGCACCGTGCCGCCGGGACCCTCTGGCGCCCCCGCACCGGGCCGCACCCCCTCGGGGCGGGACACCTCCGCCCGCGCATGGGCGCTCCGGACGAGGCGGCAGCTCCGTCGGTGGATCCGGCGCGGCTGGTACGCGGTCGCCTGGCTCTGGCGACGATCCCTGATGGTCCGGTCGGTGGCGATCACCGTCGCCACCAGCGGCCTGGCGGTCGCCATCATCGGCACGGCCGTCATGGTGAGCATCTCGAACAACGTGTACGCGCAGCGGCGCGACCAGATCGAGGCCGAGTCCGCGCGCGCCACCGTCGTGGCCCAGGGCATCTTCGATGCGGCGACCGCGGCCGAGGACAACAACCAGACCGAGCTCGAGACCCTGCAGAGCGAGGCGCAGGACGCGATCCTGTCGAACACGACCAGTCCGGGTGGCACGAGGATCGCGATCGAGCGGACGCCGGGGCAGTCGGGGCCCCAGGTGCTGCAGACGCTCGCGAGCCGCAACTTCCCGGACGCCGTCATCACGGACTCGCTCCGACGCGAGGTCGCGAAGGACACCGGCCGTCTGAGCCTGCAGCCCGTGCAGCTCGACGACGGCGGCCGCCGCGAGCCCGGGCTCGCGGTCGGGTCCGTGCTGCAGATCCCGAGTGCCGGACAGTACGAGCTCTACATCGTGTACGACCTGTCCGACGCGCAGCAGACGCTGGACTTCGTGTCGCAGACCCTGTCGATCGGCGGCGTGGCGCTCATCGTCCTCATCGCGCTCGTGACGTCCCTGGTGGTGCGCCTCGTGGTCGTGCCCATCCGCGGCGCCGCCGAGACGAGCCGCAAGATCGCGGCCGGTCGACTCGACGAGCGCATCCCCGTGCGCGGGCACGACGACATCGCGATCCTCGCCCGCAGCTTCAACGACATGGCCGACGCCGTGAGCCGGCAGATCACCCAGCTCGCCGAGCTCTCCCGCGTGCAGCAGCGCTTCGTCTCCGACGTCTCGCACGAGCTCCGGACCCCGCTGACGACCATCCGGCTGGCCGGGGACATGCTCTTCGACTCCCGGCACGCCTTCGAACCGTCCGTGGGACGGTCGGCGGAGCTGCTGCACGCCCAGGTCGAGCGGTTCGAGCTCCTGCTCGCCGACCTGCTCGAGATCTCGCGCTACGACGCCCAGGCCGTCCAGCTCGACACCGAGCCGGTCGTGCCGGCCTCGCTCACGGCCGACATCGTCGAGGAGTTCCAGCCCCTCGCCGAGCGGGCCGGGATCGAGCTGCAGCTCGTCACCCCCGGCGGCCACACCACCATGCAGCTCGACGGCAAGCGGGTCCGGCGCATCCTGCGGAACCTCGTCGGCAACGCCATCGAGCACGGCGACGCGAAGCCCGTGCAGGTCGTCGTGGACAGCGACGCCCGGTCCGTCGCCGTCGCGGTGCGCGACCAGGGCGTCGGGATGCCCCCGGAGGACGCCGCCCGCGTGTTCGACCGATTCTGGCGCGCCGACCCGAGCCGTCGACGCACCATCGGCGGGACGGGCCTCGGCCTGGCGATCTCCCTCGGCGACGCCAACCTGCACGGCGGACGCATCGACGTGTGGTCCCGTCCCGGCGAGGGCTCGACCTTCGTCCTGACGCTGCCCCGCGGCGAGACGCTCGGCACCGCCACGTCCGCGATCCCGCTGCCCGAGCTCGACGAGACCTACGACGGCCCCCGCGCCGTCCGGGAGGACCGATGACGCGATCACGACTCCGCACCGCGGTCGCGGCGACGCTCGCGGCGCTCACCCTCGTCGCCCTCACCGCGTGCGCCGCGATCCCGACCGGCGGTGACGTGCGCACCGGCCAGTCGATCAAGGACGAGTCCATCTCCGGCGTCGACTACCGCCCGGACAGCCCCGTCCCCGGCGCCGACCAGACCGCGATCCTGCGCGGGTTCGTCGCTGCCGGAACCGGCGCCCAGGACGACTACGGGATCGCCCGCGAGTTCCTGGCGAAGCGGTTCGCCGACCGGTGGAACCCGCGGCGCGGCGTCACGGTGCTGCAGGGGAGCGGCGCCGTCGACCGGGTGGCGGACCGCGAGCTGACGTACACCCTCACCGCGAGCGCCACCGTCGACGCCGACGGCGAGTACACGCAGGCGGTGCGCCCGACGACGTCGACCCTGACGTTCCAGTTCGTCCGCGAGGACGGCGAGTGGCGCATCGACTACGCCCCGGACGGCATCATCCTCACCCCGGTGAGCTTCCAGTCCGTGTTCCAGCAGCACGCGCTGTACTTCTTCGACCCGACCTACGCCTTCCTCGTGCCCGACGAACGCTGGTTCCTCGCCCGGTCCTCGACGAGCACCCGGATCGCCAGCGCACTGCTCGCCGGGCCGGCCGACTGGCTGAAGGGCTCGGTCGTCTCGGCGTTCCCGGAGGGCACGCAGCTGTCCCTCAACGCGGTCACGATCGAGAACGGCACGGCGCTGGTCGACCTGTCGAGCGACGGCCTCCGGGCGAGCAACGACGACAAGCTCCGGATGCGCGAGCAGCTGACACGGTCCCTCGCCTCGGTCGCGTCCGTCTCGTCGGTGGCCCTCACCTTCGAGGGCGCCACCTTCACGCCCCCCGGGCAGACCGGCGCCGCGGCGCAGCTCAACCCCGACGTGGACCCCCGCCCGCTGGTCGACCGCGACGGCCAGGTCGGCTACGCGTCGGCGAACGGCAAGGTCGCGACGCTCGGCGGTGGTGCCGGCGCGACGATCGGCGCGCTCGACCCGACGTCGCTGGCGCTGTCCGCGTCGGGCTCCGTCGCCGCGGTCGGCAACGACAGCGGCGTCGTCGTGGTGCGCGGCCGGGACGCCCTGCGCGTCGACGCGACCGACGACCTGGTGGCGCCGACGATCGACGACCTCGGGTTCGTCTGGGTCGCCAGCGCAGGCGACACCCGCACCGTGACCGCGTACGGCCTCGGCGGCGACCCGCACGAGGTCGCGACGACGCTCCCGCGCGGAACGTTCGTGTCGTTCGAGGTGTCGCGCGACTCCACCCGGGCGCTCGCCCTCATCGAGACCGCGGACGGGCCCGCCCTGTACGTCATGGCGATCGTGCGCGACGGGGACCGCACCCCGACGACGCTCGGGCCGGCGGTCCGCGTGCAGGCGGCGACCGGCGACGCCGTCGGCGCCGCGTGGGTGAACGACAGCGACGTGGTGTCGGTCGGTCAGACCGACTCGGGCCCGGACGTCGTCCGCTCGACGGTCGGCGGGCAGTCCGCCACCCTCCCGAAGCCGGACGGCGTCGCCCGGTCGGTGGCCGGGGGCAGCGGCGGGTCGGTCCTGCTGCGCATGTCCGACGGTTCCGTCCTGCAGTCGACCGGCGGCCGGTGGGACACCACGGGCACCGAGGCGGACGTGCTCGGCACCCAGCGCTGACCGCTGCCGGACCGTCCGTCCCTGCACACCCGTCGCGGCCGGGAGGCCCGTCCACCGCCCGTCGGACCGGCCCGCCCGGGCGGGCGGTCGCGCGGCACGGTCGGTGCATGCACCGCACGTCGTCCCCCGTCGTCCCGCCCCGGCCGTGGTGGGACGCGGTCCTCGCCGTCCTCGGCCTCGTGCTGCCCGTCACCTGCGTGGGCTGCGGAGCCGTCGACCGGGCGTGCTGCCCGGCGTGCCGTGCCGACCTGGCGGCCCGGCCCGTCCGCCGTCGCCTCGTCGGCGGGGTGCGGCTCGACGCGGCCTTCGCGTACGAGGGCACGGTCCGGGCGCTCGTCCTCGAGCTCAAGCTCCGGGGTCGCGTCGACCTGGCCCCCGCCCTCGCGCCGCGCTTCGGGGCCCTCGTGCGCACCGCGCTCGCCGAGGCACCGGGCGCGGTCCTGGTCCGCGTGCCGCCGTCCCGGGCGGGGGCCCGACGGCGGGGCTTCGACCCGGTCGTGCTCCTGCTGCGCCGGTCGCACGCCCTCCCGCGGCCGGGGACCACGCTCGGTCGACGGGCCGCCCTCCGGCGGACGCGCACCGGCCGGGGTGCCGCGTCCGGCGCGCACGGTCAGAAGGGCCGCACCGCCCTCGAGCGCGTCGAGGCGACGGTCGGCACCCTCCGCGCACACGGCGTTGCGGGGCGTGACGTCGTGGTCGTGGACGACGTCGTCACGACCGGCGTGACCATGGCCGAGGCGGTGCGTGCGGTCCGCGCGGCGGGCGGCCGCGTGGTGCGCTGCGTGGCGCTCGCCGAGGTGGCCGAGTGACCGGCCGGTGTCCGGCGCGTGCACGACGGGTGTCGGCTGAGCGTCCGGTGGGTGTCCGGCGCGACCCGCCGGTGCGCGGTGACGACGTCTGCGTCGGGGGTCTAGCCTCGCGGCAAGGCGTCCGGGATCGCCGGATGGAGGCGACGCGCCGAAGTACGGATGGGAGCCGCCACATGGACGTGACGATCACGGGCCGGAACGTCGGGGTCACCGACCGATTCCGCACCTACGTGGAACAGAAGTCCGAGAAGATCGACGTGCTCGCCGACCGCGCCCTCGCGTTCGAGGTGCGCCTGAGCCGCCACAACGAGAAGGCGGGCGGCAGCGGGGGCGAGGACCGCGTCGAGCTGACGCTGATCGGCCCCGGGCCCCTCGTGCGGGCCGAGTCCGCGGCGTCGGACAAGTACGCGGCGTTCGACCTGGCGTTCGCCCGCATCACCGAGCGCCTGCGCCGGGCCCGCGACCGCCGCAAGGTGCACCGCGGACGCCACCGCCCGACCTCCGTGGCCGAGGCGACCGGCTCCGGGTTCGAGCACATGGACGTCACCCCGGCCGACGGACGGCTCATCGAGACCGTCGCGACCGGCGCCGTGCCCGTGGTCGAGGAGGCCCACGAGGACGACACCGAGGTCTACTCGCCCGTGGTGATCCGCCACAAGGTCTTCGAGGAGGCCCCGATGACGGTGGACGACGCGCTCTACCGCATGGAGCTCGTCGGGCACGACTTCTACCTGTTCGTCGACGCCGAGACCCGCCGCCCGAGCGTCGTGTACCGACGCAAGGGCTGGGACTACGGCGTGATCGGCATCGACGACGGTGCCGGCGCGACCGCCACGGAGGGCGCGGAGGCCGACACCGCCGCGTCCCGTTCCGCCGCGATCGCCTAGCCACCCCGGCAGCACGGGTGCGCGTGGTCCGTCGGGACCGCGCGCACCCGTCGTGCTCCCAGCGGCGTCGTCCGCCGGGTTGCTAGCATGACTGGCTGTTCGGCTCGCGCAGGTCGCGCGCGACGACCCCGTAAGGAGCTCACGTGGCAAACGTGCTGGAGAAGGTCCTCCGCATCGGCGAAGGGCGCACCCTCCGTCGGCTGAAGGCGTACGCCTCGGCCATCAACGACCTCGAGGACGACTTCTCGACCCTCACGGACGACGAACTCCAGGACGAGACGAAGGAGCTCCGCGAGCGCTACGCGAACGGGGAGACCCTCGACGACCTCCTGCCGGAGGCCTTCGCCGCCGTGCGCGAGGCGGCGAAGCGCACCCTCGGCATGCGGCACTTCGACGTGCAGCTCATGGGTGGCGCCGCCCTGCACCTCGGCAACATCGCCGAGATGAAGACCGGTGAGGGCAAGACCCTCGTCGCGACGACGGCCGCCTACCTCAACGCCATCCCGTCCCGCGGCGTGCACGTCATCACGGTCAACGACTTCCTGGCGTCGTACCAGTCGGAGATCATGGGCCGCGTGTTCCGCGCGCTCGGCATGAGCACCGGCTGCATCATCGCGAACCAGACGCCGGCCGAACGCCGCGAGCAGTACGCCGCGGACATCACGTACGGCACGAACAACGAGTTCGGCTTCGACTACCTGCGCGACAACATGGCGTGGCAGTCCTCGGACATGGTGCAGCGCGGCCACTTCTTCGCGATCGTGGACGAGGTCGACTCGATCCTCATCGACGAGGCCCGCACGCCGCTCATCATCTCCGGCCCGTCCTCCGGCGAGGCGAACCGCTGGTTCACCGAGTTCGCCTCGATCGCCACCCGGCTCATCCCGGGCGAGGACTACGAGGTCGACGAGAAGAAGCGCACCGTCGGCGTGCTCGAGCCCGGCATCGAGAAGGTCGAGGACTACCTCGGCATCGACAACCTGTACGAGTCGGCGAACACCCCGCTGATCTCCTTCCTGAACAACTCGATCAAGGCCGTGGCCCTGTTCAAGAAGGACAAGGACTACGTCGTCATGAACGGCGAGGTGCTCATCGTCGACGAGCACACCGGCCGCATCCTGATGGGGCGCCGCTACAACGAGGGCATCCACCAGGCGATCGAGGCGAAGGAGGGTGTCGAGGTCAAGGCCGAGAACCAGACCCTCGCCACGGTGACGCTGCAGAACTACTTCCGCCTCTACCAGAAGCTCTCCGGCATGACCGGTACCGCCGAGACCGAGGCGGCCGAGTTCATGTCGACGTACAAGCTCGGCGTGGTCCCGATCCCGACGAACAAGCCGATGCAGCGCCTCGACCAGACCGACCTCGTCTACAAGAACGAGAAGGCCAAGTTCGAGCAGGTCGCCGTCGACATCGCCGAGCGCCACGAGAAGGGCCAGCCCGTCCTCGTCGGCACCACGAGCGTCGAGAAGTCCGAGTACCTGTCGAAGCTGCTCGCCAAGAAGGGCGTGAAGCACGAGGTCCTCAACGCGAAGAACCACGCGCGTGAGGCCGCGATCGTCGCGCAGGCCGGTCGCCTCGGCGCCGTGACGGTCGCCACCAACATGGCCGGTCGTGGTACCGACATCATGCTCGGCGGCAACTCCGAGTTCCTCGCCGTGCAGGAGATGCACGCCAAGGGCCTGTCCCCGACCGAGACGCCGGAGGAGTACGAGGCCGCGTGGGACGAGGTCTTCGACCGCGTCAAGGCCGAGATCAAGGAAGAGGCCGACAAGGTCCGCGAGGTCGGCGGCCTGTACGTCCTCGGCACCGAGCGCCACGAGTCCCGCCGCATCGACAACCAGCTGCGTGGTCGTTCCGGTCGTCAGGGCGACCCGGGCGAGAGCCGCTTCTACCTGTCGCTCACCGACGACCTCATGCGCCTGTTCAACTCCGGTGCCGCCGAGAGCCTCATGGGCCGCTCGAACGTCCCGGACGACATGGCGATCGAGAACAAGCTCGTCAGCCGTGCGATCCGGTCGGCCCAGGCGCAGGTCGAGGGTCGGAACGCCGAGATCCGCAAGAACGTCCTGAAGTACGACGACGTCCTGAACCGCCAGCGCGAGGCGATCTACAGCGACCGCCGCCACATCCTCGAGGGCGACGACATCAACGACCGCGCGCAGTCGTTCCTCAAGGCCGTCGTCGACGACGTCATCGACACCCACACCGGTGAGGGCTCGCCCGACGACTGGGACCTCGACGCCATGTGGACCGAGCTCGGCACGCTCTACCCGATCTCGATCTCGATCGACGAGGTCATCACCGAGGCCGGTTCGAAGGGCAAGGCGTCCCGGGAGTTCCTCGGCCGCGAGATCCTCTCCGACGCGAAGCTCGCCTACCAGCAGCGCGAGGAGATGCTCGGCGACGAGGCGATGCGGGAGCTCGAGCGCCGTGTCGTCCTGTCCGTGATCGACCGCCGGTGGCGCGACCACCTGTACGAGATGGACTACCTGAAGGACGGCATCGGCCTCCGTGCGATGGCGCAGCGCGACCCGCTCGTCGAGTACCAGCGTGAGGGCTACGCCCTGTTCCAGAGCATGATGGGGCAGATCCGCGAGGAGTCCGTGGGCTACCTGTTCAACCTCGAGGTCCAGGTGCAGTCCGACGGCGACAACGCGGTCATCGAGGCGAAGGGCCTCGGCGAGGGCGAGGCCACCGGCCTCGAGTACTCGGCACCGTCGATCGACGGCGAGGTCGAGGTCCGCGACGAGCGCGGTCGCCTCGAGCAGGCGGCGACGGCTCGCGCCCAGCAGGCGCAGGCCGAGGCGGAGGCCGAAGCGGCCGGCGCCGAGCAGGGCTCCGCGTTCGGCAACGCCGCCACGGCGTCCGGGCAGGCCGCGGCGGGCAACCGTGCGGACCGTCGTCAGGCAGCCAAGAAGAGCTGACTCGACCAACAGACGGACGGGAGGCGCGGCGCCGGCTGGCACCGCGCCTCCCGTCCGTCTGTCCGTCCGACGGGTCAGAGCACGCCGATCGCGGTGGCTCGCCAGCGCCCCTGCCGGAGCTCCAGGCGGAGCGCCACGGCCCGGGCGTGACTGCGGGTGTGCACGACCACCGCGGCCTCCACGACGCCGTCCTGGACGGTGCAGGTCCGAACGGTGCCGACCTGCAGCCGTGGGCGGGTCCGTGCCCGTGCGCCGAGGGCCCTGGCCCGCGTGGCCACGGCGGCACGCTGCAGCAGGTGCCGGTGCACGTCCTCGGTGATCCACCGGGCGATGCTGTCGACGTCGCGTCCGCCGGTGAGGACCTCGACCACGCACAGTCCGAGCGCCCGCGCGGTGGCGGTCACGTCGGGCGGCGCCGTTCCCGCGGACGACGGCTGCACGGGTTCGAGGGCGCGGACCTCCTGGTGGGGCCGTGCGTCGCCGTCGCCTCCGTGCGGGACGGGCACGAGTGTCCGCGGGACCGGTTCCCCCTCGTCGTCCTCGATCGGACGTGCTTCTCCTGACGCCATCTGCCCTCCGCACCCGAGCGTACGGAGCAATGGAACATATGAAATGTTCTGTGACGACAGCTGTGGAGGAGCGGCGCTCTCCACAGAGCAGCGCACCTAGACTGACGGGGTGTCGACCCTCAGTGACCTCGTCCTCGCGCAAGGCCGATCCTCCGACGCGGACGTGGAGTGGCTCCACCTGCTCGTCGGGGACTGGCAGCTCCTCGCCGACCTGTCCTTCGCCGACATGGTCCTCTGGGTGCCGACCGCCGAGGACGGCTCGTTCGTGGCCGTCGCGCACGCCCGCCCGAGCTCCGCGGCCACCCTGTTCTACCGGGACATCGTCGGCCAGGAGATCCGCGAGGAGTGGCGCGACCAGGTCACCACCTGCTTCGCGAGCGCGACGCTCGTCGACTCCGCCGAGCCGGACTGGTACGAGGACACCCCGACCCGCGTCCGGGCGATCCCCGTGCTCCGCCGCCTCAGCGCGAAGAGCGCCGAGACGACGGACCGTCCGATCGCCGTGGTGACCAAGCACTCGAACCAGGACGAGATGCGGACGCCGAGCCGTCAGGAGCTCAACTTCACTGCGAGCGCGAACGACCTGTTCGGCATGATCGCCACCGGTGACTTCCCGGACCTCGGTGCCCCGGCCGGCCCGCGTCGTGGTGCGCCCCGCGCGAGCGACGGCCTGCTGCGCCTCGACACGAACGGCACGGTGACCTTCGCCAGCCCGAACGGCCTCAGCGCCTTCAACCGGATGGGCTTCGACGGCGAACTCGAGCGGAAGTCCCTGGCCGAGGTCACGACCGAGCTCATCGGCTCGCAACTCGACGTCGACGAGTCCCTGCCCCTCGTCGTGACCGGTCGTGCCCCGTGGCGGGCCGACGTCGAGTCGAAGGGCGTCACGGTCTCCCTGCGCTCGATCCCGCTCCGCGACCAGGGGGAGCGCATCGGGGCGATCGTGCTCTGCCGCGACGTCACCGAGCTCCGGCACCAGGAGCGCGAGCTGATCACCAAGGACGCGACGATCCGCGAGATCCACCACCGCGTCAAGAACAACCTGCAGACCGTCGCGTCCCTGTTGCGCATCCAGGCGCGGCGCACGCACTCGGACGAGGCCCGGACGTCGCTGCAGAACGCGATGCGCCGCGTCGCCGCCATCGCGGTCGTGCACGACACCCTGTCCACCGGCCTCAGCCAGCAGGTCGACTTCGACGAGGTCTTCGACTCCGTGCTGAAGCTCGTCACCGAGGTCGCGGCGTCCCACAACACCACCGTCCGGCCGAAGAAGACCGGCGAGTTCGGCGTCCTGCCCTCGGAGGCGGCGACCCCGTTGGCGCTCGGCCTCACCGAGCTCGTGACGAACGCCGTCGAGCACGGGCTCGACGGCCGTGACGGCGAGGTCGAGATCGTCGCCGAGCGGTCCGACGACCACCTCGACATCCAGGTCCGCGACGACGGCCGGGGCCTGCCCGAGGGCAAGGTCGGCTCCGGGCTCGGGACGCAGATCGTCCGCACCCTGATCCAGGGCGAGCTCGGCGGCACGATCGACTGGCACACCCTGACGGGCAGCGGCACCGAGGTGACCATCACGATCCCGTTCCGCTGGCTGACGGCGACCGACGCGGCGTAGCCGGCTCCGGGCGGACGCTCCCGGGCCGCGCCGACGTGCCGCCGATGCTCCGAAGCTCCGACGCTCCGACGCGTGGGACGAACCACGGATCCGACGTCGAACCACGCCGACGTGCTGGTTCGATGTCGCATCCGTGGTTCCACGCCGCACCGCGCGGCCGCGCCGGTACCCGCACGCACGACGACGCCCGCCGCTCCCCGGGGGGAGCGACGGGCGTCGGACGCGTCAGGCGCGGGTCAGGAGGCGCGACGTGCGCGGGCCGCGCGACGCTTCAGCGCACGACGTTCGTCCTCGCTGAGGCCACCCCAGACGCCCGAGTCCTGGTTGTTCTCGAGGGCGTACTGCAGGCACATCTCGGTCACCGTGCACCGCGCACAGACCGACTTGGCCTTCTCGATCTGATCGACGGCGGGTCCGGTGTTCCCGACGGGGAAGAAGAGCTCGGGGTCCGCGGTGAGGCAGGCTGCCTGGTCACGCCAGTCCATGTGTGGTGCTCCTTGATGTCGATGCTCGAACGGCAGGCCGGGGCCGCGGCTCGGGGATCGGAACGCTGGCATGCACAGGGCACGAGGGGAACCTGTGGGGGAGGCTTCCGCCGGGAGCGAGTCTGACGCCCGCTGAACGCTCGGGGGAGGAGCGTCGAACCGCGGGAGACGCACACCACATCGTGCCGTCCAAACGACCTCCAATATCGTTCCATACTGGTAGAGCCAAATCAAGGGTTCCATCTGGAGGATCGCTGTGCCCGACACCACCCCGAACACTCCGGACCCCGCCGCCGGAGCCCACCCGGCGTTCCGGACGCTGCTGGCCGTCGTCGGTCTCGAGGCCGCGGCACTCGTCGTCCTGACGGTCGCGCTGATCGTCGAGCTCGTCGTGGCACCGGCCGCGAGCATCGCGTCCGCGATCGCCCTCGTGCTGCTCGCCGCGATCGCCGCCCTCTGGCTCGGCGCGATGGTCGTCGGACTCCGGAACCGTCGCACCTGGGTGCGCTCCGGCATCATCGTCTGGCAGGTCCTGCAGGGCGCGATCGCCATCGGCGCCTTCCAGGGCGTGTTCCGCGTGGCGTGGGTCGGCTGGGTCCTGCTGATCCCCGCGCTCCTCGCGCTCACCCTGGTGCTGTCGCGGCCGGTCACGGCCGCGCTGCTCCCGCGCGACCAGCGGGACGACTGACGCGCAGAAGCGACGCGACGCGATGCGACGCGATGACGGACAGGAGGCTCCCCGCCGGGCACGGCCCGGCAGCCGCTGGCGCGTCTGCCGGGAACCGGCCGGCGTGGGCCCAGGTGCCAGCCGGCACCGCGCCTCCCGTCCGTCGCCGGCCCGGTTCAGACCAGGCCGAGCTTCTTCCGCAGGCTCGCCACGTGACCGGTCGCCTTCACGTTGTAGAGCGGCAGCTGTACGGTGCCGTCCTCGTCGACGACGACGGTCGAGCGGATCGTGCCGGTGACGACCTTGCCGTAGTTGTTCTTCTCGCCCCAGGCGGCGTACGCCCGGTGGACGGCCAGGTCGGGGTCGCTCAGCAGCGGGAAGGTCAGGGCCTGCTCGTGGCGGAAGTCCCGGAGCTTCGCCTGCTCGTCCTTCGAGACACCGAGCACCTCGTAGCCGGCGGCCTGGAGCGACGACATGTTGTCGCGGAAGTCGCACGCCTCGGTGGTGCAGCCGGGCGTCGACGCCGCCGGGTAGAAGTACACGATCACCTTGCGGCCGCGGAGGTCGGCGAGGTGGTGCTCGACGCCGTCCTGGTCCGGGAGGGTGAAGTCGGGGGCGGTGTCGCCGGCGGTGAGACGGTCCGTCATGGGGCTCCTCGTGGGTTCCGGTGCTCGTGTGGTCGTGAGCACGCGAAAGCCATGCTATTGTTGTTTCCCGTTGCAGCACGGAGTTCCGGACTGCGGCAGACAACGCAACACCACGCACCTCTAGCTCAATTGGCAGAGCAACTGACTCTTAATCAGTGGGTTCTCGGTTCAAGTCCGAGGGGGTGCACCACCAAGGCCCGGTCGGATCCCTCCGACCGGGCCTTCTGCATTGGTCCCACCCTGCCGATCCCCGCGACACGCGCGAGGTGTGCGCGGGGCGCGGATCCGTCCGAGGCGGTGGGCGGTCCTCAGTCGGGCACGACGTCGACGACGCGAGGCGCCCCGACGACGGGTTCGAGCGCCCCGGCCGTCGCCGCCGCGACGTCCGCACGGAGCCGGTCGAGGGCGTCCGCCGGCACCCACAGCGTGAAGCCCACCGCCGCGCCGTAGGTCGGGTCGTCGAACGTCGCGGCGTGGTGGCGCACCCAATCGCGCAGCACGTTGTCGATCCGTCCGGCGTCGGCGTGCGGAGCCGTGACGTCGACGCGGGTCAACTCCACCCGGCGGACGGTGACGGTCCGATCGAGGGCCTCGGAGACCGACGTCGAGTACGCCCGGACGAGTCCGCCGGCGCCGAGCTTCACGCCGCCGAAGTACCGGGTGACGACCGCGACGACGTCGGTCAGGTCGCGCCGGCGGAGCACCTCGAGCATCGGCACGCCGGCGGTGCCGGACGGTTCGCCGTCGTCCGAGGAGCGCGCCTGGTCGCCGAGGACCCCCGTGACCATCGCGGTGCAGTTGTGCCGGGCGTCCCAGTACCGGCGCCGCACCTCCGCGACGACCCGTTCGGCGTCCGCGACGCCCGTCACGGGGGCGACGGTCGTGACGAAGCGCGACCTCGTGACGACGATCTCGTGCTCCACGGGCGCGGCCACGGTGGACGGGAAGGCGCGGGTCACGCCCCGAGGCTACCGGCGCGGCGGCGGGGAGCCGCGCTAGCATGGCGGGGCAGCACCGACGACTGGGGAGGAGTCCGATCGACATGACGACCGCCGATCCCGCGGGCGGCGCGCTCGACGCCGCCGAGCTCGCCCGCCGCCTCAACCTGCTGCTCGACTTCGAGGAGTCGCAGCACGGCGACCCCGTGCCGTTCGCCGCGATCGAGGAGTACGTCGCGGCCCGGGGTGGCTCGCTCTCGCGGGCCAAGTGGACCTACATGCTCTCCGGGGCCGGCCGCCGCAACCGTGACAGCGGGCTGCTGTCGCTGCTCGCCGGCTTCTTCGAGGTCGACGAGCGGTTCCTGCTCGAGGACAGCGCGGTCCCCGAGCGCATCGGCGCGCAGATCGAGCTCGTGCGGGCCCTCCGGTCGGCACGGGTGAGCGGTTTCGCGGCGCGGACCTTCCCCGGCGAACTCTCGCCCGAGGCGCTGCGCCGCATCGCCCAGGTGCTCGAGGAGGAGTCGGCACGAGGGGGCGTGTCGTGACGGACGCGTCCGTCGAGGCCTTCTGGGCGCGCGGGGTGGCCGAGGGGTGGTCGGACATCGACGCCGCGGTCGCTGCCGCATCGGACCACGTCGGCAAGCCTGTGGTGGTGCGCGAGGAGTCCTTCCTCAGCACCGAGCCGGTGTGCGGCTTCGTGGCCACCCTCGAGCACCAGCACCTCGTCATGATCTCGCCGACGAGCTCGGAGACGTTCCGGTCGTTCGTCATCGGGCACGAGCTCGGTCACGTGCTGCACCGGCACCACGAGCACGGGGTGCAGTCGGCGTACGTGCGTGACGTCATCCCCGACGTCCCCGAGTACAAGGTCGAGCGCGCGCTCGCCCGCGGGCTCTTCTCGAACGACTACGAGCACGAGGCCGAGCTCTTCGCCGACCGGCTCGCCGCGCTGATCCGGTCGAACCGTGGCCGTCCGAGCGCCTTCCGCGGGGTCTTCGGGTGATCGTCTCCGTCACGATGGCGGTGGTGCTCGTCGTCGGGACGGTCGTGCTGGCCCGGCTGCAGCGCGGGCAGGACCGCACGCTCGCGGTCACCTTCCTCCTGTTCTCGGCGACGATCGTGACCAACGTCGATCCGCTGTACCGGTGGCTCGACCCCCTGCTCGGCGGGCGGAACATCGTGACGGTCGTGAGCGACTGCCTCCTCGTCGCGGGGACGAGCACGCTGCTGTGGGGTGTCGCGAAGGCCGTCGGCGCCGCGTGGCCGTGGCTGCGCACCACGATCGTCGTCGTGTTCGCGGTCGTCGTCGTGGTGGTCGCCACCGCGTTCGTGGTGCTCGACGAGCCGTCGACCACCACGACGTTCATGCTCGTGGCGGGCGACCAGCCGGCGGCAGCGGTGTACTCGATCGCGCAGACCGTCTACCTCGGGGTGGCCCTCGCGGCGACCGGTGTGATCTGCGTCCTGCGACTGCGCGAGGCCCGGACCGCGGTCGACCTGGTCGGCCTGTGGCTCCTCGTCCTCGGCGGCGTGTTCGGCGTCGTGCGGATGGTGACGGTGACGGTGATGGACGTCGCGCACGTCGTCGGGCGGATCGACGTCACCCGGGCCCTCTCGCTGCCGTACGACGTCACGACGCCCGGTGCGGTGCTGTGCGCTGCCTCGGGCATGCTGCTCCTCGTCATCGGGCACCAGTTGTCGCGTCGTCGCCGTGCCCGTCGCGTCGACGCCGCGCTCGCCCGGTTGACGCCGCTGCACGAGCGGATCGGCACGGACAACGCCTACCCGGCGACCGAGGACCCGGCGACCAGGCTGAGCCGGACGATCGTGGAGATCAACGACGGCGCACGACGATCCCGGCAGGTGCTCGACGGCGAGGACCGGGCGGCCCTGGCAGCGGCGGAGTCGGCCCTCGCGGACGCCGGACGCCGGGCCTGACCCCGCCGCTCGGCAACGGGTCGGTCACGTTCCCGAGCAGGACTCGACCTCTCGCCCGACGGCCGTGTAGGGTCTGTAGCACGTGCTACACGACGGCCCGCCGTCGTCCCGCACACCGGGGGAGTTCTCGGCCGCGTTGGGGGCGGCCGAGCACCCCCGGGCTCCCAGGGCCTGCGCTCCTGGTCGAGCGCTGCGCTGTCTAGACTCGTCGGGTGACCGTCTTCGCCGCCGTCGTCCTGTTCCTCGCCGCCGTCTTCAACGTGGTGACGTGGCCGCGCTTCTTCCAGCGGGTCGCGAAGGACGCACGCGCGCGGGACGCGGCCGGCAAGCCGACGACCTTCTACACGGTGCACCTCGTCCTGCTGCTCATCGCGTTCGCGATCGCCCTGGCCGCCGTCGTCGCCGGGATCGCCCTGCTCGTCTGACGTCCCCGCTCCGGACGGGAGGCGCGGGGCCGGCCCGTCCCGCGCCTCCCGTCCGTCCCCGTCGCGGCACGCCGGGTCTGCCGGGGTGGGAGGCACGCCGAGCGGGCCGTTTCCGGCACCCTCGCCGGCCAGCGCCGTCGGATCGCGCCCGCCGGGCGCGACGCGCGCGGCGTGTCGTGCCCGCTCGAGCCGGCCGCGCCGCGCCGGCCATACCGGCCGCGCCGCGCCGGCCATGCCGGCCTCGGGACGCCACGCCGGCCGCGGCATGCCGGGTCCGGCGGGGCGGGAGGCACGCCGAGTGGGCCACTCCTGGCGCACTCGCCGGCGAGTGCTGACGAATCGCGCCCGCCGGGCGCGACGCGCGCGGCGTGTCGTGCCCGCTCGAGCCGGCCGCGCCGCGCCGGCCTTGCCGGCCGCGGGACGGCGCGCCGCCGTGAGACGCCGCGCCGGCGTCGAGACGCCGCGACTCCCGGCGGCGTGTCGACGCACGGCCTGCGTCTCGACGCACAGCCGGTGTTCTGCGAACCGTGGGCGTCCCGGTGCAGCCAGGCATCCCGGCGCAGCCCCGGCGTCTCGACGCGGGCGTCAGGCGCCCGGTAGCCACCGGGCTCCGGCCGCCGCCGCCGCCTCAGCCCTCGGCCGGCAGCGGCGCGCCGAGCACCCGCTCGAGGCCGCGCCGCGCAACGCGCTCGTCGCCGGAGTCGAGCAGCACCCGGTACACCTCGTCGGCGGTGACGAACTCGACGCACACCGCGTCGAAGTCGCACTCCTCGACGCGCCACCCCGTCACCCGGTCCATCGGCACCTGCGTCGGGCCGTCCTGCTCGAAGCTGGTCTCGGCCCGTATCCCGTGCTCGAAGACCCGGATCCTGCCGAACGTGCCACGCCAGGTCAGTTGGATGTCGAGTGTGGGAGAGACAGAAGGGTCCGGCACACGCCGATCGTACCGGCGTGCCCGGACCCTGTCCGTCGTCGTGGTGTCAGTGGCCGTCCCGGTCCGACCCGTCCCGGCGGACCTGGTTCGACGGGTCGCGCCCGGTGATCGGGAAGGGGCCGGTCACGCCCTCGCGGAGCGCGGCGATCCGGAGGATGCGGTCGCGCTGCAGGAACCACCCGACCACGAGCAGCGGGATGATGATCACGAGCGACGCGATCGTGTACGTCCCCACCGGGTAGTCGATCGCCATGAGCACGACGACCGAGACCAGGAACGCCAGGGTCAGCCAGGACGTCACCGGGGCACCGGGGAGCTTGAACGAGGGCTCCTTGGCCAGTCCCTGCTTCGCCCACTGCCGCAGCTTCATCTGGCAGAGGATGATCGTGCCCCACGCGGTGACGATCCCCAAGCTGGCCACGTTCAGCGCGATCTCGAAGGCCTGCTTCGGCACGAAGTAGTTCAACGCGACGCCCGCGACGGTGAAGGCCGCGGTGAGCAGGATGCCGGCGTACGGTACGCCGCCCTTCGACATCTTCGTGGTCCACTTCGGCGCGGAACCGTTCATGCCCATCGAGTGCAGGGCACGGCCGGTCGAGTACAGCCCCGCGTTCAGCGAGGACAGCGCCGCGGTGAGCACGACGAAGTTCATGATCGACCCGGCGACGACCCCGACCTGCGGGTTGCCGAGCGACGAGAAGAACGTCACGAACGGGCTCTGCCCGTCCTTGTACGAGGTGTACGGCAGGAGCAGGGAGAGCAGGATGACCGACCCGACGTAGAAGACCGCGATGCGGAACACGACGGAGTTGATGGCGCGGGGGATGACCTTCTCGGTGTCCTGGGTCTCGCCGGACGCCGTGCCGACGAGCTCGATCGCGGCGTACGCGAACACGACGCCCTGCACCACGAGCACCGCCGGCAGGACCCCGTTCGGGATGAGCCCGCCGTTGTCGGCCCAGATCGAGAAGCCCGTGCGGACCGCTTCGCCGCCGGTCTCGACCGGGAAGGCGAAGATCAGCCACACGAGCGCGATGACGAGGAACGCGACGAGTGCGGCGACCTTGATGAGCGCGAACCAGAACTCGAGTTCACCGAACACCTTGACCGCGACCATGTTGGCGGCGAGCACGACGACGAGGGCGATGAGCGCGAGCAGCCACTGCGGCGCCGCGGTGAAGGCGCTCCAGTAGTGGAGGTACAGCGCGACGGCCGTGGTGTCGACGATGGACGTCATCGCCCAGTTGAGGAAGTACATCCACCCGGCGGCGTACGCGAACTTCTCGCCGTAGAACTCGCGGGCGTACGAGATGAACGACCCGGAGGACGGGCGGTGCAGCACGAGCTCGCCGAGGGCACGGAGGATGAAGAACGCGAAGACGCCGGCGACGAGGTAGGTGACCGCCAGGGCCGGTCCCGCGGTGTTCAGGCGTCCGCCCGCGCCGAGGAAGAGCCCGGTGCCGATGGCCCCACCGATCGCGATCATCTGCAGTTGCCGGGGCTTCAGACCGTGCTGGTAGCCCTCCTGCTCGTGCGAGAAGTCGTTCGCGGGCTTCGCTACACCCGTGTCGTTCTGCGCTGTCATGCGCGCCAACCTACCTGTGCACACCGCTCCGGGCGGAACTCACCCGGTACCTGTACGACACCACAGCCCGATCGACGCTCAGCGTCCGGCCCCGCCGGTGCGACACCATGGACGGATGGACACCCTCCTCCGACTCCTCGTCGCGACCGGGATCGCCCTGCTCGTGACCGCCGCGGCAGCCGTGGTCCTGCACCTCGTCCTGCGGACCGTCGCCCGCCGGGAACGCTGGGCCGCGGTGCTCTCCCGACGGACGAAGCACCCGTTCCGCACCGTGCTGCTGGTGGCCCTCCTGTGGACGGCCTTCACGACGAGCGTCCCGCGCGACCGGACCACCCTGCCCTGGCGCGACGACGTCTCCCACACGTTCCTCATCGCGACGATCGCCGTCGGCTGCTGGCTCGCGTGCCAGATCGCGATCTTCCTCGAGGACCTCGGCCTGCACCGGTACCGCGTCGACGTGCCGGACAACCGCGTCGCGCGCCGTATCCGCACGCAGGTGCTCATCATCCGACGCCTGACGGTCGCCGTGCTCGTCATCATCGCGGTCGGCGCGATCCTCCTCACCTTCCCGGGGGTCGAGGCCGCCGGGGCGAGCGTGCTCGCGTCCGCCGGGCTCATCTCGGTCGTCGCCGGCCTCGCCGCGCAGTCCACCCTCGGCAACGTGTTCGCCGGCATGCAGCTGGCCTTCTCCGGCTCGATCCGCGTGGACGACGTCGTCGTCGTCGAGCAGCAGTGGGGCCGGATCGAGGAGATCACCCTCACCTACGTGGTCGTGCACCTGTGGGACGACCGCCGCTTCGTGCTGCCCTCGACCTACTTCACCTCGACGCCGTTCGAGAACTGGACCCGCACGGGCAGCGAGCTCCTCGGTGCCGTCGAGTTCGACCTCGACTGGCGCATCAGCCCGACCGAGATGCGGACCGAGCTCGACCGCATCCTGTCGACGTCGACGATCTGGGACGGCCGGACGAAGGTCCTGCAGGTGACGGACGCCACGACCGGGCTCGTGCGCGTGCGGATCCTGGTGTCGGCCCCGGACGCCGGTGGCCTGTTCGACCTCCGCTGCTACGTCCGCGAGGAGATGGTCGAGTGGGTGCAGCGCGAGCACCCCGACGCACTGCCCCGCCAGCGCGTGCAGGTCACGCAGGGCACCGAGCAGGTCGGCCAGCGCCGCGCCCGCACCGAGGAGCAGGACGCCGCGCTGTTCCGCGAGGGCGACGAGCGGACCGCGCTCTTCACCGGGCCGATCCAGACCTCCGGCATCCGCCCCGAGGAGATCCCGCCGGAGCGCGCCCCGCAGGAGCGCTGACCGCCGGTCACCACCGGACGGACACGACGACGGACGGGAGGCGCGGTACCAGCTGGTGCCTGGGCCCACGCCGGCCGGTTCCCGGCAGACGCGCCAGCGGCTGCCGGGCCGTGCCCGGTGGGGAGCCTCCCGTCCGTCTCCCGGTCACCTCGGTGACCGCGACCCGCCTGCTAGCGCTGGCGCGCCTTCACGGCACGGTCGTCCTCGACGACCGTGCCCACCGCGACGAGCGTCGTCGCGATCCACGCGACCCACGTCAGGGCCAGGCGCCAGTCGCGCGGACCCTGCCGCGTCGTCTGCAGCACGCTGTAGCCGCTGATGATCGAACTCCACACCGCACCGCTGAACATGAACTTCCGCACGGGTTCCTCCTCCTGGTCGTCCCCGCCACGCTACCGGCCGCTACATTGGAGCGCCGCCGGTCGCCCTGCCGGAGCGCAGAGCGAGGAGACACCCGTGCGTCAGGCCGTCATCGGGGGAGTGCTGCTCCTCGTCGGGGCGGTGTGCGTCGCCCTCGGACTGCTGCCCCTCGCCGACCTCGCGACGCTCGCCGAGCGGGTCGTCCCGGTGCTCGCGTTCGTCCTCGGCCTGACGATCGTCTCCGAGCTCGCCGCCGACGCCGGGGTCTTCGACCGGCTGGCGGACCTGGCGGCACGCATCGGCGGCGGTCGGACCATCGGACTGTGGGCCGCGGTCGTCGTGCTCGCCGTGGTCTGCACCGTGTTCCTCAGCATCGACACGACCGCGGTGCTGCTCACCCCGATCGTCATCACGCTCGCCCGCCGCGTCGGCCTGCCGCCGATGCCCTTCGCCCTCACGACGGTGTGGTTGGCGAACACGGCCTCGCTCCTGCTGCCGGTGTCGAACCTGACGAACCTGCTCGCGGTCGACAAGATCGGGCTCGACGGGCCCGTCCCGTTCGCCGGTCTCATGGTCTGGGCGGCGCTCGCCGGGGTCGTCGTGCCGTGCGCCGTGCTCCTCGTGGTGTTCCGCGGGAAGCTGTTCGGCCGGTACACCCCGGTCGAGCTCCGTCGTCCGCGCGACCCGCTGTTCTTCTGGGCGGCGTCGGCCGTCCTCGTCGCGCTCGTCGTCGCCCTGACGGCCGGCGTCGAGGTGTGGGTCGCCGCCCTCGTCGCCGCTGCGCTCCTCGTCCTGGTCGCGGCGTTCCGCGCGCCCGGCGAGCTGCGGCCGTCGCGCGTGCCGTGGTCGACGCTCGTGTTCGCCGCCGGCCTCTTCGTGGTCGTCGAGACCCTGCACACGACGGGGCTGACCGACCCGATCGTGCAGGCCCTGTCCGGCGGGACCGACACGGGGTCGCTGCTGCTGCTCGGCGGGGCCGGCGGCGTCGCGGCGAACGCGATCGACAACCTGCCGGCCTACCTGGTGCTCGAGCCGGCCGCCGGACACGAGGCACTGCGCTACGCGGCGCTCCTCGTGGGGGTCAACGCCGGGTGCCTGATCACCCCGTGGGCCTCGCTCGCGACCCTGCTGTGGCACGCGCGCCTGGCGTCCGAGGGCGTGCACCTGTCGTGGGGCCGCTACATGGCCCTCGGCTGCGTCGTCGCCCCGCTCACGGTCGTCGCCGGCGTGCTGGCGCTGCAGCTCTGACCCGGGCTGCCTACAGCCAGTCCTTGCTCTTGAAGACGCGGTAGAGCACGAGCGACGTCGCGACGATGAGCGCCACCGACGCGAAGAGGCCGCTCCAGTGCCCCTCGCCGGGGAACGTCACGTTCTGTCCGAAGAACCCGGTGATCGCCGTCGGGATGGCGATGATCGCCGCCCAGCTCGTCACCTTCTTCATCACCGTGTTCTGCCGGTTCGACGCGAGGTTCAGGTTCGTGTCCAGGACGCTCGACACCGCGTCACGGAGCTGCTCGACGGAGTCGGCGATCGACACGAGGTGGTCCTCGACGTCGCGGAAGTACGGGCGGATGCCGTCGACGATCGTCGCGGCGTCGCCGTGCAGCAGGGACCCGACGCTGTCCCGCGTCGGGACGACCTGGCGACGCAGCACGCCGAGGGCCTTCCGGAGGCGGAACGACCGCCGCTGGATCTGCTGCTCGCGCGGGTTCCCGTGCTCGAAGAGGTCGTCCTCGAGGTCGTCGATCCGCGCCTCGATGTCCTCGACGGCGCTCGTCGCGTGGTCGACCACGGCGTCGAGGAGCCCCCACACCAGCCACGGCACCCCGTGGGCGGCGAGGTCGGCGTTCGCGTCGAGGCGCCGTTCGACGGACGCCAGGTCCACCTCGGGCCCGTGGATGGTGACGAGCGCACGGTGCGTGACGAAGGCCTTCACCTCGTGCGTGACGAGGTCGCCGTCCGCGTCGAGCCCCTGCACGTCGTAGACCACCAGGAACAGGCTGTCGCGGTAGCGGTCCAGCTTCGGTCGCTGCCCCCGCTCGAGGGCGTCCTCGACCGCCAGCGCGTGCACCCCGAGCTCGTCCTCGACCTGGTCGAGGTCCGTCGGGGTCGGGTCCACGTGGTCGACCCACACGAAGGTGCCGTCGTCGGGCCCGAGCAGGTCCGAGACCCGGTCCACCGGGAAGTCCCGCTCCACCGCGGTGCCGCCGCGCCACGCCCGTGTCATGACCATGGGAGGGAGCCTACTGACGGCGCCCCGGGAGCCGACGGTGCCCGCGCTGGTACCGTCGGCCACGATCCCGGCGTTCCCGTCCGGGGGGAACGGAGACACCACCACCCCATGGCAGCAACCACCGACCAGGACCGGTACGCCTTCGTCGTCGCCTCGAACCGCCTCCCCGTGGACCGTGTCGTCGACGAGGACGGCAACGAGGGGTGGCGGCACTCGCCCGGCGGGCTGGTGACGGCCCTCGAGCCGGTCATGCGCGCCAACGACGGGGCGTGGGTCGGCTGGGTGGGCCAGCCCGACGTCGAGGTCGCCCCGTTCGACAACGAGGGCATCCACATCGTCCCGGTGCCCCTGAGCGCCGACGACGTCGAGGAGTACTACGAGGGCTTCAGCAACGACACGCTGTGGCCGCTCTACCACGACGTCATCGAGCACCCCAGCTACCACCGCGACTGGTGGAACGCGTACAAGCGCGTCAACGAGCGGTTCGCGGACCAGATCGCCGAGATCGTCGAGCAGGACGGCGTCGTCTGGGTGCAGGACTACCAGCTCCAGCTCCTCCCGGCGCTGCTCCGTGCCAGGCGCCCGGACCTGACGATCGGCTTCTTCAACCACATCCCGTTCCCGCCGGTCGGCATCTACGCCCAGCTGCCGTGGCGCGCGCAGATCCTCGACGGACTGCTCGGCGCCGACGTCATCGGCTTCCAGCGCCAGGACGACGCGAGCGACTTCCTCCGCGCCGTTCGCCACATCAAGGGCTACACGACCAAGGGCTCGACGATCGACGTCCCCGTCGACGACCCGGCCGCACCGCGCAGCCGCAAGGGCATCACCGTCCGGCACGTCGAGGCGCGCCACTTCCCGATCTCGATCGACGCCGAGAGCTTCGAGGAGATCGCCCACCGTCCCGAGGTACAGGCGCGGGCACGCGAGATCCGCGAGAGCCTCGGCAACCCGACCACGGTGCTGCTCGGTGTCGACCGCCTCGACTACACGAAGGGCATCCGCCACCGCATCAAGGCGTTCGGCGAGCTCGTCGAGGACGGCCGCGTCGCGGTCGAGGACGCCACGCTCGTCCAGGTCGCCAGCCCGAGCCGCGAGCGCGTCGACACCTACGCGACGCTCCGTGACGAGATCGAGCTCACGGTCGGCCGCATCAACGGTGACCTCGGCGTCATCGGCCACCAGCCGATCGCCTACCTGCACCACGGGTACCCGCGCGAGGAGATGGTGGCCCTCTACCTGGCCGCCGACATCATGCTCGTCACCGCGCTCCGCGACGGCATGAACCTCGTCGCCAAGGAGTACGTGGCCGCGCGCTTCGACAACGACGGCGTGCTCATCCTGTCCGAGTTCGCCGGCGCGGCCGACGAACTCAAGCAGGCCGTCATCGTCAACCCGCACGACATCGGCGCCCTGAAGGACTCGATCCTGCGCGCGATCGAGATGCCCCGTCGCGAACGTTCGACGCGCATGCGCGCGCTCCGCAAGCGGGTCCGTGACAACGACGTGGCGCGCTGGTCGCGCTCGTTCCTCGAGGCGCTCGACCGGCACGCCCCGCGGAGTTCCCGGATCGACCCCTCCGCGGACGGTGGCGAACGGCACCGCGAGGCGGAGGACGACGGCATGTCGATCTTCGACCAGGACGCGCAGCGCGCGCGTGCCGCCGAGGACACCCGGGAGGCACGCGATGCGTGAGACCTCGACCGACCCGTCCGTCCTGACGTCGGCCCTCGAGACGCTCGCGGCTGCGCCGCGACTGCTCGTCGCCCTCGACTTCGACGGCACGCTCGCACCATTCGCCGACGACCCCGCGCACGTCGGGGCCCTGCCGGGGTCCTGGGCTGCCGTCCTCACCCTGCAGCGTGCCGCCGACACCGAGGTCGTCCTGGTCTCCGGCCGACCGCTCGAGGGGCTCGCCCGCGTGTCGTACGCACCCGACGGCATGGCGCTCGTCGGCTCGCACGGCGTCGAGTGGCGCGTCGACGGCCACGACGAGGCCGCCCTGACCGAGGACGAGCTCGCCCGGGTCGCCCGCGTCGGCGCGGCGCTCGACGAGGTCGGCGTCCGGTTCCCCGACGTCGTCGTCGAGCACAAGCCCGCGGGGCACGGCTTGCACACCCGTCGGGCGAGTGCCGAGGTGGCGGCCGAGGCGCAGCGGGCCGCGCACGACGCGGCGCACGAGGCCGACCCCGACGTGCTGGAACGCGGCGGCAAGGACATCCTCGAGTTCGCGGTGCGCCACGTCACGAAGGGCGACGCGGTCGACCGGCTGCGCGCGCTGCGCGGCGCGGACGCGGTGTTCTTCGCCGGCGACGACGTGACCGACGAGGACGCCTTCCGGGTGCTCCGCGACGGCGACGTCGGCGTGAAGGTGGGGGAGGGCGACACCCTCGCCGGCCACCGCGTGGCCGACCCGACGGCGCTGACCGACGTCCTGAAGCAGCTGGCGCGCCTGCGCGCGACGCGCTGAGGACCCGGCCCCGCGCCTCCCGTCCGCACGGGAGCGCGGGGTGTGCACGGGTGGTATCCCAACTGGTCCTAGACTGCCTCCATGCCTGACATCGACGTGAAGCCGCGTAGCCGGGTCGTCACCGACGGGATCGAAGCGACCACCTCGCGTGGCATGCTCCGGGCCGTCGGCATGGGCGACGCAGACTGGGACAAGCCGCAGATCGGGATCGCGTCCTCCTGGAACGAGATCACCCCCTGCAACCTCTCCCTCGACCGCCTCGCGCAGGGCGCGAAGGAGGGCGTGCACTCCGGCGGCGGGTACCCGCTGCAGTTCGGCACCATCTCCGTCTCCGACGGCATCTCGATGGGCCACGAGGGCATGCACTTCTCGCTCGTCTCGCGCGAGGTCATCGCCGACAGCGTCGAGACCGTCGTGAACGCCGAGCGCCTGGACGGCACCGTCCTGCTCGCCGGCTGCGACAAGTCGCTGCCGGGGATGCTCATGGCCGCGGCCCGCCTCGACCTGGCGAGCGTCTTCCTCTACGCGGGCTCGGTCATGCCGGGCTACGTGAAGCAGGCCGACGGCTCCTTCAAGGAGGTCACGATCATCGACTCCTTCGAGGGGGTCGGTGCGTGCAAGGCCGGGACCATGACGGAGGCCGAGCTCAAGGAGATCGAGTGCGCGATCGTCCCGGGCGAGGGCGCCTGCGGCGGGATGTACACGGCGAACACCATGGCGAGCGTCGCCGAGGCCCTCGGCATGTCGCTGCCGGGCTCCGCGGCCCCGCCGAGCGCCGACCGTCGCCGTGACTACTACGCGCGCCGCTCCGGCGAGGCCGTGGTCAACATGCTGCGTCTCGGTCTCACCGCCCGGCAGATCCTGACGAAGGAGGCGTTCGAGAACGCCATCGCCGTCGCGATGGCACTCGGGGGCTCGACCAACGTCGTCCTGCACCTCCTCGCCATCGCGCACGAGGCCGAGGTCGAGCTGAGCCTCGACGACTTCAACCGGATCGGCTCGAAGGTGCCGCACCTGGCCGACATGAAGCCCTTCGGCAAGTACGTCATGGTCGACGTCGACCGCAACGGCGGCATCCCGGTGATCATGAAGGCGCTGCTCGAGGCCGGCCTGCTGCACGGCGACGTGATGACCGTCACCGGCAAGACCCTCGCCGAGAACCTGGCCGAGATCGACCCGCCGGAGCTCGACGGCGAGGTGTTCCGGAAGCTCGACAACCCGATCCACGCGACCGGCGGGCTCACCATCCTCAAGGGCTCGTTCGCGCCCGAGGGTGCCGTCGTGAAGACCGCCGGGTTCGACGCCGAGGTGTTCGAGGGCCCCGCACGGGTCTTCGACCGCGAACGCGCCGCCATGGACGCCCTGACCGAGGGGAAGATCGCCAAGGGCGACGTCGTGGTCATCCGCTACGAGGGTCCGAAGGGCGGCCCCGGCATGCGGGAGATGCTCGCCATCACCGCGGCGATCAAGGGCGCGGGCCTCGGCAAGGATGTACTACTGTTGACGGACGGACGATTCTCAGGCGGCACAACCGGCCTGTGCATCGGCCACATCGCACCGGAAGCCGTGGACGCAGGTCCAGTGGCATTCGTGCGCGATGGCGACCGCATCCGTGTCGACATCGCGGCTCGCTCGCTCGACCTACTGGTCGACGACGCCGAGCTGGAGGCCCGCCGAGCAGGCTGGGCCCCGCTGCCCCCGCGCTACACCCGCGGAGTCCTCGCGAAGTTCGCGAAGCTCGTCCAGTCCGCCGCCAAGGGCGCGGTCACGGGCTAGCGTCGACACGTTCGAACCGCCATCCCTCCAGGCAAGGAACACCTCATGCCCACGGAAGCCACTCCGCTGTCCGCGGCCGCCGGTACACGGCGGTCGCCCGAGATCCTGACCGGCTCGGGAGCCGTCCTCCGGACGCTCGAGCACCTCGGGATCACCGACGTCTTCGGCCTGCCCGGCGGCGCCATCATCCCGTTCTACGACGAGCTCATGGCGTCGACGACCATCCGCCACATCCTCGTGCGCCACGAGCAGGGTGCCGGTCACGCCGCCGAGGGGTACGCCTCCTCGTCCGGCAAGGTCGGCGTCGCCATCGCCACGTCCGGTCCCGGTGCGACGAACCTCGTCACCGCGATCGCCGACGCCTACATGGACTCGGTGCCGTTCATCGCCATCACCGGGCAGGTGTTCTCCACCCTGATGGGCACGGACGCCTTCCAGGAGGCCGACATCGTCGGCATCACGATGCCGATCACGAAGCACTCGTTCCTCGTGACCGACCCGGCCGACGTGCCGGCGACGCTGGCGGCGGCGCACCTGATCGCCACCACGGGTCGTCCCGGCCCGGTCCTGGTCGACATCACGAAGGACGCCCAGCAGAAGTCGGCACCCTACGTCTGGCCGCCGAAGATCGACCTGCCCGGCTACCGCCCGGTCACGAAGGCGCACGGCAAGCAGATCACGGCGGCGGCGCAGCTGCTGGCCGATGCCGAGCGCCCCGTGCTCTACGTCGGGGGCGGGGTCGTGCGCTCCGGTGCGTCGGCCGAGCTCCTGCGCTTCGCCGAGGCGACCGGTGCCCCGGTGGTCACGACCCTGATGGCGCGCGGTGCGTTCCCGGACTCGCACGCGCAGCACCTCGGCATGCCGGGCATGCACGGCACGGTGCCCGCGGTCCTCGGGCTGCAGGAGAGCGACCTCATCGTCGCGCTCGGTGCCCGGTTCGACGACCGCGTGACGGGCAAGGCCGACGAGTTCGCTCCCGGTGCCAAGGTCGTGCACGTGGACATCGACCCCGCGGAGATCTCGAAGATCCGCTTCGCCGACGTCCCGATCGTGGGCGACGCACGCGAGGTCCTCGTCGACCTGCTCGACGCGTGGAACGACGTGCCCGGAGACCAGCGCGCCGACACGAGCGCGTGGTGGGCGAAGCTCGACGCGCTCCGGCAGGACTTCCCGCTCGGGTACGCGGAGCCGACCGACGGGCTGCTCGCGCCGCAGGCGATCATCAAGCGCATCGGCGAGCTCACCGGACCGGAGGGCGTCTTCGCCTCCGGGGTCGGGCAGCACCAGATGTGGTCCGCACAGTTCATCAAGTACGAGCGGCCGAACGCCTGGCTGAACTCCGGTGGTGCCGGCACCATGGGCTACTCGGTCCCCGCCGCGATGGGCGCCAAGGTCGCCCAGCCGGACCGCGTGGTGTGGGCGATCGACGGCGACGGGTGCTTCCAGATGACGAACCAGGAGCTCGCCACCTGCGTCATCAACGACATCCCGATCAAGGTCGCGATCATCAACAACTCGTCGCTCGGCATGGTGCGGCAGTGGCAGACGCTGTTCTACGACGGCCGACACTCCTTCACCGACCTGCAGACCGGTCACGGCACGCGCCGTGTGCCCGACTTCGTGAAGCTCGCCGACGCCTACGGTGCCCTCGGGATCCGCGTCGAGAAGGCCGACGAGGTCGACGCCGCCATCAAGCTCGCCCTCGAGACCAACGACCGCCCCGTGGTGATCGACTTCGTCGTGAGCCGCGACTCGATGGTGTGGCCGATGGTCCCGCAGGGAGTCAGCAACTCGTCCATCGAGTACGCCCAGGCCCTCGCCCCGACCTGGGACGACGAGGACGCCGACATGACGGGGGAAACCGCATGAGCCACGTCCTCTCCCTCCTCGTCGAGGACAAGCCGGGTCTGCTGACCCGTGTCGCCGGGCTCTTCGCCCGACGCGGCTTCAACATCGAGTCGCTCGCCGTGGGCGGCACCGAGGTCGAGGGGCTCAGCCGGATCACGGTCGTCGTCGACGTCGAGGACCTCCCGCTCGAGCAGGTGACCAAGCAGCTCAACAAGCTGGTCAACGTCATCAAGATCGTGGAGCTCGACTTCTCGCAGTCGGTGCAGCGCGAGCACATGCTCGTCAAGGTCCGCGTCGACAACCAGACGCGCTCGGCCGTGCTCGAGGCCGTCAGCCTCTTCCGCGCACAGGTCGTCGACGTCGCGACCGACTCGCTCATCGTCGAGGTGACCGGCGACCCCGGCAAGATCCAGGCGATCCTCCGCGTGCTCGAACCGTACGGCGTCAAGGAACTCGCCCGCGCCGGCCTGCTCGGCATGGGTCGCGGACCGAAGAGCATCACAGACCGCGTGCGCTGAGCACGCCCCAGACAACCACCGGAACCAAGGAGACACACCCTCGTGACTGACATCGTGTACGACGCCGACGCCGACCTGACGCTCATCCAGGGCAAGAAGGTCGCCGTCATCGGCTACGGCTCGCAGGGCCACGCCCACGCCCTCAACCTCCGCGACTCCGGCGTCGAGGTCAAGATCGGCCTCAAGGAGGGCTCGAAGAGCCGGCAGAAGGCCGAGGAGGCCGGCTTCGAGGTGCACACCCCCGCCGACGCCACCGCGTGGGCCGACGTCGTCGTCATCCTCGCGCCGGACCAGGTGCAGCGCATCGTCTACAAGGACGACATCGAGCCCAACCTCAAGCCGGGCGCCACGCTCGTCTTCGGTCACGGCTTCAACATCCGCTACGGCTACATCCAGGCTCCCGAGGGCGTCGACGTGACGCTCGTCGCGCCGAAGGGCCCCGGCCACACCGTGCGCCGCGAGTACGAGGCCGGTCGCGGCGTCCCCGTGATCGTCGCCGTCGAGGTCGACGCCTCGGGCAGCGCCTGGGACCTCGCCTGGTCGTACTCCAAGGCCATCGGCGGCCTGCGCTCCGGGGGCATCAAGACGACCTTCACCGAGGAGACCGAGACCGACCTGTTCGGTGAGCAGGCCGTCCTCTGCGGTGGCACGTCGCAGCTCATCCAGTACGGCTTCGAGACCCTGGTCGAGGCGGGCTACCAGCCGCAGATCGCCTACTTCGAGGTGCTGCACGAGCTCAAGCTCATCGTCGACCTCATCTGGGAGGGCGGCCTCACCAAGCAGCGCTGGTCGATCTCCGACACCGCCGAGTTCGGTGACTACGTCTCCGGCCCGCGTGTGATCTCGCCCGAGGTCAAGGAGAACATGAAGGCGGTCCTGTCCGACATCCAGGACGGCACCTTCGCCAAGCGCTTCATCGAGGACCAGGACGCCGGCGCGCCCGAGTTCAAGGAGCTCCGCGCGAAGGGCGAGGGCCACCCGATCGAGGCGACCGGTCGCGAGCTCCGCGCGCTGTTCGCGTGGAAGTCGAACGACGCCGACTACGTGGACGGCTCGGCCGCGCGGTAGTCTGCGGACCGACCACTCGACTGCCGGGGCGGCGGTGCGTCTGCACCGCCGCCCCGCGATGTGACCCGAACGACATGCACCAGTACCCCTCCTGCTCCCGCGCCCGCACCGGGCGAGCCCCCGGCGTCCCCGTCGGGCGTCCCGGCGTCCCCGCGACCCGGCCCGCCGGTGCCGCGTCCGCCGTCGTCACCCCGCTCGCACAGATGACGAGCGGTGGTCACGACCGGGTCCTCCGACGTGGGAGGATCGTCGGATGGCGGTGACGAAGCGAGCGGTCCACATCGGCGCCGGCAAGATCGGCCGCGGGTTCGTGGGCCAGTTCCTGGTCGCGAGCGGCTACGAGCTCACCTTCGTCGACGTCGACGACCGCGTCGTCTCGGCCCTCAACGAGGCCGGCCGGTTCGTGGTGCACGAGGTCGGCGAGCAGCCCGTGGAGCACGTCGTGCACGGCTTCCGCGCACTGAGCAGCAAGACCGACCGCGACCGCGTGGTCCAGGCCATCGCCGAGGCGGACGTCGTGACGACCGCCGTCGGCGCCCGGACCCTGCCGCTCGTCGCCCCCGTGATCGCCGAGGGGCTCGCGGCCCGACCGCTCGATCGCGGCGACGTCACGATCGTCGCCTGCGAGAACGCGTTCAACGCCACGGACTCGCTGCACGCCAGCATCCGTCGCGCCCCGATCCTCGAGGACCGCGACGTCGCCGCCGTCTTCGCCAACTGCGCGATCGACCGCATCGTGCCGGACCAGTCCGGCGTGCTCGGCCAGTCCGGTGGGCTCGACGTCGTCCTCGAGCCCTTCTACGAGTGGGTCATCGAGCGCACGCCCTTCGCCGACTCCGATGCGGAGCCCCCGCGCATCGACGGCGTGACCTGGGTCGACGACCTGCAGCCGTTCGTCGAGCGGAAGCTCTACACGGTGAACACCGCCCACGCGACCGCGGCCTACCACGGGACCGTCCGGGGCATCCGGCTCATCCGCGAGGCCCTCGAGGACCGCGAGGTCCGCGCCGAGGTGGACGGCGTCCTCGCCGAGACCACCGCACTGCTCGTCGCGAAGCACGGCTTCGACCCGGCGGAGCACGCGCTCTACGTCGCCGCGAACCTGACCCGCATCGCGAACCCGCTGCTGCCGGACACCACCGTGCGGGTCGGCCGTAACCCGCTGCGGAAGCTCGGCCGCCGCGAGCGCTTCATCGGACCGGCGTCGCAACTCGCCGAGCGGGGCATGCCGGTCGACCACCTGCTCGGTGCCGTCCGGGTCGCCCTGGCGTTCGACGACGAGAACGACCCCGAGTCGATCGAGCTGCACGCGCTGCTCCGGTCCGGTGCCACCGCGCACGCGCTCACCGAGATCCTCACCGGTCTCATGGAGAGCCACCCGCTCTTCCCGGCCGTCCGCGACGTCGTCGCCGAGGTCCTCGAGACGCAGCCGGCCGACGTCTGACCGCGGCCGACCGGTCTTCCGGTCGGCCCTGCTGGTCCACCGCGTCGCCGGTCCCTCGTAGAATCGACGGCATGACCACGGCAGCATCCCCACCGGACGGGTCGGTCGACCACGACGACGACGAAGCCCTCGCCTGGGGCGACGCCGACGACGCCACGCACGTCGACGCGGCCCACAACCCGGTCGCCGTCCGGCAGCACGGCGGCCGCGACCCGGAGACGCCCGAGACCTCGGGTTCCCTCGTCGGGTTCGGGGTGTTCGGCGGGGTGTACCTGCTCTACACGGTGGCCTGGCTGCTCACCGCGTCGACGGCGTACGTGGCGGACGTCGACACGATGCTCACCGTCTTCGTCGACGTCCTGCGCTTCCTCGCGATCGTCGCCCCGGCGCTCTGGTTCACGGTCGTCCTCCGGGCCGGCCGCCGTCGACGCACCCGCACCCGACTGCTCTGGATGCTGCTCGGCGCCGCGGTCCTCTTCCCGTGGCCCTTCCTCATGACCAGGAGCTTCGGGTGACCGCCACCACGCCGGCCGCGCGCCGGGGCCCGTCGCCGCTCGTCGGACGCCTCGTGGTCTGGATCGTCTTCGGCGCCCTGTTCGCGTACATGACCGTGCAGAGCGTCGGCAACCTCCTCACGGTGTCGCAGTCGGTGCAGGCGTTCAACGCCTTCCTCCAGTCCACGTCCGGCGGCGACTCGCTGCAGCGCAGCACGCCGTGGGGCTGGCTCGTCCTCGACATCGCGATCGCCCCGGTCGCGTTCGTGATCGCCCTCTGGGCGACGCGGCGGTCCCGCACCGCGGTCACCGTGGGGATCTTCCTGGTCGCGTTCGCCGCGGCGGGCGTGCTCTGGTTGGACCTGCAGCTCTTCGTGCCGCGCCTGCTCGACTTCTGACGCCACCCCGGGACGGACGGGAGGCACGGTGCGAGCCCGCACCGTGCCTCCCGTCCGTCGTCCCGGTCCCGTCGCCTCCGTGACGCACGGTCGTAACGGTTCCGTCGCGTCGATACGATGGTCGGACACCGCCCGTCTCGTGTGAGGAACAGCAGCTGTGCCGAAGCCGGTCGTCCTGATCGCCGAAGAACTCTCGCCCGCCACAGTCGACGCCCTCGGGCCCGACTTCGAGATCCGGAACGTGGACGGTACCGACCGCTCCGCCCTCCTGGCCTCCCTCGCCGACGCGCACGCCGTGCTCGTGCGGTCCGCCACGAAGATCGACGCGGAGGCCATCGCCGCGGCGCCGCAGCTCAAGGTGGTCGCCCGTGCCGGCGTCGGCCTCGACAACGTCGACATCAAGGCGGCGACGACCGCCGGCGTCATGGTCGTCAACGCGCCGACGTCGAACATCATCTCCGCGGCCGAGCTCACGGTCGGGCACATCCTGTCGCTCGCGCGGCACATCCCGGCGGCGCACGCCTCGCTCGCGGCCGGTGCGTGGAAGCGCTCGTCCTACACGGGCGTCGAGCTGTACGAGAAGACCGTCGGCATCATCGGCCTCGGCCGCATCGGTGCCCTGATCACGCAGCGCCTGCAGGCCTTCGGCGTCTCGGTCATCGCGTACGACCCGTACGTCACGACCGCCAGGGCCCAGCAGCTCGGGGTCGAGCTCGTGTCCCTCGAGGACCTCCTCCGCCGCGCGGACTTCACCACGATCCACATGCCGCGGACGCCGGAGACGGTGGGCATGATCTCCGACGAGCAGTTCGCGCTCATGAAGCCGACCGCCTTCGTCGTGAACGTCGCCCGCGGTGGGCTCATCGACGAGGACGCGCTGCACCGCGCGCTCACGTCCGGTGCGATCGCCGGTGCCGGGCTCGACGTCTTCGTGTCCGAACCCCCGAAGGACTCGCCGCTGCTGGCGCTCCCGAACGTCGTCGTGACGCCGCACCTCGGCGCCTCCACCGACGAGGCCCAGGAGAAGGCCGGCGTCTCGGTCGCGAAGTCCGTGCGCCTGGCCCTCGGCGGCGAGCTCGTGCCGGACGCCGTGAACGTCGCCGGTGGGGTCATCGACCCGTACGTGCGTCCCGGCATCCCGCTCGTCGAGAAGCTCGGGCAGGTCTTCACCGGCCTCGCCACCTCACCCGTCACGAGCATCGACGTCGAGGTGCACGGCGACCTCGCACAGTACGACGTCAGCGTGCTGAAGCTCGCCGCGCTCAAGGGCGTCTTCACCGACGTCGTCAGCGACCAGGTCTCGTACGTCAACGCCCCGCTCATCGCGGAGCAGCGCGGTGTGGTCGTCCGGCTCATCACCGACCAGGACAGCCCGGAGTACCGGAACGTGCTCACCATCCGCGGCGCGCAGTCCGACGGCCCGGCGATCAGCGTCTCCGGCACGCTCACCGGCCCGAAGCAGGTCGAGAAGCTCGTCGAGATCAACGGCCACGACGTCGAGGTCGCCCTCGACGCGCACCACGTCGTGATGGTCTACACCGACCGACCCGGCATCGTCGCGGTCTACGGCAAGGAGTTCGGCGACGCGGGCATCAACATCGCGGCCATGCAGATCTCCCGCCAGCACGCCGGTGGTCAGGCGCTCAGCGTCCTGACGGTCGACTCGCCGGTGCCCGCCGAGATCCTCGAGCACGTGCGCTCCACCATCGATGCGACCTCGCTCCGCGAGATCGACATCACGCTCTAGGGGAGTGGCGGACGTGGCACAGACGGTCAAGCTCGCGGTCATCCGCGGCGACGGCATCGGTCCCGAGGTCGTGGACGAGGCGCTCAAGGTGCTGCACGCGGTCCTGCCGGAGGACCTGGTCGTCGAGGAGACCGCGTTCTCGCTGGGTGCCGCGCGGTACCTCGAGACGGGGGACATCCTCACCGACGACGACACGGCGGCCATCGCCGGGCACGACGCGATCCTGCTCGGGGCCGTCGGCGGCGACCCGCGCGACCCCCGGCTCGCCGGCGGGATCATCGAGCGCGGGCTCCTGCTGAAGCTGCGCTTCGCCTTCGACCACTACGTGAACCTCCGCCCGACGAAGGTGTACTCGTCGGTGGCGAGTCCGCTGGCGGAGCCGGGCGAGGTCGACTTCGTCGTCGTCCGCGAGGGCACCGAGGGTCCGTACGTCGGCAACGGCGGCGCGATCCGGGTGGGCACCCCGCACGAGATCGCCACCGAGGTCTCGCTCAACACGGCCTACGGCGTCGAGCGGGTCGTCCGGCACGCGTTCGCCCTGGCGGCACGCCGTCCGCGGAAGCACCTCACGCTCGTGCACAAGAGCAACGTCCTCGTGCACGCCGGAGCGCTCTGGCAGCGGACCGTCGCCACGGTCGCCGACGAGCACCCCGACGTCGCGGTCGACTACCAGCACGTCGACGCCGTGACCATCCACATGGTGCGCGAACCGGGTCGGTTCGACGTCATCGTCACCGACAACCTGTTCGGCGACATCATCACCGACCTCGCCGGTGCGATCAGCGGCGGCATCGGTCTGGCGGCGTCGGGGAACATCAACCCCGACGGCACCTTCCCCAGCATGTTCGAGCCGGTCCACGGTTCCGCTCCGGACATCGCGGGCCAGCAGGTCGCCGACCCGACCGCGGCCGTCCTCTCCGTCGCCCTGCTGCTCGACCACCTCGGTCGCGCGGACCTGGCGGCGGCGGTGACGCAGGCGGTCGAGGCCGACCTCGCGACCCGGGGCACCACGCCGCGCAGCACGGCCGAGGTCGGCGACGCGATCGCCGCCGCGGCTGCAGCACGCACCACCACCGCCTGACAGGAGCCACCCCGATGAGCACCGACACCGCCAGCACCGACGGCGAACTCGCCCTCGAGTTCGCGTCCACGCCCTCACCCGAGCGCCGCGCAGCGGCCGAGCGTGAGGAGATCCTCGCCGACCCCGGGTTCGGCAAGCACTTCACCGACCACATGGTCACGGTCGAGTGGACGATCGACGGGGGCTGGCACGACGCCGCGGTCCACGCCTACGGACCGCTCTCGCTCGACCCGAGCGCGAGCGTCTTCCACTACGCGCAGGAGATCTTCGAGGGCCTGAAGGCCTACCGTCACGCCGACGGTTCGGTCTGGTCCTTCCGCCCGGACGCCAACGCCCGTCGCTTCCAGCGCTCGGCACGACGTCTCGCACTGCCCGAGCTCCCCGTCGAGGTCTTCGTCGAGTCGATCCGGCAGCTCGTGCAGACCGACGTCGACTGGGTGCCGTCGGCGCCCGAGACGAGCCTCTACCTCCGCCCGTTCATGATCGCGACCGAGTCCTTCCTCGGGGTGCGTGCCGCGCAGGCGGTCGCGTACCACTGCATCGCGAGCCCGGCGGGCGCGTACTTCACGTCGGGTCCGCAGCCCGTGTCGATCTGGTTGTCGACCCACTACGCCCGTGCCGCTCGTGGTGGGACCGGTGCGGCCAAGACCGGCGGCAACTACGCCGCGTCCCTGCTCCCGCAGCAGGAGGCGTACGAGCAGGGCTGCCAGCAGGTGATGTTCCTCGACTCCGAGGAGGGCCGGTACCTCGAGGAGCTCGGCGGCATGAACGTCGTCCTCGTGCAGGCCGACGGCACGCTCGTCACCCCCGACTCCGAGTCGATTCTCGAGGGCATCACGCGCGACTCGATCCTCCAGCTCGCCGAGGATCGCGGGCTCCGGGTCGAGCGGCGCCGCGTCACGCTCGACGAGTGGCGCGACGGCGTGGCCGACGGCTCGATCACCGAGGCGTTCGCGTGCGGGACGGCCGCGGTGGTCACCCCGATCGCCGAGCTGCGGGGCGAGGGGTTCACGATCACCCTGCCGACCGCCGGCGCCGGGGAGCTCACCATGTCCCTCCGCGAGGAACTCACCGACATCCAGTACGGCCGTCGTCCCGACCCGCACGGGTGGATGACGCAGCTGACCGACCCGGCCTGAGCGCGGGATCGGTAGGGTCGAACAGTGAAGATCGCACGGTTCAGCAGCACGGGTGAAGACCCGCGGTACGGCATCCTCGACGAGCGCGACCTGGTCGTGCTCGCGGGGGACCCGATGTACCAGGGGTTCGAGACGACGGGGGAGCGGGTGCCGCTCGCGGACGCCAAGCTCCTCGCGCCGGTGATCCCGCGGTCGAAGGTGATCGGGGTGGGGCTCAACTACGCCGAGCACGCCTCGGAGATGGACGAACGTTCCGGTGACGACCCGGTGGTGTTCCTCAAGCCGAACACCTCGGTGATCGGTCCGGACGAGCCCATCCGCCTCCCTGCCGACATCGGCCGCGTCGACCACGAGGGCGAACTCGCCATCGTGATCGGGTCGCTCGCGAAGAACGTGCGCCGTGAGGACTTCGCCAGTGTCGTCCTCGGCTACACGATCGCGAACGACGTGACGGCCCGCGACCTGCAGGCCCGCGACGGTCAGTGGACCCGGGCGAAGGGCTTCGACACCTTCTGCCCGCTCGGCCCGGTCATCGAGACCGAGATCGACCCGTCGGACATCCGACTCGAGACCCGGGTCGACGGCGAACTCCGTCAGGCGGCGTCGACGAACGAGATGGTGCACGACATCCCGACGCTCGTCGAGTTCGTGTCGTCGATCTGGACGCTCCTGCCCGGTGACGTCATCCTCACGGGGACGCCGGCCGGCGTCGGCCAGATCCGTGACGGCGAGGTCGTCGAGGTCCTGATCGAGGGGATCGGCTCGTTGAAGAACCCGGTCATCGCTCGCCACTGACTCACCGCAGCCCGTCCGGAGGGCCCGTTCCCGCAGGGGGACGGGCCCTCCGTCGTCCCCGGGCGGTGCGTGTGCGGAGGGCGACACGCCCGGGTGTGACGACGGTTGGCCGAGCCCTCGGGGCGTGTGTAGAGTAATCACTCGTTGCCGCTGAGGCGGAGAACGGAACGGCCGAGACGGTCACCGGGTCACACACCCGGAGATGCAGTCCGGACGGGGTCCCGCTCGGCAGCGAATCCCACCACGAAGACGGACCGAACGGTTCGGCATCGTGGTGTCGAGACACCAAGCCCCTCTGGCGGAACTCCTTGTGGAGTCGAGTGGGGGGTGCGTCTGGTCCTTGAGAACTCAACAGCGTGCACATTGTCAATGCCAATTTATTGACCCCGTGCCTGGTCGGCTTGCTGACCGGGTCG
>Ga0308156_1000596_pt1 | contig 65426 bp, 87 predicted proteins | sample PhyAR2_FD_201041 | JGI IMG/M metagenome (GOLD analysis project Ga0308156, IMG submission 201041) | Phyllosphere microbial communities from UC Gill Tract Community Farm, Albany, California, United States - DLSL A.R2 | ecosystem: Host-associated > Plants > Phyllosphere > Unclassified | place: USA... | reverse complement strand
AGGCGATGAGCATCTGGTTGAACGGAGTATTCCCGGCCTGACAACTCAACACTGGCTTGAGGGGCATCATACCTTGCTGCTCTGGCACGGCAGTCCGCAGGAAGATCCGCTACCCCCGCAGCTGCGGGCGTTACGCAAAATTCGCCGCCAGCTGGCCGATGCGGTGGTGTGGGTCGTGAACGCAGAAGCGGAAATGAACCGGGATGTGCTGGATACCACGGCTCGCCAGATGCAGAAGCGCTACAACCTGTTGGGTCAGGATATCCCGCTGTGGCTGTGGGAGATTCACGCGCCCTCTCTGCATAATGCCCCCGCGCAGGGGATCGGATTTACCATTGCGCAAGGTGATAGTGCGGACGATTACCGTCAGTCACTGGATGATCTTGAGCACCAGTTGGTTGAGCGCGGCATGCAGCAAATTGAGCGTAATCGCCAGCACAGTTTTTTACTGGAACTGGCGCACGTGCTGCACAGCGGTGGCGCGGATCGCCTGACACGAACCTTGTCACAGCTCTCCACAGGCGCAAGAGCGCTGCCGCTGGCGGGAGTCGTGCTCAGCCAGCCGGAAACCACGGGAAGCGCTTCATTGCGAAATGCCTGGCAGCCGGGAAAAGCCTGGCGGGATTTACTGGCGCTACGCTGGCGCAGGCCGCTAACTAACGGTGCCTGGCGTAAAACGGTGCTGACGCTCTGCTCCTGCCTGTTGGTGATGTGGATGGCCTGCCTGGTGTTTTCCTGGATTGCCAATATACGTCTTATACAGGCAGATCAGCACCTTGCCGACACCGCAACAGATTTCCGTCAGCCGCTGCAGCAGCAACTTTCAGCCTTGCACGAGTTGCAGAAAGAGATCGAGCGTCTGCAGCATCGTCAGCAATATGGTGCGCCCTGGTATATGCGTTTTGGCCTCAGCCAGAATGACGCACTGTTGGATTCGCTGTGGCAGCAATGGCAGCAGGCGGCCATGCCGCTGCTGCGTGATGCCTCCGTCAAGCGCCTGACTACGCTGATGAGCGGCTGGCGTAACCTGCCGCCCGATAGCCCGCTGCGGGCCGATGAGGCCAAAAGCATGTATGACCTGCTGAAAGCGTACCTGATGCTGGCACATCCCGAACAATCCGATCCGGCGTTTTTCAGCGCCACGGTAATGAAAGTCTGGCAACGGCGTGATGGCATTCCGGACGCAAGCTGGCGCAACAATGGCGGCGCTATGCTGGCCTTTATGATGACGAATCTGCCTGCGCACCCAGAGTGGCAGTTACAACCGGATATGCGACTGGTCAGCAGTATGCGCTCAGCGCTGCTGCGTCAGATTGGTGCCAGCAATGCGGAGACCTCGCGCTATCAGCAGCTCATCGAGCAGGTATCCCGTGATTATGCTGATATGACGCTCAGTGAGATGGTCAGCGGCACCGACAGCAGCAGGTTGTTCAATACCGATGAAACCGTGCCCGGCGTCTTTACCCGTAAAGCGTGGGAAGAGGCAGTAGAGCCTGCGATTGAGCAAGCGGCGAAAGTGCGTCGCGATGAAATCGATTGGGTGCTGAGTGATAACAAAACGGCCAGCAATAATGATGTCTCCGCGGAAACGCTGCAAGCGCGGCTGACAGACCGCTATTTCTCCGATTACGCCGGAGCCTGGCTTAAATTCCTCAATAGCCTGCAATGGCAGCGGGCGGAGAGCCTGTCAGAATCGATTGAACAGTTAACCCTGCTGGCCGACATACGCCAGTCACCTCTGATTGCGCTGTTCAATACGATGAATGTGCAGGGCCGGACGGGGCAAACTGGCGGTAATCTTACCGATTCGCTAGTGAGCTCGGCAAAGAATCTGCTCAGCAGTGACAAAACCCAGGCCATCGCCAGACCACAAGGTGCACGTGGCCCAATGGATGACTATTTTGGACCTTTGCTGGCGCTAACCGATACCGGCGCAGCGGCTAAAGATAGCCTCAGCCTGCCAACCTTCCTGACGCGTATCACCCGTGTTCGGCTGCGGCTGCAGCAGGTCACCAACGCGCCGGATCCACAGGCCATGATGCAGTCGTTAGCATTGACGGTGTTTCAGGGCAAAGCCGTTGATCTCACTGACACCCGCGATTACGGCAGTCTGATTGCTGCCAGCCTCGGACAGGAGTGGAGCGGGTTTGGTCAGGCGATATTTGTCGAGCCGATGGTGCAGGCGTGGGAGCAAGTGCTCAGCCCCACTGCTGAAAGTATTAACAGTCAATGGCAGAACGATATTGTAACGCCGTGGGATCAATCGTTTGCCGACCGCTATCCGTTTGCTAACCGACAAAGCGACGTCTCCTTACCGCATTTAGCGCAGTTTATGCGTACCGACACCGGACGTATCGCGCAGTTCGTTAACAGTCGCCTCGCTGGCCTGCTACGGCTTGAAGGGGATCGCTGGGTGCCGGATGCCATGAACAGCCAGGGACTGACTTTTGATCCTGCTTTTCTGAATGCGCTGAATAAACTGACGCACATCGCGAACACCGCATTTGTCCGGGGAGATGTAGAGCTGCACTTTCAGATGATGGCAAAACCTTCCCGCGACGTGGTGGAATCGGAGCTGACGGTGGATCGCCAGAAGCTGCAATATTTTAACCAGGAAGAGAGTTGGCAAACGCTGAACTGGCCTGACAACCGCTGGCAACCGCAAACCACGCTGACCTGGCGCAGCACCCATACCGGAACCCGCATTTATGCCGATCACCCTGGAAGCTGGGGCCTGATCCGCCTGCTGGATAAAGCCCGCATCACCAATCTGGGGAACAACATCTATCGTGTTACCTGGCCGACGCCGGACGGGCTGGCACTTAACTATCAGATACGTACGGAGCTCGGCAGTGGCCCGCTGGCGCTACTCGAATTGCGCGGCTTCCGCATGCCAGCGCGGATATTTATTTCCGCAATGCAAAATGAAGATGCGTATCAGGGAGGTGAACAATGAAAGTTCGCTTCGCTCATATGTTGCTGATTTTGCTGTCGTCAACGTTGCTGAGCAGTTGTGGAGCGTGGCAAAAAACCAAACAGGGAACAGCAAGCATTGCCGATGCCGTGTTTTATCGTCAGGTCAATATCCTGCACCTGACCTTCACTGCGCGTACGGCGATCAATCAGGACGACGCCCAGCAGTCGATGCCTTTACGCCTGAATATTTTACAGCTCAGCACGCGTCAACATCTCGATAACGCTGAATACAGCAGCCTGCTGACACAGCCAGATTGGGTGCTGAAAGAGAGCCTGCTGGCGCAGCGGCAGCTCAGCGTCATGCCGGGACAAAGCGTCAGCCTCGATATGCCAATGGAGAAGCAGGCGCAGTTTGTCGCAGTCGTGGGCTTGTTCCGCCAACCGGACCGGGAGCGCGGTACATGGAAACGGGTGCTGAGCCGTGAGGAGCTTGATGCGGATTCACCACGCACGATTGAAGTAAGGGATAACACCCTGAATTTGGAATTATTGAAGTAACTATTCAATTTAACGGCAGGAGCCACAAAGTGACGCTATACGATATAAAACCGAAGTTTCAGCATTTATTAAGACCGCTGGTCGTCAGGTTACATGCGCAGGGTATCACCGCGAACCAGGTAACCTTGTTTGCCATGCTCACCTCTGTAGTACTGGGCGCATTGTTGATGCGTTTCCCCGATCCACGCTTTTTTATCACCCTGCCCGTTTTCCTGTTTTTCCGCATGGCGCTAAACGCCATTGATGGCATGTTAGCCCGCGAATTCCATCAGCAATCCACCCTCGGGGCAATCCTCAACGAGGTGGGTGACATTATCTCCGACGCCGCACTCTACCTCGCTTTTGCCTTTGTTACTGGCATCTCTGCCTGGTGGGTTGTGCTGGTGGTGCTGCTTGCCTGGCTGAGCGAATTTTGCGGTGTGATGTGCCAGACGCTGAACGGCATCCGAAGCTACCGTGGCCCGTTAGGCAAAAGTGACCGCGCATTTATCTTTGGCGCTCTCGGCCTGACTATTGCGCTGTGGCCGCAGTCTATCGGCTACGCTAACGCAGTGTTTGCCATCGCCGCCCTGTTCCTGTGCTTGACCAGCCTGAATCGCTGCCGCAATGCGATGGAGGCGAAAAATGGCTGACTCCAGACACCTGCTTTATTACTGCCTGGGCGGTATCTTCGGTGTTCTCATGCTGGCGACGCTGATTATTTTTGTGCTGAGAAAGTGCCGCCCACAACGCAACTGGCTGGAATTGCAGCAGCGCGTTAATAGCTGGTGGGTGATTATCTGCCTGTTCTCGTTAGCAATGCTGTCGCCGAAGTGGCTGGCGCTAACCTTTTTCGGCTTCATCAGCTTCCTGTCGTTAAAAGAGTATCTGACGCTAGCACCCACGCGGCGTTCTGACAGTATGCCGCTGCTGTGGATGTATGCCGCTATCCCGGTGCAATATCTCTGGACCGGCATGGCCTGGTACGGCATGTTCATCATTTTTATCCCGGTTTATGTCTTCCTGTTCCTGCCCGCTCGCATGGTGATTGCCGGTGATACCAAAGGTTTTCTGCACTCTGCGTCGGTAATGCACTGGGGCATGATGACCACCGTGTTCGCTCTGAGCCACGTTGCCTACCTGATGACTTTACCCGGTGCCGATGCCAGCGCCGGTGCGCTGCTGGTTTTCTTCCTCGTGGCGCTGACTGAGTTGAATGATATTGCCCAGTATCTGTGGGGAAAATCGCTGGGCAGGATTCGCGTGACGCCCAACGTCAGCCCGAATAAGACGCTGGCAGGTTTGCTGGGTGGCATCTTTACCACCATGTTGCTGGCCGTGATTCTTGGTCCACTTCTGACACCGATGAGCTTTCTCCACTCGCTGGGTGCTGGGTTGATTATTGGTGCAAGCGGCTTTTGCGGCGATGTGGTGATGTCGGCGATCAAGCGCGATTTTGGTGTGAAGGATTCCGGCAAATTGCTGCCCGGACACGGTGGCATTTTGGATCGACTCGATTCACTCATCTACACCGCGCCGCTGTTCTTCCACTTCTATTACTACTTCTACGTGTAGGAGGCGCACATGAACCGCATGCTGCGCTGGATCTTTACCCTGTGCATCGCTTATCCGGTGGTGTGGATCTGGCTGGGTGTCGCCGTTGCCAACCGCAAGAAGCTACCGAAAACAGGCCCGGCGATCATTGTGGCAAACCACAACAGCCATCTTGATGTGCTGACGCTGTTCACCTTGTTCCCCCTATCGACGCTGGTGAATGTACAGCCGGTGGCTGCGGCTGATTACTTCCTGAAAAACAAAGTGGTGGGTTGGTTTGCACTCAAGGTGATTGGCATCATCCCGGTGTATCGCGGGGCGCATCAGGCTAATCCGTTGCAGGCCTGCGTCGATGCGCTGGCGGAAAAGAAAATTGTGATTATTTTCCCGGAAGGCACACGCGGCGAGCCGGGGAAACTGTCAGAAATTAAATCTGGCCTGTGGCATCTCAGCCAGCAGTGCCCGGATGTGCCCATCATTCCGGTTTATATGCACGGGCTGGATCGCTCAATGGGTAAGGGTCAGAAAATACCGGTGCCGTTCTTTATCGATATTTATATCGACGAGCCGCTGCGTTATCAGGATAACAAGGTCGAATTTAAAAGCGCGTTATTAAATCGTTTTGTCGAATTACAACAGCAAGCCATAAGGAAATCATCATGAGCCAGGAAGCACGTTTATTTCAGGAAGGAGCTTTTTCAACCAGCGACGGGGAATCTCTCTATTTTCGCCACTGGCCCGCGCAGGATGCGCAGAGCAAAAAAGTGATTGTGCTATTTCATCGCGGGCATGAGCACTCCGGGCGTTTGCAGCATGTTGTCGATGAGTTACTGATGCCGGATGCCCATTTTTACGCCTGGGATGCGCGTGGACACGGACATTCGCCGGGAGAACGAGGTTACAGCCCAAGCCTGGCCCGCTCAGTGCAGGACGTCGATGAATTTGTTCGCTTTGTCGCTGAACAAGCCAGGGTGAGCATTGAAGATATAGTGGTGATTGCGCAAAGCGTCGGCGCGGTGCTGGTCGCTACCTGGGTGCATGATTACGCACCTAAAATTCGCGGTATGGTGCTGGCCTCTCCAGCGTTTAAGGTGAAGTTGTATGTGCCTTTCGCACGCACGGGATTGGCTATGCTGCAACGTATTCGCGGTCTGTTTTACGTGAACTCTTACGTCAAAGGGAAATTTCTCAGCCACGACCCCGAGCGCATTCGCAGCTTTGAGCAGGATAAATTCATCACCCGTCAGATTGCCGTGAATATTCTGCTGGATCTGTATAAAACGGCGGAGCGTATTGTTTCTGACTCTGCCGCCATCACCGTGCCAACACAGCTGCTGATATCCGGCGATGATTTTGTGGTGCACACCAGACCGCAGAAAAAATTCTATCAGGGGCTGCGTAGCGCCATCAAAGAGCAGCATATTCTGCCCGGTTTTTATCACGATACGCTGGGAGAGAAGGATCGCCAGCTTGCCTTCGATAAAATGAAGCCGTTTATTGAACAGCTTTACCACGCGGCACCTTACACCTTCGATTACAGCCATGAAGATCAGTGGAGTCCGGGCGCTGATGCGTACCGTGAGCTGCAGGCACCACCTAAGCGCTGCTCACTACAAGGCATGTCCTACGCTTCATTAAGTTTTGGCATGAAAACCATTGGTCGGCTGTCAAAAGGCATGCGCCTGGGATATGAAACCGGCTTTGACTCTGGCAGTACGCTCGATTATGTCTACCGCAACACGGCTGAAGGCATCGGCATTATTGGCCGTATCATCGACAGGCAGTACCTCAACAGCATTGGCTGGCGCGGCATTCGCATGCGTAAAGAGAATATCCAGCAGGTGATTGCGCAGGCTGTAGCAAAACTGCAAGAGCACAATTTGCCGGTTCGCGTGGTCGATATTGCCGCCGGACATGGCCGCTACGTTCTCGATGCGCTGGAGAAACAGCCGGGAATTGAAAGCATCTTGTTGCGAGATTACAGCGATCTGAATGTGGAAAAAGGCCAGGCGATGATTGAAGCGCGTCAATTAGGCCATCTCGCGCAGTTCAAAAAAGGCAATGCCTTCGATTATGACTCGCTCGCCACACTCGCGCCTGCGCCGACGCTGGGGATTGTCTCCGGCCTGTATGAACTGTTCCCGAGCAACCAATTAATCAAAACTTCGTTGGCCGGGTTGGCAGCAGCCATTCCGCCGGGCGGCGTGCTGGTTTATACCGGGCAACCGTGGCATCCGCAGTTGAAAACCATCGCATGGACCTTAACCAGCCATCAGAACGGTATTCCCTGGTTGATGCGCGTACGCAGCCAGAAAGAGATGGATACGCTGGTCGAAGAAGCTGGATTTGAGAAATGCCACCAGCTGATCGATGAGTTTGGCATCTTTACCGTGTCGCTGGCGGTAAGAAAATAGCATGACTGAATCGTTGCTGACACAACGCCCTTTTAGCCCCTGGAAACAGGGGCTTTGCTGGCTGATGTTGCTGGGGCCCCTGTTTTTTCTCAGCTACGGGCAGGTGAATACCTACACCGCGACCCGCGATGATGTGGAAAGCCTGGTGTTTGCCTGGGAACGTTCGATTCCATTTGTTCCCTGGACCATCGTGCCTTACTGGAGCATCGACCTGCTTTACGGTATTTCACTGTTCATCTGCACATCAAGACAGGAGCTGATGCGTCACGGCTATCGCCTGCTTGTAGCATCGCTGGTGGCGTGTGCAGCGTTTTTACTTTTCCCGCTAACGTTTACCTTCACGCGCCCTGAAACCCAGGGTGCCTTCGGCTGGTTGTTCCGTCAGCTTGAACAGTTTGATTTACCCTATAACCAGGCCCCTTCGCTGCACATTATTCTGACCTGGCTGCTCTGGCTGCGCTTTCGCCAGCATCTGAATCGCAATGCGAGAATCGTTGCGGCCAGTTGGTTCCTGCTAATAGCTATCTCCGTACTGACCACCTGGCAGCACCATGTTATCGATGTCATTAGCGGGATTGGGGTCGCGGTCATCATCAGCTACCTGATTCCGATTAGAGGAGAATGGTGCTGGCAGCGGCCAACTCTGCACGCGCAACGTCTCGCAAGCAGATACGGCTTGGGTGGAATGCTGTTGTTAATGGCTGGATCCGCAATTCCCTGTGGATATCTGCTGTTGTGGCCTGCTTTAGCGCTGCTGGCAGTGGCTGCGGGCTATGCCGGCTTGGGCGTGACGGTGTTCCAGAAAAACACTTGCGGCAACTTATCCCTCTCCGCACGCCTGCTGCTTTTACCCTATCTGACAGGCGTGAGGATTTCCCGCCGCTGGTTTTCCCGGCATAGCGCGCAAAGTAATGAGATTGTCGCTGGCGTAGCGCTGGGCAGGTTCCCGGGCAAAGCGCAGCAGGATTTTGCCGTTTTTGATCTGACCGCAGAATTACACAAAGGCAACCGGAGCGCACAGCGATGGCAGGCCTATCCGCTAATGGATCTGCTGGTGCCCGACATTGCGCATTTGCGCACTGCGGTAAGACAGCTTCAGCAACTACACCGGGAAAGTGACAAGGTGTTGGTTTGCTGCGCGCTGGGTTTATCGCGCAGTGCCACGGTGATTGCGGCGTGGCTGCTGGCGGAAGGACATGCAGTTTCTGTCGTTCAGGCCATTGAACTCATTAAGTCCCGACGCCCGCAGATTGTTCTCACCCCCGCACACATTGAAATCCTGGAAACTTTCAGCAAGGAACAGCTATGTCAGAGCTCACTATGACTCACCGAATTGTGCAAATTCATCTGGCCAGCTGGCGCTACTTTGCCGCGCTGACGCTGCCACCGTTGGCGTTGATACTCAACCTTCTCCACTCTGCGCTGAGTCTGCCGTTAATGGTGTTGTTCTTCATCACACACTACTACTGCTGGCGTTTATGGCTCGATCAACGGCTCTTCGCATTGCTCAACAACGAAGACGACCTTGCTGAGTTTGACCGGGGCATGGCGCAGCTGTGGCCGAAAAAATTTGCCCGCCCGCGTTCTCTGGCAGATCGCCTGCACGGAACAAGAGTCATGTTTTACCGGGCAATGATCTCACTGCTGATGTTGTGGTTGGTTTCACTCTGTTCAGTGAGTTTTCTGGCACTCACGCTGGTTGAGTAGGTGAACCATGAACAACCATGATTTTCTGAAATATTTCGACAGCGAAATGCGTTATCTGAAAGCCGCTGCGCAGGAGTTTGCGGAGCAGCATCCGGAGGCGGGACGGCGACTGGGCGTAGACGGCAAATCTCTGAAGATGAATGACTCGGTCGAGCAACTGTTTCAGGGCTTCTCGCTGATGATGGCGCAGATGCGTCGTAAGATTGATGACGATATTCCGGAGCTGACGGAGCCGCTGCTCGGGCATCTGCTGCCCGTGGTGAACCGCACGCTGCCATCAATGTCTGTGGTGGAACTTACGCCCGATAGCGTCGCTCAGGTACGTGATGCGGTGCTGCCGGAAGGTACAACGCTGCTGACCCGACCGATGGATATCACTGGCCTGTGCTGCCCTTATCGCACGACCGATGCGTTGAAATTGCATCCGCTGACGCTGGGCGAGATAACGACGCCCTTCCATCCCGATGGACACCAGATGATCTCCCTGCGGTTTACACTCAGCCCTCAGGCCGATACGAGCCAGGTCGATCTCAGTGATATTCCGCTTTATATCAACGGAGATCGCCCAGTTCAGTCGCTGCTATACCATGCGCTGACCCGTCATCTGAGCAACATTACTTTACGCCTGCCGCAGAGTGATTACCCCGATCCGCAGCCATTTAGTGGCGACATCCGTGCCCGCTGGCAGCAGCACTGGCGTCCGGTCTGGCAGGAAAGCGACAGTCCTGCACTCTGTGGTGAAGTGCGCCCGCTGCTGGAATATTTCAGTTTTCCGGCTCGCTACGCCTTCTTTACTCTATCGGGGCTCAACACGCTGCCTTTCGACGAAAGCTGCCGCGAGGTGATGCTCGATATTCACCTCAGTCAGCCGCTTCCACATGATATTTCCCTGCCGGCAGACGCGCTGCGCATTCACTGCGTGCCGGTGATTAACCTATTTACGCTGAACGCCGAGCCGCTGAAGGTAAAGCCTGCGGTACTCGATTATCTTCTGCGTCCGCACCGCCTGCGCGATCGGCACACTGAGATTTACAGTGTTGATGAAGTTGCCGCCAGCGAAACACTGGATAAGCGCCGCTATGTACCGTATCGGCACTTCCGGCAAAAAGGGGGCATGCTGCAACGCAAAGAGTCGTGGCCGGAGCGATATTTCCACACGCGCATCTGGCGCGGTGTCAGCGGTCTTTATGAAACCTTGCTGATGTTGGGTGGCGATGCAAGCGAGACCGATCGGGGCGAGGATGATGCCACGCTGTTTATGAACATCACCTGCACCAATGGTAACTATCCGCGTATGGCGCTGGAGAAAGCCGTATTTGATGGAAGCGCGGTCACCGGCAACCTGACGTTGCAGTGCACAACGCGTCATCCCCCTTCTATGCCTTACTACCCACCAACCACGCAATTATTTCAATGGCATATGATGTCGCTGCTGCATCCGCGCGCCCTGAGCCAGATGATTAATGACGCTGCAAGCCTTCGAGCCGTGCTGGCGCTGTTTGACTGGAGCAATGACGATAACAACCGCCGTCGCATCAGCGGTATTCGCCACGTGAGTTGGCGTCAGGACTATAACGCCTCGTATCACTGGCACGGGGTGCGTATTCGCGTGGCGCTTGATGAAACCCAGTTCAGCGGCACCGGCGATGCCCGCCTGTTCTGCGAGTTGCTGGAGCAGTTCCTGACGCAGTACGCCAGCGTGGTGCGCTTTACCCAGCTGACGGTGCTGCTGACCGCTTCGGGCACCGAATGGGCCTGGCCTGAGCGACGCATTGATAGGGTGCTGATGTGAGCGAAGAAAACAAGAAACCGTTCTGGCTGGACGATAACGGCAATGACCAAACCGCGCGTTACAACTTTTACCGCTTCTGCCAATTGCTAGAGCAGACGACCGGCAGCCGTCTCGGCACGGGCCGCACGCCAGAGAGTGATCCATTGCGCTTTCGCCCCAATCCGCATCTGGGCTTTCCCGCCGGGGAGCTAAAACGCACGGAAATTGACGCTGATAACCCGGATGCGATACCAACGGTCAGAACCAACTTCTTCGGCTTGTACGGTGTGGATTCGCCGCTGCCAACCAGCATCATTGATGACATCAACCAAGGGCGCGATGGTGCGGATGCGATGGCGGCGTTTCTGGATATCTTCAATCACCGGCTGATGACGCAGTTTTACCGCATCTGGCGCAAGTACAGCTATCCGGCCACCTTTGAGCCGGGCGGTACCGATAGGGTTTCGCAAAGCCTGATGGCGCTAACCGGCATTACCCACAGCGGCGACCAACCTTCGTCACGCCTGCTGGCGATACTGAAACCGTTGCTGCATACCACGCACACAGCGGAAGGCATCGCAGCGGTGATACGCAGCCAGGCACTGAACACCAAGGTTGAGGTTTTCGCACACCATCCAGTGAGCATGCCGGTGGCAAAACGCGCCCGACTTTCACTTAAAGGTGGCATGACGCTTGAACAGAATCCGATACTGGGCGATGAAACCCGCGTGGCTGACTACTGCTCACGGGTTGAGCTTTCAACAGACGATCCTGACGAGGCAAAGGGTTGGATGCCTGACGGACAACTCAGGCAGGACGTGATGGCGTTACTGCGCACGTATCTGGGCTGTGACTATGATTTGCGGTTTTGGCTGACGATTCCCACCCGATTGCTGCCAATGCCGCGGCTGGGCGATGCAGGGTTGTTTAATGGATACAACATGATGCTGGGGTTGAGGGAGGATAATCAGAGTGCGATGCCGGAAACGGTGCGCATCCGAATAGGAAGATTGCGTTAGATAGTTTGTAGGTTGGCTGTCCATGATAAAAGGCAATTATCAGTGTCAGGCTGACTTAGTAGATGTTGATTGAAATACATATAACTTTTTTTCTGAACAGGAATATATACGCATGATTGAGCTTCTTAAATGGATAAAAACAATTAGAGAGTCAACTGGAAATGCATTAATAATCTCACTTAATGGATTAATAGCTTCCATTATTACTTGGATATACTAAAACCAAGCGAAGAAGAGAGCGACAATTCTCTAGGGCATGCACTGAGCCAAAAATAAAAGCATTTCCCTTTATAGGTGAGCTTGAAAGCACCAACCCTAACCCTCAAGCGGAAAATATCAAGAACACTCTAATTCAAGGGGTGGGAATATTGACCGCAGGGACATGGAGTAATTATATTTTTCGTTACATAAGAGAAAAAGGAATTGCAGATGATGATAATGATTTAAATGCCTACTTGAAAAGCCCACAACTAATGAACATTGGAAAAGATGAATTTAGCTGGAACAACTCAAAATTTCTTCGTCGGCATATGTAAGTTTGGATTGTAATGCTGTGCGTTACAATTTTATTACTTGGCATGTCATTAACATCCCTTTCCCAAGTAGCTAACGCTGAAGATACTAAATATATTGCTTTATTTCTATTTTATTTCATAACATTTATTTCATGGTTCATTTTATTTATTGGCTTCATGACCGAAACAGAGCGATTGAATGGTGCCAAAAGATTCAATAATAAATTTACACCGTGGCTACGTCGCAAACTTGCTGAAGAAAGGTAAGTACCGACCAGCGCGGGGCTTATCAGTATTGTGAGGCTCAACCAATCGGCGACTACTGGCCAGATGACGAAAACACTTAATTTAAAGATATATAGTTGTTTACTGATTTTGTGCACCGAATCCAAGTCTTAGCAGGTCCGGCTTACAACCACCCGATTGTGCATTGACGCTCAACTTTTATAAAGATAATTTGATGTCATATTAAAAATATGAGGTGTTGTAATGAATGAGCTCCTTTTACCAGAGCAAGTTAAAGCTGCAAGAGCTCTTCTCGCTTGGTCTCAACAGGAACTGGCCTCCAAAGCAAATGTGGCAACATCTACACTTGCGGATTTCGAGCGTGGTTTTCGGACTCCAGTAGCAAACACTGCCCAAGCCATTCGTGATGCCTTAGAAGCTGAAGGTTTGCAGTTTATAGCTGGTGGGGTAGTAGAAAGGGGTATGTTGCAGCCACCTGAAAATGTAAAACCTGGTTCTTTGATGCGCTGGATTAATGCAACTCACCTTTCACAGTGGGGTGAACGGAGAGATGGTCAGAGTGGTATTCCTGAATTATTACGTCGTTTAATTTTTGCAACGGTAGGTCCCGCCGCAAAAGTTCATTTCCCATCAGATGAGAGTGTGCAATATCCTGGTTGGGATGGTGAATGTAAAACGAGTTTGGGTTTAGGCTTCGTTCCTGAGGGTGATTCTGTTTGGGAAATTGGTGCTCAACGTACCTCTATCCGCGCTAAGGCAGAAGAAGATTTTAATAAAAGGTCTGGGAATCCACTCGGGTATAGTCCAGATAAAACAACGTATGTATTCGTTACTCCACAACGCTTTCCTGGTAAAAATAAGTGGGTTGAGGAGAAAAAAGCTCTCAATATTTGGCTGAATGTCTGTGCCATTGATGCTGATGATCTTGTCCATTGGTTAGAAATTTATCCTGCGGTCGCTCAGTGGTTGTCTGTAAAAATAGGTCATCGGCCACATGGATTACGTAATATTGAAGAGTCATGGAGCGAGTGGATTCACGCAACGAGAACACCTCTCACTTCCGATGTTATCTTGGCCGGACGTGATGAAGAACAAACAAAAGTCCTTAGGTGGTTAAGAGATTCACCGCAACAACTCTCGGTGCAAGCCGAAGCTCCCGATGAGGCACTAGCTTTTCTTTATGCATCTATAAGTCCTCTGCCTGAAGAGTATAAGCTGTTCTATTGGAGCAAATGTGTCGTAGTTGACAACGCAACAACAGCCCGGCAATTAGCTGGTTTAGGCACGCCATTAATCATTGTTCTCACTATTTCAGAACCGGGGATTGCACAATCTCTTGTTAATAATGGTCACCATGTCTACGCTATCTATGGCTCAGATGTGTCTCATCTATCCGGTCATTCAATACGCCTCCCCCGCCCATGGAGATTTGAGCTAAAAATAGCATTAACTCATGCTGGATTAAATGAGGAGGATGCTCATCGTTATGCCCACGCATCAGGCCGCAGTATTACGGTATTAAGGCGCTTAATGCCCATAGCCCCAAACTATAAACCACAATGGGCTGAACATGTTTCATCTGAGCTTATTGCCGCAATGTTCGCGGGGAGCTGGGATGAAACCTCATCTCATGATCAAAAAATTATTAGTAATTTAGCTGGTTGCTCTTATGAGCAGGTAGAAGAAATCTTGGCACCATTAGCATCCACTTTTGGTGGTCCATTAATTCGCTCTGGTAATCTTTGGAAAGTAGTTTCATTACGAGATCTTTGGACTCAAGTAGGTAATCAGCTAACTTCCAACCAACTAAAGCGCTTTGAGAATACATTCCATTCGGTGGTGAGCGCCATTGATCCCCATTTTGAGACTCAACCTAATGCCGATACCTTCTATGAAGATAATAGCGTAGGGAAGCCATCAGGTAGTATCAGACGTGGCTTAACAGAATCGATGATTGCCTTGGCTGTTTTCCCAGAGGTAGCAACGCTTATTACGGATGTATCTTCTCATGTGAATAGTGCGGTGTATAAGTTGCTTAATAATGCAACTGAGCCACTTTGGTGGTCTTTGTCTCGGGATTTCCATAATCTTGCAGAAGCAGCCCCAACGGTATTTCTAGACGCTGTAGAAGCTGGGTTGGAAGGCGATTCACCTCAGATTTTGTCATTATTCCGAAGTGATGAAGGGATAATGCAACCCACAGAGTATCTTTCAAATTTGTTATGGGCATTAGAGATGTTAGCGCGTAGCCCGCGTTATCTAATGCAATCTGCACTTTTACTGGCTTGGTTAGATGATGTTGATCCCGGAGGTCGATGGGGAAACCGTCCAGCAGTTTCTTTAAGGCGGATTTTTGTTAGTTGGTCACCACAAACTTATGCTAATTCATCACAACGTATTAAGGTCATTGATCGGATCATATCGCTGCATCCAATTGCTGGTAGGAAGTTATTGCTCGCATTAGCACCTCGTTCACACGATACTTCAGAACCTTCTTCTATGCCAAATTGGCGTGATTTCACTCCTAATGAGCCGGAGTCGATTACCTGGTCCTCTGTTGCTACAGCAGCATGTGAAATCGGTGACAGATTATTAATGCATATAAATGGGAGGTGCGAACGGTGGTTTGAACTTTTCCACCTTTGGGGGAATTTTGATTCAAACTGGAAATTTTCAGCAGCTAAGCAATTAGCTGATTACTCCCTTAACCTCACATCTTCTGATGAAAAAGAAAGATTGTGGAATGAGTTACGGCATTTTTTACAGAGAAATCGTGGCTTCAAAGATGCTCCATGGACTCTTTCTGAAGAAGAATTAGCACCGTTGGATGCTATATTTCTTTCACTAACACCAGAAAATGTCGAGGAGCGTTTTCGCTGGCTATTTTGTGCAGGGGCCAATGAGTTAGCCGAAAATTATGATTGGCAAACACAACGAAATAGGCTCGAAGAGAGACAATTGGAAGCAGTAGAGTTCTTACTTGCAGAACTTGAATTTGAACAAATATTTCATTTCTCTTCAACAATTACGCTGCACTACGATTTTGGTCTTGCTTTAGCGCGATCCTCAACAAAGTGTGGGCATAAACATTTTCTAATGAAAACAACTCTAATGTCTGGTGATTCAGATATAGCAAATATCGGTTTGGGAATTCTTTATGGACTCAAAGTCACGAAAGGCTCAGAAAGCGAAACTTGGGTTCAAGAAATATGGGAACAAGCTATAACTGATAATTGGGGAGAGTTAGCAGAAGTACGTATTGCCCAAGTATTACCACCTGTAATGTCGCTTTGGCTGAAAATAGAATCGAGACCAGTTAATATCAGTAAAATATATTGGCGGACGATCCCTACATTTAGGATTTCTGCAGATGCAGAGCTTGAGTATGTCATTGACCATTTACTTCTAGCAGACCGAAGTCACGATGCTATTGCGTGGCTTGCTAATAATATAAAAATAGAACCAGAAGGCTCAGTTATTATTAGAGTAATGCATACCGCTGCAAGCACTAAAAACTCTCCAAATAATGATAATACGATGTCGAGCTACTATATCGGTATTCTCCTAGATTACTTGGAGAGTGATGTAAATACTTCAAAAGAAGAACTTGTGGAGCTCGAATGGATTTATTTTCAAGTTTTACGGCATTCACGACATCCAGCCAGAAACTTACATCAGGCTCTTGCTAAAGATCCTGTATTTTTTACCTCACTAATGAAATTACTCTATCTGCCTGAAGAAGATAGTGGTGTAGTTGAATCTGAACCAGCAAGTCCTAAGCAGACCCTTGATCTAGCAAGCCAGGCATATCAAGTTTTGCATGATTGGGCAATTGTACCCGGGACCGATGAGAACGGGACTATTGACTCCTATGCATTGATGTCGTGGGTCAAGCAAGCTCGTCAATCACTGAAGTCTGCAGGTCGTGGTGAAATAGGTGATGACAAGATTGGCATGATTCTCTCTGCCGCAAAAAGAAAAAAAAATGAAACGTGGCCACCAGAAGCAATTCGCGAAGTTCTTGAGTTTGCTAGAAGTCGAGCAATGGAGAGTGGTTTTGAAGTTGGTGTTTACAACCGCCGTGGCGTAACTGTACGCATGCCACATGATGGTGGGGGGCAAGAACGAATATTAGTAGAACGCTATAAACAAGATGCTGATAATCTTAGATTTGAATGGCCTCGTACGGCGGCTTGCCTAGACCGTATTGCTGCTAGCTATCGACAAGATGCACTTCGGGAAGATCTCAGTGCGGACCAAGGCGATTGGTTATAAGCTTTCTCAGCTTACTTATATTGGTACTGTAAATGCCAGTATTTAGATCCATTGGGATGAACTTTTAAATACATTTCTTCGCCATCGGTAAGCTTATAAGGCTTGTCGGTAGGCTTTCTTCTTATCCTTACATCGGTTAATCCCATTTGAGGCTCTCCATTACTGGCTGTTGGTACAAGATCCCATTGAACGGGGATGTATCATCACATATTCCAACAGATGCTACTTGATGCTGGTGAGTGTAAGTAATTTCGAAGCGCTTAAATCGGTCAACTAACTGAATTTCAGGCATAAAAAAAGACGTCATTCGACGTCTCTTTCTTTGAATTTTTGGTACGCCCTACAGGATTCGAACCTGTGACCTACGGCTTAGAAGTTCCTAGAACTCCATTTTAACACAATAACTTACCGCATCTCACCGCGCTCACACGTCCCACGATGCCAAAACATGCAAAGGCTTGGAAAAGGGCTCAAACCTTTGCGTGTCCCAAATCTGTCCCACCTCTTAATGTCTTACTGAGTGGTTCGCCCACCCTTCCGTTACAAACCTTTTCTTGACATTTTTAAGACGTTTCCTAGGATCACCCTTTACCTTTCTTAATGGAATCTTTACGCATGAGTTTGCATCAGCTCTTCAAGCTCATTATCCGCATCAGTGGCATCACCTGCGGCATCACAATCAAAATGACCAACGATCTCTTTTACTTCGACGGGCTTTTCCTCGTCGTTGTTGTCATGTGGATGTGGTCAGAGTTCGACTGGTACCGTGCACGGAATGAGAAGGCTAATTCATGAGAAGACTTTCTGGTCTTGATGGCTTGCGGGGATTACTCGCGCTTGGTGTCGCGCTGTCTCACGCATACAGTCACTTCACCGGATGGCGAACTGGTTTCGATATCTTCCATAACGCTGACTACGCAGTAGATATTTTCTTCATTCTTTCCGGGATCGTGCTTTACCACTCCTACAGAGAGAAGGTATCGAGCGGCAAGATGGGTGCAGGTGAGTTTTTTATCGTGCGAATTTTCCGCCTTTATCCATTGCACCTGGTAGCCGTAGTGCTTGTTCCTGTTGCTCTGTTTATTTCAACCGGATCTTTCTTCCCTGAGTGGCTAGGCAAGGTAACGCCATGGAACCTTGTTGGCGACCTGACTCTCACAAACTCGATTGGGATTGGCTTCATCCCTAAAACTAACGTGCCTAGCTGGTCAATATCGGTTGAGCTTTTCGCCGGTACGCTGGTTCTGCTTCTTAGCTTCCTGCATCGCGCGGTGCCGTGGGTAACTGCGGTGGTTGGCGTGATGCTTTGCCTTTACTTCAATATTGATGTGAAAGGTGCGTCTCAGGCGGCATTGCCCTTGCTTAGTGATGGGGTTATTCGCTGCATACTGAGCGTATCTCTCGGCATATGCGCCTATCAGATAGCAATAAGCAAAGCTGAGTGGATAAAGAAAAACGAGGGGTTGGCCGGGAAGGGAATATTTGCGATATTCATGCTGTCGCTAATCATCCTGTTCGGCATGAATATATCTCTTGGTGCCTATCTGCTCTTTACTCCAGTTGTTGCCATCGCGATCGCCGCGCTTCCGCTCGTTGAGTGCGACACAAAAACTTTCCTCGAGTCGGGCAAGCTTGTCTTCCTTGGCAAGATATCTTTCTCCCTGTATCTCATTCACACGCCGGTTGTTTACTCGATGTTGTGGATGAAGGGATCGAGCATGGATTTAAACATCCTAGCGGCGACGTTCTCCGTTGCTCTGGCTTGCGCCATCGCTGTGCTCACGCTGAAATACATTGAGCTTCCCTGCTACGAATACGGCAAGCGTTTCATTAAAACCAGCCACTTGCAGAGCGTGAAAAAACAAAGCCCCATGTAGGGGCTTTATTCAGCCAGCGCCACCGATATAGTGCGCTGCGAACTCAGTTCTGCTTGCAGTTATGGTGCCGTCGCCGGTTGATAGTGTGATTTTCATGAATATCGCATCACCGGCAACAACGTTCACCTCTGCGTTCAGGCAGCCCGCAACTGCGGTGGAGCTGTAGGCGGGGATGGTCTGATACACCAAATCCTCGTTTGCGACACCCGACCTCACCCTCACTACGGTCAGATAAACGGTGGCTCCAGAAGTCATTCCTGAAACGTGAATCTTCGTGCATACGCCAACCCTGCCCGTCACGCGACAATACTTGTAGCCCATAGTCGCGTTATTGGTTACATCAAGCGTCTTCTGCGGATCGCGCTGTGCATAGTTAAAGGCCATTCGTCCGGCGAAAGTCGCATTCAGATAGCTGATGAGAGTGTTACCCTGGAACGTTGCTTCCGAGTGAGCATAGAAGACATCATTTCGGGATGAATAGCCGCCCTGATCGTACAGGTCAGTAATGACTATGCCTTCTGGGTTGAGTCCAGCCCGGTTGAAAACAAAGTTATTGTTGTTGTAGCAACCAATAACAAAGTTTGTTCCGGGGCCATCGTTATAAATACTTGCCTCTAAATTACCGCCAACAAACTTAATCCCGCGACAACGGTCAAGCCTTATAACTCCTGTGGTTGGTCCATCACCATAGATACTGCAGCCGCTGAATGTAAAGCCTGCCGTCTGAGCGATCATGTTGACGTTATAGAGTGAGTTATGAGCAATAGTCATTCCAACAGCCTGACCATGGGTGGTATTGGTCCCTACCTCTGGACTGGTGAATCCTTCCACGTTGTCCACAATCATTCCGCCAATGAACTGGCAATTTCCTGCCGAAGTTCTAACGCCGATTTGGTTGTTTGATGCTTTCAGGTTAGTCCAGGTTGTGAACTCATTTACCAGGTTTGAACTAGATGAAGCGGCTATATCTTCCTTTCCGCAATAAGATGCATAAGTTGAACAGTTCGTCCACGTACCTTTATTCCCCCTTGGCGCTTCCCAATTACCTAGCGATGGCTGATAAAAACCACGGCCAGCAACACCAAAACAAGTGACATTTGATACACGGTAATTCTGACAGCCGCTTTCGAGGAATCCGTTTTGGCCTAGATCAGACTTGGACCCACTTCCAATTAGCATTAGTCTCCCTTCGACACTCCAGTCATCTACGTCTAATGCGTAGATAAATGCTGCCGTGGTTGAGTTGCTTTTTATGCGAGCCCCATCAGAATACAGTCGCGTACCGGCGAGAATGATGATGGATCCTGATGATATGTTGTAGTACCCGCTCAGTTTTACAGCTAGGCCAGAAGCAATAGCACTATTAATTGCGACCCTGTCATCTGTGACTCCATCCGACTTAGCACCAAATTCTTCCGGAGTTACATAATAGAGCCTTGACTGCGCTCTATTAACGAACTGCTGAAGTGTTAAGCCATCACTTAGCCCAATAAGGCTACCGCCATTATTGGAAGCTAATTCCTGACGGAGTTGGTCTGGTGCATATTTCAGGATGTTGGGGAAGTAGAATTGTAATGCCCCGTAACTGTCGAAAACAGACATTGAGTGGTTTTCAACAGTCACAAACTTGGCGATGTTACCGTTGTAGACAGGGAAACCGCCGGAATTAATCATGACCGGCTGCGAGACGGGAACGACGGTGCCATCTTCCTGCTCGACGTACACCTGAATCTGGTTTGCTGGTAAAGTTGGGTCGGTGTCAGGCTTGCCAATATAAACGGTGCCATTCGTCAACGCTTTGAGCGCGCGGGATGCAGTAAAAAGCTGCGCCGGCATCGAGATGACAACGTTTGGTTTAATATCTGCCATTAAGTGCTCCGGGCATAAAAAAAGCCCCGGCAGGTGCCGAGGCTGATTGAGGTTTGATTTTGATTTGCAGTAATAAATAATTTGTTGATCAGTGGAGGTATTATGTTTCTGCTTTACGCTTTTGCATTATTCATCGCTGCATGGGCCGTTGCTGACTCCATCTATGATGCATGGCTTCAATCAAAGGGCAGGCGTTAATTAGCAGCGCCCTGAGATGATGCAGTAAAGGCTTTTCTCACAGTGTCGATGTGCCTTTCAAACGCAGACGTTCCCGCCGGGGTGTTTGCCAGCTTCAGCATTGCGTTTCTCGCAGCCTTGCTTTCATAAAGCCGGGTTAAAGCACCATAACCGAGAAATGCCGCCGTACCGGCCCCACCAGTTCCAATTACATCACCAGCTACCGCTGCTGGCACGCCAACCTGAAGCAACTCCTGCCCTGTTGGAGTAACCGATCCAGCAACAGATGCCCTTCTTGTCTGGTCAAGATACTTGGTCAACCCCTGAAGATACTGTTTATCCTGACCTTTAAAGATGATTCCGGTCTGAGATGAAAGCCTATTAACCTCATTCAGAAACTTATCCGGGCTACCGCCTGACTTTTCATAAGCCTTCCCAATTACTGCGGAACGCGCAGCATTGCGGCCGCGCTGGTCAAGTGCTGAATAAAGCTGCTTTACTTCACTTGGCTTGCTACTGAAAAGAAGGTTATTGGCAACCTCTGGTGTGAGATCGCCTTTCTGGAGTATGGTCTTAAGGCGGGTGTTTTTGATTAAGTTAGCTTCATTAGCGTATGCGGCATTTGCCTGACGATATCGATTGGCGGCCTGGTCTCCCAGGCTACCCTTAACCGCATCGTCAATATCCTGGCTAAGCGCAGAGTAAACCCGATTGGCAGACGCCTCGGATCGGCTGGGCCATATCACCCTTTCACCTTTAACATCCTGCCTGAACTGCGTGCGCAGACTTCTCAGTTGCTCAAAATCAGCCCCATTAGCCAGCTCATTCCGATATGCCTGCAGCTTACCTATTGTTTGAGTATCAGCAACCTGACCAAGCTTACCTAACTTAGCGATTTCATCATCTATTGCAGAGACAGCCTTTGTCGCCGTCAATGATCCCAATGAATTCATGTCATTGTTAATCTGCTGCAAACGCTGCCCTGCTGCATTTTTAACACGACTGTTAGTTCGCTGCAGGCTTTGGACGATCTCCTCTGGTGCTGGAGGGGCAAAGGTGTTGGCATAATCTGAAACCAGCTGACTCCGTGCCGCCTGCTGCTCCCTTCGCACTGCACCAGTACCCGTTACCGGAATCTTTTCTCCAAGCGCTTGCGCTGACCTCCCTGCAAATGTTCCCGGCTTTGCTACATCAGAAGTAAGAAGAGGAATACCAGACTGCTCAGCGAAATCAACAGCAGCCTGAGCCTCTGGTGCAGCAGTTCCCTTAAGTGCTCTGTATCCTGCTCCTACCAGATTGGTTAGGCCTCTGGTGGCGGCACCTATACCTGTATTAATGGCAGCGTCCTGAGCCAATTGACCAGCATCATTCTGGCTGCTGTTAGAGGCTAGCGTCCCAACCGAACTTTCAGCTGCCGATCGCGCAACAGCTCCAGCAGCTCTTTCTGCTAAACCAGCCGCTGCTGGCGCAGCTCTACTGGCTGGGTTGATGAGGTATGGAAGCGCCTCTGCGGCAATCTCACCAGCCTGAGTTTGTGGCTTTAAAGCATCCGGAAGAGAAAGACGAGCCGCAGGCGTATAGGTGCCATCTCCAATGCCGATCTTATTCCCTGCCCAAGCAGCAGCGCTCTGAATAGCATCACCAACCTCTGGAATGATATTGGCAACATTTACGCCTGCCTGAGCGATTGCCCGCCCAGCCTCCGCCACACCCTGCGCAGCATCGCTTACCAAGCCTGGTTGTTCGGACTGCTGTGGCGGCTGAGCAGAAAAATACTCATCAATGGCAGTGCCGATATCTTCCTGGCTCGTGCCTTCTGGGAAGGTGAACGTTTTGCCATTAGCTGATACTTTCATCACTCCACCTTAAACTTGATCCCGGATTTTGAGGTATATGTTCCGCCGGCACTTGCTGGGGATTGTGTTGAATTAGTCGATGCTGAAGGAGATACAGTTGATGTGGCTTCAATAGGATTCTGCGCCATATACCGCTTAGCTGCCTGCCCAAGAGACTCACCCTTGTTTACGTCCATGCCAAGAATTTGCCCACCGTTACGTGACTGCCCGGGATTGCCATTGGCGCTCATCCATTCAGCTTTGAACTCGTTAAACTGAGCATTCCTGCGTTCCATATTCGCCATGGAATTAAGCCATTTAGCTACAATTTTCGGGTTATCCATATCTGTGGGAGCCCCCTGACGCACGATCTCGACATCTCGATCCGTCGCCGGTCCCGGTGGTAGGAACTTCAAAACCTGAGAGTTTATTAAGGCATTCTGTCTGATTCGCAAATCTCTCAGCGCGGTATCGCTGCCGGTGATGCGAGCAAACATGTTATTGGCGTTGCCAAAAATACCTGTGGTTGGATTTTCTTTCAGGAACTGATCAGCAAGAGATGCCATGGAGTTAGCGGAATTGGTGCTCGCAGTAGAGTCATCAACCGCTTGGGAAATTCCTTTCTCCATGTTTACCGATAATTTAGGAGCTCCAGTAATTAGTTCCTGTTTCTTTTCATCCGCCTGTTGCTGCTTGAATGCAAACTCCTGCTGATCAAGAGCAAGGCGCTGAGATGCAAGATTGTGCCCAGTCATAGCAGAGCCATAAGACATGTTCTGCCCTCTCTGGGCAGTTGCCGCGCTAATGTCCTGACCACGCCGCGCCGTCTCTGCTGTCATATCCTGACCACGAGCCGTAAGCGCATTCTTCTGCTGGTCGTTCTGCACTGCAAACTGGTCTTTAGCGCTTAGCGCTCCGAGCTTCACGGACCCAAGAAAGTTATTAAATTGCCCAGGGTCATTCACATAAAGCTGCATTAGCTGCTGCGGAGTCAGGCCTTTCTGCTGGATTGTGCCTGCATGCTTGACGATCGCCTGCGCAACCGCCTCAGGACCAACCTGCGCCGCTGTTTGCAAATCTCCCGTAGCAGAGCTCACAGCTGCAACATCCTGCGCACTGCGGAACTGCAGCTGGTCTTTAATGGCTCCAACCTGAGTCGGGTATTTTACCGCCAGTTGCTGAAGCTTTTGCGGGTCGTTTATTGCGCCCGGCAGCTCAGCCTGAAACGATCGCATTTGCTGCATTTGCTGCTGTTGCGCTGCTGCTTGTGCTCGCTGCTGCTGAAGCTGAGCAATGCCAAGTTGGTTCTGCGTTTCCTGAAGCGCTTCCCGACGGAAATCCGGAATCATGTCGTAATAGTTAATCGGCGCACCAAGCCCGCTGATACCTCCGAATTGAGCCATTAGAATGCTCCTCCCATCATGCCGCCGAACATGCCGGTAAACTGGTTAACGTCCTGTGCAGCACCATTGGTGATGCTTGAGTTTGCGCTCGCTGCCACTTGATATGGTAAAGCAGCCATTCCCGCTTTAATTTGTCCTTTCTGCTGCTCCATCGCAGACAGCGCGCTCGCGTTGCCAGTGGCGAAGTTGCCCAGCGCATTGGCAGAATTCAGGCCCATTGATGACAACCCCATCAGCTGGTTATACATATTCTGCTGCTGGTCGGTCATGGCGCTAAGATAGTTTTGCCCAAGTGTTGGAGCAATCGCACCCAGCTGGTTAGACTGCACCGTGCTCCCAAGTCCACCGGTAGCCTCTGAAGCCGCCAGTGACTGGTAGCGGGCCTGATTGGCAAGCTGCTGATACTCCGGGCTGACAAAGTAATCGCTAAGCAACTGGTTTCTGTCGATCGGCTGACCAGCAATAGCCTGTAATCCTTCCAGGCCGGACTGCCCAGCCTCCTCGTATGGAGAAAGCCAGTTGACGGCGTCGTTGTAACCTTCCCTCTGGCGAGCCATTGCCTCATCTTGCGCTTTAGCCTGCTGCTTACCAGCCTTCCTTGCTCCAATACCACCAATGACGCTACTTACTGCCGCGCCTGAACCGCTGATCGCACCGCCCATAAAATTCTCCCGGCTCGCGCCACATAATAAAAAAGGGAGCCAGGCTCCCGTTGATTGTTTTAAGCGTCTGCGTTGTTTTTTCTCTGAAGCCCATGCGCGAGGCGTAGTTGCAAACCTTTGGCCTGTCAGGAAGGATGATAGCCCGCAACTTGTTATGCCCTACCAGTTTCAGCATCTCAGCACCGGCGCGGCGACACTCACGCTGGCGAATCTCATCCATCGCCATGTGCACATCAAAGAAGCCATCCTGCGCCACGAAAGCGAACACGCATGCATCATCCCAAAGGAAGTATTCCGCGCCGGGGTCCATCCAGTCCGTGACGCCCCATTTGCGCATATAATCAACGCCAAGCTCAGCTGTTAATGTTTCCATCAGCCTATTATCCCATGCGCGCGCAGAGCATCTTCCAGCGCTTTAATTCTTCGCCGCGCGGTTTGTATCTGCGTAGCAAGAGCCTGACTTTCAGCTTGTACATAAGTTGAGCTGATGCTCTGAATTAGGTCGGCATTAAAACTGGCGTAATAACCAGTTCCAGAAAGCGCTGTAAATCCTGTCACGCGTGCGCCTAAAACCTGTGTGCCACCGACGGAGTACGATGTAGTTACGTTAAGAGGGGAATCCAGTGTTTGCTGCGTGGTGGCGCTCTTTGAAACGTAGTCATTCTGAATGTTGCCGATCGCTAACTCTGTAGCATCAACACGACCATCAAGCGCATTGATATCAGCTTCGTTTTGCGTAATTCTCTGCTCGATCCCATCAAGCTGCTCGTCCTGCTCATCATTCTTCACCTGAGCATCATAGGCGCCAGCCGCTGCCTGATTAGCTTTAGCCGCCACGCTGTCATTACTCTGGCTTTGCTGAAGCAGGTAAAGCGAGAATGCCTGGCTAAAACCTACAGGCATAACGGTTGCATCAAGACGTGATGCCTGAAACGTCACAGGAACGAGCAAGTCTTCATTAGCCATCACTCAACCCTTACTGATGCGCCAGAGAGCGTTACCGGCGATTTGGTTATGATCCGTACTTTGAAGCCGAGATTCTTCCTGATGCGCCCAATCCGACGCCAAAGCACGCGCCTGTCATAAACAAACGGGGCATTGGCTTCAACAAGCTGCTCTTTTCCGTAAATCACGCCATCGGCTGTTGCTGAAAGGAATAAACGGTGAGCAATCTGCGCCACGCCCGTTGCCGACTCCAGCTCGAAATCAAATATTCGCGCGTTGTCAGCCTTGAACATGGGCGTGTAGAGAAGGTGCTCGGTCGGATTGTCATACTGAGACGACATCTCGAATGCCAGAACGCCTGTAACCGCATCCTGCTTGTCACCCACACCAATCTCGTTGCCTTCGTACATGTAATCGATAGCGCGATGAACATCATCACCAATGCCGCTTTTGAGCAGAGTCCACTGAGGGCCGCTCTGTGATGCGGCGCCGTCGTAGCAAAGCACGTGACGAGGCAGATGAAGCAGCAGGAGCTCATGCGAGTCAAAGCGGACCGTTTCAAGCACGCCGGTTGATAACTCATCTGCGGTGTAACTGCGCAGCGTCTTCTCTACCAGAGCGGTGGCGATCGTATCTACCCGACCCGAGTTGATAACGTAAATCGACGGCGAGCCGTTTGCCGGATGGCTGATGAAGGCAAAGCTGTCGGCAAAGTGCGTTTTGCAGTGCGTGCCGGCGATGCCCTTTGTCACCATCAGTGACGGCTGAGAAATGTAGATTGGCGCATTGACGTCTGACGATCCGGTCAGAGAGAAATACTCAATCGTGGTGCTGCCAAAGCAGACAATGAAGTCACGCCAAGCCTCAATGCCGATTATGCCGTCAGGCTGTGATTCAGCCCGATACAGCGCTCGATAGCGGTCAGGGTGTGATTCGTCTTCAAGGTCGGTAACGCCAAAGGTATCTGACCTGTCTTTAGCCCAGGCAAATCGACCGCGGGCGCGGCAAATGTCCCTGACCGACCCAATGTCGTACTGAGCGTAACCCGTTGCGCCATCCCAGTTAGTGAGAAATTTAACGCCGCCGTCATACCGGAATATCTTCATGCTGCCGATAGAGCAAACAGCCTGGCTGATATCACTGTATGCGAGGCTGACGCGCTCCTCTCCGTCAACATCACCAATGTATCGGCCCGACAGGTAGATAGCCTTTCCAAGTACGCGATAGACACCGTTCTGCGCAGAATTGAACTGCACGCCGCGCGATGTGCCATTCACATCAAGGCTTTTTGTCAGGCCGGGGAAGGAGCGCATATACCCGCTGGAACCAAGTACCTCTTTTGGCGTTGCCAGCATGTTTGTTGGAAGGAGATCGAGATAGTCGGCGTTACGGTAATCTTTACCCAGCCCCTTCATCAGGGGGAGTTGAGTCGTTGGCATCTGGATTCGCTCCGGGGTAGTAATGCCATTCGTTCAGATTGGCGAAGCTGTTGCCGCTGCCGGTTGGCATGCGTGAAGGGTATGGCGCACGCCTGGAGCGACTGAGAACAGTCTTTTTCTGCAATAGCTCCTTACCGTATCGCGCTGTATTTACGACCTTCATGGAAGGTTCTACGGCGTAGTCTGGCGCAATGCGAACGGCAAGATTGTGCACAACTGCGCTTACTGAGCTGGAGCGCATGCCGTGATCGTCGCCCTCGGCTGGCGGGTTGTCGGAGTTAGTGAACTCATAGCCAGTGATGATGCCTTTGCCGTCCTGATACCACTCCGACATCATGTTTTCGAGGTCTTCAACGGCGTCCTGCATGGATTGCGGCTCAACGTCGGTTAGGGTGGCGTCTGACGCCAACCCCAGTCTACGTAAAGCGGCACGGACGATATCGCCCTTAGTCGCTGTCACCATCATTTTCTGCCTTAGGCTTGCGGCCACGCTTCGGCTTGTCTTCGTCGGTGAGCTTTGCCGGGTCTTCCAGCCAGCCATCCTTAAGGTACTCAGCTACATCTTCCTGCTCGACCACCTTAACGTGCGCTTTTTTACCCCACACATTGTGCTCACCGCCCGACTTATAAATCGTCGTTTTCATCACACTCTCCATTAAAAATGGGGCCGAAGCCCCATCACTTAAGCCTGACCAGCCAGACCCACGCCGATCGCTTCCGGACGCGTCGCGTTCACGCCATACCACAGCGCAATACGGCACAGGCCAGACAGGGTGTTGATATCGCCCTGCGTCGCGAAGATGCCATTCAGGCCAACATCCGGGATGCTGAAGGATGTGGTCTTCATGCCTGCGAACAGCTCATGGTTAACCGGGATCGGCTGAGAGACGATGCGGATTGCATCATCTGCCCAGAACACGTTGGAGCGTGCAGAGGTGGTGTTCAGCACATTCACAGCCATGTTGTTAGCCAGACCGGTGTTAACGTTGGAGTAAGCACGCTGCTCCGGTGACAGGGTGGTGTCATCCAGTGCGATAGGCTTCGGCGTAATCTCGATGTGGGTGCCATCAACGACACGCACGACGGAGAAGGTCGCATCCTGCGCCAGCACGTTCTTAGCCATCTGGCCGAGGAACTTAACGCCAGCAAAGCTAATTTTGTCGCCGCGCTTCAGACCGGTGGTTGCCGACAGGGTAACGGTGGCGAAGCGGTTATCGACGTTCACCTTGTTGTTGTCGTTATCCAGGCGCCATGATTCAGGCTTGAATGACTGCGCACCTGCAACGGTCAGTCCGGTAGCGGTTGAAGCATTCAGCACTGGCAGCTTAGGCGAGCGCAGAACATCGTCGAAGCCTGCAACCTGACGCTGGATGCTACCTTCGCGGTATGCATCTTCCGGAATGCGGCCGTAGATATCACGACTCACCAGGTTGTAACCGGCGCGTTTGTAGTCCTGCGGGTTGAAGAAGTAAGACGTACCCTGGTCGCGATTCAGCTCGCGAGAGAACATCAGCTCTTCAGCGTCAGCCACAAAGTTCCAGCCGTCAGCGCTGTTCTGGTCAATCTGGTCCGGAGAGGTGATAACCAGCGAGCCCATCTCAGCCGCCATGTTGGCAACCTTCAGCTCGACGTTGTTCGCCAGCTTGCGGGCCGCTGACTGGATGCGGTGACGGTACGCTGTTTCATCGCGCAGATCGTCAGCACGCAACTGGAAGAAGTCGTTATCCGGCTCGCCCATGTTTACGGCAACGTTCAGCTCCAGAATGCCGGTGGAGTCACCGGTCAAATCCCAGCCTTCCTGCGTTGGTGATTCTTGCTCAACAGGCATCCAGATGGTGTTGCTGGAGCGCTGCATGGTTCCCGCCGGCGGCGTGTACTTCTTCGCCTTCTGCGCCATCGGGGTGATGCTGGAGATAGTTTCGATAATCTCATCTACCGCCAGCGTAACAATTTGACCTTCGTTCAAAGCCATTATCGGATTCCTTTAAGTTTTGCCTTCAGTTTGCGGTAGGTCTCGACATCGCCCTTGCTTGATGCTGCTTCCATCTGCTTGCGAATAGCGTCTTTGTTAGCCGACGTTACATCGCCAGTGATGGGCTGATCTGCAGGTGGCGCTGCTGAAACCTGTTTTCCGCGAGGCTTGAGAGTTAAACGGTCTGACAGGCGAGTCAGTTCGATGAGCGCCTGCTGGGGATTCATGCTCAGAATCTGTCGGGTTTTCTCTGGGTTTTTACCTAGGTGGTAGATGATCGCCGCCGACTTCTCAGGGAAGAGGTTCATAATCTCAACGTCAGTGCCGGGTTTAACCAGCGCGTTGAATGATTCTTCTGCTTCCTGATAGTCGCTGAGATTCAGCTTTTCTGCGGCGTCATAGTGCTTACGCGCCGCCTCGACATACTGAGTGGAGTTGCGGGTGTAATCCTGTGTCTTTCGGCCCTGCTCCGCTACAGCATTACTGCGTGCGTCCATTGCCTTAAGCTGCCATTCAGTGTTGGCTGAGTTGAAAGCAGCCAGAGCGCGATTGGTGTCGTAGTCATACTTTGCAAGCGCATCGTCTGACAGGAACTCATTAACGTCCGGCTGCTTTGGTAGGTCAGGATTAACCCGCAGGTTTTCCGGAAGCTCACCACGTTGCACGGCTTCCACCTGCTGCTCCAGCTCGCGCTGACGCTTACGAGCGATGCGGCGTGCGGCAAACTTAGCGTTGGTTCCATGGTCCTGCTTCTGTGTGTTCTCATCGTCGTTCAGGACAATGTCAAAGCCTTCATCCTGCCCACCGTCATCACTGGCATGTGACAACGTATCGACTGCGGATGCCGCCGCTGGATCGACGTGCAGGTTTTGGCCTTCAGAGCCCTGAATTTCGGTGGTATCGGTCATGTTTAATCTCTCTTATTGAGGAATCTCGGCAGCTCCGCCGGAAGGGATGTTTTGTCTCTGCGATTGCAGGATGTTAGCGACGTCCATCCGCTGCTTATGCTGCTGCCCGGCCCCCTTGAGGACCAGATCGGCATTGGCGCGGTTGTCATCGCTGGATTGTTGCTGGAAGTGGCCCATAAGCTTCAGGAATTCTCGGAATTCCCCCTGCTTATTGAGGTCCATATTGTTGAATATCTCGGCTACTTTCGCGGTGTTAAGCTGATTCTGCACTTCGACTTGAGCGGCTTTAATTTGCAGCTCAATTTCCTGATTTTGTGCTTTTTTCAGTTCCGCCTGACCTTGCGCCAGAACACCCTGAGCCTGAACCATTGCCGGGTCTGGTGTATTCTGCTGTTGCTGCTGTGCTTCTGCCACCCACTGCTGCTCTTCCGGCGTCTCAGGCTTCTTAAGCCCGTTCACCACAAGCTGCTTAGTTGCGAAGTCGCGAGTTATCTCAATGCCCTTGCCATCCATCAGCGCGAGGAACTGGAGAAGCAATACGTTCCATGCCTGATGCTGTACCGGCACTTTCTGTAGCAGCTCGCCAATCTCTGCGCGGTTCTGCTCTTTCATGGACTGGAAAGATGGGCCAACGTCGGTGTAGCACTCATAGCGACCGCGGATGTCGTTCAGCACAGTGTGATCGCCCGTGTTCAGGTCAACCATCTCTGCCAGCAACTGCACATCCTTCTCGCTGCCATCTTCGAGCGTCACCGTTACATTGCGCGGCACGTCGTAGATGTCGTTAACCATCGCCTGATAGATTTCGCCATCGCGGCGCATCGCTGTTGCAAGGTTGTCCTGGAAAACGTACGTCTCAAGGTCAGCTCGCATGTTCAGTTGGTTGACGGTGTCAAACGCCACCTGACTGCCTGCCGCCGCAGCATCAACGCCAAGCGTTGCCACCTCTTTCACAGCGGCGGTCGCAGCCTCAAGCATGTAGGCGTTAGCCTGCGGGACTTCAGGATTCTCCATATAGGCGATCGGCTGAAGAGGCAGGTCACCGTTGTTTTCGTCGGTGCGATTAACCAGATAGTAAGGGAAGTCGTCATTGCCGCCATACATGTGCTCATAACCGGCGATCTGCTCTGCAAAGAAGAATGGTTTCTTCTTCGGCGTGCGGGCCACCGTGTCAGCGTTGAACGACATGATCATGTTGCGTAGGCGCTGCCCGTCTTTGGTCAGTCTGACAACGCCTTCATACACCTCTTTGTCTTCAACGAAGCCCCACTCGCCGAACACAGGCACAATCGGGATGTGCTCGCCAGCAATCAGCTGCTTATCCTTCAACACGCTGGTTGAGGTGAGGAGCGTCTTGTAAACGCGGCGGCGCTTAATCTTACGCTCAGCGACCTTTACGAAACCCTTGTCAGCCAGTTCTTCGATGACGTCTTTGATGTCGCGTTTGAAGTAACTGACCGGCTCTCCCGTCATCGGATCCTGATAGATGAAGGCGGTCTCTTTCTTCTCCTCCACTTCGTAGAACTCTGCGATGTGGATAGTGTCCTGCGTCAGCCACGGAAACACCCAATCGTTGGGGCTCTGGAAGCTGGGCATTTCGTCTTCATCAAGGTCATTCTCCTCTGCAAACTTCTTCCACCCGTTTTTGCTCATCGAGTGGATGATGGTGCAGTGGTGAGCGTCGCTTTTATCGAGCTGCTTGCTATTACTGTCCCAGATGACGTGTGAGCAGGCGCTGTGAATTGGCTCACGGCGAATCACCTGGTTGTTGCTGGTCGGGTCCTGATCTTCGTACTCAGTGCACAAGCGCCACGCACCAACACCGCCTTCAATCTGCTCGCGTACCGCAACGTTGACGGCAATCTTCGCCGTGTTGTGGTTCATGTCGGTTCGATACATCCCCATCAGCACATCAGCAGCTTCGGGACCGGCTCCATCCTTCGGGCGGAACATCACGTCAATTGGGTTCTGGCGCATCTCTGCAACCAGTTTACGAACTACCGGGCGCACCACGTCGAACTGACCGCGATACTGCAACGTTGTGTACTGGTTTAGCCAGTCATCCCACTGAGAGACGCGGGAGAAGAACAGATCGTTCTTTGCCTCCCTTCTGGCTTCATCGCTGGCTGTCCAGTCCGCATCAAAACGGCAAAGGATATCTTCCAGCCTTTCGTTTGTATCAGCCATTATCGTCCTCTGTGCACTGGTCTAATCGGGGCTGGGGTTTTGCGCTCTTTCGGCTTGTTGATGTCGCGCACTGTTCTTGCATAGCGGCGCATCATGTAGGCGTAACGAACTGCAGAAAGGATGTCATCGTTGATTTTGACTATCTTGCCGTTCTCGTCACGGTGGTACAGTCGAAACTCTTCGAAGAATGGCTCGCAGGTGTTGAACACTTTGAATCGACCGTCGAGCATCATGTCTCGTATTTCCTGAATGCCCGGCTCTACCGCATTGCCGCCGTCAGGCCATGTTGCATGTTCTTGCAGCATCAGGAACCCGGCGTCTGCATATTGCTCTTTGAGTTGCTCCCCTCCGCCCTTTTCATGCTGATGACCATCGTGAGGCCATGCTACCGGTATGCGATGGGACCATGGCTTTATTGCCCCCCATGCTTCGATCGCTTTCTTCTCTTTGGCCTTCCAGGCGTGAGCCACATAAATCTTGTCAGCGTCCTTGTCCCACCAAAGCTGGACGTGTGCCTGTGGGTGGTCCCATCCAAAGTCACAGCCGTTGATCACATAGAAATGCTCAGGGCATTCGAACGGGTGGCACTTAACGGTCTCTTCAGGTATCTGGAAGATGCGCCCGCTGCCCATCGTGGGTATGCCGCGAGCGCGCGCTTCACGCTCATGTTCCGGGTATGACGCGACGATCTGCTCTTTCTGCTCATCCGTGTAGTGATCGGCGTCGTAGATTGTCATGGTGACAACCTTTTGCGCTTTGCTCGGATTCTTGATGAATTTGGTTACTACATCTGACATCCCCATCAGCGGGGTGAAGGTGAGCATTGAGAACTGACCGTATTTGTTTGTACGGGTCAGACCCTCACCGTAAATGCTGTATGGCGGTTCTTCGTCAAACCACACGCCATGAATGGTGTCACCCTGCCAGCGTGCGCGGCCTTGTGAGTACGGCTTGAAGTAGCAGATTGATACGCCATCTTCCACGCCATCAGCATTGTGATGCTTAATCAGCAGGTGATCGACAAGGTTCGGGAAGAATGGTGATTTCTTCCAGCTGATGATGTCCTCTTTAGGTATCGAACCATAGCCAGGTTCATCGTTCTCTTCGATGCGCCCGCAAAGAATTCTCTGCGTGGTTTTGGTGACGGTCTCGTTCGTCTCTCCGCCGACCCAGAACACTACTGGCCCGATGAATCGCTTACCTTTCCAGTCCTCACCATATGCGCCGTCACTTGGATAACCTGCGGTGCCGGGATAGCGCCCCGTTAAGTGGAAAGCCACCTCCGCGCCGCCGGTGTATGACTTACCCAGCTGGTTGCCGGCCATGAAGCAGCGCTCAGGATATTCTCCGCCAGCTTCAATGAACTCTCGTTGCTTACCGTATGGTTTGAACTCATAAAGCTGATGGGTGCTGCTATAGGTGATCTCTTCCTCCAGAAGCTCAAGCAGCTCTATCTGCTCATCTTCTGATAGCTCATCAAGGATCGCTTCTTCCACCACGGCTAAGTAACTCCTTAATGCGAGAGCGGCGCTTATCGCGATCTCCCTTATCAGGCGTCACGTCTTCGACTTGCGATTGCTCTTTGAGGCCCAAGTCACGGGCGATAATGTTGGCGTTTAACAGGTCAGCAGCAGCGCCGGAGAACTTCTGGTCGTATATAATCTTTTCGGCTCGCGTGGTGACTGCCGATAAATCTTCACGGACACGGAATGTCTGCCATGTGCTATCAGCGATATCGAGGAACAGACACAAGCCTGTAATGGTCATTGCTCGCATTTTAGGAATGCTTTCCTGAGTCACGACCCCCTGAAACGCAAAAGCCTTAATCTCATAGAGAGGGTTATCTTCAACCCATTTGAAGTATTCACAGCATGCTTCCCACAGGGCATCTGCCGATTGAAATTTCGGGTTGCGCCCGTGACTGCTGCGGGCCTCCCAGAATCGGTTACCCTTTGGTGCTGCCATAATTAATCCTGTTTGATGTGGGGAATGAACTCGCTGCACATCCTGTCGAGCAGGTAGCAGTAGGTTTCATTTGCTGAGCCGGTATCGATTGTCACCCCTACGTCACGGCAGCAATAAAACGTTGCGTGAGCGCACTCATGAATCAGCGTTGATATGTCGCCATTGAATACACCAATGAGGTAGAGGTTCTCACCTGTTTCGTTGTTCTGATACTGAGTGCAGGCGCCAGCGAGCATTTCTACGCCGCCGGAATCAACATTCAGGTGAGCACATGCTGCCTGCCACTCATCTTGCGATCGGGCAAGGTAGATGTTTGCGGAATGAAACAGCGGGACGAAAAATCTTGGCAGCTTAGGCCATTTTGTTTTTGCCATTATCGCTCCTTAACTCATTATCCAGCCCACTCAGTGAATGAGCTGTGTAATGGGCTTATTCGTCTTCTGTCATCTGGTCCCATTCCTCACGAAATTTTGATGGGTCCTGATAACCTTGAGATGCTTTATTTTTCATCATGCGAACTCTCCGCCAGCCTTCAGCTTCGTCAGGACGCTATTAAGCTTGGTAACGATGTTGTTCACTGCAGTCTGCGCAGTAGCGATATCGGTAACCGTCTGAGCGGCTAACGCTGCCTCTGCTGCCTGTTGCAATACACCGCCGCGTTCAGTTGTGGTCGGGGTCTTGTTACCAGCCATTGCAGTTGTCGCTGTGGTGCCGATAGTTGGTGCAAATGTTGTGGGCTTACCGGTTACATCGCCCCATGCTGTTGGAGTGCCGGCCGACTTAGTGAACTTGGCTTCGAATGCCGTTTTCGACATATAGAGCAATTCACCGTACTGGCTGCGGAACAGGTAGCCTGTTGCTACCGGGCGGAACACGGCCATGAACTGAGCCGACAGGTAGCGGTCTTCATACGCGCCATCGAACTCTGCATTGGCTGATCCATCGACTGCCTGGTTTACGGTTTTGATTGGGAGCGCAGTTACGTAATTACCGTCTGCGTCTGAATACGTGGGCCATTGTTGGTTAATCACGTTCTGCCTCCTTCGGCTTTAATTGAATAGTGCGTATGCTTCGGTGGCGACCTGAATGGCTTTATCAGTGCGAGCCACTACGCCAGTCTCGGCGGTAGCCAGTGTCATGCCATCTTTGAATAGCTCAAGGCGTAACTGATCATTATTCACGAATGCGATGGCTTTCTTGGCTGCGGCGGTGTCGCGATGTACCAGCCGATACAATTCAAGGTTTAGCGCCTGCTTATCATCAAGCAGCGCAATGTTGGTATCTGTCATTGTGTTTTCCCGTGGCTATTGGCTACTTGAGGCATTGCTCAATGATGTACTGCTGCAATCCGGCTATTTGCTTTCCGGCGATTTCGATACGACTTCTGAGGGTTAAAGGAATGCTTATGCCGTAATTGTTCTAGCGTAGAACTCTCCATGTGCAATCTGGCAATGACTTTCTCTGGCTCGGATTGCATCATCTTTTTCTGTGTAGGTGCCAAGGCAGATTTGTTTACCTTTGGACTTAGTGAATGCCTTCCACTTTTTCTCGCGCTTATTCCATATGACACCCGGAACGCCAGACTTATTATTCGCCTGAATTTTTCGATTCATTGCGTTCTGAGAGGCATCGCACTGTCGAAGGTTTGATGCTCGATTATCGCTTCTATTGCGATTTTTGTGGTCCACCATGTCAGGCATGAACCCATGCATATAAAGCCAGGCCAGTCGGTGAGCGCGATAGTTATGACCGTCAATTGTTATACGGTAATAGCCTTGTTCGTCTTTCCACCCGGCAAGATCGCCGGCCTGAATAGCGTTGGTTTTTTCTGACAACCAATGAAACATGCCCGTTTCAGGGGAGTAAGTTAAAAGGCTTTTCAATTTACCCTGAGTCAACATTAGTCCTCCTATTTCAGGCACATGTGGTTGATATAGTCTTGTAGGTATATCACTTGGTTGGTGAGGGTTGAGATTCCACTTCTGAGACGCCAATAATCCCGTTCAGCATCTGCTGTAAGTCCTGCGGTGGCATCATCGCCCAGGCTGCTGGTGCCGGTGGCGTTGTTCGCTGGGCACTTTGCGTTGAGCTGCAGCCGACGCTTGCCAGTAGCAACATCATCATGCAGCAGATCGATAGTCGCCTGAGCATTAGCTAACTCCTTCGTGTATTTGGCATCGAGTGCAGCAACGTCTCGCTGACGCACCTGCATGTCATCAATCGTGGCGTTTGCCAACTTAAGAGCATCAGATGCTTTATCGCGCTGAGCTTTGTAGTCGATGGCGTTGCCACGGTAGTGACTTGCCAGCAATGCAGTTCCAGCCAGCAGCGCAAAAACCACCGCAATAATAATCAGCAGCGCGCGAGTCATTTATCCAGTCCCCAGCACGTTAACTCTGATTCCTGGTCGCGTCGCTCAACCTGACCGAAGCAATTGTTCGAACGAATGCGGCAGTCTTTGCCGCCATCGAAAATCCATCGCTTCATCTCAGCACATGCCCCTTTGCGATCGCCTGCATTAAGCTTGCGGTAGAACGTAGACGGCAGGCATTTGCCGGGGCCGATATTCCACGGACAGAATGAAGCTATGCCGACCCTCTGCGGGTTGGTCAGCGGCACGTGAACATTCTTCTCTACCCACGCCAGCGCTTTGGCCTGCTCTGCTCTGTCGATAGCATCACATTGGGCGGCGGTTAACTTCATGCCCTTCACTACTGGCTTTCCATCAACGCGCGTTACGCCACCGCAGATAGTCCATATGCCGCCAGCGTCCTGGTACGAATTAAGGCTGGAGCCTTCTTTCTCTTTCTGGAATTGATGCATCAAAGCCGGAGCTGATGCGCCCGCTGCAATCAGGGCCAGCATTGCAGCGCTTAGGCGCGATTTGAGCTGAGGCGATAAGGCCATATCTATTCCTTCGCAGCGTCGAGAACCTTGTTGATGCCCTGAATAACTTCAGGTGACTGCTTAACAGCTGGCGTATCGCCGCTGCCCTGCAGATAGTCGAGAACAGCCTGAGCACGAATGCGATCTAACTCGATGCGCTCGCGTTCATTCTTGCGCTCTTCCTCAATCGCCTTTCTCTTCAGCTTTTCAGTGCTGCGCTTATCCAGATACCCAAAGATGGCTATCACTAAACCTGCCACGGCGGTGATCATGTACACACGGTCGAGTGTCACAACACCGGCAAGGCTCGAAAGAGTTGCCATCCAGGTGCCCCCGCTGATTGCCGCATCGGCATGTTGATTCATACGCGTCATACCTACCCCCATTCATGCGGGGACCTGATCAATTAGGAGTTGTCTACTTTCTGAACTGAGCAAGTCCGGTTAGTCTTTTCTTGTCGAGAGAAAACACCGTTCCGCCGTTGGGTAGCCAATAAGAAAGAATCCGCCTAAGTGCGGATTTTTTTATGCATAAAAGACGCCCGATGCCACACAGGATAACGAGTGAGTTTGAAATGGCTGGCATGGGCGAAAGAGGTGATCAGCTCTATGGCTGACCTTTCATCTCAGGAAATCGCAAAAGTGCCTGATTTTAGATTTGGATTTCAGTAGGCAATAAAAAAGCGCCATCGGTTGGTAGCCGCGGCGCTTTTATGTCACTCACTGTGATGGAAGTTGTCGCTGCTGGCTCATCTAAGAACACTTACGGCAGCTTACCTTCAAATTGTGGCTAAATGGATAAAGGAAGTCAACCCCTTATTTGCAGATGGCTTCACTTTAGCTACACGTTTGCGATCATTGAACGCATTTTGCAGAGGTTGATAAATTAGAAACAGGCTTGCGTTCAGAATCTCATCAATCTCATTGCGGCAGGTTGCAAGTGATGGTTTTCTGATGCTCACCCCGCTTCTGCCCGACATTTTGCGAGGACTTGCGCACTTGTGATAGTAAGATGCGATCGTACGCTTGGAAGAGCCGTGAGCGTAGTAACTGAGCAGGATGCCAAGAGCTTTTTTATCGATGCACATGACGGAGTCCACGACCTGAGAAATCAAGAGTCCGTCATCATCGTTGCACATTGGCCGGTATGGATATGATTGTGGTTCAACAGTAGCCATGTATTGCGCTATGACGCTGGTCATGCGCTTTTCCAGCCTTCCTGAATATACCCACGCGCCGAATAATTCCATCCAGCCATTTACCCAATCAAATTGTTCTTTCGTTAGGTTAAGCTCGCGTACTGGCATGTTTCACCCCCATGATTTTCGCTGTGTTACGCAATATGCGGTAGTTAATTTCGAACATGCGGCGGGTGCGATACATCCGCAGTAGCTGCCACTTCTGTCTGAGGTAGTCGGTCATTTCTGCCACCTTAGTGCTGCATCCAGCTCTGCCTGAGGAATAGCTAAAAGCGTCTTACGTTCTGATGGGGTGATGTTACGCATACCCATGAAGATGATTCCGGCGCGGGTGCGCACTGCAGCCACGTTCTTCATGCGGTACATGTTCAACAATGCAACAACGTTATGAGTGCTCATGCGGCCTGCTCCATTTGTCTTTTGCGTAGCTTTTCGTAATGCCTTGCCCGGCGCGTGAATATGGCTTTCACTCGCTGCAGGTATGGGATGTCGAATTTACGCGGGGTGTTGTCGTGCTCAATCAGGTCAACGCGTTCGGCGCCAATCTTCTTGATGAGGTTTATTCGGTAGGGAATCAGGTTCCCTGACAGGTCGCGATTGCATGAAACGCAACCGGCATGAATGTTGAAAATATTGAAGCGTAAGTGTGAGGCTGAACCGCGTGAGCGATAGTGACTGGCATCTACTGCCCCACCTCGAACGCCGTAATTTAGCTGGCGACCGCAGGAAATGCATGGAAGTCCATAATCACGCCAAAAAATGTACCGATTAACCGCCACCTGAGCCTCTTTGTTCCAGTCCGATTTCGTCTTAAGCTTCTCCCTTCGTTGCCGCAAATCGTCGCGCTGGAGCTTCGCCTGCTTGCGTTGCTCGCGGGCAGCAATCTCTTCATCGCGCTTCTTGTTGAAGGCGATCGCGCATTTGTAGTTGTGGCAGACTTTCTGGAGAGAACTTCGAGGGGTGTATTCGGTGGAGCAGATGGGGCAGGTTTTCGGCTTCGGCTGTTTACCGTTAGCCATTGAATCTCCTGTCGCAAGAAGTGCGCCATTCAGCAAGGTTTCTGAGCGTAATCTCGCTCTTATTGAACCTGTACTTTTTCGCATATCGCTTGCAATTGACGTAAGCCAATATGGCGTAAAGCCAGTAAGTCAGAGGGTAAATAATCGCGCCGGCCGTTATGACGATCAGGGCGAGCAGATTGGGCAGAAGCTCGCGCATTTCCCAGTCGGGAAAACTTGAAGCGATATTTTTAATCGCGATAAAGGGCGCCGTAATATTAATCGCGGCCACAGACAGGCAATCAAGAAAATTGAAGTCGTACCCATCCGCCGCAGCCCACAGCGGTCTATCGCAGAAGTGTCTAAATGTCAGCATTATCGATCTCTCCGTGCATTCTGAAGTTGTCGTCTTGCATCCAACCGGCGCAGCAGCGGTCGCAGGCATATACCCAATCCGGCGGCAGTGGCGCATCGCAACCAGCGCACCTGATATCGGGCGTATCGCCAGATGGCGTGGAGTGGGACGTATTCGAAGTGTTCTGCATACCAGGCGTCTTCTTCGCATGTGTGGCAGCTTATGCCGTGAAAGTGCTTATCTTCACTGGTGAGGATGGTGTGGCAGCGGTGGCAGCGTTCACGAGGCATCTGCAACCTCCTGCATCATCAGGAAAATAATCATTGCTGAACGCAGGGGGCTATTGCTGGCGACTTGTTTGTAACCTTCCTTTTCGCTGCTAAACGCAAACCATCTGTAATGGCCTGCATCTGTTTTTTCCGGGCTCAACGCAATAAGCTCTCGATGGATAATCGGTCCTGCATAAGCCCATGAGTTGCAATAATCGTAGTAATCGGAACATTGAAGCGCTTCGGATGCCGCCATGTTGATTTCGTAATCCGTCATTTCGCTGTAGTTCATCGGCAAGTCCTCATCCTGTCCCACTTCGCGCGCAGCAGTTTATAAACGTGGTCATAGGTTTTGACCTCGCTGGCTGGCGGTATGGGTTTGCGTTTTGAGCGGGTTCGTTTGGTGGGCTGGAATATCAGTTGGTCGATGCAGATTTGAGTGGGAGATTTACGCTGTCTACTCATCTCGCCCTCGCACACATATGGCGGCATGTATCGATGCTGCATCCCATTCGCTGGCTGATGATTGCGTATGTGAGCCCCATTTTTCTCAGCTTCCCTACCTTGTTGCACTCTTTCTGTGTGTGGTGTTGGTATCTGCCTTTGCTCATGCTGCGCACCTGTATTCAGTGGTTACGGTTCCCGGCGTACCGGTGGTGAACATTGCGTTGCGATCGGGATGCTCTGGCTTCACTTCCATCAGGCCGTCAAAGCGCTGATATACGCAGTGCGGTTTCTTATGGACGTAGGCCAGCCACGCAGCTTCTTCGATGGCTGCGCCAATATCGGTAAAGGGTGTCATTGGTTAACTTCCGAATCGGTTGGCCCACTCAGCAGCGCGCGCTGACTCATCGCTGAATCTGACGTTATGCTCTGCGCCGAATGCGTGGATGATGGTTATCAGGTCGCGCATCTCGCTGACGCGCATCTTGCTGGTTGATTGCCCCAGCACTACAAAGCCGCCGTCGATTCCCGGCACGGTTTCCTGCTTTTTCAATGCCGCGCTGAAAACGTGCTTCCAGCTCTCAGAGTCAAGCTTTCGCCCATACCAGACAACCTGTGATGAAACATCATGCAGGCAGGCCCATAGCATGCGGTTTTGCGCAAGGCTGCGGGTGTCTTCCTGTATGGTTACTTGCAGAGGTTTGTCGGTGTCGGTGGGTAATTGCTGGATGGCGCTGATGCAGCGTTGCCGGACGTTGCTGTTACGCAACAGGTAACGTTGTGTCTCCATGCTTGGCCTCAATCATTTTCTGCACCAATGCCAAAGCCTCATCAGCGATGCGCTTAGTCTCTGGTGTAGGGTTGGTGTCGTGGATGCTGTCGATTAGTTCGTAGAGATTGCGGAGTGGGTCAGGACGGAGTGGGATTACGTTGCTCATACCAGCCCCCAACTGATGTTGTTTTTGAAAAACGGAGATTTTATTCGCCTTACAACGCCTTTCTCTTCAAGGTATTTCAGCCTGGACCTCAATTGCCGGGTCGTTATTTCAAACCCATCGAACAGTAAGCAATTGCGCAGGTAGTAAGTTGGCTTTCCATCCCGGCCAGCGCCCTGCAACTCAGCCAGGATGTCTGAATCTTGTGGTTTGACCATTTCAATACTCTGCTCCACTTTGGTTTCCCCCCTCTCCACTTTCACGGCAATCATCGCCGCTGGTTTGGATTGTCATAGTTCACCTCCTTGTTTCATCTTGAGGAACTTCAGCACCGTCTCGGCTGAGTCAACAGGGTGCAGCCCGTGGAACTGGACACCTTCAGTTTCCGTTGCCTTTCTGGCCCACTCAATTAGCTTTTCCATGGTGTAAGCGACATGCTCAACCTCTTTGTTGGTTAATCCGCTCATCCTTCCCTCCCATCATTTTAAATCACCCGATAGGCGATAATTGGATCAACACCATCACGCCACGTCCAATCCCAAGTCATCGCATTATCTTCACCTTGATAACCATCCCGTTGAAGCTTCACTTCCACTAGAGTTGAGTTGCTTACTGGCTGCTTGCCACCCTTCCACTCAATCCAGCCATCATTTTCAATCTGCCGGTAGGTGTCAGTTGGGGATTCCTGCTGCTCCAGTACTGGCAGCAACTTGCGTAGGCAGGCGAGATTAAACTCAGACTGTAGCGACAATCCCATGGACGAATCAGTCCCTTCCATCTGCGCGATGCGCTCTCGTACGTTTTGTGCGTTAATCTCTTTCATTTGGTGGTTCCTTTGTTGTTGCCGCCTTTTTCGGAACGGGAATCGCGCTGTGGTGCCGGTTTGCTTTCGCCGAATACGCGCTTAATCAGCTCTGCGCGAGGCAGTCCGTGAATTACCTGTGTCATGACGCAGCCCTCTTGCCAGATAACAGCTTGCCGGATGCAAACAGCAGAGCGTAATGGACGTGTGACTGAGCGCTGCGCATGTGCAACTCTTCCAGCTTCCCGAGATCGACAAATACCGGGCCGCTGTAATGCGGCCGGTCGGCGCGAATGTAAGCGGTGATCGCTTCTGCATCTTCAATGGTTAAATTCATACGTCAGCCCCTTTGTTGTAGCGGCGTGATTGCTGTTGAGGTTGTTCAGGTTTGGTGCGGCATAGCTTCGCGGCTTCTTCCTGATCGGTCGGTTTGAAGTGACCGTTGACGAAGGCCTGATAGACGGTGCCGAGTTGCCCGAACCGGTTCTTGGTGACGATGATTTCTGCAAGTTTTGCAGCGGGTGATTCCTCGTCATATACGGCTTCGCGGTAAAGCATGATGATGCTGTCGGCGTCCTGCTCAATGCTTCCTGAGTCGCGCAGGTCTGCGTTGGTTGGTCGGCGCTGGCCTTTCGGGCGCTTCTCAACATCGCGGGACAACTGGCTCAGTGACATGACAGGCGTCTTCAGGTCTTTCGCCATGCGCTTAAGGCTGCCAGAGATATGCGCGATCGCCAGGTCGTTGCGGTCTGCCTTTGGCTTGTCGATCAGGCCGAGATAGTCAACGAGGATGAGCGATAACGCCGGGTTGTTGCGTTTGTGACGTTCCGCGATGGCGCGGATCTGCTCCACGTTCATCTTGCTGGCATCGACAATCCAGACATCCAGATCCAACAGCCGCTTCATACCAAGCGTGACTTTCGCCCAGCCTTCGTCGTCCATCTTCGCTGGATTTCGCAGGTCTGATACCGGGAGATTTCCGGCGCCTGCCAGCTGGCGCTCAATAATCTGGTTGGCATCCATCTCCATGCTGAAAATCAGCACGCCGCGATTATCTTTGCTGCCGGGCAGTTGCTGCCGACCAACGCCCTCCGCCACGGTCAGTGCGAATTCCGTTTTACCCATACCCGGACGCGCTGCGACGATAACCAGGTCAACAGGGTTGATGCCGCCGGTAATCTGGTCAAGCTCTGGAATGCCGGTTTTCAGTGTGTCGGACTCTTCACCCTGTCGAACGCGCTTCTCCAGCAGCTCCTGATACCCGTCCAGAACGTCACGGATATGCATTGGCCTGATTTCATCACCAGGGCGGTCAATGTCGGTCAGAGATGCCATGAACTGGTTGATGGCGTCGAGCGCTAACTCGTGATTGCCGGCCGTAGTGATTTCTCGCTTTCCAGCGTCCATCAGCTCGGTAAACCGGCGCACCTTGTGGTAGTCAGCCACAACGCGTGCATAGCCTTTCAGGTTTGCTGCTGATGGGCATTTGCGCGTGGTTTCCATGATGTGAGCGACGTAGTCATTACCCATGGCTTCCGCAACCATCATGCCGTCGATGAGGCCTCGCTGTTTCGCCTGACGCTTAATCTCGCCAAATGCGCGGCGGTACAGCTCGACGCTGAATGCGCTGTCATCCAGTGTGGCGATCACGTCACTCGCATCCGGCGAATATCCGCCAATCAGCAAGCCGCCGATCACACTGGCTTCGATATCGGTGTTAATCACAATGACCCCTCCTTGACCTTACGCAGCGTCTCCGGCTTCATCAGCGTGTCGAAGTTCGCACACCAACCCGTTCCGTCCGGCCCACCGAAGTAGAAATCTCGCGCGCTGCCGATGAATGCTTTGAAATAATTCCTGAATCCATCCACGTTTTTCTTAGCCAGTACAGTAACCAGCTCACGGATGGCGATTTCACGATCTCGATACAACTCAGCAGGAGGCATGCGCCCGTCAGTCACTTCGTTGTAGGCATCGATCACCGACTGGCAATCGATATCCACGCTCTCGCGCTGCCACTTCTCGGCATCTGACAGGTAACCGTCAAACCGCTTAACACGGCAGATGTTCTCCGGCTTAGGCAAGGTTTTGTCTTTCGACTTCCACACGGTTAGCGCCCAGCGCGTCACAAGACAAACATCCTGCAGCGTGTAGGCTTTGCGTGAAGTGGTGGCGGTCATTAGGCGAAGGTAAGGCTCGGCAGAACGACATGATGCGCTGGCTAGCTGGTTGTAATAATCAACCGCTTTCTGCGCCTCTTCCAGATCGCCCCCTTGGGGGGTAAGGGGGGTGTTATCTTTTATATTTTGAATAATATCTTTTGTGTGTTCCGTTTTGGTAACACTATGAGTTACCGCTTTGGGAACATTTATTGTTCCCGACTTGGTAACAATGTTATCTATTTGGGAACAGGTAGGTATTTGCCAATCAGAAATGTTTTTGTTTGGCCCGATTTTGCTTCCTTCTTTCAACAAAACTTTCATAGCGATCAGTTCGTTCTTGGCAATGTTTGCCTTGGGTCTACTGATGCGGCACAGCTCTGCTAACTGACTATCTGCAATGCGATCCATCTTCTTTTTGAAACCGTATGTCTTACGACAAACAGCGTGTGCCACCTTGGCCTGATTGCGCGTCAGATTAGCCCCGATCAGCTCCTCGTAAAGCTCCATTGCCAACATGATGAACCCGTCATCAATATCAGCCACACGTTGCTCCACTGCCCTCAATTTGGGCCTTAAGGGTGAGACGTTGTCATAAGCGAGGTTCATTTCTAATCCCCTCGCTGGTCGGCATACTGAGCATATTCAGCCAGTATCAAGTTAATTTCAGCAGCGGTTCCCGGAGCTAACGTAAGGATGTCGCCATGAGGGTTTTCTTCATGGCACACAATTTCCGCGGTTTTTAAAAGCTCGACCAGGCGACGCGCGCGAGTTGCGCTGAACTGCGGCATAGCAGCGCTGCGTGACAGCTTGGTTTTGCCAGCAGCCTTCACCTTAGCCATCTGCTCAATCGCCACCGCGCCAGCTTTTGGCCCATGCTCGCGTGAGAGCGCCACTGCTGTTGTAGCCGCCACGGCGCCAGACTTAACCATCTCGATCAGCTCGTCGCCGCATGTAAGCAACTGGAGGTGGTGATCGACATCTGAAGGAGAGCGCTTGACGCGTTTGGCGATTTCAGCCGGTTCCCATCCCTGATTAGCCAGGCGCTGATATGCCGCCGCGCGCTCCAGTGATGTGAGTGGCTTGCCCTGGCTGCTGGTGACCATGAAGGCAATGCGATCTGCTTCGGTACCGGAAAAATCCTTGCACTCAAGGCGCGGTATTTCGGTACCGGATTCAGTAGCCAGCAACGCACCGTGATAGCGGTGGTGACCGTCGATTATCTTGATGCCTTTGTCAGTCACCTGAACCGCAAGCGGCGGAACAAACTCACCGGCGATATACGCATCGCGGAATTCTTTGATGTGTGCCTGGTCGATTTCACGCACGTTGTAACCCGGCTCGATATACAGCTCTGATAGCGGCACCAGGAACGTTTTCTTGGCTGACATTTCGGTGCCGTTTTTCTCTTTGGCCTTGTAAAGCGAAAGTAAACTACTCATAATTACTCCTGTATGTTGATCCAGTTAATCCATACATCAGGCGTCGAATGTTCCCGCATTCGGCGCTTTTTCTTTGCCCAAAATCAGGGCAACTTCTTTTGCCACCGCTTTAGCCAGTTGCGCTGCGTCGTCATCAACAATCCCGTACTCAAGAATGTCGATTGCCATGCTCATCTGCCGGAAGAAATTTTTCTTCATGCGGCTGACCTGGTACTCGGCGATACCCAGCCTTTCAGCGAAGGTTTTCTGGCTGATTGATGCCAGCTTGTTCAGCAGCGCCGACTCGATGCGGCGAGCGTTCTTGCTTTGAGTTGCTTGTTCCATAGTTGATACTTGTCCTTGTTAGTTAATTGGTTGCGTGACATTGCGGTGAGCAAGTCACTTGGGTTTGCCCTGGTGTTCCGAGGGCGGTCAGATTGATAAAGAGCGGTGTTGCTTAAGCTGCTTTGGTTTTCAGTTCAGCGAAAACCAGTTTTTCTTTGGATACTGCTTTAAATCGCTTGAAGATTTTTGTGCCTTTCTCAATGCTCTCAGCCATCTGGGGTGAAGCGCGTCGATATCCATATGCAATCTGATCCAGATAGCCAACAGACGTCTTCGCAAGCTGAGCGAGCTGAGACCAATCTTCTTTTGTGGCTTCTTGGCGCCACCGGAGAAGGTCATTAGTCATCTGCTTTACCTTTTTTGTTGAAGATTAATCAAAGTTTATCTTACTGATAAATTAATGGCAAGCTGATTTATCAATCTGCATATTTATCATTTTGCTAAGTAGTGGGATTATGTAAGGCATGGAAACTAAAGAGATAAGACGCATTAATTTGCGCGCCCTGCTTAGTGAGTACACCTCTAACGGGCTAACAAAGGCAGAATTTGCGGAGCAGCTTGGGGTAACAGCAAGCCAGCTAAGCCAAACTACATCAGCGAATCCAGTAAGGAATATTGGAGATGCTCTTGCGCGCCGGGTAGAAGTGGCGTTTGGTAAACAAAAGGGGTGGATGGACAGTCTTCATGCTGATCGTGCCGCAAATCCAAACGAAGCTGGCATTGCGGAAAATTACAACTTGCAAAACCTTTCAAGAAACTATACTGATCATACATACAGGATAGAACAGCTTGATGTGGAGATGAGTTGTGGTGGAGGTAGGATGAATAGTGATTATCCAGATATAATTCAATCAATTGAGATTGACCCTGAATATGCTAAGCGCATGTTTGGCGGCAGGCCAGCGGCCTCTCTAAAGATTACCACCGCTGTTGGTGACAGCATGAGAGGATCGGTTGAGCCTGGTGAATTGGTGGTACTGGATATCACTGTAAGTCGCTTCGTCAGTGACGGAATATACGCCTTCGCTTATGGCGACAGTGTTCATATCAAGAGACTTCAAAAGCTGAAAGATAGGCTTATCGTAATCAGTGACAACCAGACCTATGAGAAGTGGGAGATCACATCAGAAGATGAATCGCAGTTCCACGTACAAGGATTTGTAGTTGGCAAGTGGGAGATGAGTTACACCCGCCTCGGATAGAACCCCGGCACCTGCATTTGCTAAAGAAGCCAGCCTAGAGCTGGTTTTTTTACGCCTCAAGTAATTTTGATAAATTTATTTATCCTTACCAGACAATCATTTATCTAAAATCACCCCAAAATTGATAAATTATTTATCATCCTGCTATTTACCAATGTTTATCTTTGAGATAAATTAAATCCCATCAGCAGGACGCTGGCGAACAACTAAACGGACTTTTGCTCTTTAACAATTTAGCCCTGTGAATACACAGGCCGAGGCGAGTGCTTCGGGATTGGATGAATGCGCAGGCTGATGCGCGACCGATGTATAAACAGCGCCCATGGCAAGCCGTAACCAACCGGCGCCTCAAGACAGAGTCACTGGTAGTGCGGGCGCTCTAACCAGTAAGCCGGAGATCAGCACCGGCCATCCAATCACCCAAGCACTCATCGAGGAATACCCATGAACGAGAAATACCAGAAATCATCTGCTTATCGTGAAGCCGACCTTTGGGATTCGATGCGCAACCAAAGCGATCGCAATTATCGCCGCGTATTGAAAAAACATCGCGCTAAAGTCGCCAAACGTAACGGAGCAAAGTGATGAACAGAAATCAACGCCGTATGGCTGCGTACAACGCACGCAAATCGACTGAACAGATTGAGCGTGACGGTTACACCAAGCGAATCGATCGGGCCTTCACGAAGCTCTCATTGGGCTGCACAGCGAAGGTTGCCCGCGCCACCTCCTCCCCTAGTCTGCGAGATAAGCAGGAAGGTGGAGCAGTGTGTTTGCCGGAAATCGCAATTTATAACGCCGGTCATCGCAAGGTGCGCAAAGACGCGGTTCACATTGTTAAGTGAGTTGGGAAAACTATGGGCGTATGTCAATTCCAGAAGTGAAGGTATCTGCTGAATAAGCAGCTTGATTATTGCAGTCGATAACGCCATGCAAATACTTTGCGGTGTCCCAGCCATCAGAATACAGCCGTATTACAGCGTTTCTCTTTATATCACTTCGATTTTTCACCATCGAATCAAGTGAGAACCATTTAGCGAAATCACCATCAAGCAGGCCATTTTTATAGTCAAGACATCCCGAAATCCATATTCCACGCCCCTCATCTTTGGCTTCCGATTCAGTCATTTGCGCGTAAGAGCCTATAGCATAGGAGTTAAGAAAAACAAAAGCAGCCAAAAAAATAATATTTTTCATAACTGTTCAAATATAAGAGCTGAATGAATTTGATAATGCCTCAAGGCACCGAATCATTCCAGCAAATCTAATTTACGCCGCCTGTTACTAAACAGCGTGGACGCAGCAGAACTGATAAGAGGTGAGTATGGCATTTAAGTTAGGCGATGAAGTTTCATGGACCAGCCAGGCGAATGGCGGCTTCACAAAGAAGATAGGCAATGTTGTGGAGGTTATACCGGCAGGAAAGCCAATCTCTTCTTCAAAATTTCCAACACTGAGCGGTGGCGGCGCGCCTCGCAAAGAAGAGAGCTATGTAGTGTGCGTTGGACCAAAACCCAGCTCACGCGCCAAACCTAAATATTACTGGCCCCGCGTATCGGCGCTGAGCCTCCACAAAGATAAATAGCCCGCCCCCGAGCGGGTTTCTTTTTACCTAAACAAAGGCCAAAACCATGAGCACACAAGATTGCATTATCTGCTGGGTAGTGACTGTGTTGCTGATGGGGTTGGCGATGATAGAGAGGATTTGAGATGAAACACACACTGAAAATTTACAAAAATACACCGCTGCACGCCGAGTACATGAAGGCTAGATTCCCAACTGGTCAGTCACACCCACGTTCTTTTGAGTTAGAGGGTCATCGCTGGGCATATGAAGCAACCTCTTTCGATGATGTTGGTGATTTTGACCGCCTGTACCGTTTCACAGATGATGATATTGAAATTCCTGACAACACCGATTTGCGTGACTCTTTCGCAGCGGCTGCTTTGATTGGTCTGGCGTCAAATCGCTCAATGATTGATGTGATGGGGGGTGAGTCAATTACGTATGTCGCCGAGGGCGCATGGAAGTTAGCCGACGCAATGCTCCGCGCCAGGGGCCAGTAACCCGCCCTCACTGCCTCCGGCAACGTTCCGAGCACTTACGCACTTCATCCCAGCACTTCTCCCACTTTTTACGCCATGTGAAAGGCCGTCCACACACTGTGCATATTTTGGTTGGGAGTTCGTTTTTATTCACGGAGTTCCTTATGAGGCTTAGCCTCAACAAGAATCAGCGGACACTTCCTAACCTTACATGCTTGTGAATATGCCAACTCACATACGTCACAAATACTCCTGACTTCTGTCTGGTATTCGTACTCCATGTAATAACGGAAATTTCCTCCGCACGACTCTGTTCTCCAGAAACGTAGAGGTTCAAGCACCTCATCAAGTTGCCTGAATGTCAGGCCTGTTGGGTTATGAAAACCCACTCTTACACGGTATGTAGTCATGATTTGATAATCCCTAACCCTCTGATTCTTTACAAGCCAGTTATGGGTCTTGCTGTGATAGGGATTTCCTAAATACACCCGCCTATGTGCGGGTATTTTTTTGCTCACAGGAGAAGGAAATGAGTGAAACAACAGAATTAGCAGTACTCGAAATTAAGCCTGAGCAAGCGCCAGCGCTTTATGTAGCGAATGGACTTGATGCATATCTTGACCAGATTCGCGAGTTGGCCGCTGAAGTTCCTGATGTGACGACGAAGAAAGGTCGTGATCGCATCGGTTCATTGGCCCGCATGGTTGGCTCCAGCAAAAAAGCTATCGAAGAGCCGGGTCGTGCGTATCTGAAGCAGCTTAAAGAAGCCGTTAAGCCAGCGGAAGATGAGCTTCGTCGCTTTACGCGTGAATGCGACACCATACGCGATCAAATTCTTGCACCGCGCGCAGCCTGGGATGTTGAACAGGAGCGCCTCAAGGCTGAAGAAGAATCGCGTATCGCTGCTGAAAAGCTGGCAGCGCAAATCGAAGCCGACCACGAAATCGCCCTACTTCTGAATGATAAATTCGACCGTGACGCAGCTCAAGCCAAAGCCGAAGCAGAGCGCCAGCGCATTGCTCACGAAGAAGAGATTAAGCGTCAGGCTGTCGAGCAGGCACGCATTGAGGCTGAGCAGAAAGCACAGCAGGAACGCGAAGCAGCAGCACGGCGTGAGGCTGATTTGAAGGCAGCGAAGGATAAGGCTGAGGCCGACGCAAAAGCCGCACAGGAGCGTGCAGAGCGTGAAGCCAAAGAAGCGCAGGAGCGCACCGCAAGACTGGCGCAGGAAGCGCGTGAGCAGGCTGAGCGTGAGAAACAGGCTGCTATCGAAGCTGAACAGCGCAAAGCCAAAGCAGCGGAAGATGCCCGCCTGGCTGAAGAGAAACGCATCGCGGACGAAGCGGCAGCGCGTGCAGCAAATGAAGCCCATCGCAAGAAGATTGGCACTGAGATTGTCACCGCTCTATTGGGCCACACCAGCCTAACCCGCGAGCAGGCAATTGAAGTTCTGGTTGCGCTGAAAGACAGCAAAATCCCGCATACCAGCATCACCTACTGATTTAACCACTTAACCAACACCAAGGAATCACCCATGCAGACTTACGCCGTCGCTGGGGCCACCCACATGGGTGACTTCGGCTTTAACACGTCACAACTCGACCGTTTAGTGCGCCGCCTCCGTTCTGGCCTGCGCTCACTTTTGGACACTCTGAATCAGAGAGGCGAACCATGAGAACACGTCATTTCAGAAAGGCTCAGGAGCTTTCTCGTGAAGCTGTCCTGTATAGCAGCCCTGCCAAGTGGGCGGTAGCGATGAACCTGTTAAGGAGCGCACTGGCATGAACATCAAAATCGAATGCGGGGAAATCGAAACCCGCGCCGGACAGCGGCCCGGAATGATGATCGCCGAACTAACAGAGGTGTCACTGCTGGATTTCGACGGCAAAAAGGTTCTCAACCAGCTGGACATCAGAGACGTCATGGAATGGCTTTCTGAGCAGGGCTACACAATTCATCAGGAGAAAGCAGCGTGAGCGACGACGATGCAGCGTTTATTGAATTCATGAAGGGTGCGCTTGGCGACCTGTCCGACCCTATTACATACGAGCAAGCCGCAAAGGATGCGATTGCCGATCACCGCACGGAACGCCAGTTTGAAATGATGGGAGGATGCCATGAGTAAAGAGTTCTATGCGCGGCTCGCGACAATTCAGCACACGCTGAACGCGCCAAAGGGTCAGTACAACAATTTCGGCAAGTACCACTATCGCAGCTGCGAAGACATTCTGGAGGGCGTTAAACCGCTTCTGGATGGCTTATTCCTCTCGATATCTGACGAGATAGTGCTGATTGGCGATCGTTATTACGTGAAGTCGACTGCGACGATTACAGATGGCGAAACAAGCCATAGCGCGACTGCAATGGCGCGTGAGGCACTTGATAAGAAAGGGATGGATGAGGCGCAGATTACCGGCGCTACCAGCTCTTATGCACGCAAATACTGCCTGAATGGCTTGTTCGGTATTGATGACTCCAAGGACGCCGATTCGAACGAGCATAAGCAGCAGCAAAGCAACGCAAAACCCCAGCAGCAGCAGCAAAAAACTAAGCCTGCACCGGATGCCGCGCTGGCCGCGTTCACTGAAGCTGCGATGAAGAAAGCAACGCTGGAAGAGTTGAAACAGGCGTTCGCCAAAGCATGGCAGATGCTTGATGGCACGCCAGAGCAAGCAAAGGCGAAGGAAGTTTACGAAATCAGGAAATCTGAACTGGAAGGAGCAGCAGCATAATGACCAAGCAGCGTCGGTCTAAATCATGTAGAGATTGCGGCGCGAAGTTCATTGAGAGTTATGGAGACTCAGAGTCTCAGTGGGCTAACCGCAGATTCTGTTCAGTCAAGTGTGTTTCAGTGCACTTTGCCAAAATCAGGGCCAAATCGATTTTCGAAAGATTAGAGGAAAGACAGGTAAAACTTGGCGCAGATAAGTGCTGGAAGTGGGATGGAACGAAGGACAATCGCGGTTATGGGGTTTATCAGGAAGACTTGGCAGGAGATCGAAGCAGCTCAAGGAAAAAGCCCACCGCGTTAGCTACGAACTGCATCATGGCGAGATTCCACTTGGCATGGTCGTCAGGCATAAATGTGACAACCCTGAATGTACAAACCCTAACCACCTAGAGATTGGTACGCAAAAGGACAACATGCGGGATATGACGGAAAGAAATCGGCATAACCCGATTAGTAGCGACAATCTGAACCACAATCCGATTTTATCCAAAGAGCAAGTGCAGCAAATACGTTCCATGAAGTTTGTCGCCAAAAACGGTAGAGGCGAAGGGGTTCAGAAAAGGCAGATAGCTAAACAGTTTGGCGTCTGCGAAGACACAATTAGGGCTGCACTAAAAGGAGAATACATTGGCTATTAATAATTGCACCTTTAGCGGGAATATAGGCAAAGATTGCGAGCAAAGATGGACGACTGCCGGGAAAGCGGTTGCACAATTTTCACTGCCCGTAACACAAGGATTTGGCGAGCATGAAAAGACCAGTTGGATAACATGCAAAATGTTCGGGGCAAGGGCAGAAAAACTCCCCCAACACCTAACAAAGGGAATTAAGGTTACAGTGGTTGGAGAGTTTCTGATTGAAGAGTGGGAGGACAAGCAAGGACAAAAAAGAATCACGCCAGTTTTAATCGTTAATTCTCTGGATTTTTCATCAAAAAACCCTGCAAACGCTCCATCGAATCAGCCGCAATCTCGTGGGCAATCTACCGCATCTAACCAGTTTGATCCGGATATCCCCTTCTGATTTAACCCACCAATAAGGCCTCCACATGAACCACTCACCGGTACAACCGGCGCATTTGTCACGCCTGGATGCAGCTGACGATGAGATAAAACGCCGCAAGCAGGAAGTGCTGGATGGCGTGATGGCGGCCTTGCAGGCGCAGGCTGTCGGTGCTGACCACCCTCGCCTGTTAACGCCTGAGCGAAAGGAATCGCTCTACATCAAAGAGATTGAGCGGCGTGAGCATTACGAGATGTCGAAGCGCCCACCGCTGCCACAAATCATCGTGACGAAGAAAGTCGACGATTACGAATGGCGCGACTTTACGAACACTATTCGAGGGCGTTTCGGCGCTCAGCTACAGGAGTGAGCATGGCTGTTATTTGCGATTACTGCGGTAAGGATGCGGCGCTTGTTAGCGGAAAGGAAATGTACCCGCACCGCCCGGATTTGTTCGGGCTTCAATTCTGGAAGTGCTCACCCTGTGGCGCCTGGGTCGGCTGCCACAAACGTTCGAATGCTGTACCGCTTGGCAGGCTGGCAAATGCTGAGCTACGGAAAGCAAAAAGCGCTGCTCATGCAGTGTTTGACCCGATATGGAAATCAGGCAGTAAGAGCCGCAAGGGTGCTTACCAGTGGCTGAGCAAAAAACTCAATGTGCCATTTAAGGATTGCCACATTGGCATGTTTAACACCGATCAATGCGCTGAAGTTGTTCGCGTATGTCAGGAACGCGCTGGCCTGTACCCGGTTGGCGAATGAGGGGAAAGAGTGATGGAGAAATACTACGTATCTGGCTGCAAAGGTCAGGATGATGACATCGTTACCTGTGGTGATGAAGAAGCACAGTTCTGGACTATTTATCAGCGCGATTCAATGGGTCTGAGTCAGGGATTGGTTGATTTCACATTTAGGGAAGATGCTGAGTCGGCGATGAAAGTTTACGTTGAGCGTGACGCCCTGCAGCAGAAGCTGGATGCGGAGCACGTAATTGCTATATGGCACACCGGAGAACCGGCTATACCTGAAGGCGCCAGCAAGCGGTATTGGGTAACGCATCGTCTGAAAGCTGGCAGTGTTCACGTGACTGACCTGACCTTCTTCAATTGCCCAGAACCTGATGAAGAATCGGACGATTGCGAGATGTATACGCCAGATGGCGAGCCATACTGGCCGGTCGGCTGGCATGACCTCTGCTCGCATCCTGATTTCGATTATTACTACACCAAGTCAGACCTTGATGTACTGGCTTATGCGGAATACATCAAGCCAACGCCAGCTGAAGTAAATTCCAGCACTGATAAGGATGTCGAATGATGAGACCCATGACTAACCAGCAACTAAAAGCACATTGCGAAGACGTTATTGCCAATCCGCAAGACCATCTGGATTGGGTGGTGGATATGGCGAGGGTGGCGCTGGCGAGCCTGGAGGCCGAGCCGGTGGTTAAAGTGACAGAATGGATGCCTCTTGGCATTGATGGAGGAGTATCAAAATTCCTTCAGCCTGTGGGTAATCTGCCAGACTTTGGCGCACTCCTTTACACCGCGCCGCCAGTGGCAGAACTTAAGCCGATTGAGTTGGTGAAAGAGCTTCCAGACAACTCGAAAGAAAGCCTAGATTACCGTATTGGCTTTGCCATAGGCTGTTCTAAATATGCCGAAGGTATGCTTAAAAACATCCGCGCCGCCGGTTACGAGGTGAAATCATGATGACCGAAGAGCAGAAGCAGGATTTGGCGGCAGAGTGTCGCCGCACAATAGTCGATGCAGAAAAGCCCGGCGCGGGATATCGAACTGTTGCGCGCGGTGAAATCGCCCGAATCGCACTTGCCGCACTCACCCAACCTGCAAGCCCGGCTTTGAAGCTGCCTGAGGTGCCGCCCAATGCGCTGGTTGCACTATGCGAGCAGATGTACGACCACAGAAGCACAGGCGTAACAGTAGCCCATGATGTTTGGCAGGATTGCATTGAAGAGTTGCGCATTGATGTACCACACACAGCACCAATAGAGCCTATATGTGCCACAGGTGGATGGCCGGACCCTCTTTTGCATCCAGCCATCATTGCGCTTAAAAATGGAGAAATACACGCACCTGAAGTGCTTGATATTTTTGATGCAATGGCCCGTGAGATTCAGGTTCATCGTGACTATAAGCGATGGGACTATGCCCCCAAGTGTTCCGCAGGTGGTGCAGAGTGGGTGAAGTGCAGCGAGAGGATGCCGAAGGGTGAAATTGAAGTTTTGCTCTGCATGGGAGGTGGTTTTGTACTTAACGCGGTGTATGTGTACGACGGTGGGGCTGATGAATTCTTGGATTATCAAGGTATATGGGATCCTGTTAATGCGTCACTGATTTCACATTGGGCGGCAAAACCAGCAGCGCCTACATCCTAAGCCCCCACCCCGAATAAATCCCAATGCCGCAAAAGCGGTTTTTTTTGTGCCTGGAGAAAATTATGCAAATCGATATCGGCGAAAAATACGTTCTGACCGCTGACCAGTATCAGTACATCGTTCAGGAGAAGAAGACGGTCAAGGAAGGCAAGAACGCTGGCAGCGAATATCTCTCGCTTGTTGGCTACTACCCAAAACTCAGCCAGGCGATTACCGGCCTGATTCATCTGGATGTGCAATTGTCAGATGTGCAGTCGCTGCAGGCGATGGAGCAGCACATTAACCGCATCTCGCTCCAGTGTGAGCAGGCTTTCGCTGAGAAGGCATGACGCCGCAGACTGAAAACGCGTTAAGGGCCGTAGCGCGTAAGTGCAGAACGGAAATACTCACCGCCATTGACGGCAAGCCCAAATCAGAACACGACCGTATCATCACCACCCTTCTTGATAAGCACGCCAAAACCATTAACTGCCTTCCGCCTAATACTTTCCGGCCAAAAGCCTGGCTGGTCCATTACGTGCGTCAGATTGAAAAGGAGTTGAGGCAGTGAATGACAACCACCTGCGAAGACATCACCCCGGCTGAGGTCATCATCGATTTCAGCCTTCTCGCTGCAGTAATCATCGCTTTTATCCTCGGCAAACCACCTAAGGAGTGAGTGTGGCTATATCTTCACATTTGCTCTGGTTGGGTGGGATTGTTGCTATATACCGACATTGGAGATCGAATGGAAAGTTACGCCCTTTCTATGGATGAGGCCTGCGCGTTCCTCGGCATTTCCCGGCCTACCTGTCAGCAATGGATTCGCACCGGCAGGCTGATGGCGACGCGTAAAGACCCATCGAAACCGAAATCACCCTACCTTCTCACCCGGCAGGCATGTATTGCCGCTCTCAATAATCCAATGCACACTGTCGCCGTGAGCGCGGCTGATGCACATGAGGAGAAATCACCATGTCGATCTTCCGCAGGGGCTCCGTCTGGTACGGGAGCTACACGACGCCAGGCGGCAAGCGCATTAAAGAATCTCTTGGCACAGAGGACAGAAAGCAAGCGCAGGAGCTGCACGACCGGCGAAAGGCTGAGTTGTGGCGAATAGAGCGCCTCGGCGATTTTCCCGATGTGACGTTTGAAGAGGCATGCATGCGCTGGTTTGAAGAGAAGGCGCACAAGAAATCTATCGATGCAGACAAGGGCCGGATCGGATTCTGGCTTATGCATTTTGAAGGGATGCTGCTGAAGGATATCAGCGAGGCAAAGATTTACGCGGCCGTCAGCAAAATGACGAACCGTAAGTCAGAGGAGAGATGGAATCAGCGTGCCGTGACGTTGGCAAAGAAAGGAATCGACCTTGGCACCTATAAACCGGTAGCGGTATCGACATCGACAAAGGCTAAACACCTGGCCTTGATGAAAGCACTGATGCGTGCAGCTGAGCGAGACTGGAAGTGGATCGAGAAGTCACCGGTAATTAAGGTGCCACAGGAAAGAAATAAGCGGGTGCGTTGGCTCGAACCCGCTGAAGCTCAGCGACTGATTGATGAATGCCCTGAACCTCTCAAGTCTACCGTAGAGTTTGCGCTGGCAACAGGCCTGCGCCGATCCAACATTGTTGACCTGAAATGGCAGCAGATAGACCTTCAAAGAAAGGTGGCGTGGATATACCCGGAAGATAGCAAGTCAGGTAGAGCAATTGGCGTTGCTCTGAATGGCACAGCCGAAGCCGTTCTGCGGAAACAGATTGGCCGGCATCACAACTGGGTATTCGTTCACACCGAATCAGCGAAGAGAAGTGACGGAACCACAACAGCAACCGTGCGTAAAACGCGCGTGGATTCCAATACTGCATGGCGGGCAGCACTCAAACGGGCGGGCATTGATGATTTCCGTTTCCACGACCTGAGACACACCTGGGCGAGCTGGCTTATTCAGGCCGGAGTTCCATTGTCGGCATTACAGGAGATGGGTGGCTGGGAGAGTATAGAAATGGTGCAGCGTTATGCTCATCTGGCACCTAACCACTTAACGGAACATGCGAGGCAAATTGATGCGATTTTTGGCAGTCGTGTCCCAAATCTGTCCCATGGGGAAAATTTGAAAGCGGGAGGAGAGTGATAACTAGTTGATTTATATTGGTACGCCCTACAGGATTCGAACCTGTGACCTACGGCTTAGAAGGCCGGTGCTCTATCCAGCTGAGCTAAGGGCGCATAGTGATTGGGTCGGATTATACGTCCAGCGGCTCGCGCGTCAACGTTTTTGCCCTTCCAGAGCAGCGGAGTGCTGGCAGATTAACCAAAACCCCTTAATGCCGCTTGCGCCATTCGCTTAACGACACCAGATTGCCGCCCTGCTCCGTTTCGCCTTCCAGCTCAATCCCTTGCTGCGTGAAGTGCGCATTGTACTGGTCGCGCAGCGCATGCAGTTCCTGGCTGTCCGGCTCCAGCTGGCGCAAGAACCCCAACGCCAGCAACAGCTGCTGACGTGAAATCAACGCAGAAAACCCCGCCCGACTCAAAATGCCATGCCAGCGCTGCCTATTCTCGTCGCTGCCATCGACAATCAGCACCTGCCAAATCAGCAGCACCGCCGCGCCATTGTGCAGATGCGTGTCGTTATCGCCCGCGATGTAATCGGTAAACTCTGTTGCCGCTTCTTTGCCCATCAGCGACAACATCGATTCGATATGCACCGGCGGCAGTTGCAACCGTTTATTGAGCGCCTGCACCGCATGGCGCGAGCTGGCCGTCAGCAGCTGAAAACCTACCACGAACACCACCGCCAGCGTGGCGAGAATTAACCAAATCATCACGTCATCCATCTCATTCACTGCCCGGCATCATAAGCGCTAACGCGGGCGGGCGCCACGGCGAAAAATCGGGAAAGCGGCGTTGATGGCGAATCTCTACCTGACAGCCGCACGCGCTTCTGACAGAATAGGCGCCATCCCCGATCTAACCCTCTACAGATGGATTTCCTCTCTGATGGCAGCAAAAATTATTGACGGTAAAACGATTGCGCAGCAGGTGCGCCTTGAGGTTGCCGAAAAAGTACAGCAGCGTCTGGCGGCCGGTAAACGTGCGCCCGGTTTGGCAGTTGTGCTGGTGGGTGAAAACCCGGCTTCGCAGATCTATGTCGCCAGCAAACGTCGTGCTTGTGATGAAGTGGGCTTCATCTCCCGCTCCTACGATCTGCCCGCCACCACCAGCGAAGCCGAGCTGCTGGAGCTGATTGATACGCTCAACAACGATAACGACATCGACGGCATTCTGGTGCAGCTGCCGCTGCCAGCCGGCATCGATAACGTCAAAGTGCTGGAGCGTATCGTGCCGGACAAAGACGTGGATGGCTTCCATCCGTACAACGTCGGTCGTCTGTGCCAGCGCGCACCGAAGCTGCGTCCGTGTACGCCGCGCGGCATCGTTACCTTGCTGGAGCGCTACAATATCGATACTTACGGCCTGAACGCCGTAGTGGTTGGCGCATCGAATATCGTTGGCCGTCCGATGAGCATGGAGCTGCTGCTCGCCGGTTGCACCACCACCGTGACGCACCGTTTCACCAAAGATCTGCGTCATCACGTTGAGCACGCCGATCTGCTGGTGGTGGCGGTTGGCAAGCCGGGCTTTATTCCGGGCGACTGGATCAAGCCGGGCGCGGTGGTGATTGATGTGGGTATCAACCGTCTCGACAGCGGCAAAGTGGTGGGCGATGTGGAGTTCGAAGCGGCTGCTGAGCGCGCCTCGTACATCACGCCCGTTCCAGGCGGCGTCGGTCCAATGACGGTTGCTACACTGATCCAAAACACGCTGACGGCGTGTGAAGAATTTCACGACATTGAGGAGGCATAATGGCCAGTTTTTCTCTCGGTAAACATGCCCACGTAGATTTGTGCGACCTGCTGAAACTCGAAGGTTGGGTGCAAAGCGGTGCGCAGGCGAAAGCGGTGATTGCGGAAGGCGAAGTGCGCGTCGATGGCGCAGTTGAAACGCGTAAGCGCTGCAAGATTGTTGAAGGCCAGAAGGTCGAGTTTGCGGGCTTTAAGATTACGGTTGTTGCCTGACCTTTAGGCGTCCCAATCGGGACGCCTAAATCCGCTCTTCCCCCACCACCCGAGTTTCCCCTTCGATTTGCTCCAGCGCGATGTGATTCACCGCCGTATGCTGCGCAATCAGCGTCGCCAGTTTCGGTGAATGGCTGGTGATCCACAGTTGGCTAAACTGGCTGGCTTCGGCGATCAGTCGTGCTAATGCAGGCAACAAATCTTCATGCAAACTGTTTTCCGGTTCATTCAGCGCCATAAACGCCGGCGGACGCGGGCTGAGCAGCGCCACCACTAAGCAGAGAAAGCGCAGCGTGCCATCCGAGAACTCGGCGCTCTCCAGCGGACGCAAAATTCCCCGCCGTGACATCAGCATCTGAAAACGCCCGTTCTGCACGTCAACGTGAAATTCCGTGTCCGGGAAGGCTTCCGCCATCACCTCGAGCAGTAATTCGGAATGACCGCGTTCAACAATTGTGGCCCAGGCTGCGGCCAAATTGCTGCCATCGTGGCTCAGTACCGGCGCACGCACGCCAATCTGCGGCGCACGAATCGGCGAACCGGGCCACACCGCAAACTCATGATAGAAACGCCACTGGCGTAACCTTTCACGTAACTGCGAAAGCTCGGGATAAAGGTGCGGCTCGCCAAGCTGCCCAAACAGCGACTCTTCCGGACGCAGCACCGCAGGATAAGCAACGCGTTCGCCCTCAACGTTGTGCAGGAAAGCGGTTTGATTTTGCCGCTGCAGGATGCAGGAGGAAGGACGCCGACGCTGGCCGCTCATCCATATACGCTCCTCTTTCACCAGCGGATCGAGGTTAAACATGCTGGTGGCTAACGGCTCAGGAAAACCGATATCAAGCTGATAATCCATATCATCCATCACCACCGCAAGCGCCAGACGTTTAGGATCGTGGCGACGATCGCCGCGCCGTAATCCGCCCGCCCACATCGCTTTCTGGATGCCGCCCTCTTCCGCCAGCGCCAGCGCTAAACGTCCGCTCGCCGCTTCGTGCAGCAATCGCACCGCTTTATACAGGTTGGATTTGCCGCAGCCGTTGGGGCCGCTCACCACGTTGAGCTGTTGTAGCGGTAGCGTCAGGTCGCGCACCGATCGGAAGCCGTGAATATGAATCTGTTCAATCGCCATCAATAAAAAAGGGCGATTTCTCGCCCTCTCCGGTTATTTGCGTCGCCAGCTGGAACCTTGCGGCCCATCCTCAACGATCACGCCCAACTCATTGAGCTTATCGCGCGCCACATCCGCCTGCGCCCAATCTTTGGCTGCACGCGCGTCGGAACGGGCTTTCACCCAATGCTCGATTTCCGCCACTTCATCGTCATTCACCTGCGCACCGCTTTGCAGGAACTGCTCGGGATCCTGCTGCAGAATGCCGAGCACGTTAGCGATCTGGCGCAGTTTCGCCGCCAGCGCATCAGCGGAGGCTTTGTCTTCAGTCTTCAGACGATTCACTTCACGCGCCATATCGAACAGCACCGAATAGGCTTCCGGCGTGTTGAAGTCGTCATCCATCGCGGTACGGAAACGCGCTTCGAAATCTTCGCCACCCGACGCCGTAGCATTGGCATCGGTATGACGCAGCGCGGTGTACAAGCGCTCGAGCGCCGCACGCGCCTGGTTGAGGTTATCTTCGCCGTAGTTGAGCTGGCTGCGATAGTGGCCCGACATCAGGAAATAACGCACGGTTTCGGCATCGTAGTGCTGCAACACATCGCGCACGGTGAAGAAGTTATCCAGCGATTTTGACATCTTCTCGCGGTCAACCATCACCATGCCGGAGTGCATCCAGTAATTTACATACGGGCCATCGTGCGCACAGGTGGATTGCGCCACTTCGTTTTCATGGTGCGGGAACATCAGGTCCGAACCGCCGCCGTGAATGTCGAAATGGGTGCCAAGCTGTTTGCAGTTCATCGCCGAACACTCGATGTGCCAGCCTGGACGGCCGTTGCCCCACGGCGAGTTCCACGCCGGTTCGTCGGCTTTAGACATCTTCCACAACACGAAGTCCATCGGATTGCGCTTCACATCCGCCACTTCGACGCGTGCGCCGGCCTGCAGTTGCTCCAGATCCTGACGCGACAGCACGCCGTAATCTTTGTCGCTCATCACGTCGAACATCACGTCGCCGTTGTCCGCCACGTACGCGTGCTTACGCTCAATCAGCCTGCCGACCAGCTCGATAATCTCGTCGATATGGCGGGTGGCGCGCGGCTCCAGATCCGGTGGCAGAATGCCGAGCGCGGCGAAATCGTTGTGCATCTCAGCGATCATGCGGTTGGTCAGCGTTTCAATGCTTTCCCCGTTTTGATTGGCACGTTTGATGATTTTGTCATCGATGTCGGTGATGTTACGCACATACTTCAGCTGATAGCCCACGTAACGCAGATAACGCGCCACCACGTCGAATGCCACAAATGTACGCCCATGGCCGATATGACAGAGGTCGTAAACCGTGATACCACACACGTACATACCGACTTGACCGGCATGGATGGGTTTGAATTCCTCTTTCTGTCGACTCAGGGTGTTATAAATCTTTAGCATTGAACGGTTCCGTTTATTTACGTGTGCGGGAATAGAACTATCAAAAATCTTGCTGTTTATTGCGCCAAGCCAACCAGTTAACCACTGTAATCCGTGACTGCACATTCCGTAGCGGCGCGATTTATCGCGCAATAAATTGCGCCGCTACGGAATATGCGCGCTATGAGAACGGTTTTCATCTCTTAACTGACAAACATCAAGCCGGTTATTGTGCCGTATTTTTCTGACTTGTGCATCGCTCGGTTGCCAACTGCCGTCCGGTTACTGACGCGTTATTGGAAATTGTGATATAAGAAGCGTCTACAAAAATGCCTCGCCGCCTTACAGGCGTGGCAGTTGATACTGACGACAACCTTGACAGGAAGAAAATAATGGTCACTTTCCAGACGAACCATGGCGATATCGTAATCAAAACTTTCGATGACAAAGCGCCGGCTACCGTGAAGAACTTCCTGGAATACTGCGCGGAAGGTTTTTACGATAACACTATCTTCCATCGCGTAATCAACGGTTTCATGATTCAGGGCGGCGGTTTTGAGCCTGGCATGAAGCAGAAAGATACCAAAGCAGACATCCGCAACGAAGCGAACAACGGCCTGAAAAACACCAAAGGCACCCTGGCGATGGCGCGTACTCAGGCGCCACACTCTGCAACAGCCCAGTTCTTTATCAACGTGGCAGACAACGACTTCCTGAACTTCCGTGACGAAAGCCTGCAAGGCTGGGGTTACTGCGTGTTCGCTGAAGTGGTTGAAGGCATGGACGTGGTTGAGAAAATCAAAGCGGTGAAAACTGGCCGCAGCGGCATGCATCAGGACGTTCCGGTTGAAGATGTTGTCATCCAGAAAGTGACTGTTAGCGAGTAATGTCGCGCACGCTGTTTATCGCAGATCTGCATCTGTGTCATGAAGAACCGGCAATTACTGCCGGTTTTCTGCATTTTTTGCAGGGTGAAGCGCGCACGTGCGATGCGCTTTACATCCTCGGCGATCTGTTTGAAGCCTGGATCGGCGACGACGATCCTAATCCGCTGCATCAGCAAATCGCTGCGGCGCTCAAGGCGCTGCCGGTGCCGAAGTTCTTTATTCACGGTAACCGCGACTTCCTGCTCGGCCAGCGTTTTGCGCGTGCCAGCGGCATGACGCTGCTGCCGGAAGAGAAAGTGCTCGATCGCTACGGACATCGTGTGTTGATCATGCACGGCGATACCTTGTGCACCGACGATGCAGGCTATCAGCGCTTCCGCGCCAAAGTGCATCAGCGCTGGTTGCAGCGTCTGTTCCTCGCGTTGCCGCTGCGTCTGCGCATGCGCATTGCCGCGCGCATGCGCAATGGCAGCAAGCAGGCGAATCAGCATAAATCGGTCAGCATCATGGACGTTAATCAGTCCGCGGTGGAAGCCGCGATGACGCGCCAACAGGTGCCGATTCTGATTCACGGCCACACGCATCGTCCCGCCATTCACGCCTTCCCGCTGCACGGCAAAAACGCCCAGCGCGCGGTGCTGGGTGCCTGGCATGAGAACGGATCGATGATTCAGCTCGATGCCAGCGGCGTCAGCCTGATCGAATTCTCCTTCTGAAATCCGGGCATCAATGCCCGTTTTCCGCCTACGCAACCGTTTTCCTTGCTGCCATCTCATGCTATTCTCTGTGCCCTTCTTCGCCTGCCCGCCCGGCCAGGTTCGTTTGCATATTCACAGGAGTTGACCGCATGTCATCCAACGCCGCCCCGGCCCGTATCGCCATTGTCATGGGTTCCAAAAGTGACTGGGCTACCATGCAGTTCGCCGAGGAAATTCTTAACAGCCTGGATGTTCCCTTCCACGTTGAAGTGGTCTCAGCTCACCGTACGCCCGATAAACTGTTCAGCTTCGCGGAAACCGCCGCCGACAACGGTTTTCAGGTGATCATCGCCGGTGCCGGCGGTGCTGCCCATTTGCCGGGCATGCTGGCCGCGAAAACGCTGGTGCCGGTGCTGGGCGTGCCCGTGCAAAGCGCGGCGCTGAGCGGCGTCGATAGCCTCTACTCCATCGTGCAGATGCCGCGCGGCATTCCGGTGGGTACGCTGGCGATTGGTAAAGCCGGTGCTGCCAACGCCGCCCTGCTGGCGGCACAGATTCTGGCGATCCACGACAGCGCGCTGTCAACGCGCATCGCCCACTGGCGTCAAACGCAAACTGATGAAGTGCTGAACAACCCGGATCCGCGGGAGGACGTATGAAGCCGGTTTGCGTATTAGGAAATGGTCAGTTAGGCCGCATGCTGCGCCAGGCGGGTGAACCGCTGGGTATCGCGGTGTATCCGGTGGGCCTGGATGCGGAACCTTCTGCGCTGCCAATCGCTGAAAGCGTGATCACCGCTGAGATCGAGCGCTGGCCGGAAACCGCGTTAACCCGCGAACTGGCGAGCCATCCAGCCTTTGTGAATCGCGATATCTTCCCGCGTCTGGCCGATCGCCTGACGCAAAAACAGCTGCTGGATCAGCTGAACCTCGCTACCGCGCCGTGGCAGCTGCTGGCAGATAAAGCCGAGTGGCCAAATGTGTTCAACTCGCTTGGCGAACTGGCGATTGTAAAGCGTCGTACCGGCGGCTATGACGGCCGTGGTCAGTGGCGTTTGCGCGCCAATGAAACCGATGCGCTGCCGGATGAGTGCTACGGCGAATGCATCGTTGAGCAAGGCATTAATTTCAGCGGTGAAGTGTCGCTGGTCGGTGCGCGTGGACACGATGGCAGCACGGTGTTTTATCCGCTGACGCATAACCTGCATCAGGACGGCATTCTGCGCACCAGCGTGGCGTTCCCGCAGGCCGATGCCGCACAGCAACAGCAGGCGGAAGCGATTCTCAGCGCCATCATGCATGAGCTGAACTACGTCGGCGTGATGGCGATGGAGTGTTTCATTACGCCAGAAGGTTTACTGATCAACGAGTTAGCACCGCGCGTGCACAACAGCGGTCACTGGACGCAGAATGGCGCGTCAATCAGCCAGTTCGAGCTGCATCTGCGTGCGGTTTTGGGTCTGGCGCTGCCAAAGCCGGTGGTGTTTGCGCCGTCGGTGATGGTGAATCTGATTGGTACTGAGGTGAATCTGGCGTGGCTGCAGCAGCCGCTGGTGCATCTGCATTGGTATGACAAAGAGGTGCGTGAAGGCCGCAAGGTTGGGCATCTTAATCTCACCGATAGCGATCACGCACGTCTGGCGTCAGCCTTGAATGCGCTGGTGCCGCTGCTGCCGGAAGCGTATGCAAGCGGGATTGCGTGGGCGGTTGAAAAGCTGTAGTTCAGCTGTTTTTCCCCTCACCCTAGCCCTCTCCCTGTACAGTCCGGGGACATGGTAGACAGGTGTTCGGGGACATGGTGAACACTTTTTAACATCCTTTACCCATGGTGATCGACTTTTTCTTCAGGTCGATCACCCCCACTT
>Ga0308156_1000593_pt1 | contig 65746 bp, 63 predicted proteins | sample PhyAR2_FD_201041 | JGI IMG/M metagenome (GOLD analysis project Ga0308156, IMG submission 201041) | Phyllosphere microbial communities from UC Gill Tract Community Farm, Albany, California, United States - DLSL A.R2 | ecosystem: Host-associated > Plants > Phyllosphere > Unclassified | place: USA... | reverse complement strand
GAGGCAGGTGGTCCTTGACCCTGGCGTACATCCGCTCGGGGTGCACGGCGTCCGTCACGGCGACCCGGACCCAGGCGTCCGCGTCGGCGCGGTGGGCGCCGGACTCGATCACGTCGATCGTGGCCCGCACGTCGACCAGGCGACGCGGGACCGGGGTGGGCACCAGCTCGACCGTGACCGACCCGTCGGCCGCCAGCTCGACGACGGTCACGCTCTTGCGCTGGTGCCGCTCGCCGAACGAGAACGCCAGCGGCGATCCCGCGTAGCGGATCCGGTCGTCGGGCCCGACCCGCTGCGGCCCGTGCAGGTGGCCGAGCGCGACGTAGTCGACGCCGTCGAACACCGATGCGGCGACCATGTCGACACCGCCGACGCGGATGTCCTGCTCGCTGTCGCTGGGCTCGGAACCGCCGACGAAGGCGTGCGCGACGACGACGCTCCGCGTGCCCGGGCGATCGGCGAGGTCGGCGCGGACCCGGTCCATCGCGGCACCGACGACCGCCTGGTGCGAGCGTGCGAGCGGCTCGTCGGGCACCGCGGCCAGGGCGTGCCGCGTGAGGTCGGGGTGCAGGTAGGGGATGCCGTGGACCGCCACCGGACCGGCGTCGTCGGCGAGCAGGACCGGGGTGCCGATGCCCGCCGGCTCCGCGAGGATCCGGACCCGGTCGTGCATCACCCCGGCGCCGAAGCCGAGTCGGGCGGCGGAGTCGTGGTTGCCCGGGGTCAGGACGACCGTCGCCGTCTCGGCCAGCCGTTCGAGCGCGCGGGAGAGGATCCGGACGGCGTCGACCGGCGGGATCGCCCGGTCGTACACGTCACCGGCGATGACGACGAGGTCGACCGCGCGGTCGCGGACGGTGTCCACCAGGAAGTCGGTGAACGCCGCCTGGTGCGCGAGCAGGTCCGCCCCGAGCAGCGTGCGGCCGAGGTGCCAGTCGCCGGTGTGCAGGATCCGCATGCGGTCACGGTACCGGCGTCCGGGGACATCACCGGGACGGCTGCCCGGGGCTGTGGAGAGCCGGTGGGTTCAGCCGCAACTGATCACCGCGAGCGCGCCGACCCCGACGACGACCCCCACCCGTCTCGGGGCACTCGCGCCGTACCAGGTCCCGTCGAGCGACCGGACCGTCACGTCGTAGGACTGCAGCACCTCGAGCCCGGACGTCGTGAACGTCGCTGTCCGAGCGGTGGGCGGTCTGGTCGCGACGAGGCGACTGCCGACCCAGACCTCGAACCCGCCCGGTGGGTCGACCGGACCGGGGTGACTCCAGGTGATGGTCGCGGTGGTCCCGCCCGTGCACGCGGTGATGGTGGCACTCGGGAGCACCGCCGCCGACAGCGTGGCGACCGTCGCGGTGCGGGCCGGCCACGGGGCTGCCCGCGCCGGGTCCGGAGTGACGGCGCCGACGCCGCCGGCGACCGCGACGACGAGGAAGGCAGCCAGGCCCGTCGTGCCGCCGCGACCACGTCGCCGAGCGTGGCGACCCACCGCGGGACGGACCCGGTGGCCCGTTCCCCCCGTGGGACGGGGTGCGGTCGTCGGACCGCCTCGCGCCGCAGGTCCGTCGTCGTCGTCGCGGTGCCGTGGCCCCGGCGCACGGCGCACGGGTCCGTCGACCGCGGCGAGCGCGAGCACCGCGAGGAGTGCGAGGGCTGCCGTCCCGGTCTCGACCCAGCGGCCCTCGCGGATCCAGACCACCGGGGTCGAGACGAACGGGATGCGCAGGTACGCCACCCCGTGCACGGCCGAGCGGTCGACGGGGGTCGAGTCGGCACGCGGGTTCGCGTCGCCCTTCGTGACGATCGTCCCGTCGCGACCGGGCTCCGCGAAACGGTGCATCCGCAGGTGCCCCGGCTGGTCGGGATCGTCGGTGAGCAGCACCTGGCCCGGTCGGACCTCGGCCGGGGCGACCGGCCGCGAGACCACCACGTCACCGGGCAGGAGTCGCGGGGCCATGGACCCCGTCACGACCGTGGTGGGGTGCCAGCCGAGCAACGCCGGCGCAGCTGCCCAGAGCGCGAGCCCGAGCAGCGCCGCGAGGACCGCGCGGGCGGCCGTCGCGACGACCACGCGCCCCCAGGCGACGGCATCGTGCAGCACGGCGTGCGGTGCGGGACCGCCGTGCGCTGCGGTGCTGACCATGACTGCCTTCGGCCGGGGCGTTGCGGGGTGGTCGTCTAGTTGTTCTGGGCCTCCCACGTGAGGCCGATCGAGGCGGTGGTGCCCTGCGCCGCGTTCGGCGTCGCAGGGGCGACCGTGTAGGTCACGCGGTAGACCCGGGTCTCGTTCGCGGTGCCCGCGGTGGTCCACGTGCCGAGCCCGTTCGCGAACCCGGTCGCCTGGGTGCCGAGGTTCGGCAGGCTGTCCTCGAAGATCGTGCCGCCGGTCGTCGCGGGGGTGAAGCCCGAGCACGAGGCGAAGCCGCCGCCGGTGCCCTGCTCGATCTTGATGGAGGTGTTCGTCGCGAGCACGCTCGTGGTCTGCGGGTTCGTGGCGTAGAGCTTCACCGTCGAGGGGAGCGAGCCGGTCGACGTGACCGTGATGCACCGGCTGTCGGTCGACCCGGGCTTGAGCTTCGTCGCGGTGAAGAGCGCGGTGTTCGCGTCGTCGTCGGACAGGGCGACGGTGCCGGCCGTCCAGTTGCTGGTCGGGTTGGCGGTGGTGGCCGAGAAGGCCGAGTACGAGGCGGTCGAGACGACGACGCCAGATGCCACGAGGGCGGCGGGGACGGCGATCCATGCCGCAAGGCGGGCGGCACGAGGGGACACACGGGACATGGTTGTCCTCCGGAGGAGAGATGCTGATCGGTTGTGGCCCCGGACCCGCGGTGGTTGGTCGCGCTACGGTGCCTGTGTACTACGACGGTCAAGCTACTCGACGACCGGCCTGGTCACAATCCCGGTGACCACCCCCGTCCTGGGGCGTACCTCAATCATTGAGATACTTGTTGGATGGACACCTGACCCGGGTCCGCCCGCGTCCCGTCGGCCGTCCTGCGGTCACCCACCCGAGAAGAGCACCCGTGCCCGACACCTCCCCCGCGCTCCCGCCGCTCACCCTGCCGACCGGGTCCGCCGTGCCGCCCGCCTCGCCGCGGGCACTGCCCCCGGCGCCGGTCTCCCCCGACGTCGCGGTCGACAGCACCGCCGTCGTCCCACCCGCGGGCGGCTGGCCCGGCGACCCGGCGATCGGTCGTGTGATGGAGGCCTTCCGCCTGCTGCAGGTGCGTCAGGCCCGCCTGCTGGCACACGAGAGCGCCTCCCGCGGGCTGAACGTGACGGACACGAGGTTCCTGGTGCACCTCGGCGCCACCGCCGGACACGCCACGACCCCCAAGCAGGCCGGCGACCAGCTCGAACTCAGCACGGGCGCGATGACCTCGCTGCTCGACCGGCTCGAGCAGCGCGGACTGCTCGCGCGACGCCCGAACCCCGGCGACCGCCGCAGCATCCTCGTGCAGCTCACCCCGGCCGGCGTGACGGTGGCCCGCGAGGTCGCCGACACCTGGGCCGCGGTGTTCGGCGCCGCGATCGCCCCGGCCGACCGGACGGCCGTCGCGTCGGCGTTCGAGGCGATCGGTGCGTCGCTCGACCGGCACCACCGGGCGGCCACCGCGCACTGATCGTCCGGACCGGGCGCGACACGACCCGGAGCGGCGTCCCGGAGCGCCGACGGGGTGCTCCGCGTAGCGTCGGCGCCATGACCCCAGCGGAACTCCTCACCGAAGCGTTCGCCCGCGTGCCCGAGACGATCGGGCGGGCCCTCGACGGCCTGTCCGCCGACCAGCTCGCCGCCCGGCCGGCCGCCGGCGCGAACACCCTGGCGTGGCTCGCCTGGCACACGGCCCGCGGGCAGGACGCGCAGATCGCGGACCTCGCCGGGACCGAGCAGGTCTGGACGGCCGACGGCTGGGTGGAGCGCTTCGGCCTGCCCTTCCCCGCGGAGGCACTCGGGTACGGCATGTCCCGCGACGACGTCGGCCGCGTCCGCGCGACGGCGGACCTGCTGAACGGCTACCTCCGGGCCGTGCACGAGCGGACCACCGCCTACGTGGCGACGCTCGGCCCGGACGACCTCGACCCCGTGGTCGACGACGCGTGGGACCCGCCCGTCACGCGCGGGGCGCGGCTGGTCAGCATCCTCGACGACTGCACGCAGCACGCCGGCCAGGCCGGCTACGTGCGCGGCCTGCTCTTCTTCACCCACTGACCCTTCCGCAGACAGGCGGACGGGAGGCGCGGTGCAGGTCGCGAGACGCCGTGCGGGTCGCGAGACACCGCGGGATCTCGCGGCGTCTCGAGTGCACTGCGGCGTCTCACGACGACGCCCCCGTCTCGCGCTGAGCGAGACGGGGGCGTCCGGAACGGCCGGTCGCGACTAGCGCGCGGCGAGCTCCGCGACGATGCCGTCACCGGGGGCTGCCTGGACGAGGTCCGCGTCGATCTCCGCGTTCTCGAGGATGCCCTCGATCTTGCGGATGCGCCCGCGCGGGACGAGCGTGACGACGGTGCCCTCCTTGCCGGCACGACCCGTGCGGCCCGAGCGGTGCATGTACGCCTTGTAGTCGTCCGGGGCGTCGGCCTGCACGACGAGCGACACGTCGTCGACGTGGATGCCGCGCGCGGCGACGTCGGTCGCGACGAGCACGTTCACGCGGCCGCTCGTGAGCAGCTGCAGGTTGCGCGTGCGCCGGGACTGGTTCAGGTCGCCGTGGAGCGAGGTCGCACGGATGCCGGCGTCCTCGAACTGGTCGGCCAGACGCTCGGCGTAGGCGCGGGTGCGGGCGAAGACGATCGTCTTGCCCTCGCCGGCGACGAGCTCCTCGAGGACCTGGTCCTTCTGGCGCTGCTCGACGACCAGCACGCGGTGGTCGATGGTCGAGGACGCCTGGTCCTCGCCGGCGACCTCGTGGACGCTCGGCTCGTGCAGGAACTCCGACACCAGCGAGGCGACCTGCGCGTCGAGGGTGGCGCTGAACAGGAGCTTCTGCGCGCGGTTGCCCTGCGGGGTGACCTCGGCGGTGGCCGAGAGGATCTCGCGGACCGGCTCGAGGAACCCGAGGTCGCACATGTGGTCGGCCTCGTCGAGCACGGAGACGACGACCTCGCTGAGGTCGAGCGTCCCCTTGTTCATGAGGTCCTGCACCCGGCCGGGCGTGCCGACGATGATGTCGACGCCGCGCTCGAGGGCGCCCTCCTGGCGGCCGTACGGCACACCGCCGTAGATCTGCGTCGTGAAGAGACCGACGGAGCGGGCGATCGGCTGCACGGTGCGGTCGATCTGCAGGGCGAGCTCGCGCGTCGGAGCGAGGATGAGCGCACGCGGGGCGCGGCCCATCTTGCGCTTCGTCCCGCCGCCGTGCTCCATGAGCTTCTCGACGAGGGGCGCACCGAACGCGATGGTCTTGCCCGAACCGGTACGACCGCGGCCGAGCACGTCCTTGCCCGCGATCACGTCGGGGATCGTCGCCGCCTGGATCGGGAACGGGCTGCTCGCACCGAGCTCCGCGAGGGCACGGGTGATGTTGCCGCCGATGCCGAGGTCGCCGAAGGTCACGCCCTCGACGTCGGCCGCGACGGTCGCCTCGGCCTGGAGCTTCTCGAGCTTGACGTCGTCCGCGGGGACGAACTTCCCACGCTCGGCGTCGTCGCGGCGGGGCGCGCGCTCGTCACGGTCGAACCGACCGGGCGCGCGGTCGTCACGGTCGAAGCGGCGCGGGGCACGGTCGTCCTGGTCGCGACGGGGTGCGCGGTCGTCGCGGTCGAAGCGACGGGGCGCGCGATCGTCCTGATCGCGACGGGGTGCGCGGTCGTCGCGGTCGAAGCGGCGCGGGGCGCGGTCGTCTCGGTCGAACCGGCGGGGCGTGCGGTCGTCGCGCTCGGGGCGACGGGCGCCACGGTCGTCGTCACGACGCGGGGCACGGTCGTCGCGGTCGAAGCGACGCGGGGCACGGTCGTCCTGGTCGCGACGGGGAGCGCGGTCGTCGCGGTCGAAGCGGCGCGGGGCGCGGTCGTCACGGTCGAACCGGCGGGGCGCGCGGTCGTCGCGCTCGGGCCGACGGGCGCCACGGTCGTCGTCACGACGCGGGGCACGGTCGTCCCGGTCGAAGCGGCGCGGGGCACGGTCGTCGCGGTCGAAGCGGCGCGGGGCACGGTCGTCGCGGTCGAACCGGCGGGGCGCGCGGTCGTCCTGGTCACGACGGGGCGCACGGTCGTCACGATCGAAGCGGCGCGGCGCACGGTCGTCACGGCCACCACGGTCGCGGTCGAACCCGCGGCCGCCACGGTCGTCGCGGCGCTGGCCGGCGTTGTCGCGCGGCTCCCAGTTCGGGCGGGCCGGGCGGTCCCCCTGGGACGAGCGGCCACGACGCTCCTCGGCGTCCCAGCGCTGCTTCTGGCGCGGCTGCGACGGGTCGGCGGCGCGGAAGCCGCGGTGCTTGCTGCTGCGGGCGGCGGGGGTGCCGTTCGCGTGGCGGATGGGCCCATCCGAGCCGGTACCGGCGCGGCGCGAAGCGCCGGGTCGGCCGTGGGAGGAGGGACGGTCGTCGGCACGCTGACGCGCGCCCTTGTCGTACGGGGCCATGGCTACTTTCCGGGGTGCAGACGTCCGCGTGCCCGGCAGCGACGTCGGCGCAGGCTCATGAGGCGGAGAGGGGGTTCTTCCCGTCGTGGATCGACGTGAATCCAGCCCTCGAGCGCACACACACCCAAAACGAATCCCGCGGTCACGATGCCGCGGTGCCGAAGGCCGACCGATCGAGTCTACGCGACATCGGTCGTCCAGACCAGCCCCCAGCCGGACGCCAGACGCGGGGCGGCGCCGCCACGCGCCTCCCGTCCGGCCGCAGCGTCAGGACTCGGCGAGCCGCCGACGCTGCTCGGCCACGTCGAAGTCGGCCGCGGGCCACGTGAGCCGCATGTCCTCGAGGGCCCGGAGCAGCAGCTGCTGGACGGCGAGCCGGGCGTACCACTTGCGGTTCGCCGGGACCACGTACCAGGGCGCCCGCACGGTCGAGGTGCGGTCGAAGACGGTCTGGTACGCCGCCTGGTACTCGTCCCACAGCAGGCGCTCGTCGATGTCGCCCGGGTTGAACTTCCAGTGCTTGTCCGGTCGGTCGAGACGGTCGCCGAGGCGCTCGCGCTGCTCGTCCTTCGAGATGTGCAGCATGACCTTGACGACCGTCGTGCCCGCCGCGGCGAGGCGGTCCTCGAAGTCGACGATGGCGCCGTAGCGGCGTTCGATCTCCTCCGGCGGGGCGAACGACCGCACCTTCTGGATGAGCACGTCCTCGTAGTGCGACCGGTCGAACACCCCGAGCTGGCCGGCCCGCGGGAGCTCCCGCTCGACGCGCCAGAGGAAGTCGTGCTCGCGTTCCTCGGCCGTGGGCGCCTTGAAGCCGGCGTAGTGGACGCCGTTCGGGTCGACCGCGCCGACGACGTGGGAGACGATGCCGCCCTTGCCGGCGGTGTCCATCGCCTGCAGCACGAGCAGGACCCGCCGCTCGTCGCCCGCGGTGCTCGCGGCGTACAGCCGCTCCTGCAGGGCCGCCAACCGGTCCGCGCCGGTGGCGAGCGACTCGAGCCCGTCGATCTTGCGGCCGGCGAAGCCCGGGGTGCCGTCGGGGTCGACGTCGTCGAGACGGAAGCCCTCCTCGACACGGAGCAGCGGTTCGGGGTCGGTGTTCCAGGCCTTGCGACGGCTCACGGGGTCCTCCTGCGGGTCTCGTGCCCATCCTGGCACCGTGGGCGGCAGCGCGTGGTGGTGCTCGTCCGGTCGGACGACGGCGGCTCCGCCCGTCGGCGGACGCGGCTCGCCGCACCGCGCGTTAGCGTGGACGTCGATGAGGAACGCGCGCCGGACACTGCTCGCGATCCTCGCCGCGGGCGCGACGCTCGCGGCACTCGTCTCGTGCAGTGCGCCGGCGGCCGACCGTGACGAGACGGTGACCGCCGACGCGGTGATCTACCCGCTCTCCCTCCGCTACCCGGGCATCGACGTCGTGGCCGACGTGCCGTACGGGTCGGACGACCTGCAGCGCCTCGACGTGTGCCTGCCGCCGGACAGCGCACCCGACACCACGGCGACCCCGACGCCGACGCCGGCACCGGCACCGACCGGCTCGTCTCCGGAGGCGGACGGTGCGGGCTCCCGCTCGGAGGACCGGCCGAGGGGCGGACGCCCGACCGTGGTGCTGATCCACGGCGGCAGCTGGTCGCACGGCGACAAGGCGACCGCGGCCTACCGTGCGCTGTGCCAGTACCTGGCGTCCGAGGGGTTCGTGACCGTGAACGTCGACTACCGCCTGGCACCGACCGACCCCTTCCCCGCGGGCTACGACGACGCGCGGCGTGCGGTCGACTGGGTGTTCCGGCCGACGACCCTGGCGACCTACGACATCGACCCCGACCGCGTCGGGCTGTTCGGCGGCAGCGCCGGGGGCAACCTCGCCGCCCTGCTCGCGGTGAACGACCACGAGTCCGCCGCCTGGGCCGCCGGCGACCGGATCCGTGCGGTGGTCGACCTGAGCGGTCCGACGAACCTGACGGCACGCTCGACCGAGCCGGACGGGGTGTCGGCGTCGTTCCAGCGGAAGCAGCTGCTCTACCTCGGCTGCCGGACGTACACTGCCTGCCCGGCCGCCGAGCAGGCGTCACCGGAGTACCACGTCACGCCGGACACCCCGCCGTTCTTCGTCGGCCACTCGACCGACGAGTTCATCCCGCTGTGGGAGTCGCAGGAGTTCGTCGCCACCCTGCGCGCGCAGGACGTGCCCGTGACGTTCGTCGCCGTCGAGGGCACGGCGCACTCGATCGCCCAGCTCGACCGGGCCATGAGCGAGCGCGTGGTCGCGTTCCTGCACGCCCGGCTCGACTGATCGCGGGCCCGTGCCCCGTGCGGGTGGCACCCGGATTCGGGTGTGCGGGCGGTGCCGGGGCCGCGGATGATCTGGGTGTGACCGACACCACGACCCGCCCCGCACGTCCCGCCACCCAGTGGCCGACCCGGACGTCGGTGCGGACCTACGCGGAGCTCCTGCTCGGTCTCTCGTTCACCGCGGCGGTCGCCTGCGGCGGGTACGCGGCGGCGACGGGGCACATGGCGGTCGCGGCCCAGGGCGCGGGGATCGTCTTCCTCGTGACGCTCACGTGCGTGCTCGTCTCGTGGTTCCGTGCGGTCGAGCTCGAGGAGTCCGGCAGCCGCGACTGACGCGGCCACCGGACCCGGACCTGGCCCGATCCGACCCGATCCGATCCGATCCGATCCGATCCGATCCGACCCCTGGCGGGCTACTCGCCCGCCGGCGCGGCCTGCTGGTCGTGTGCCGCGTCGACCCGCGCCGCCCGTCGCTCCGCGCGACGCTCCCGGAAGCCCTCGACCACCGAGTAGAGCGCCGGCAGCACCACGAGCGTGAGCAGCGTCGAGGACACCAGTCCGCCGATCACGACGAGCGCGAGCGGCTGCGAGATGAACCCCGACTTCCCGGTCAACCCGACCGCCATCGGCAGCAGCGCGAAGATCGTCGCCAGCGCCGTCATGAGGATCGGCCGGAGTCGCCGGGTCGCGCCCTCGATCAACGCCTCGCGCACCCGGAGCCCACGTCGCCGGTACTGGTTCACGAGGTCGATGAGCACGATCGCGTTCGTCACGACGATGCCGACGAGCATCAGGAGTCCGATGAGGGACGCCACCCCCAGCGGGATGCCCGTGATGATCTGCAGCAGGACCGCCCCGGTCGCGGCGAACGGGATCGAGAAGAGCAGCAGGACCGGCTGCAGCAGGCTGCGGAACGTCGCGACCATGATCACGTAGACGATGAGCACGGCGACCAGGACGGCCAGCAGCAGCTGACTGAACGCCGACGACTGGCTCGACGCCACACCACCGATGGTCGCCGAGGCGCCGCGGGGCAGGTCGAGGCGGTCGACTGCTGCCGTGACGTTCTGCACGGCCTGGCCGAGGTTCGTCGAGTCCGGCGTCACCGTGATGGTCGCGGTGCGGACCGCGTCCGAGGTGGTGATCGACGTCGGACCGTCGGACTGCTCGATCGTGGCGACGTCGGACAGCGGCACGTCACCGTTCGCGGTCGGGATCGACAGGGCCTTCAGAGCGTCGATCGTGGTCGGCGGCTCCGGGTCCGCGATGTAGACGTCGAGCGTGGCGTCCTCGATCTCGACGCTGCCGGTGTCCCGCGGGGAGACGGCGGCGGCGACGATCCCGCCGACCTGTGTCTCCGTCAGCCCCTGCTCGGCAGCCTTGCTCCGGTCGACCTTCACCGCGAGGTACGGCTGGGCGGCGGACAGGTTGCTCGTCGCGCCGGTCGTGTCGTCGACGCCGCGCATCTCGGTGAGCACCTTGCTCGCCGCGGTCTCGAGCTCCGCCTGGGTCGGCGCGGTGACGTCGACCTCGATGTCGCTCGATCCGCCGAAACCACCGCCGGCCGACGACAGGTTGACCTCGCCGACGCCGTCGATCTTCCCGATGCGGTCACGGGCGGTCGACTGGACGGTCGTCTGGTCGACGCCGGCGTCGGTGGTCACGTTGTACTGCACCGACGCCGAGGCACCGCCACCGAACGCGGCCTGGATCGACTGGCCGCTCGACCCGATGGTCGTCTGGACGGTCTCGACACCGTCGACGTCACGCAGGACGCGCTCGACCTTGCGGGCGGCGTTCGACTGCTCGTCGAGGCTCGTGCCGGGCTCGAGGTCCTGCGTCACCGTGAAGGTGTTCTGCCCGGAGTCGCCGAGGTAGTTCGTCTTGACGAACGGCACGGCCGCCGCGGTGCCGCCGAGCACGAGCAGGGCGAGGACGAGGACGAGTGCCGGGCGACCGACGGCCCAACGGAGGACGGGCAGGTACCCGCGGCGCAGCCGGTCGGACGTGCCCGCGTCGTGCAGGTCGTCTGCCGAGGTCAGGGCCCCGGCGCCGTCGGCTCGCGCCGCGGTCTCGGTCGTCCCGGTGCGCTCGGTGTGCTCGGCCGTCCCGACGTGCCGGTGGGTCTTCGGCGGGCGCAGCCACCAGTACGCGAGGACAGGCACGATGGTCAGCGACACGAGCAGCGACGCGACGAGGGCCATCGTGACGGTGAGCGCGAAGGGTCGGAACAGCTCGCCGACGAGCTCGGCGACGAACGCCACCGGCAGGAACACCGCCACCGTGGTGAGCGTCGACGCGGTGACGGCACCGGCGACCTCGCGCACGGCGTCGAGCACCGCCCGACCGCGGTCGACGCCGGGCTGCAGGTGCCGCTTGATGTTCTCGATGACGACGATGGAGTCGTCGACCACGCGCCCGATCGCGATCGTCAGCGCGGCGAGCGTGATGATGTTGAGCGTGTAGCCGGCGGCCTGCATGCCGATGGCGGCGAGGAGCACCGACGTCGGGATCGAGATCGCGGTGACGAGGGTCGAGCGCCACGAGAGCAGGAACACGAGGATCACGAGGACGGCGAAGCCGAGGCCGAGCAGACCTTCCTCGGCCAGGGAGTCGATGGACTGCTGGATGTACGGCGCCTGGTCGAAGACGACGGTGAACTCCGGGTTCCCCGTGACCTTCGCCTCGATGCCGGGCAGCGCGGCCTTCACCGTCTCGGAGACGTCGACGGTGTTCGCCTCCTGCGTCTTCGTGATCGCGATCGTCAGCGCGGTCTGGCCGTCGACACGGCTGATCGACGTGCGCGGCGACTCCTCGATCTGCACGCTGGCGACGTCGCCGAGCGAGGTCGGCGTGGCGGCCGTCGTCGTGCCCGCACCGCCGGTCGCGGTGGTCCCGGAGCCGGTCTGGCCTGCTGCGGACCCGCCGGCGGTCCCGTCGCCGGAACCGCTGACACCGGTGCCGGTCGCGGTCCCCGCGCTGCCCGGCGCACCGGCGGCGGAGCCGGAGTCGGTCGCCGCACCACCAGCGCCGGAGCCCGACGACGAAGACGATCCCGACCCGCTCGACGCCGTCAGCGGCAGGCCGCGGATGTCGTCGAGGGACGCGATGCGCTGCCCGGTCTGCACCGACAGGGTCGTGCCGTCCTGCGTGATGGTGCCGCCGGGGATGAGCGTGCCGTTGTCGTCGAGGGCGTCGGCGATCGACTGCGTCGTCAGGCCGCGCGACGCGAGCTCGTCCTCGTCGGGGGTGATCACCACGCGGCGCCCCGGGTTGCCGAACACGTCGGCCTGGCGGACCCCGTCGAGCTTCTCGATGTCGGGCACCGCGGTCGCGTTCAACCGGTCGACCAGTTCCTCCTGGTTGCCGGAGGCGGTGACCGCCAGCTGCAGGACGGGCAGGTCGTCGAAGGAGCCCGTGACGATCTGCGTCTGCACCGTGTCCGGCAGCGACAGGGCGTTCACCGCGGTCTGGATCTTGTCCTCGGCGCTCGCGAGGTTCGAGCCGTAGTCGAACGAGGCCGACACGACGCTCTGCCCCGTGGACGACGTCGCACTCGTCGACTCGAGGTCGGGCACGACCTGGATCGCCTGCTCGATCTTGGTCGACACGTCGTTCGACACGACCTCGGGCGTCGCCCCCGGGTACGCGCTGACGATCGCGACCTGGGGGAACTGGACGCTCGGGATGAGCTCCTGCTTGAGGTTCGTCAGCGCGATGCCACCGAACACCGCGACGACGATCGTGACGAGCGCGATGAGGGCCCGGTTGCGGAGGCTGAAGACCGAGAGGAAGTGCACGAGGCGATCCTCGCAGTTCCACCTGCGAACGGAACGGGGTCCGGCGCCCCCTGTGGAGGGCCCTAGCCGCCGAGGACGAGGTACGCCGCGAGCACCCCGACCGCACCGACGATGCCGGTCCCGAGTGCGACGATCCGCGCGACCGGGGTCCGTGCCGTCAGCGTCGCGACCACGAGCACGACCGCGCCGAGGACGATCTGCGCGATCCACGCGGTCATCGTCGCGTCGTCGGCCACCCGCAGCACGGCCCGGACGCCCTCCCCGACCAGGATCGCCGCGGTGACGCCGAGCGCCGCTGCACGCCAGCGCCCGTCCGACGCCCGGAGGCCGACCGCGACGGCACCCGCGATGATCCCGGCCGGGACCCCGACGAGCACCCAGAAGTCGGTGACGGACAGGACGTCCGGGTAGCCGCGGAGGTTCGTCGCCGCCCAGTACCCGACGTGCATGAGCTCGAGCGCGGCGATCCCCGTCGCCGCAGCGAGCACCAGCCCGCTCCGGCCGACGCGGACCCCGGCGAGCGCGCAGAGCGCGACGGCGACCACGAACCAGGGCCCGGCGGAGTTCGACACCACCGCGAGCGCCGGCACGGCCTGGCCGAACGAGGTCAGCACCCCGACGAGCACCGCCGTGGTCAGGGCGATCGAGACCCGGACCGCCCGGGGAACGGGGGCGTGCGTCGGAGCGGGTCGGTGTGCGGCGACGAGCGGGGTCATGCTCCGAGCCTCGCGGACCGCGGTCGGCGGGACATCAGCCGACCGGTCGAGAACCGCCGGGACGGGTCGTCCGTGGGGATGACCCGGACCACCGGGCTCAGACGACCGCGGCGAGCGACCCCCGTGCCCCGACGCCCTCGCCGCCGACCCGCGCCCACGCCCGCTCGAGCACGTCGACCAGGCGTTCGCGGTCGGCTGCCCCCATCGTGTACGGCACCCGCAGGAAGCGCTCGAACCCGCCGTCCGGTCCGAAGACCCCGCCGGAGGCGAGCAGGACGCCCTCGGCCCGCGCCGCGAGCACGAGCGCGCTCGACACCGGCCGGCCGAGCCCGACCCACGTCGTCAGGCCACCCGCCGGCGACGGGACGTCCCACTCGGGGAGCCGCGTCCGCAACGCGGCCACGACGTCGTCGCGACCGGCGCGGAGGAAGGTGCGCCGCGCCTCCAGGACGGCCGCCGTCCGCGGGACCAGCTCACGCGCGACCAGTTGGTCGAGCACGGGGGTGCCGAGGTCGCCCGTCGGCCGGGCGAGGAGCAGCCGCTGCAGCAGGTCAGGAGCCGCGCGGATCCAGCCGATCCGCAGGCCGCCCCAGAAGGCCTTGGCCGCCGATCCGATCATGACGACCGCGGCACCGGACGGGTCGGCCACGGCCAACGGTGCGGAGGGCACCCCGTCGATCCGGAGCTCGCCCATGGTCTCGTCGGCCACCACCACGGTGCCGGTCGACGCGGCGACGGCGAGCAGGCGCTCCCGGGTGGCGTCGGACATGGTCGCCCCCGTGGGGTTGTGCAGCTCGGGCATCACGTAGGCCACCGCGGGTGCTGTGCGGCGGAGGGCGGCCTCGAGCGCCGACGCGTCCCACCCGGTGTACGCGTCGACCGGAACGCCGACGAGTCGTCCACCGGCCTCGCGGAACGCCTCGTGCGCGTGCGGGTACGTCGGCGACTCGACGAGCACGGCGTCGCCGCGGCGCACGAGCACGCGTGCGAGGAGCGCGATCGCGTGCTGGGCACCGATCGTGACGACGACCTGGGACGGGTCGGTCGGCAGACCCCGCTCGGTGTACCGGTCGGCGATCGCGGCACGCAGGCCCGGGTCGCCGACGGTGTCGTACCCGATTCCGGCGAGCGCCGCGGGCACGTGCCGGACCGCCCGCTCGACGGCGTCGGCCACCTCCGGCGCGGCGTGCATCGCGGCCTTGCGGAGGTCGAGCAGGTCGCCCTCGACGACACCGCCGAGCCGTTCCGGGTCCGGGCGCCCGGCGAGGTCCCGGGGCAGGTGCACGACGCTGCCGGATCCGCGGAGCGACACGAGGAACCCGTCGGACCGGAGCCGGGCGTACGCGTTGGCGACGGTGGTCCGGGACACCCCGAGCGCCTCGGCGAGCCCGCGCTCGGCGGGCAGCCGGACACCGATCGGCACCCGGCCGTCGATGACGAGCACACGGACGGCGTCCGACAGTGCCTCGTACGCCGGGGCGTCGGTGTCGGCACGCCAGTCGGTGAGCAGGAGGGCAGCGGCGCGGGCGCTCAGCGAGACGGGGGACACGGGTCCACCGTAGCCCGATTGGCTCTCGACGAACAGGCCAATCGGGCGGGAGCATCGTCGACGTGTCCCGCCCCACCGCCCTCACGCTCCGGTCCGTCCAACTCCTCGTCGGCCTGTTCCTCTACGGCGCCTCGACCGCGCTGCAGGTCCGCGCCGTCGTCGGTGTCGGTTCGTGGACGGTCCTGACGCAGGGCCTGGAGAACGTGCTCCCGTGGTCGTTCGGCGTGATCACGGTGGTGTCGAGCGTCGTCATCCTGCTGCTCTGGATCCCGCTGCGGCAGCGGCCCGGCATCGGCACGCTCTGCAACGTGCTGGCGATCGGACCCTCGGCGGACCTCGTGCTGTGGCTCGTCCCGGAACCCGACGGGCTGATCCCCCGGGTCCTGCTGTTCGCGGCCGGTCTGGTCCTGCTCGCGGTCGCCACGGCCTGCTACATCGGCGCGGGCCTCGGCACCGGTGCGCGTGACGGTCTGATGGTCGGCGTGCACGAGCGGTTCGGCTGGCCGCTCTGGCTCGCCCGCACCGTGATCGAGGTGACCGTCGTCCTGGTCGGCTGGCTGCTCGGCGGCGACGTCGGCGTCGGGACGGTCGTCGCGGCCTTCGCGATCGGTCCGATGGTGCAGCCGCTCATGCCGCTGTTCCGCCGGCTGCCGTGGTCGCCGACACGGTCCGACGCCACCGCGCCGGACGACGTCGACGGGTCCGCGCCGACCCCTGGTGGAGACGGGACCCCGGCGGTTAGGGTCGCGCCATGCGACTCGGAGTGTCCTCCTACAGCTACGCCCGATCCCTCCAGCGCGGTGCGCTGACGATCTTCGACGTCGTCGACCGGGTCGCCGACGCCGGGGGCGAGCACCTGGAGATCGCGGCCGGTGGCTTCGGCGACGACCTGCCCCGGCAGCCCGACCTGGTCGACCGGATCCGCGAGCACGCCGCGGCGCGCGGCATCGGGCTCGCGAACCACGTGGTCGGTGCGGACTTCTCCGACCCGGCCACCGTCGACGCCGAGGTGGCGCGCGTGCACGAGCACCTCGACGTCGCGCACCGGCTCGGGATCACCCGGTTCCGGCACGACGTGGTGCCGTGGGCCTGGCGGGACGCCGACCACGCCGAGTTCGAGCGGGTGCTGGCGCGCGTCGTGCCGGTCTGCCGGGCGGTCGCGGAGCACGCGTCGACGCTCGGCATCACCACGATGGTCGAGAACCACGGGTTCGCCTTCAACGACAGCGAGCGGATCCTGCGGCTCGTGCACGAGGTCGACCACCCGCACTTCCGCACCCTGCTCGACGTCGGGAACTTCGTCTGCCTCGACGACGACCCCCTCCGCGCGGTGCAGCGGACCCTGCCGGTCGCGGCGGTCGTGCACCTCAAGGACTTCCTGGTGCGTGAGACGCCGCCGGCCGCCGACGGGTGGCTCACGACGCTCGCCGGGCGCGCGGTGCTCGGCACGGTCGTCGGGCACGGGGACCTGCCGCTCGGCCGGATCGTCGAGCGGATCGTCGCCAGCGGCTTCGACGGCCCGGTGTCGATCGAGTTCGAGGGGCTCGAGGACGACGTCGACGCCGTCGAGCGCGGGCTCGCGAACGCGCGCAGGCTGTGGGCGGCGGCCGGCGGTTCCTGAGGCGACCCACGGACGGACGGGAGGCGCGTGGCGAGCCCGCCACGCGCCTCCCGTCCGTCCGTCCCGCCCGTCCCGCCCGTCCGCTCGCTCGTCGATGGAGCAGCAACCGTCGAGTGCGCCCCGCCGACTCGACGGTTGCTGCTCCATCGTCCGCGAGGAGGAGGGTCCGCGCGTCAGACGGACCGCACCCGCACCGTCTCGCCGCTCGCCGCCGACTCCTGCGCCGCCAGCACGATGGCCAGGGTCCGGAGACCCACGGCCACGTCGGGCTGCGGCTGCACGCCGCTGCGGACCGCCTCGACGAACGTGTCGAGCATCGCCGCGTCGAAGTCCGGCCCGTAGGGCAGCACCACCGACCGACCGCTCGCGGCGTCGAGGCCGCGCACGCTCGGGCGGAAGAAGTCGACGTCCACCGACCCCTCGGTCCCGACGACGGTGAGGGCCAGCCCGCCCCACGTCGGCGAGGTGTCGGGCCGGCTCCACGAGCAGTCGATCGCGGCGATCGTGCCGTCCGCGTAGGTGATCGTGACCAGCCCGGCGGTCTCCGCCCGTGCGCGGTCGGCGTGCAGCACCCGGTTGGTGACGGCCGTGACCGTCACCGCGGGCGTGCCGTCGAGGAGCTCGTCGAGCAGGTCCGCGATGTGCACCACGTGGTCGACGATCGCGCCGCCGCCGGACAGTCCCGGTTCCGTGAACCACGAGCGCGTGAGCGGCAGCATGCCGTTGTTCGCACCGCGGACCGCGACGAGCTCGCCGAGGCGTCCCGCACGCTTGGTCGCGGCGAGCCGGGCGAAGGTCCCGGCGAACCGGACCGGGAACGCGACCATCAGCAGCACGCCCGCCTGCTCGGCGGCGGCGCGCATCGCCAGCCCGTCCTCCCAGGTCGTCGCGAGCGGCTTCTCGCAGAGCACGTGCGCACCGGCGGCGGCGGCCTGCTCGACCAGGGCCCGGTGTCGCGCGTTCTCGCTCGTGACCACGACGGCGTCGACGCCCTGGGCGAGGAGCTCCTCGACCGAGTCGACGTACGCGACGCCGAGCGCGTCGGCGAGCTCACGGCCGCGCAGGTCGACCAGCTCGGTGCCGGTGGACGTGCCGTCCGGGTCGGTGCCGACGACCTCGACGTCGGGCATCGCCTGCAGGGCCGCCAGGTACGAGATCGCGTGCGTGTGCGCGAAGGACAGCACGCCGATGCGCAGGGTGCTCACGCGGCAGCCCCCTCGTGTGCGGGGCCGTCGGTCGGCTCGAGGTCGACCGGCTGCCCGGTCTCGACGGAGCGGAGCGCGGCGTTCACGATCCGGACCGCGGTCGCGCCGTCCTCGGCCGAGACGCGTGGGACGGCGCCGCCCCGGAACGCGCCGAGGTACTCGCGGATCTCGAGGAAGTAGGGGTCCTCGGTGGGGTCGAGCTCCGGCAGGTCACCGCCGACGGCCTCCTCGTCGAGGAGCTCGGCGGTGTAGTTCCGCTCGGCTCGGGAGTCGTGCGACAGGGTGCCGAGCGTGCCGGTGGCCGAGAACTCGGTGACGAACGGCAGGTGTGCCGGACCCCAGACACCCGCGACGTGGCTGATCGCGCCGGACGCGTGCGTGAGCAGGACGTGGGCCGCCTCGACCGGGTGGTCGACCGTGCCCTTGCGGACGTGGACCGCGCTGACCCGGACGACCTCGCCGGCGATCCACCGGGCGATGTCGAGGTCGTGGATCATCTGGTCCATGATGATCCCGCCCGAGAGCTCGGGGTCGGCGAACCAGGCGGAGCGGGTCGGGAACCCGCCGGAGCGCACGAACCGCAGTACGGCCAGCTCGCCCAGCTGCCCGGCGTCCACCGCGGCCTTGAGGCGGACGTACTCCGGGAAGAACCGCACGACGTGCGCCGGGTAGAGCTGCCGACCGGCCTCGTGGGCCAGGCGGACGAGGTCCTCGGCGTCCTCGTCGGTGCGGGCGAGTGGCTTCTCGCTGATGACGTCCTTGCCGGCGGCGAGCGCCGCGCGGACGACCTCGGCGTGCGCGTACGTGGGGACGACGACGTCCACCACGTCGACACGGGCGAGGAGTTCGTCGAGCGAGGCGACGACCTCGCCGCCGTGCGCGGCCACGAGTTCGTCGGCGCCGACCTCGGAGTGGACGACGACGTCGCCGAGGCGGAGCAGGTTCGGCAGGTGGGCGTGGGCGATCACCCCCGCGCCGACGAGGCCGATCCGGAGTCGCTGAGCGGTCATGGGGTCCTCCTGGTTCCGTGGGCTGGTGCTGGTGCTGGTGCTGGTGCTCCCGCAGCGGGCGAGCCCGCAGTGCGCGAGCCCGCAGGGGGCGGCTCGACAGCGGGCGGTTCGACGGCGGGCGGCTCGGCGGCGGGCGGTTCGGCGGCCGTCCGTGCGAGCAGCGCGGCGCCCGCCAGGCCGGCGCCGGCCCCGGCGAGCGACTGCTCGATGCGGGGCGACGGACGCCAGCCGAGCCGGGCGTCCACGGCGGTCCGCAGCGGGGCGAGGAGCCGTTCACCGGACTCCCCCAGTCCCCCGCCGACCACGACCACGGCCGGGTCCAGCACGGCGGCGAGGATCGCGACGCCGGCGGCGAGCGCGTCGACCGCGTCCGCCCACACCGCGGTGGCGACGGGGTCGGTGTCGACCGCGGCGACGATCTCCTCGGTGGCGCCGTCGATGGTGCCGCCGGCCGCCCGGTAGCGACGGCGGACGTTCCGGGCCGAGGCGTAGACCTCGACGCACCCGCGCTGCCCGCAGGTGCAGGCCTCGCCACCCGGACGCACGCAGACGTGCCCGATCTCGCCGGCACCGCCCGCGGCACCGACGACGAGCCGGCCGTCGACGACCAGGCTCGAGGAGACCCCCGTGCCGATCGGGATGAAGACCATCTCGGCGACGTCGCGTCCGGCCGCGGTCCGGGCCGCGATCTCGGCGGTCGCGGCCGCGCGGGCGTCGTGCGCCACCGCGACGGGCACGCCGTAGCGGTCGCCGAGCAGCGCGGCGATGGGCAGGTCGCGCCAGTCGAGGTTGACCGCGACCACGACGGTCCCCGTCACCGAGTCGACGACCCCCGGGGTGCAGAGTCCCACGGCTGCGAGCGGGTGCCCGGCGGCGGCGGCCGAGGCGGCGAGCCGGTCCACGACGGCGGTGACCGCGGCGAGCGCGGGACCCCCGGCGGCGGACCCGACGTCGCCCGGGCTCGACTCGGTGGCGAAGGTGGGCAGCACGACCCGGTCGAGCACGACGTCCCCGACGCGCACCATGCCCTTCACCGTGGTGCCGCCGACGTCGACCGCGACGACAGCGCCGGGGTGCCCGGACCCGTCGACCGCGGCGCTCATGCGGACCGCTCCGCGGCCGTGCGTGCGAGTTCGTCGATGCGGGTCGGCGCCAGGACCTCGTCGACCGCGAGCACCGTCGCGCCGAGGATCCCGGCGTCCCGGGGCGACCGGCTCGCACGGACGTCGAGCGCGTCGGCGATCATGGGCAGGCACGAGCGGTAGAGCTCGCCGCGGATGGTCGCGACGAGCACCGACGACGCCGACATGGCGCCGGCGAGCACGACCTCGCTCGGGTTGCAGAAGTTGACGATCCCGGAGAGGACGCGGCCGATGTGCTCCCCCGCGCGGCGGAGTTCGTCGAGCACGACGGCGTCCCCCTGCGCGGCGAGCGCCAGGACGTCGCTCGTGCTCTGCACGTCGCGTCCGGCGGTGCGGAGCCGCGCGACGACCGCGCCCCCGGACGCCACCGACTCGAGGCAGTCGGGCACGCCGCACGTGCAGCCGATCGCCGCCTCACCGTCGACCGGGGTGTGGCTGATCTCGCCGGCGGCCCCGCTCACCCCGCGGTGCAGCCGGCCGTCGAGCAGGACGCCCGAACCGATGCGGGTGCCGAGCTTCACCGCGACGAGGGTGCCGGACCGGTCCGGTCCCGGCCGCTCCGCCAGGGCGATGAGGTTGGCGTCGTTCTCGACGAGCACCGGGGCGTCGGTGTACTCGGCGAACAGCTCGGGCAGGACGGCACCGTGCCAGGACGGTTCGAAGGACGGTGTCGCGATGCTGCCGCCGGGGTAGGACACCGGGGCCGGCACGCCGATCGCGGCACCCCGGAACCGGGCCGTGTCGAGGCCGGTGTCGTCCGCCAGCTCGACGAACCGCTCCCAGAGCGCGGCGACGGACGCGCGCGGTCCGGCGGCGACGGGCACCGTCGCGGCACCGTGCTCGAGCGCGTCGGTGTCGGCGAGCACCGTCCCCGCCAGGTCGGTGAGCACGATGCGCACGTGGTGGGCGCCGAGGTCGGCGGCGGCGACGTAGCCCGCGTCCGCCACGAGCTCGAGCCGGCGGGCACGTCGGCCACCGCGGGACCCCTCGGCGCCGCTCTCGCGGACGAGGCCGAGGGACGTCAGCGCGTCGACCCGGGCGGAGGCCGTCGACGGCGCGAGCCCGGTGCTCCTGGCGATGCTCGAGCGCGACGTGGTGTCCGAGACGCGGATGAGTCGGAGGACGTCCCCGACGGACCCCGGGCTCCGGGCCATGTCCTGGAAGTGCTGGTCGTGCATGCCGACACTGTAGTCACGAAAGGGCCGATTGCCGAACGAAGTCGTTGCCGAATCGACTGTTTACTTTTGGTGATCGAACGGTAATGTGCTCGAAACAGCCGATTCCTAGCGTTCAACGACGAGCCAAGAGGAGGTCCGCATGACGAGTGCGGTTCAGGACCCGACGAGGGTGACCGTTCCCGGTCGCCGGTCGTCCACCGCGGACGCCAGCCGGATGGAGCGCCGCGAGGGGCGCGCCGGCTACGTGCTGATCGCCCCGACGACGGTGCTGCTGGCGCTGTTCTACCTGTACCCGCTGGCGCAGACCGTCTTCTACTCGTTCACCGCGTGGAACCCGGCGTCCGGCGAGACCAACGGGTTCGTCGGCCTGGCGAACTTCACCGGGCTGTTCCGCGACGGCGAGTTCGTCCGGGCGGCCGGGAACACCGCGCTCTACGTGGTGATCGTCGTCCCGATCACGATGGCGCTCGGACTGTTCTTCGCGGCGCTGCTCGCCCAGCCGTTCCGCGGTCGCGGCGTCTACCGGGCCCTGCTCTTCGTGCCGTACATCGCCCCGGTGGTCGGCAGCGCACTCATCTTCAGCTTCATCCTGTCCCCGCTCGGCGGCGTCGTGAACGGCGTCGTCACCGCATTCGGGGCTCCGCCGATCGGGTTCCTGACCTCCGAGCCGTGGGCGCTGCTCTCCGTGATCGTGTTCTCGATCTGGCAGGGCGTCGGCTACACGATGATCATCTACTCGGCGGCGCTCACGAACATCCCGGCGTCCTACATGGAGGCCGCGACCCTCGACGGCGCCGGTCCGGTCCGTCGCTTCTTCCGGATCTCGCTCCCGCTCGTCGCCCCGACCACCGGGTTCCTCGCGATCACCGGGGTGATCGGTGCCCTGCAGGTCTTCACGCAGGTCTACGTGCTGACCCAGGGCGGGCCGATCAACTCGAGCGAGACGATCCTCTACTACATCTACAACCAGGGCTTCGTGTTCTTCAACGGCGGCTCGGCCAGCGCCGCCGCCGTGATCCTGCTCATCGTCGGCATCCTCGTCGCCGTCGTCCAGCTGCGGATCATCAACCGCCGCGACCCCGTCGAGCTGAACTAGGAGCCGCACCGTGACCCAGATCGCATCAGGCGCCCGCCCGGCGGACGCACACCGCGCCTCCCGTCCGCACCGCAGCCGGCCCGCCGGTGTGCTGTTCCGCAAGCACTCGCCGGCCGTCCTCCGCCACGTCATCCTCATCGTCGCGGTCGCACTGTTCTTCGGCCCGTTCCTCTGGATGCTGCTCACGAGCTTCAAGTCGTCGGAGGAGGCGCTCGCCTTCCCGCCGAGCTTCCTGCCGCGGCAGTGGGAACTGTCGAACTACACCGACATCTTCACCGTTGCGCCGTTCGGGCTGTACTACTTCAACTCCACGGTCGTGGCGATCGCGACGACCGCCGGGCAGATCGTCACGAGCCTGGCGGCCGGGTTCGCGTTCTCCCGCCTGAAGTTCCCCGGCAAGAACGTCGTGTTCGTCATCCTGCTCGCGGCGCTCCTGGTGCCGTTCGAGGTCGTCTTCACGCCGCTCATCACCCTGCTGTCCTCGCTGCACTGGCTGAACAGCTACCAGGGGCTCATCGTCCCGAACATCCCGTCGATCCTCGGCACGTTCCTGTTCCGGCAGTTCTTCACCTCGTTCCCGAGCGAGATCGAGGACGCCAGCCGGGTCGACGGAGCGGGCGTGTGGCGCCGGATGTGGTCCGTCGTCACCCCGATGGCGACCCCGATGATCGGCTCGTTCGCCGTGCTGTCCTTCGTCTACAACTGGAACAACTTCTTCTTCCAGTTCCTCGTGGCGTCGAAGACCGAGTTCTTCACGGTGTCGGTCGGCCTCACGCAGCTGCAGTCCGCGAACGCCAGCCAGAGCTTCAACCTGCTCATGGCGGGTTCGACGCTGGCGATCCTGCCCGTCTTCATCGTCTTCATCATCTTCCAACGGCAGATCGTCTCGGCCATGGCCGGCGGCCTGCGCTGACCCGACCCGCACTCCCCGCACCATCCCCCTGCACCACCCGAAGTCCGAGAAAGGACGATCTCATGCGCAAGCGACTGCTCGGTGTCACGGCCCTCGCCGTCGGCGCCGCACTGGCCCTGTCCGGGTGCTCCGGCGGGTCCGTCACCGGCAACTCCGGTGGCGGCGGTGGCAAGACCACGATCACGGTGTGGCACAACTACACCGGCCCGCAGGCCACCGAGGTGAAGAAGCTCATCGACGAGTACAACTCCTCGCAGGACGGCATCCAGGTCCAGGCGCAGTACGCCGCCTCGTCCGACCAGTTCGACGCCAAGCTCATCAACGCGCTGAAGAACGACACCGGGCCCGACATGGTGCTCGGTGACAGCACCCCGCAGCAGACCGGCGAGGTCATCCAGACCGGCAAGGTGCTCCCGCTCGAGGACTACCTGGGCAGCGGCGACATCACGAAGGACAGCTTCACCGAGGGCATGCTCTCCACCGGCGAGTTCGACGGCAAGCAGTACACGCTGCCGACCGACATCGGTGACTACGCCGTCGTCTACAACAAGGAGATGTTCAAGGAGGCGGGGATCACCGACACCCCGACGACGTGGGCGGAGTTCCAGGACGACGCGAAGAAGCTCACGAAGGGCACCACCCAGTACGGCGCGTACCTGCCGATCGGCACCGGCGAGTGGCCGGTCTTCACCTGGCAGTCGATGCTCTGGGGCGCCGGCGGCGACTTCCTCAACGAGGACAACACGAAGGTCGAGTTCAACAGCGACGCCGGCGTGAAGGCCCTCACCTCGTGGACCGACATGCTCGAGGACGGGTCCGCGTACCCGCAGTCGCTCCTCACCCAGTCGACGAACGGTGCCGTCCCGGCCCTGACGTCGAAGAAGGCGGCGATGGCCATCACCGGCGCGTACGACCTGTCGACGATCGACAGCACCCTCGGCAAGGAGAACGTCGGCGTCTTCGCACTGCCCGGCATCGAGCAGCCGGCGATGAACCTCGGCACGAACAACTCGTACATCATCAAGACCTCGACGAAGCAGCAGGACGCCTCGTGGAAGTTCCTGCAGTGGTGGCTGAGCCCCGACACCCAGGCGAAGTGGGACATCGCGACCGGCCTGCTCCCCGCGAACCAGGCCACGGCGGACAACGCGACGTGGAAGAAGTACCTCGACGAGAACCCGCGCCTCAAGGCCTTCGCCGACGAGCTCGAGTACGCCAAGGCCCGTCCGTCCATCACCGCCTACGGCGAGGTGAGCGCCGCCCTGTCGACGCAGCTGCAGACCGCGATGCTGCTGAAGACGAGCCCGAAGGAGGCGCTCGACGCCGCCGCCGAGAAGGCACAGGCAGCGCTGGACGCCGGCAAGTAGCCCGACCCGTCCACCGAGGGCCCCGCACCGTGCACCGGTGCGGGGCCCTCAGTCGTCCGTGACATCACCGGACTCGCGATGTATCGTGACTCCACCAGACGCGATACATCGCGAGTTCCAGGAGGCAACATGGTGCAGGAGAAGTGGCTCGTCGAGGAGCCCAAGGTCATCGACACCGGGATCGTCCGCGCGCTGCGCGTGGGCCTCGCCGGTGGTCAGGTCGACGTCGTCGCGCACGACGAACCGACCGCCCGCATCGAGGTGCACGGCGTCAGCGGCAAGCCGCTCAAGATCGAGCTCGACGGCGACACCCTGACGATCGACCACCCGCAGATCGGGTGGGACGACCCACTCGGGTTCCTCCGCTCGTTCACGGGCCGCGCGTCGGCGGACGTCAGCGTCCTCGTCCCCCGCGACGCCCGGGTCACGATCGGCGTCGTCTCCGCCGGGGCCTTGCTGTCCGGCACGAACCGCGGGGCGTCGGTGAACACCGTGTCCGGCGACGTCGTCGTCGACGGGATCGCCGGTGACCTGGCGGTGCACGCCGTCTCGGGAGCCACGACCGTGCGCGACCTCGACGGCGCACTGACCGTCCGCACCGTGTCCGGCGACGTCGTCGCGACCGGGTCGATCCCGCGCTTCACCGCCGACGGTGTCAACGCCGACGTCGTGCTCGACCTGCAGGGCACGCCCGACTCGGCCCGCGTCAACACGGTGTCCGGATCGGTGAGCGTCCGGCTCGAGGACGGCGTGCCGTACCGCTGCACCGTCAGCACGGCGACCGGCAAGCTGCAGTTCGACGACTCCGAGATCCGCGGCGTCCGTGGTTCGTACGTCAAGCAGGGCGGCGAGCTCTCCGGCCAGTGGCTCGACCTGCGGGTCAACTCGGTGTCCGGCGACATCGCGGTCCTGCACGCACCCCCGGCACCCACGACCGGCGGTGCGACCACGACGCCCGGCACCGGCGACGAGGCCACGGAGGTGCCCGAATGAGCCCCGTATTCGCCCACGGCAGCCTGCGCCTCTACCTGCTCGTCCTGCTCGCCGACCACCCGATGCACGGGTACGAGGTCATCCAGGCACTCGGCGACCGCTTCGGCGGCACCTACGTGCCGAGCGCGGGCACCGTCTACCCGCGGCTCGCGAAGCTCGAGGCCGAGGGGCTCGTGACCGCGACCACCGACGGCCGACGGACCGTCTACGCGATCACCGAGGCCGGACGCGCCGAGCTCGACACACGCGCGGACGAGGTCACCGCGATCGAGAGCGGTGTCGCCGACTCCGTGCGGTCGCTCGCCGACGGCGTCCGTGCCTCGGTCGGCGAGGCGATGCGGTCCCTCCGCGCCGACCTCGCCGCGAGCGCACAGGCACCCCGCGGGCAGACCGCCGACGAGCCGCAGGACGTCCCCTCCGAGGGGGCGCGAGCGCTCCGCGAGGTCGAGATGGTGCTGTCGTCGTTCCGGCAGCAGGTCCGCGCGGACCTGCGGCGCCGCGCGACCCGCGGCACGCTCACCGACGACGCGGTGACGCGACTGCGGGACGGCCTGGAGGCCCTGCGCCGCTCCCTCTGACGGCGCGAGCCCGACGGGTGGTCGCGCCACGCGCCTCCCGTCCGGCCACCACCGGACCCACCTCGGTGACGACGGCGGACCGGGCACCCTGCCCGGTCCGCCGTCGTCGTGCTCCGCTCGCGGCGTTCGCCCTCCGCGCACCCTGCGGCCCCCGACGGCGGGCGGTCGTACCATCGACGGCGACATGACGATCTCCGACCTGCGCACCTTCGCGACGTTCGACGGCCACGGCGGCAAGGTGTCGAAGCGCGTCGAGGTGCTCGACCACGAACCGCCCGCCGTCGGGCCGTACGCCGGCCTCGTCGCGGTCCGCGGCGAGCACCCGATCGGCGCGCTCGGCGAACGCCCCGCCGACGACGACGGTGACCTCGCGCGCGGGGTGCCGAGCATCGGCTGGGTCGACCCGGCCACGCTCCGCGACTGGTACCGGCCCGACCGCGTCGTCGTCCCGCGGATCGAGGCACGTCGCTCCGGGCTCCAGCCCGGCTCCTACGCCGACTCCCGGGGACGCGGTCGGGTCCGCATCGACGGCCTGGAGGCGCGCCTCGCGCCCGACGGCCGGCCCGCCTTCCGCGCACTGGCAGGACCCGCCGACGCACCCGTCGTCGACGTGCCGCTGCCGACCGACCAGGCGGTGCGCCTGGTCGCGGTGCGCGCCGTCGAGGACGGCGTCGAGGTGGTGACCACGCCCGTCTCCCCGTTCCTCTCCCCCGGCCGCTACCCGGCGCACGACGCCGACGTGGTCGGCCTGCCGCCGCGACCGTCCACCGGCGAGGTGCACGTCCGCGCCGCGGTCCTGCTCGACGGCACGCTGCACGAGGTGGTGCGCATCGACGAGCGCGCGGCGACCATATGGCTGCGTCGGGGCGGGACCGAGGTGCCGATCGCCACGAGCGGTGTCGGACCGGACCTCGTGCGCTACACCGCGACGCCCGCCTGAACCGGGGGACGTGCACGCTGCACGCGGTGTCCGACCCCACGCGTAGGTTCGGCCCATGAGTGATGCAGAGCAGCAGCAGACCCCGGACGCGTCGCACCAGGGTGAGACCCTCGGTGGCGAACGTCCCGACCCCTCGACGACCGCGAGCAAGGACCCCTCGCAGTGGGTCACCGGCGACGAGCCGATGACCGGCCCGCAGCGCAGCTACCTGGACACCCTCGCCCGCGAGGCCGGCGAGGAGCTCCCCGCCGACATGAACAAGGCCGAGGCGTCCGAGAACATCGACCGTCTCCAGCAGGAGACCGGGCGCGGCACGGACTCCTGATCGCCTGACACCGACGCCGGTCCGCCGTTCGGTGGACCGGCGTCTGGGGATGTCCTGGCGAAGTCCGGGCAGTCCTCCGCACCGAGCGGATCGGTGACGTGTCACTCGGTACCGTCGGGCCCATGCGAACGACATCGACCTCCATCGGCCTGACCGCGCTCCGCATCGTCCTCGGCGTGGTGTTCACCGCCCACGGCGCCCAGAAGTTCGCCCAGGGCATCCCCGGCGTCGCCGAGGGCTTCTCCGGCATGGGGGTGCCGTTCGCCGCCGTCGCCGCGCCCGCCGTCGCGGGCCTCGAGCTCGTCGGGGGCGTCCTGCTCGTGCTCGGCGTCGCCACGCGGGTGCTCGGTGTGCTCCTGGCGGCCGACATGGTCGTCGCGGGGCTGCTCGCCCACGCGTCCGCCGGCTTCTTCGCCCAGGACGGCGGCTTCGAGTTCGTGCTCGTGCTCGCCGTCGCGTCGCTCGCCGTGGCCCTCACCGGCCCCGGACGCTTCTCCGTCGACGCCCTCGTGCTCCGGTCGTCGCGACGGAAGCGCGGCGTCCCCGAGCCCCTGCCCGCCTGAGCCCTGATCAGGTCTTCGGACGCTCCCGGGCGCGGCTCCGGGGGACGTCGGTGGCCCAGTCGGGAACGGGGTACATGGTAGAGTGACCGGCAGATTTCAAACCACGAACCGTTCGGTTCCCCGGGTGGCACCATCGCACTCGCCAGGACCGGACCCGAGCCGATCACGAGGGGGTCACGCATGGGGCGCGGCCGTCAGAAGGCAAAGCACACCAAGGTGGCTCGGGAGCTGAAGTACTTCAGTCCTGACACGAACTACGGTGCGCTCGAACGCGAACTCTCCGCCGGACAGCACTCCGACGAAGAGTCCTACGTCGACCGTTGGGACGACCAGTACGGTGGCGACCAACAGGACGACGGGGACGAGTTCGAGACCCAGCAGGACCAGAACAAGTCCGCCTGACCCACATCGTCGACGCCGCGTGCCCGCAGGGCGCGCGGCGTCTGCGCGTGCGCGGCGGGCACCTGGTGCCGGCCGGCTGGCCGGCGGCGTGCGCTGAGCGTACGAAATTCGTCACCCTCGGCGCTGCCCAACGGCGGTTCGTGCCCGCACGGCGAACCTGAGCGGCATGTCGTGCACGCTCGGCGCCGGCTCCCGCGGGTGCGCACGGCGGCGACGCGCGCGGGAGCGAGCGTCGAGGGGGCACGACTCGCCGCGCACCGACTCCCGGGGTCCCACGGACGGTGCTGAGCGGGCGCCGAAGTTCCGTAATCGCGGAACCTCGAAGCGCGGCCGCCGGCCGCCGGGCGCGCGCGACGCTCCGGTCGTCAGCCCGCGTAGGAACCGACGAGACGCACCGCGCCGCCGTCGACACCCTTGGCGCCCTGTTCGAATCCGTTCAGGTCCCGCGCCGAGGTCGACACCGTGCCGACCGTCCACGCGGGCAGTCCGGCGGCACGCAGGTCCTCGAGCACCGACGACGCCGATGCGGCCGCGACGACCGCGAACATGCCGATGCCGAGGTTCCAGGTGCTCTCGGTCTCCTCGATCGGGGTCCCCGCCATCGAGGCGAGCACGCGGAACACCGACGGGGGTGTCCACGTGGAGCGCTCGACCTCGACCCAGGTGCCGACGGGCAGCACACGCGCCAGGTTCGCCGCGATGCCACCGCCGGTCACGTGCGACAGCGAGTGCACGGCGCCGGGCCGTGCGTCGAGCAGGTCGAGCAGCGGTGCGGTGTAGAGCCGGGTCGGCTCGAGCAGGGCCTCGCCGACGGAGACGCCGGCGCCGAACTCCGCGAGCTGGTCCGCGTAGCCGACGCCCTTGCCGGACAGGATGTGGCGCACGAGCGAGTACCCGTTCGAGTGCAGCCCCGACGACTCGATGGCGACGACCACGTCGCCGTCCCCGACCAGGTGCGCCCCGAGCTGCCGGTCGGCCTCGACGACGCCGGTCGCGGCACCCGCGACGTCGTAGTCGTCCGGTCCGAGCAGCCCCGGGTGCTCCGCGGTCTCGCCGCCGACGAGCGCGGTGCCCGTGGCCGAGCAGCCGCGCGCGATGCCGGCGACGATGTCCGCGATGCGGTCCGGCACGACCCGGCCGCAGGCGATGTAGTCCGTCATGAAGAGCGGCTTCGCACCGACCACGACGATGTCGTCGACGACCATGCCGACGAGGTCCTGACCGATGGTGTCGTGCTTGTCGATCGCCTGGGCGATGGCGACCTTCGTGCCGACGCCGTCGGTCGAGGTCGCGAGCAGCGGACGCTCGTACGAGCGCAGGAACGAGACGTCGTACAACCCCGCGAACCCGCCCACACCCCCGAGCACCGAGGCGTTGTGGGTCGCCGAGACGGCGGACTTCATGAGCTCGACGGCCAGGTCACCGGCAGCGGTGTCGACGCCGGCGGCTGCGTACGGGTTCGGCATGCGTTGTCCTCCGCGGAGCATGGCAGACTTGTTCGGTACCACCCGATCCTACGGTCTGGAGCACTCCGCGAATGTGCGGCATCGTCGGCCTCGTTGCGCAGGGGCCCGTCAACCAATCCATCTACGACGCCCTGCTGCTCCTGCAGCACCGGGGCCAGGACTCGACGGGCATCGCCACGGTCGAGGGTCGCGTCCACCACATGCACAAGACCCGCGGTCACGTCCGCGAGGGGTTCCGCACCCGTGACATGCGTGCCCTGCTCGGCACGATGGGCCTCGGCCACGTCCGGTACGCCACGAAGGGCGTCGCGAGCAACGAGGAAGAGGCCCAGCCCTTCTACGTGAACGCGCCCTACGGCATCGTCCTGGTGCACAACGGCAACCTCACGAACACGCGGGAGCTCACCCGCGAGCTGTTCGACATCGACCGTCGACACCTCAACACGTCGAGCGACACCGAGCTGCTCGTCAACGTCCTCGCACACGAGCTCCAGGGGCAGGTCCGCGGCAGCGAGCTGGACGCCGGTCAGGTCTTCGACGCCGTCGAGCGCGTGCACGAGCGCGTCGAGGGCTCCTACGCCACGATCGCGACGATCGCCGGCCACGGCCTGCTGGCGTTCCGCGACCCGTACGGCATCCGGCCGCTCATCCTCGGGCACAAGTTCGACGAGGCCGGGCAGCCGGAGTGGGTCGTCGCGAGCGAGTCGCTCGTGCTCGAGTCCGGCGGCTACGAGATCGTCCGCGACATCGCCCCGGGCGAGGCGGTGTTCATCGAGATGAACGGCCAGATGCACGCCCGTCAGTGCGCGAAGGACCCGCGCCTCGTGCCGTGCTCGTTCGAGTACGTGTACCTGGCCCGTCCGGACTCCGTGATGAACGGCATCTCCGTGTACGACGCCCGCCTCCGCCTGGGCGACCGGCTGGCCGACACGATCGCGCAGTACGCCCCGACGGGCGACATCGACGTCGTGATGCCGATCCCGGACTCGTCCCGACCGGCCGCGATGCAGGTCGCGCAGAAGCTCGGCATCGACTACCGCGAGGGCTTCTTCAAGAACCGCTACGTCGGCCGCACGTTCATCATGCCGGGGCAGGCCGAGCGCAAGCGGTCGGTCCGCCAGAAGCTCAACGCCATGTCGTCGGAGTTCAAGGGCAAGAACATCCTCATCGTCGACGACTCGATCGTCCGCGGCACCACGAGCCGCGAGATCGTCGAGATGGCCCGGGCTGCCGGCGCGAACGAGGTCACGTTCACGAGCGCCGCTCCCCCGGTGCGGTTCCCCCACGTGTACGGCATCAACATGCCGACCCGTGCGGAGCTCATCGCGCACGACCGGAAGATCCCGGAGATCAACCGTGTGCTCGGCAGCGACCACCTCATCTACCAGGAGGTCGCGGACATGCGCGACGCGATCATCGAGGGTTCGGACGTCACCGACCTCGAGATGAGCTGCTTCACGGGTGAGTACGTCACCGGTTCGGTGAGCCCCGAGTACCTGTCGTGGGTCGAGGCGAACCAGCTCAGCTGAGCCGCGTCACGGAAGCGGACGCACGGACGGACGGGAGGCGCGGTGCCAGCTGGCACCGCGCCTCCCGTCCGTCGTGGGGTCGCGGTCAGGGCGCGGGGTCACCGTCAGCGCGTCGGGCCACGTCCCCGTGGTCCTCGACCTCGCCGTCGACGGTCTCCTCGACCGGCTCGACCTCGACGCGCTCCGCCGTCAGGCGGGCGGCGCGACGGGCGAGGACTCGGTCGAGCACGACGGCGGCGATCGCACCGACGAGGGCGCCGAGCGTGACGCCCCAGAGCGAGAAGTAGCCGACCAGCGTGCCGAAGCTCGCGTCCTGCTGGTCGCCGCGGTCGATGTTCATCGTCGCCGTGATGAGGACGAGCGTCGCGAGGAAGCCGAGCACCGCACCGCCGAGGATGAACACGCCGAACTTCGGGGCGCGTCGGATCGAGACCTCGTCCGCCGAGCTGACGGCGTTCGGTGCCGGTGTCGCTCCCGACGGCGCAGGCGCTGCCGGGCGGTCCTCGGGTCGGTCGGTGTCGCTCACTCCTCCATTGTCCCCCACTGTGGGACGTGCCGCGGCCTGTCCCTCGCCGTGTGATCCGGGGCAAGATGTCACTACCGGTCGGTATCCGTGGAGCGCAACACGTCGGGTGCCGACCGTCCGGTCGAGGACGATGTGCGAGCCCCGGCAACCGGAACCGCCCGCACGGGGACGAGGCGGGCGACCAGGAGCGGGAGGTGACGGGGTGCACGAGCAGTCGATCCGCGGCCGTCGTCGTCCGGCGTCTCCCGGACGGGTCGCGTGGCCGATCGCGCAGCGTCGCGAGGAGGACCGCGCCGTCTCCGTCGTCGCCGAGCACCGGTGGAGCGTCGCGCTCGTCGGTGCCCCGGGTCTCGGCAAGACCTCCACCGCGGCGCGGGTGACGGACCGCGTGGCGCGCCGTGACGCCTCCGGCCGGACCGTCGTCGTGCCGATCACCGCGGTCGCCTCCGGACGCTCGATGCCCTTCGGGGCCGTGGCGGACCGCTTCGGGGAGCTCCCGGCGGCCCTGGCGGAGCTGGTCGACGACGCCGGCGCCGCACGACGGCTGCGGGACGTCGACGACCTGTCCGACCGTGACGTGCTGCTCCGCGTCGACGACGCCGACCACCTCGACGCCGTCTCGGCGCGCTACGTCGCGTGGCTCGTCCGCGACCAGGGCGCACGGCTCGTCCTGACCTGCCGCGACTTCACCGCCCTGCCCGATCCGCTCCGTGCCCTGTGGCAGGACGACCTGCTCGAACGGATCGACCTCGCGCCGCTCGACGTCGAGGAGACGGGCGCCGTCGTGGCGCGGGCGCTCGGTGCGCAGCTCGAGACGGCGTCCACCGAACGCGTGCACCGCGCGACGGCCGGCAACCCGCTGTACCTGCGCGAGGTGGTCCGGGCAGCGTCGGCGTCCGGCGCCCTCGAGCAGACCGCGTCGGGGTGGTACTGGCGCGGGCGCATCACCGCGTCGCACAGCCTCGCGGACATGTACCGGACCGAGCTCGGCGCCCTGCCCGAGGACCTCCGCGACGTCGTCGACATCGTGGCCCTCGCCGACCCGATCTCCCTGGCCCGGCTGCTCGGACTGGTGTCCGGCGGCGACGTCGACCGGGTGGTCGCACTCGGGCTGGTCGCCGTGGACTCGACGGAGGACGGCACGAGCATCGTCCGGCCGTCGCACCCGCTCGTCGGCGAGGTCGTGCGCGGCCTCGTGCCGGTCGCGCGCCGCACGACGCTGTTCGCCCGGGCGAACGCCTTCCGGACCACCCGCCCCGAGGGCGCTCCGCCCGCCGCGCGACTGCGGGCCGCCCTGTGGTCGCTCGAGTGCGGCGTGCTGCCCCCGGTCGGCCAGCTGCTCGACGCCACGCAGGTCGCGGTGCGGCTGCAGGAGCACGAGAGCGCCGTCGCGCTGGCCTCTGCCGCGCTCCGCACCGCGCTCACCGCGACGGAGCGCGTGACCGCGCACTGCCTCCGGTCGCTCGCGCACTCCTACAGCACCGGGCGCGAGGCCGGCCGGTTCGACGCCGAAGCCGCCTGGCGCATCGCGACCACCCGGTCGGTCGAGGTGGACTGCGCGGCGATCGTCGAGGCGTGCGAGACCCTGGCGAACATCCGGCAGTTCCACGACGACGACGTCGACGCGGCGGTGGCGCTCACGGAGCAGGCGACGCCCCTCGTCGACCCGCCGACCGCCGAACGCCTGCGCCTGCTGCGGCTCGCGCACCTGGGCTGGGGCGGGCGCTTCACCGAGGTCCGCACCGAGATCGAGCGCTCCGGGATCCTGCAGCAGCCGACCGTCCCGGTGTCCTTCCTCTGCGTCGCGCCGTGCGTCGTCATGGCCCTGGCCACCGCCGGTCGGCTCGAGGACGCCACGACCGTGGCGAAGCGGTCCCTGGCGACCGCCGTCGAGCACGTCGAGGAGGCCCCCTGGAGCGTCGGCGAGATCGTCTCGGTCATGCACCAGGTCCAGGTCTGGCGGGGCGACATCGCGGACCTGCTCACCGAGATCCCCGTGCGCCGGGCGAGCCCGTTCCTGAAGTACGACTTCACCCTGGAACTCATCGGGGTCGGCAACCAGGCGATCGGCGAGCGGCGCTGGTCCGACGCGATCACCGCGTTCTCGGCCGCCTGCGAGCGGTACGACGTCGCCGACCACGGTGGCTTCGCCGCCTACCCGTGGGCGCGGCTGGCGCTGGCACTGGCGTGCTCCGGGGACGTGGAGGGCGCAGCCGTGGCGCTCGAGCGCGCTCGGACGACCCCGCTCCGGGCGATGCGGATCGTGGGCGAGCAGGTCGCGGTGTCGATCGCGTGGACGGAGTCCGTCCTCGGCAACCCGGCGGGGCTCCGGCACGCGGACGAGATCATCGAACGGTCGACCGTGACGGGGGCGTGGCTGCACCTGATGTACGCGCAGACGCTGCACTACGTGACCGACATGGTGAGCGGTCGGGACACCGCGGCGTCACTGGCCCGGATGCGCGGGGCCGCTGCGCGGGTCGACGGTCCCCTGGCGCACGCGATCGTCGAGTACGCCGACGCGGTCCGCGCCGAGGACCGGACGCGGACCACCGCCGCGCAGGGTGCCCTGGCGTCCCTCGGCATGGCCGTCTCGGCCGGGCGGGTCCGTGCACCGCTGACGAAGCGCGAGCACGAGGTCGCCGAACTCGCCGCGGGCGGACTGAGCAACCGACGCATCGCCGAGACGCTCGGGCTGTCCGTGCGGACGATCGACGCGCACATGTCGAGCGTCTTCGCGAAGTGGGACGTGCACGCACGGTCCGAGCTCGCCGAGATGCTCGGCGGCCCGCCGCGCACCGAACGCTGACCGCAGCGACCGTCCTGTGCCGCCGCCGGATCGGCGCACCGTCCGCGGTCGAGGTGAGCGATCACGCAAGGACGTTGCGTTCGGCAGCACGACTCGCCGGAACGGTTGACAAGGCACGCCACATGTCGCGTACCTTTGTCCATGTCGCCGGGTTCGGACCCGTTCGGGTCGGGTCCGAATCCCGGCGACTTCTACGGTACGCAGGCGGTCCCGACCGCCGCATCGGTAACACCTACCTATCTCGCTGTGTCCCCGTGCAGGATCGCGCCGACGTGCCGGGTCAGGCCGTCGTGCCGCGTCGGACCGCTGCGCCGGATCAGGCCGCCGTGCCGCGTCAGGCCGACGTGCGGACCGGCAGGAACGCCGTCAGGTCGGCGCGTGACCCGGACGCGCTGACACGCGACTGCGCCACCGCCTCGTCCCAGCGCATCGCACCGGTGGCGAGCGCGAGCCAGCTCGTCGCGTCCGTCTCGACGACGTTCGGCGGCGTCCCACGGGTGTGCCGAGGCCCCGGCACGGCCTGGACGGCGGCGAACGGCGGCACCCGGACCTCGACGCTGTTGCCGGGGACGTCGTCCGCCAGGCGCTGCAGCGTCCACCGGACCGCGGTCGCGACGTCGGCGCGGACGGTCGAACCGTCGCGGACGGCGGCGAGCGCGGCGAGCCCGTCGGCGTCCTCGATCCTCCTCGGCGGCATGTCCCCAGGGTAGCCGTGGCATCGCGGACGGCGTGTCGCGGTCGGTAGGGTGATCGGGTGCGAATCCTCGTCCTCGGTTCCGGTGCCCGCGAGCACGCGATCACCACGGCCCTCCTCGCGGAAGATGCCGGACACGTCATCACGGTGGCCCCCGGCAACGCCGGCATCGCCGCCGACGTCGAGACGGTGTCGCTCGACCCGACGAACGGCCCGCTGGTCGCGGAGTACGTCGTCGAGAACGGCGTCGAGCTCGTGGTCGTCGGGCCCGAGGCGCCGCTCATCGCCGGTGTCGCCGACCCCCTGCGCACCCGCGGCATCCCCGTCTTCGGCCCGAGCGGTGCCGCGGCGCAGCTCGAGGGGTCGAAGGCGTTCGCGAAGCGCATCATGGCCGAGGCCGGCGTGCCGACCGGCCGACCGATCTCCGCGGGCACCGTGGAGCAGGCGGTCGCCGCGATCGACGAGCTCGGTGCCCCGTACGTCGTGAAGGCGGACGGCCTCGCCGCGGGCAAGGGCGTCCTGGTCACCGAGGACCGCCAGGCCGCGATCGACCACGCCACGTACTGGCTGCAGCACGGGCACGTGGTGGTCGAGGAGTTCCTCGACGGCGAAGAGGTCTCGCTGTTCTTCCTGAGCGACGGGCACGACGTCCGCCCGCTCAGCCCCGCGCAGGACTACAAGCGCCTCGCCGACGGCGACGCCGGACCGAACACCGGCGGCATGGGTGCCTACTCCCCGCTGCCGTGGCTGGCCGACCGGTGGGAGTCCGAGCAGGCCTTCGTGGCCGAGGTCACCGAGCTCGTCGCGCTGCCCACGGTCCGGCGCCTCGAGCACGAGGGCACGCCGTTCGTCGGGCTGCTCTACTGCGGGCTCATCGTCACCGAGCAGGGCGTGCGCGTCATCGAGTTCAACGCCCGCTTCGGCGACCCGGAGACCCAGGTCGTCCTCCCCCGCCTCACCACGCCGCTCAGTGCGCTGATGACGGCGGCAGCGACGGGCCGCCTCGCCTCGGCGCCCGACCCGGCCTTCAGCGCCGAGGTCGCCGTCACGGTCGTGCTCGCGAGCGAGGGCTACCCGGAGAACCCGCAGACGGGTCGGGTCATCACCGGCGTCGACGCGGCGAACGCCCGCGAGGGCGTGTCCGTCGCGCACGCCGCCACCGCGGTGCTCGACGGCGACCTCGTCGCGACGGGTGGCCGGGTGCTCAGCGTCGTGGCCACCGGGTCCGACTTCGCCGAGGCCCGCGAGCGCGCGTACGCCGGGATCGCCGACATCACGCTCGCCGGTGCGCAGTACCGGACCGACATCGCCGCGAAGGTCGCCCGGTGACCGCCGCGCCGGAGCTGCCGGGCTGGCGGCACGTGTCGTCGGGCAAGGTCCGCGAGCTCTACGTGCCGGACGGCACCGCCGACGTCGCCAGCGCCACCGAGCTGCTGCTCGTCGCCTCCGACCGGGTGAGCGCCTACGACTTCGCGCTCGAACCGCCGATCCCGGGCAAGGGCGAACTGCTCACCCGCCTGTCGCGCTTCTGGTTCGACCGCATCGCCGACGTCCCGAACCACCTCGTCGACCCCGCTGCCGGTGGGACCCCGGTGCCCGCATCGGTCGAGGCCAGGTCCATGCACGTCCTGCCGCTCGACATGTTCCCCGTCGAGTGCGTCGTCCGCGGGTACCTCGTCGGCAGCGGGTGGGCCGAGTACCGCGAGACGAGCAGCGTGTGCGGCGTGCCGCTGCCCGCCGGCCTGTCCGAGGGCGACCGGCTCCCGGAGCCGATCTACACGCCCGCGTACAAGGCGCCGCAGGGCGAGCACGACGAGAACATCTCGTTCGAACAAACCGTCGAACTCGTCGGACGTGCCGACGCCGAGGCACTCCGCGACCTGTCCCTGCGGGTCTACGCCGAGGCAGCCGCGATCGCGCGGGAGCACGACGTCGTCATCGCCGACACGAAGTTCGAGTTCGGCCGCGACGCCGACGGCACGATCCGGATCGCGGACGAGGTCCTGACGAGCGACTCGAGCCGGTACTGGGACGCCCGGTCGGGCAGCCGCACCGACTCGTTCGACAAGCAGATCGTGCGCGACTGGCTCAGCGCGCACTGGGACCGCCAGGGCACGCCGCCGGTGCTGCCGCAGGAGATCGTCGACCGCACCGCCGCGCGGTACCGCGAGCTCATCGAGCGCCTGGGCGCCTGACCGGCGCGACCAGACGACGGACGGGAGGCCCGTGGCGACACCGCCACGGGCCTCCCGTCCGTCCCGGGCCGGGTTCCACCGGCGGCGCGCCCCGCTGCGGACGTGGCACCCCGGTACGACGGGGCGCGACGCGCGGAGCGGGGCGCGACGCGTCAGTCGCGCGCGAGGACCACGACGGTCAGGTCGTCCCCCGGGTCGTGCTCGAGCGCCCGTTCGCGGACCCGTGCGAGGAAGGCCTCGATGTCGGGCTCCTCGCGCCAGAGCGCCCCGAGCCGTGACAGCGAGGTGAGCGTGGAGTCCCAGAGCTCGAGCGCACCGTCGCTCACGAGCACGAGGACGTCGCCGGGCTGGAGCACGAGCGACCCCGTCGACCGCGGGAGCCCGGAGGGGTGCAGCCCGATCGGCAGGTCGTTCGAGAGCAGCGTGCGCTCGGCGCCGTCGGCACGCATCTGCAGCACCAGGCCGTGTCCGGCGTCCACGAAGTCCATCCGTCCGGACGCCGGGTCGAGCCGTCCGGTGAACATCGTCGAGAACGACTCCGCCCGGCTGAGGTCCGGGCCGACCTGCGCGTCGAGGGCGGCGACCGCGTGCTCGGGGCTCTCGTCCGGACGGGCCAGCAGGGCACCGCGGATCGTCGCGGCGAGCAGACCGGCGGACATGCCCTTGCCCATCACGTCCGCGACGGTCAGGTGCAGCGCGTCACCGGCGAGGTGCCACTCGTGCAGGTCCCCCGAGACGACGCCGTGCGGCACGGACATGCCACCGATCCGGTACCCGGGGACGTCGACCGGCACCGGCTGCAGCCCGGCGAGCACGCCGCGCAGCCGGTCCTCGTCGGCGCCGACGGCGAGCTCGCGCTCTGCCCAGACGCCGAGCTCCTCGAGCAGGGCCACGTCGTCGGGGTCGAGCGTGCGGGGCTGCTGGTCGACGAGGCAGAGCGTGCCGACCTTCACGTGGTCGTCACCGGCGCGGAGCGGCACCCCGGCGTAGAAGCGGACGTTCGGGTCCGCGACCACCATCGGCATGTCGGCGTAGCGCACGTCCGCGCGGGCGTCCGGCACGATGACCGGTCCGAGGTGGTCGAGCGTGCGGCCGCAGAAGGTGTCCTGGAGCGGGATGGTCGGGCCGTACGAGCGGTCGCCCTGCTGGGACTTGATCGTCAGGACGTCCGTCCCGGCGAGGTTGAGGAAGGAGCCGGAGACCCCGAACGCCTCGCGTGCGATGCGGGTGATGCGTTCGAAGCGCTCCTCGGGACCACCGTCCACGACGTCGAGCGCCGCGACGAGCGCCGCGCGCCGGATCGCTTCCGGTGACGGTGACGGTGACGGTGACGGTGACGGCGGCGTCGAGCCCGGCGAGACGGAGGTCGGTGAGGTCCCCTGGTGCATGTGACCACGGTATCGGTCGGGCGTGACCAGGGCCCGTCCCCAGAACGGAGGACTGCCCGGCGCGGCGTAGCCTGGTGGACGTGCTCCGTCGCCCCCTGTCCACCCTCGCCGTCGTCGCCCTGGCGGCCCTCGCCCTGACCGGTTGCGGTGCACACGACTCGACCGGGCAGATCGCCGTCACGGTGTCCGCGAACGCGGCCGACCACCCGTACGAGGTGAAGGTCTTCGCGTCGACGGGCAAGCTGTCCGAGCACCAGCGCGTGTTCCCGGGCGGCACCGCGGACTTCGCCGGGGTCCCGCTCGGCGACGTCACGGTCCGCGCGGGCGACCTGTGCCCGGTGCGGACGAGCGTCTCGGGCGGCGACGTGGCGCGGGTCACGCTCTCCACGACGGGCTGCTGAGCGCCGGTCGCGGTCCGGGCCTCGCTCAGTGGGTCAGGAGCACCTTCACGAGCCCGATCGCGAAGGCCACGGCAGCGAGCACGATGCCGCCCCACAGGCCGAGGAACGACGGACGGCGACCGCTGAAGCGCTGCAGGAACACCCCGACCATGCCGATGCGGACCACCAGGATGACGATCGCGGCCGTCTGCGCCCACTGCGCCGGCAGCCACCCGGCCCAGGCCAGGGCGTAGAGCACGGCGGGGATGAGCCCCGAGGTCGCGATCGGGTTGGCATCGCGGAGGATCGCGCCGAACGTCTCCCGGTGCTCCTCGTCGTCGCCGGTGTCGCCGATGGTGTGCGCGACGAGGTGGGACAGCACGTGCGCCAGGTACGTGAGCACCGCGGTCGCGAGGACCGTCAGCACCGCGGACCCGTGGTCGATCTGCTCGGGGTCGACGGCGATGGCGACCGCGAGCACGGTGATGTTGCCGTAGATGTACGACGACATCCGGTCACGCAGGCGGTCGACCGGGAACGTCGACAGGTCCGGTCGATCGCGGCGCCCGGGGCGCCGCGGCGGACGTCGGGTGGTGGACATGCCCCCATCCTGGCCCTGCGGCGGCGCGTGCCGCCGACCGGACCCCGGGTGCGGTGCCATCCTGGGCGGGTCGGCGCACGGTCGCGTCGGCCGGACGGGAGGCACGACCCATGACCGCCACACCACGCACCAGCAGACCCCTCGCCCTGGTGACCGGCGTCGGTCGCCGCGCCGGCATCGGTGCCGCGATCGCGGCACGGCTCGCGACGGACGGCTGGGACCTCGCCCTGTCGTGGTGGGGCCCGTACGACGCACGCGTGCACGGCGCCGCCGACCCCGACGGGGTGGACGCGGTGGTCGCGGAGGCCGAGCGTGCCGGGGCACGGGTGACGCGCCTCCCGGTCGACCTGGCCGACCCGGAGCAGGCGGCCGCGCTCGTGGACCGTGCCGAGGCCGAGGCGGGCGCGCCCGTGACCGCGGTGGTGATGTCGCACTGCGAGTCGGTGGACTCGGACTTCGCGACCACGACGGTGGAGTCGTTCGACCGCCACCTCGCCGTGAACGTCCGCGCGCCGTTCCTCATCGTGCAGGCGTACGCACGACGGCTCCGCGAGGGTGCGGCCGCCCCGGAGGACCGCCGGCGCATCGTGGCACTGACGAGCGACCACGTCGGCTTCAACCTGCCGTACGGCACGAGCAAGGGCGCGCTCGACCGGTTGGTCGTCGGCGCGGCGCTCGAGCTCGGTGACGTGCGGGTGAGCGCGAACCTGGTGAACCCGGGGCCGAACGACACCGGCTGGATGACCGACGAGATCCGCGACGCGGCGGTCGCGCAGACGCCGCTCGGGCGGCCCTCGATGCCGACCGACACCGCGGCGCTGGTCGGGTTCCTGCTCGGGCCGGACGGCGGGTGGGTGAACGGGCAGCTGCTCAAGACGGACGGTGGGTTCAGCGCGAAGTAGCCGCGCGACCATTTGGTTGACGCGTCAACCAAACCGGCGCACACTGGGTGCATGCACACGCAGGACCTCCTCGCCGCGGACACCGGGATGGGCGCCGTCACGCTCCGGGTCGCCGACCTCGACACGATGGTCGCCTACTACCGGGACGGCGTCGGGCTGCAGGTCCTGACGACCGCGGGCGGCACCACGGTGCTCGGGCGGGGTGCGACGCCGATCGTCGTCCTCGAGCACGCACCCGCGATGCGGCACGCCGCGCCGCACGAGGCCGGGCTCTTCCACACGGCGATCCTGTTCGACACGCAGGCCGACCTGGCGGCGGCGCTGTACTCGGTCGCGACGAAGTACCCGCAGACCTTCACCGGCAGCGCCGACCACCTGGTGAGCAACGCCTTCTACTTCCAGGACCCGGAGGGCAACGGGGTCGAGCTGTACTGGGACCGCGACCGCACCGAGTGGTCGTGGACGCACGGCATGGTCGACATGGCCACCCTCTCCGTCGACCCGAACGCCTTCATCCGCTCGCACCTGACCGACGACGCCCTGTCGCTGGCGCACGACCGTCCGGGTCGCGTGGGCCACGTGCACCTGTCCGTCGGCGACGTCGCGACCGCGAAGGCCTTCTACGTCGACCGGCTCGGCTTCGCCACCACCGCGGCGATGGGCGACCAGGCACTGTTCGTCAGCGCCGGCGGCTACCACCACCACATGGCGATGAACACGTGGAACTCCCGCGGAGCCGGACGTCGGCAGCAGGCGCTCGGGCTCGGACTCGTGCGGATCGAGGTGCCCGGCGCGGAGGACCTCGGCGCGCTCGTGTCCCGGATGCACGACACCGGCGTGCAGACCGCCGACGACGGCCGGACCGTGGCGTTCGAGGACCCGTGGGCGAACCGCATCGAGGTGACGGCACCCGGTCGGGGCTGAGGCCGGCGGTGCGGCTGCGCGGCTGCGGCGGCGGGCTCGCCGGCGGCGCCGGGCTGGCCGGCGGCACCGGACCCGCCGGACCCGCGAGTACTCCGCGAAAGCGACAGTGCTCGGGCGATCTCCGGCCGAGCACTGTCGCTTTGCCGCACGAGTCCGCCACGGCGGCGGCGACCGCCACGGCGACGGCGACGTGAACGACGACGGCGCCGACGAGTCGCGCGCTCCGTGCGCACCGACGCGCAGGCGCACCCGGCAGGATGGGGACGTGAGCGATGACATCCGGTGGGAGGTGGTCGAGGAGAGCGCACTGACGCTCCCCGACCACGAGGCGATCGCGGCGATGCTGGGGCAGGCGTTCCCCGACTGGTCGCACTGGTACGTGGGCGGGCGTGACTACGCCGGCATGCAGCCCGAACGACGGGTGATCGGGTGGGGAGCGGACGGCGTCGTCCTCGCCCACCTCGGGATCCGTCGCATGTACGTCACCGTCGGCGGCCAGGACGTGCTCGTCGGCGACACCGGCATCGTCGCGGTGTCACCGACGCTGCAGGGCACGGGCGTCGGTCGCGAGCTGCTCGCCCGCACGCGCGCCGTCCTCGAGGGGCTCCGGGTGCCGTACGGCTTCCTGGGCACCGGCGAGGACCGCGTCCCCTTCTACGCACGCTGCGGCTGGCACGAGCTCGAGGGTGCCGTCGGCACGTTCTCGGCGTTCACCGCGGACGGCGCCGGCGTGACCGAGACCGAGCAGGGCGGCTGGATGGTCCTGCCGGTCGAGGCGCAGCTCGAGGACTGGCCGGCCGGACCGATCATGCTCAACGGCCAGCAGGTCTAGGACCGACCACGTGACGGACGGGAGGCCCGGTGCCAGCTGGCACCGGCCCTCCCGTCCGTCACGTGGTGGCGACTACGCCTCGACGGCCACCTGCTCCGGGTCCTCGTTCGACCCCGGCGCGCTCGGCACGACGGCGGCGCGCACGCGCGCCCCGAGGTCGGCGTCGACGTTCGTCCAGTAGGCGAACACGCGCTCGCGCAGGTCGTCGCGCGTCACCTTCGAGACGTGCCCGGCGATGTTGCCGACCAGGCGCTCACGGGCGGCGTCGTCGAGGACCTCGCGGTAGAGCGTCCCGGCCTGGCCGAAGTCGTCGTCCTCGGCGTGCAGCGTCGCGGCGGAGCGCTGCAGGGCACCGTCGGACTCCCAGCCGGGCACGTCGTCCGTCGCGCCGGGCTCGGCGTGCGCACCGCCCTGGGTGTTCGGCGCGTACACCGGCACCTCGGCCTTCTGGAAGTCGAAGCGCATCGCGCCGTCCTTCGAGTACGAGTGCACCTCGTTCTTCGGGGCGTTCACCGGCAGCTGCGCGTGGTTCGTGCCGACGCGGTAGCGCTGGGCGTCCGCGTAGCTGAAGATGCGCGCGAGGAGCATCTTGTCGGGGCTCGCCGCGATGCCGGGCACGAAGTTCGACGGCGCGAACGCGGCCTGCTCGATCTGCGCGAAGTAGTTCTCCGGGTTGCGGTTGAGCTCCATCGTGCCGACCTCGATGAGCGGGTAGTCGGCGTGCGGCCACACCTTCGTCAGGTCGAACGGGTTGAAGCGGTAGCTCTCGGCGTCGGCGTACGGCATCACCTGCACCTTGAGGACCCACTTCGGGAAGTCACGGCGCTCGATCGCCTCGAAGAGGTCGCGGATGTGGAAGTCGGCGTCCTCGCCGGCGATGCGGTCGGCGTCCTCCTGCGTCAGGGTCTGGTGGCCCTGCTGCGTCTCGAAGTGGTACTTCACCCAGAAGCGCTCGCCCTCGGCGTTGACCCACTGGTAGGTGTGCGAGCTGAAGCCGTCCATGTGGCGCCACGACGACGGCAGGCCGCGGTCGCCCATGAGCCAGGTCACCTGGTGCGCCGACTCCGGCGAGAGCGTCCAGAAGTCCCACTGCATGTCGTGGTTGCGCAGGTGCGAGCCCGACAGGCGCTTCTGCGAACGGATGAAGTCCGGGAACTTGATGCCGTCGCGGATGAAGAACACCGGGGTGTTGTTGCCGACGAGGTCGTAGTTGCCCTCTTCGGTGTAGAACTTCAGCGCGAAGCCGCGGGGGTCGCGCCAGGTGTCCGGGGACCCCTGCTCCCCGGCGACGCTCGAGAAGCGTGCGAGCATCTCGGTCTGCTTGCCGGGCTGCAGGAAGGCGGCGCGGGTGTACTGCGACACGTCCTGCGTGACGGTGAAGGTACCGAAGGCACCGCCACCCTTGGCGTGGACGACGCGCTCCGGGACACGCTCGCGGTTGAACTGCGCGAGCTTCTCGACCAGGTAGTGGTCGTGGAGGGCGAGGGGGCCGTCGGCGCCGACACCCATGGAGTGCTGGTCGCTCGAGACGGGTGCCCCGCTGTTGGTCGTGGTGGTCGGGGTGCCGGTCGTGGTGTTCTCGTCGGACACGGGTCCTCCTCGTGGGGAACGGTCGGTTCGGTCAGGGATGCTCGGGTTGTTCGTGGGGCGCGGTGCACCGTGCTCGTGGTGCGGTGCGCCGTGGCGGGCTCTGCGGGCCGTGTCGCCTGGTCTGCCGGGTCGTCCCGCGTCAGGCGTGGACGACCTCGGCGTCGTCGCGCTCCGCCGCCGCGCAGCGCTCGCAGATCCCCCAGTAGGTGACCTCGGCCGTCGTGACGGCGAAGCCGTGGGTCTCCGAGGGGGTCAGGCACGGCGCGTGCCCGACGGCGCAGTTGACGTCCTCGATCGCGCCGCACATCGTGCAGACGACGTGGTGGTGGTTGTCGCCCGTGCGGCGTTCGTAGCGCGCCGGACTGCCGGCGGGCTCGATGCGTCGGACCAGGCCCGCGCCGGTGAGCGCACCGAGGACCCCGTACACGGCCTGGTGACTCGTGGTCGGGAGCTCGGCCGCGACGGCGGTCAGGATGTCGTCCGCGGTCGCGTGCGGCATCGCTCCCGATGCCCGCAGCACCGCCAGGCGCGGCGCGGTGACCCGCAGGCCGGAGGCCCGGAGCAGATCCGCGTCGACGTCCATGTGCCACCCTCTCTTGCATCGGTCAAGACAAGATCCACCGTACACGGTCGGACGTCGCCGACGCTGCGGTCCGTCCGCGTGCGCGTGTCGCCGACCCCTGCGGCGGAGCCGGACCGACGTGTCTCGATCCGGTCGCGATCCCCTGGGACGCGGCTGGGACCGCCCGATCCGCCGCTAGCGTCCGGACATGTCCACGAAGCAGGGGCCGACGTCGGCCCGGAACGCTCAGGACGTCCGGGGGATCATCGCGCAGCGGGACCTGGTCGTCGACCTCATCCGGACGGCGTGCGTCGTCCTCGTCGTCGTCGTGCACGTCACGATGGTCGGCGTCGCCGTGTCCTCCGACGGCATCGGCGTCACCAGTCCGCTGCAGGACGCCTCCTGGTACGTCCCGGCGACCTGGGTCGGACAGGTGATGCCGCTGTTCTTCGTGGTCGGGGGCTTCGCGAGCGCGGTCGGGTGGCGGAGCACCCTGGCGCGCGGCGGTGGGGCCCGTGACTTCGTCGCGTCGCGGCTCGTGCGGCTCTTCCGACCCGCCGTCCCGCTGTTCGTCGTCCTCGCGGTCGGCCTGGGCGTCGCGACCGCGCTCGGGACGCCGGCGGACCTGCTCGCCGAAGTCGCGTCCGGCATCGGCTCGCCGCTCTGGTTCCTCGCCGCGTACGGCATCACGCAGTGCTGCGTACCGGTGATGGCACGACTGCACGAGCGGGCACCCTGGCGCACCCTCGCGGCCCTGCTGCTGCTCGCGACCGCCGTCGACGCCCTCCGGTTCGCCACCGGGACGGCCGAGGTCGGGCTGCTGAACCTCGGACCGGTGTGGCTCTTCGCGCAGCAGCTCGGCTTCCTCTGGGCGGACGGGTGGTTCGCCCGTCGCGCTCGGGCCGGCCTCGCCGCGGTGGCGGTCGCCGGGTACGCGGTGCTCGTGCCGATGACCTCCGTCGGGCTCTGGGCACCGGACATGCTGCAGGACCTCAACCCGCCGATGCTCCCGCTCGCGGTGCTGGCGGTGTCGCAGGTCTGCCTCGTGCAGCTCGTGCACCGCCCCCTCACGCGGCTGATGGCGACCAGGCCGGCGCAGGCGACGGTGTTCGTGGTCGGACGCGACGGCATGACGATCTACCTCTGGCACCTGCCGCTGTACATCGCCCTGAACGGGGTCGCGCTGCTGCTCGCCGTGCCGTTCCCCGAGCCGGGGTCCGGGTCGTGGTGGGCGACCCGGCCGGTCGCCGTCCTCGTCGTCCTGGCGGCGGCGATCGGGGTGGCGCGCGCGCTGCGGTCGTCGGACCGCCCGCTCCCCCGGCTCGCACCGGGGACGGACCGGCCGGGGTGGCCGGTCGTCGCCCTCGCGGCACTCTGCACGGTGGGGCCCGCGTTCGTGGTGATGGAGTGGCACCTGTCGTTCGCCGTCGCGGTCCTCGGCGCCGCGGCGGTGCCGGTCGGGGTGTGGCTGCTCGGGCGGACCCGTCCGGTCCGGATCTGAACCGATCCTCACCGGTCCGGCTCCCGCGTGCGCCCGATGCGGGCGGAGGATGACGGTGCCCGTCCCGCCGCGCCACCAGGAGGCACCCCACGCCCGAACCCGCCGAGTTCTGGAGCACCTGGCACGTCGACCCCCTGGCCGTGGTGCCCCTCACGGTCGCCGCGGCGACCTACGGGTGGTGGCTCGTCGGCGCACGACGACGACGGGCGCGCTGGTCGGGCTGGCGGACGCTCGCCTTCGTCCTCGCACTCGCGCTCTTCGCCGTGCTGCAGTGCGGCATCGTCGGGCGGTACGACCAGGAGCTCCGGTGGGCGTTCACGCTCCGGCTCGCGCTGCTGTTCTTCGCGGTGCCGACGTTCGCCGCGCTGGCGGCGCCGGTGTCCCTGCTGCGGGTCGGCGGCCCGACCAGGTGGTCGGCGGCTGCCGACCGGGTGATGGCGTCGCGTCCCGTCCGGGTCCTCGGCAACGCGATCGTCGCGCCCGTCGTCGGGCTGGTGCTCTTCGCGGTGCTGCTCACCCCGCTGTCCGCCGTCGTCCGCGAGTCGCCGGTGTGGGCCGCCGCGATCACCGTGCTCGTGCCGGTGCTCGGCTTCACGCTGCTGGCGCCCCTCTCCGAACCGGGGGTACTGCGCAGCTCGACGTTCGTGACGATCGAGTTCCTGCTGGCCTTCGTGGAGCTGCTGCTCGACGCGGTGCCCGGCATCGTGCTGCGGGTGTCCGGCCACGTGCTCGACGGGTCCCTCGTGCACGCCGTCGGGCAGCCGTGGTTCCCGTCACCGCTGCGCGACCAGCACCTGGCCGGCGACCTGCTGTGGTTCATCGCCGAGGTCGCGGACGTCCCCGTGCTCGTCATGCTCTTCGTGCGGTGGCAGCGGACGGACCGCCGCGAGGCCCGCTCGGTCGACGCCCTGTCCGACGAGGAGATGGCCGAGCTCACCCGCGCACACCTGCAGCGTCGGGGGTGAACGACGCCGACCCCGGCCCGCTCGGATCGAGCGGGCCGGGGCCGGGGCCGTTCACGAGGCCTCGCCGGGGTTAGGCGTCCGCGTGCTTGCCGTGGTGGTCGACCGCCGCGAGTTCGTCCTCCGCGGTCGCCGGTGCCGCACCGGCGGCGTGCACGCCGGCCGGTCGGGCCTTGCTCGCGTGGTTGTCGTCACCGACGGCGGGCGCAGCGGCACCCGGCTGGCCCGACGCGGGCGCGCCCTGGCCCCACCCCGCGGTCTGCTTCGGCTTCGCCAGGAACAGCGCGGCCACGATCGCCGCGACGAGCACCACGGCCGGCAGCACGAGCGACTGCCCCATCGCGGTGGCGAACGGCTGCTGCAGGAACTCGGGGAGCGCCCCGACCTGCTGCTCCGCGCCGCCGCCCGACGCGCCCGCTCCGGACGGGAACTCCGCCGTGATCCGGGCCTCGATCAGCGCCGCGATGCCGGCCGAACCGAGCACGGCACCGATCTGCCGCGTCGTGTTGTAGACGCCCGACCCCGCACCGGCGAGCGCCGGCGGCAGGTTGCGCGTCGCGGAGACCGAGAGCGGTCCCCACATGCACGCGTTCGCGAGCCCGAGGAGCGCGCTCGGCAGGAGCGTCCAGCCCCAGTCGGCGCCCGACCACAGCAGGGAACCGAACCAGAACAGTGCGCCGGAGAAGCAGGCGAGGCCGAACGACCCGACCCACCGCGGGTTCCACTTGTTGAGGTTCTTGCCGACGTACGGCGCGAGCCCGGCGGAGATGACGGCCTGCGGCACGAGGAGCAGCGCGGCCTGGGTCGGGCTGAAGCGCAGCACGTCCTGCGCCCACAGCATGATCGGCAGGGCGAACGACGAGATCGCGACGCCGACGGCGGTGATGGCGACGTTGGCCAGCGTGAAGTTGCGGTCCTTGAACAGGCCGAGCGGCAGCAGCGGCTCGCCCTTCTGCACGCCCTGCCAGACGACGAACGCCGCGAGCACCACGATGCCGGTGACGATCAACGACCAGACCGAGATCGGGCCGGTGATCGTGCCCCAGTCGTAGGTCTCGCCCTCCTGGATGCCGAAGACGAGCAGGAACATGCCGACGGCCGAGAGCACGATGCCCAGGTAGTCGAAGCGGTGCCCGTTGCGCTCGAACTGCGGAACGAAGCGCTGCGCGAGCACGAACGCGACGATGCCGACGGGGACGTTCACGAAGAAGATCCACTCCCAGCCGAACCCGTCGACGAGCAGCCCGCCGACGATCGGGCCGACGAGCGAGGCGACACCGGCGACGGCGCCCCAGAGCCCCATGGCGGCGCCGCGGTTCTGCGGCGGGAAGATGCGGGTGATGACCGCCATCGTCTGCGGGGTCATCATCGCGGCGCCGAGGCCCTGCACGACGCGGGCGATGATGAGCACCTCGATCGAGCCCGCGAAGCCGCACCAGAGGCTCGCGAGCGTGAAGACGACGAGGCCGGTCTGGTAGAGCACCTTCGGGCCGAAGCGGTCACCGAGGCGTCCGGTGATGAGCAGGGGCACGGCGTACGCCAGCAGGTAGGCGCTCGTCACCCAGATGACGGCGTTGATGTCGGCGTCGAGCGCCCGGGCGATGGTCGGGGTCGCGACGGACACGATGGTCGAGTCGACGAGGATCATGAAGAAGCCGACGACGAGGGCCCAGAGCGCGGGCCAGGGCTTCTTCCCGTGCTGCAGGTCGGCGGACGGTGCGGTGGTCATCGAGTGGGTTCCTGGTCCTTCTGGGGTTCGGTGTCGGGGACGGCCGGACCGTCCCAGGGGATGTCGCCGCTCGCGATGCGGTCGGCGGTGGCGGAGAGCCACTCGATCTGCGCGGTGAGCATGCCACGCACGTACGACACGTCGAGCCAGTACCGCTCGGCGAGCTGCTTGGCCTGGAGGCCCGTGGCTGCGTCGTCGTACCCCGCGCGTTCCGCACGGAGCGCCTCGGCGCGTGCCCGCAGGGCGGTCACCGCGTCCGGGGCGGTCAGGTTGTCGACGTGGGAGACGGCGAGCTGGAACTCGGGGTACTCGTCGGCGGGCTCCGCGATCATGCGCCGCAGTCCGGCCTCGAGCTCGGCCCGGCCGTGGTCGGTGATCGCGTACGTCGTGCGCTCCGGCCGGTTGCCCTCGCGTGCCGTGCCGAGGGCCTCGGCGAAGCCGAGGTCCACGAGGCGGCCGATCTGGTGGTACAGCGTGCTGGGCCGGACCTTGACGTTCTGGTCCTCCTGCCGGTGCAGCATCGTCTGGAACATCTCGTACGGGTGCATCGGCGCCTCGGCGAGCAGACCGAGCGCGGCGAAGGCGAGGGGCGTGATCGACGGCACGCGGGCCTCCTGTCCGATGTTCGCGATCGATTGATCGACTTGGAACATACGCCTTCGACGAGTTCTCCACAACCGGCCGAGTGCGCCGTCCGAGGCCTCTAGACTGGTGCCGTCCCACCCAACCCACCCAAGCGCTGGAGTGAACACGTGCCAACCATCGTCGTCGAGGTCATGCCCAAGGCTGAGATCCTCGATCCCCAGGGCAAGGCGGTGGGCAACGCGCTCGCCCGTCTCGGCAAGGCCGACCTGACCGACGTCCGCATCGGCAAGCGCTTCGAGATCGCCGTCGACGGCCCCGTCGACGACGCGAAGCTGGCCGAGGTCCGCGAGATCGCGGCCGACGTCTTCTCGAACGCCGTCATCGAGGACGTCGTCTCCGTGAGCGTCGCCGAGTGACCATGCGCATCGGGGTCATCACCTTCCCCGGCTCGCTCGACGACCGCGACGCCCAGCGCGCGGTCCGCCTGGCCGGCGCCGATCCCGTCGCGCTCTGGCACGGCGACCACGACCTGCAGGGCGTCGACGCGATCGTGCTCCCCGGTGGGTTCTCCTACGGCGACTACCTGCGAGCCGGCGCCATCGCGGCGAAGGCCCCGATCATGGCCGAGGTCATCGACGCCGCCGGCAAGGGCATGCCCGTGCTCGGCATCTGCAACGGGTTCCAGATGCTGGCCGAGGCCCGCCTGGTCCCCGGCGCCCACACCCGGAACGCACACCAGCAGTTCATCCGGCGCGACCAGAAGCTCCGCGTCGAGAACGCCGACACCGTGTGGACGTCCGGGTTCGCCGCGCAGCAGGAGATCACCATCCCGCTGAAGAACGCCGACGGCCGCTTCGTGGCGGACGCCGACGAGATCAAGCGCATCGAGGACAACGGCCAGGTCGTGTTCCGCTACGTCGGCGTGAACCCGAACGGGTCGATCGACGACATCGCGGGCGTCTCGAACGAGCGCGGCAACGTCGTGGGGCTCATGCCGCACCCCGAGCACGCGACGGAGGCGGGCTTCGGCCCGGACACCCCCGCCGCCATGGCCTCCGGCACGGACGGCCTCACCTTCTTCACCTCCGTGATCGAGTCGACGCTCGTCAAGTGACGACGACGCCGACGCCAGAGCCGACGAACACAGTGACAGGGAACGACAACACCGTGACGACCTCCGTTCGCCCGAAGCCCGACACCGTCCAGGACGCCGCCGCCACCCCCGACAAGGAGCAGCCGTACGAGGCGCTCGGGCTCAAGGCCGACGAGTACGCGAAGATCCGCGAGATCCTCGGCCGCCGCCCCACCTCGGGCGAGCTCGCCATGTACTCGGTGATGTGGTCCGAGCACTGCTCGTACAAGTCGTCGAAGAACTACCTCCGCCAGTTCGGCAAGAAGGTCACGCCGGAGATGACGAAGAACCTCATGGTCGGCATGGGCGAGAACGCCGGTGTCGTCGACGTGGGCAACGGCTGGGCGGTGACCTTCAAGGTCGAGTCGCACAACCACCCGTCCTACGTCGAGCCGTACCAGGGCGCCGCGACCGGTGTCGGCGGCATCGTCCGCGACATCATCTCGATGGGCGCCCGTCCGGTGGCCGTGATGGACCAGCTCCGCTTCGGCGCGATCGACCACGAGGACACCCAGCGCGTCGTGCACGGCGTCGTCGGCGGCATCTCGTTCTACGGCAACTGCCTCGGCCTGCCGAACATCGGCGGCGAGACCTACTTCGACCCGGTGTACCAGGGCAACCCGCTCGTCAACGCGCTCGCGGTCGGCGTCCTGCGCCACGAGGACCTGCACCTGGCGAACGCGTCCGGCGCGGGCAACAAGGTCGTGCTCTTCGGTGCCCGCACGGGCGGCGACGGCATCGGCGGCGCCTCGATCCTGGCGTCCGACACCTTCACCGAGGGCGGGCCGACCAAGCGTCCGGCCGTCCAGGTCGGCGACCCCTTCGCCGAGAAGGTCCTCATCGAGTGCTGCCTCGAGCTCTTCCGCGACGACCTGGTCGAGGGCATCCAGGACCTCGGCGCAGCGGGCATCTCCTGCGCGACGAGCGAGCTCGCGAGCAACGGCGACGGCGGCATGCACATCTCGCTCGACGACGTCCTGCTCCGCGACCCGACGCTCACCGTGGAGGAGATCCTGATGTCGGAGAGCCAGGAGCGCATGATGGCGGTCGTGCGCCCCGACAAGCTCGACGCGTTCCTCGCGGTCGTCGGCAAGTGGGAGGTCGAGACGAGCGTCCTCGGCGAGGTCACCGGCACCGGCCGCCTGGTCATCGACTGGCAGGGCCAGGAGATCGTCAACGTCGACCCGCGCACCGTCGCCGTCGACGGCCCGGTGTACGACCGCCCGGTCGCCTACCCGACGTGGATCGACGCGCTGCAGGCCGACGGCGCCGAGTCGCTCGAGCGCCCGGAGACGGGCCCGGCACTCAAGGCGCAGTTCCTGCAGCTGCTCGGCTCGCCGAACCTGGCGTCGAAGAACTGGGTGACGAACCAGTACGACACCTACGTCCTGGGCAACACCGCACTGTCCTTCCCCGACGACGGCGGCATGATCCGCGTCGACGAGGAGACCGGGCTCGGTGTCACCGTGGCGACCGACGCCAACGGCCGCTACTGCCAGCTCGACCCGAAGCAGGGCGCGCGTCTGGCCCTGGCCGAGGCGTACCGCAACGTCGCCGTCACCGGTGCCGTGCCCGCCGCGGTCACCGACTGCCTGAACTTCGGCTCGCCGGAGAACCCCGAGGTCATGTGGCAGTTCTCCGAGGCCGTCGAGGGCCTGGCGGACGGCTGCATGGAGCTCGGCATCCCGGTCACGGGCGGCAACGTCTCGTTCTACAACCAGACCGGCACCACCCCGATCCACCCGACCCCGGTCGTCGGCGTGCTCGGCATCATCGACGACGTCGCCCTCCGCGTGCCCTCGGGCTGGCAGGACGACGGCCACAACGTGTACCTGCTCGGCACGACGAGCCTGGAGCTCGACGGGTCGGCGTGGGCCGGCACCGTGCACGGGCACCTCGGCGGGCGTCCGCCGGCGGTCGACCTCGCGCAGGAGAAGGCCCTGGCCGAGCTGCTGTACGCGGCGTCCGGCGAGCAGCTGCTCACGAGCGCGCACGACCTGGCGGACGGCGGCCTCGGCCAGTCCCTCGCCGAGTCGGTGCTCCGCTTCGGCATCGGCGCCCGGGTCGTCCTCGACGAGCTCGAGGAGCGCGACGGCGTCGACACGGCGACCGCCCTGTTCTCCGAGTCGACGGGTCGCGTCATCGTGACCGTCCGCCGCGAGGACGACGTGCGCTTCCAGGGCCTGTGCGCCGGCCGGGGGTTCCCGGTGCTGCGCATCGGCGTGACCGACGCCTCGTCGGGCACGCTCGAGGTCCAGGGCGCGTTCGAGGCGACGCTCGACGAGCTGCGGGGCACGCACGACGCCACGCTCCCGGCTCGCTTCGGCGACGTCATCGTCGAGGACGTCACCGAGGGCTACGTCGGGCGCGGGCCGCTCGACGACCACGGCTCGTTCTCGCCGCGCACCGACAGCTGACGCCGGACACCCGCACCGCTCGCATGCCCGTCGTCACCCTGCCCTTCGTCGAGCTCGTCGACCGCTTCGGCCCCGTGCCGGACGGCGTCGAGCTCGACGTGTGGGACCTCGAGGCCCCGTACGGCCGACCGGACGAGGTCGCGATCACCCTGCTGCCGTTCTACTTCGCCGGACGGCACCGCTGGCAGTACGTGCACGACCTGCCGAACCTGCAGCTCCTGCAGCTGCCGAGCGCCGGCTACGAGCACGCGCTGCCCCACGTGCCCGAGCACGCGCACGTGGCGAACGGTCGCGGCATCCACGACGACGAGACCGCCGAGCTGGCGGTCGGACTCGCGTTGACCTCGCTCCGGGAGATCGCGGCGTTCCAGGCCGACCGGGCCGCCGGCGTGTGGGATGCCCGGGTGACCCGGTCGCTCGCCGACCGTCGGGTCACGGTGGTCGGGTACGGCGCGATCGGCGGGGCCATCGCCACCCGGTTCGAGGCGATGCGGTGCGACGTCACCGTGGTCGCCCGCACCGCACGGGAGCAGGACGGCCGCGCGGTCCACGCCTTCGACGAGCTGGCGACGCTCGCCGCCGACACCGACGTCCTCGTCCTCATCACGCCGCTCACCGACGAGACCGAACTCCTCGTCGACGCCGACCTGCTGGCGGCGCTGCCCGACGGCGCACTCGTGGTGAACGTGGCACGCGGCCGGGTCGTCGACACCGACGCCCTGGTGGCGGAGCTGCAGCGCGGCCGACTGTCGGCGGCGCTCGACGTCACCGACCCGGAGCCGCTCCCCGCGGGGCACCCGCTCTGGACGACGCCGAACACGGTGCTGACGCCGCACGTCGGGGGCAACACGGACCTGAGCGTGCCGCGCACCCTCGACCTCGTCCGACGGCAGGTCGCGGCGTTGGCCGAGGGCCGCCCGTTCGCGAACATCGTCGACGCCTGACGGCACCCGACCCCGGTCAGACCGGCGGCAGCGCCATCCCCAGGCTCGGAGCGACGTCCTCGAACCCGAGCGACCGGTACAGCCGTTGTCCGGGCGGGTCCCCCACGAGCGTGACGTACGCACCCTCGGGTGCCCGTTCCCGCACGTCCGCCACGAGCCACTCGACGACGATCCGCCCGAGCCCCCGCCGCTGGTGATCCGGGTCGGTCGCGATGTCCGCGATGTGGAAGTACCAGCCGCCGTCCCCGATGGTGCGGCCCATCGCGACGGGCACACCGTCGGTGTCGACGACGTGGCACGCCGACCAGCTGCCGGCGACCGCGCCGGCGCCTTGCGCAGGCGACTTCGGCGACAGCCCGGAGGCCCGCCGGAGCCGCAGGTAGTCGTCGAGCGGGGGCGGCCCGACGACGAACCGGTAGCCGTCGGCCAGCGCAGGACCGGAGGGAGCAGCGGAGCCGGGCTGCACGGTCACGAGCGGGTCGGAGCGGGCACCGGGACGATGCAGGTCGGCGACCCGACGGCGATCTGCGCCACCGGATCACCGGGTACCCCGTCGTCGCCGACGGGCAGGACCGCGATCGCGTCCGACATCTGGTTCGCGACGAGCAGGTAGCCGGGGACCTGCGCGAAGTGCCGCGGCCACACCCCACCGCACGACGCCGACCCGACGACCGACAGGCCGTCGCCGGCGGTGTCGAGCACCACGACGGCGTCACGGCCGCGCACGGCCACGACGACCCGACCGGCGGCGTCGACCTCGACGTGGCTGAGGAGCGACTCCCCCACCGGCCCGTCGAACGTGGCGGCGGCCGCGATCGGCCGGAGCGATCCGGCGTCGTCGCGACGGAGCCGGTGCACACGCCCGTCGAGTTCGCCGGCGACGACGAGGTCGGCGTCCGGGCCGTCGCCGAGCCACACCATGTGCCGCGGGCCCACGCCCGGCGCGACGTGGTGCACCCGGACGAGGTCGATCGACGGCGCGGCCGTCACCCGGAACTCGTGGAGCGCGTCGCCGCCGAGGTCCGCGACGAGCACGGTGCCGTCGGGGGTCGCGATGGACTGGTGGGCGTGCGGGCCCTCCTGCCGGTCCTCGACGGGGCCCTCGACGTCGGGCAGGACGCCGGTGACGACCGCGGCGCCAGGGACCACGACACGGTCGGAGCTGCCGTGCGTCCCGCTCCCGGGGACCCCGACGACCGCGTCGCTCGCCGTGACGGAGACGGCGTGCGACTCCGCGGCCTCGAGCGAGACGGCGGTCACCGTGCCCGAGACGTAGTTCGTGACGACCAGCACCCCGGCCGGGTCGACCCGGACGTGGCACGGCGCGTCCCCGCCGGCGTCCGCGTCCCACCGGTGCTCGAGCGCCCCGCCGGCGTACCGGAAGGCCGAGACGCTGCCGTCGGCGACCTCGGACACGGCGTAGACCCGGTCGCCGGACACGGCGAGGAACGAGGGGTCGTCCATCACGGCGGCGGTGCGGGCGGTGGTGCCGTGCACGACCGAGATGCCGGTGGCGTTTCCGCCGCCGGTGGCCGTGTACGACCCGACGAGCAGGTGCAGGTCGTCGAGCGCGACAGCAGCGTCGCCGACGGCGGTCACTCGGCGCCGCCGGCGATGCGCTCGTGGTGGTGGATGACCTCGGCGACGATGAAGTTCAGGAACTTCTCCGCGAAGGCCGGGTCGAGGTGCGCGTCCGCCGCGAGCTGTCGCAGCCGGGCGACCTGGACCTGCTCCCGACCCGGGTCGGCCGCCGGCATGCCCGCCGCGGCCTTCAGGTACCCGACACGCTGGGTGTACTTGAAGCGCTCGGCGAGCATGTGGATCACGGCGGCGTCGATGTTGTCGATGCTCTGCCGGATGCCCGACAGCTCGGCGACCGCATCGTCGTGGACGGGCGTGGACTCGTCGGCACTCATGTCCTGAGCCTATCCACGAGCACCGCTCGCGAGCACGATGTGACGAGCACCGCGACCGCCGGTTCCTGTGCGGGACCTGAGCACTGCTCTCGGGCTGCGAGAATGGAGGCCATGTCGGTCCTGCTCGTGATCTCGGGTGTGTGTGCGGTCCTCGCGGGCCTCGTGCACGTGTACATCTTCTTCCTCGAGTCCGTGGCGTGGACCAGTCCCCGCGTGCGCCGGGCGTTCGGCATCGCATCGGAGTCCGAGGCGCAGGCGACCCGCTCGCTCGCCTTCAACCAGGGCTTCCACAACCTGTTCCTCGCGATCGGCGCGGTGCTCGGTGTCGCCCTCGTGCTCGCCGGCGACGGAGCGACGGGGTGGACCCTCGTCGTGTTCTCGACCGCGAGCATGCTCGGCGCCGCGGTCGTCCTCGCCGGCACGGGTCGGCGCTACCTCAACTCGGCGTTCGTGCAGGGCTCGTTCCCCCTCATCGCCCTGCTCTTCGCGTTCATCGGCTCCACCTTCTCCGCCGCCTGAGACAGCGGTCCGTCGTGGTCGGGGTCGGTCTGACGTCCTGAGATCGCCATCGCCGCGAGGAGTCCGAGGTAGAGCATCGAAGGCCGGTCGGCCTCGATCCAGTTGAAGCCGCCGGCAGCTACGCACAACGCCGCGAGCGCACCGACCGCGGCGGCGTCGCGGCGATGGAGCCCGACGACGACGACGGTCGCGACGAGCCCGACGAACAGCGCCAGCCCCGGGACGCCCAGGCTCAGGAGCAGCTGGTAGTAGGAGTTCTCGATGATCACCGGCGTCCCGAGGGTCCGGAGGAGACCGTTCGAGGTTCCCGGGCCCGACCCGAGCCACTGCATCGACGACGCCGCACGCAGAACGATCGGGCCGATCTCGCTGCGCTGCTGCGCCGACGCGATTCCACTCCACGACTGCTGACGCTCCTGGAACTCGGGGCTCGCGAGGATCGCCAGACCTCCCGTCACCAGGGTGAGCAGGCCCGTGACCCGACGACGGGACGTACCGTGTGCGCCTCCGCGACCGTCCTTCCGCGCCTGAGGCGCCACCAGGACGACCGCCACGCCCACGGCGACAGCGACCACTCCGCCTCGGCTCACCGTGAGCAGCAGACCGGCAAGCCCGACGCCGGCTGCCAGGAGCGAATGACGGCTCCCCTCGTGGACGTAACGACCCAAGGTCAGCGTGACGCCGATCGCGAAGAACAGCGAGTTGGACAGCGGGTGCCCGAGCGTCGTCGTGATCCGGTAGGAGCTCCAGTGCTGGAGGATCGGGTACTCGCCTCCGAGGAACAGGCTGCCGTAGAGCGGGTTGGTCTCGAGCAACCGCTCCGCGACGCCGAACCCGGTGAGTCCGATGACCAGCACGATCCAGGTCGTCGTGATCCTCCGGGTCTCCCGCTCGTCGAGGGACCGGCTGAGGAGCGGGACGAGCACGAGCACGACGAAGGACGTGCTCCAACCGATCGACCGGACGAGCGAGATGCTCGTGACGGTCTCGACGGTGAGCCAGGCGATCGCCGCCAGGCCGAGGACGGCCACGAGCACCGAACTACCGGACTGCTGCAACCCGCCGCGCACCGCCCACACGAGGACGACGACCGCTCCGGGACTGACGACGGTGACCGCTTCAGGCAACCCGGTCCAGCCGATCGGGATCAGCGCGGTCGACGCGAGCCCGATGGGGAGCAGCAGGTCGGTGTCGACGACCAGGAGCACGACGACGAACAGGACCACCGCACTGACCAGCAGGATCGGCGTCACGGCGTCGTCACCGCCTTCCGCGTCATGTCGGGATCGACCGAGGCTCGGGCACGCACACGGAGCATCACCCACCAGGTCAAGGCGGACACCGCGGTCGCTCCTCCAGCACCGTCGAGACCCAGCAGGACGGTCGATGTCGGCACCGAAGCCGCAGCCGTCACCGTCGCGACGACGCTCGCGAGCAGGATCCGCCGATACCGACGGACGAGGAACAGCCGCTGGATCTCGGCGGCACTCAGCATCGTGCAGAAGTACGCGGGCACCAGCGTCATCGCGACCGCGGTGTTCAGGTCGTGTCCCGGTCCGAGGAGTGCAGGGAGCGCCATCGGCGCGATGAGTGCCACCAGCAGCGCTGCCACGGCGAAGGAAGCCGCGAGAAGGCACACGACCCGCACGGGCACCTGAGGACTGCGGCCGTCGACAGCTCGACGACTCGCCGCGAACTGGTAGCCGACCCCGACTGCCGTGAGTGTCTCGCACACCCGGGCAGTCGGCGCGAGACTCCCGGTGGCCGACTCCCCCAGGAAGGCGGTCACCGACACCGGCGCTGCTTGCCCCATGGTCATGAACGTGATCGCGACGCTCAGCCCGGCGGCGACGGCGAGCGGCGGGGTCGCCGCGATCGGTGCATCGGTCAGGTCGTTCCGGGCACCTCGAGGTCGGTTGCACCAGACGACCGCGAAGGAGAGCACGGCGCAGGCGATGCCGGCCCACAGGAGCCCCGTGAGGATGCCCGGGAGGTCACCACCGCCGGCGACGACCAGGACCACGACTGAGCCCAGACGGACAGCGGGGAACACGACGAACGCGAGGCACGCGCCGAACTCGGAGTGCCCAGATCCCCGGAGGAGGTGCATGGCGATGAACGGAGCGAGGCCGGTCGTCGTGAGCAGGGCGGCGGTGAGCCACGTCCCGGTGTCCCCACGGGCCACGGTAACGGCGGCTGCACCGAGCAGGCCCGATGCGCCGAGTGCGGCGGTGCCGAGCGCAGTCCGTCGCCAGGTCCGCACCGGATGCAGGACCGCGCCGCTCGCGATCAGATCGCCGACGGCCGACCCCAGTACCCCGGTCACGGCGACCGACACCCCGACGACGAGGACGAAGGCTCCGAAGTCGTGCACGGTCAGGCAACGGGCCGCGGGGACGAGCAGCGCAAGCGCGAGGACCCGGGAGACAAGTGACGATCCCGCGACGACGACCCCCGTGGTCAGGGCCCGACGCGCGGCCGAGCCACGAGACGCCGCGTCGCTCACCGTGTGCACCCGAGCACGTTCCAGACCGCGTCACGGAAGCTCCGCTGGTTGCGGATCGCCGATGCACGCGCGTTCCGTACCGCCGACAGGCGCTCCGCTGGCTCGCGCCGGTCCTCCGCTTCGAGGGCGGCGAGGAGCGACGGCGGTTCGGTCAGCGCGGTCGCCTGTCCAGATCGTTGCAGGTGCAACGCGAACCGCTTCTGGTGATCGTCGACGTGCTCGCCAGCAGCTCGGCTCCGGCCGGCGACGATGGGCCACGTCTCGGCGTCGAGAGCACCGAAGACGTTGCCCGGACTGGCCTGGGAGACGAGGACGTCGGCCCACTCGAGGTGACGCCGCATCGACCGTGCGTCGAAGTACCGCTCGGCGGCGAGCACGCCTGGCTCGTCGCTGAGGAACGACCCGACCCCGTACTGGACGACCCACAGGTCGGAGGGCCGACGCCGTGATGCGTGGGCAACCTCGTCGAGCAGACGTTGGAACGCTTGTTCGTGCGTCCCGACGGAGACCATGACCTTCACCGGCTCGGACCCACTTCCGTACGGCGGGGGAACTCGACGAGTTGCTCCGGCCACTGCGCGATGAAGCGGTCCGTCACGGGCCGGACCAATCGAGCGGTCAGCGTGGGGTTGTCGAGGCGGTCGATGCACTCGATGAAGACGTTGCGCGTCCGGAACAGGACCTTCCCCGTCCAGAAGAACGGGACGGCGCCGGCGGCACCGCTGCTCACCACGATGTCGGGCCGCTCGGACCGCAGTACCCGCAGTGCGATCCGCAGGTTCTTCACGAGCGCCGAGAGGCTGCGATTCGTCGGCCAGTGGAGCCCGTGGACGCGGAACCCCTCGAGCTTCGCCACCGCGTCGGGCTTCAGGAAGGTCGCGACGGCGAGCTCGACACCGTCCGGCGCGGGGACGAGTGCGAGCAGTTGGTCCAGGTGTCCTCCGCTGCTGCAGACGAAGAGCACCCGGGTCAACGGGAGGCCTCCGTCCACGCCGCAGCACGCCGCTCCCACTGGGCGACGGCCACGTCCGCAGAGAACGGTGCGACGTACGCGGCGCAGTCCTCCGGGGAGGGGCGCGGACCGTCGAGCCGGGTGCGCACGACCCGAGCGAGGTCTCGGGCCGAGCCGACCGGGTACAGCTCGAGCAGATCCGGTCGTACACCGAGGTGCGATCGCATCTCGACGGGTCCGATCGTGTCGGACGCGACCACCGGCGTGCCCACGGCGAGCGCCTCGAGCAACACAGCACCCCACGCCTCGCTCCGCGAGCTGTGCACGAGGAGGTCGGCGTCCTGGACGAAGCGGTTCGGGTCGCGCACACCACCCGTGAGACGGACCACCAGCCGACCGGTCGGATCGTCGAACCTGGCGAGTTCCGCCGCCTGGGGCCCGTCGCCCACGACCGTCCACCGCACCGGCCGCTCGAGCATCTGCAGGGCGGCGAAGGTGACATCGAGCCCCTTCAGCGGGACGAGACTGCCGACGGAGACCAGTTCGGCTCGTCCCGCCACCCGCACTGCGCGCTCGTACTGCTGCGCTCCCGTCAGTGCCGGGTCGAGCACGACGGGAGTGACGGCAGGGCGTCGGCCGAGGCGGTAGACCCGTTGCATGCGTACCGCGACGGAGGCCGAGTTCGCGACCACGTACGGCCTGGAACGGAAGACCGAGCCGACCGCCCGTCTCTTCAACCGCCCGAGCGGCACGTACTCGTGGTGCGCGGTGGGGTCGAGGTCCTCGCAGTAGACGAACGTGTGCCGGGCGGCGCGGGGCCACCGGTCGATCAGGGCACAGGTCAGGACGGCAGACCAGAGCTTCACGATGACGAGCGCCGGCGGGAGACCACCGAGGACCCGTTCGAGGCGGACTGCGACCTCCGGCGTGCGGACGTGGCCCTCGACGCCCAGGAGGTGGAGGCGGATCCGCTCGTCGAGGTCGGCGGCGAGTCCGCCGCCGGCTCCGAAGAGGACGACGTCGACCTCGTGCCCCCTGGCCACGAGGGCGTTGGCGATGATGACGGTCTGACGCTCCGCGCCACCGAAGCGCAGGTGCGGCTGAACGAAGATGAATCGGGACATGCTCCTCCTGACGTGTGTATATCAATACTACACGTCATAAATATCAAGGAGGAACGACGGGAGGCGCGGTGCCGAGCAGCACCGCGCCTCCCGCCCGTCGGCTCTCCGACCGACTCAGCCGACCTTCTTCGCGAACTCCTCCGGCAGCCGGTCCAGCGCCCACTCGATCGCGGCGGTCGTGCCGAGCGAGAACGCCGCGGAGACGTCCGGGTCGTCGACGACGATCGAGTGCCCGGCCTGCACGGACGGCACCTTCTGGAACAGCGGGTCCGACTCGGCCTTCGATGCCTCGACGTAGATCGGCAGGATCACGGTCAGGTCGGCGTCGAGCAGGTCGAGGTTCTCCGCGGACAGGCTCACCGAGAAGGCATCGCCGGCCTGCTGGTCGATGTCCTTCGGGATCGTGAACCCGAGCTGCTGCATGAACGTCGAACGGCTGTCCTTCGACGCGTACGCACCGAAGCCGTCCGCGGTGTACGCCCCGACGACCGCGGTCTTGCCGTCGAACTCGGGGTGGGCCTTCCGCGCCGCGGCGTAGGCGTCGTCGAGGTCTCCGAGCAGCTTCTTGCCCTCGGACTCCTTGCCGAGCGCCTTCGACACGAGGTCGACCTGCTGCTCGGTGGTGGTGAGGTAGTTCTCGCCGCCCTTCGGGATCGCCACGGTCGGGGCGATCGCCGACAGCTTGGCGTAGCGGTCCTTGTCCCCGGAGCTCTTCGTGTCGAGGATCAGGTCCGGCTTGAGCTTCAGGATCTGCTCGTAGCTGGGCTCGAGCGTCTGGATGATCGTCGGCTTCTTCGTGTACGCGTCCTGCAGCCACGGCCCGACGCCGTCGCCACCGAACGCGAGCCAGTCGCTGGCGCCGACGGGCTGCACGCCGAGCTCGAGCGCCGTCTCCGCGTCACCCCAGCCGAGGGCGACGACGCGCTTCGGCTGCGCGGGGATCTCGGTCGTGCCGAGGGCGGTCTGGATCGACACGGGGAACGCGCCACCCGAGCCGGAGGCCTCGTCGGACGCGGCGGGCGAGGACGAGCCGGAGGTGCACCCGGCGAGGACGAGGGACGCGGCGACGACGGCGCCGGCGGCCGCGAGCACGCGGCGGACGCGACGCGCAGAGGGGGAGGTTCGGATCACGCAGGTAAGGCTACCCTAAATCCCGGTCCGCTCGACGGGGACCGCTAGGCTCCGGCCGTGGAGTACTCCGACCCCGACCGCACGCAGCTGGCCGTGCTCGGCTCCCCCATCGCGCACTCGCTCTCGCCGACGCTGCACACGGCGGCCTACGACGTGCTCGGGGTTCCCTTCTCGTACGGGAGGCACGAGGTCGCGTCCGGCGGGCTCGACGCGTTCGTCGCGGGGCTGGGTCCCGACTGGCGCGGGCTCAGCCTGACGATGCCGCTCAAGCGGGACGTGCTCCCGATGCTCGACCGCACGACGCCGCTCGTCGACGAGCTCGGGGTCGCCAACACCGTCGCGTTCCGGCAGGAGGGCTCCCGGGTCGTCACCGCCGGCGCGAACACCGACGTCGAGGGGATCATGCGCCCCGTCGAGGCACTCGGGCACCTGCCCGGCGAGGCCTCGATCGTCGGCGGGGGTGCCACCGCGGCGAGCGCCCTCGCAGCAGCGGTCCGGCTCGGGGCACGCGAGGTGCGCCTGTTCCTCCGGGACACCGCGAAGGCCGGGGCGCTCGTGGACCTGGCGGTGCGGCTCGGCGTGACGCTCGAGGTGCTGCCGACCGATGCCCTGCCGGGTACCCGCCACGGGTTCCTCGTGTCGACGCTGCCCGGCGGCGCCGCGGACCCGCTCGAGCTGGTGCCGTCGGGGCCGGACGCGGTGTTGTTCGACGTCGCCTACGAGCCGTGGCCGACCGCGGCGGCGAGCCGGTGGACGGCGGCGGGCGGCCGGGTGCTCAACGGCCTCGACATGCTCACCGAGCAGGCGATCGGGCAGATCCGCTTCTTCCTGACCGGGGACGACACCACACTGCTCCCCGACGAGGCAGCGGTCCGCCGGGCCATGCGGCTGTCGGTCGGACTGCCGGAGACGATCGCGGTCTGAACCGGCGCGGTCAGCCGCGTGCGCGGGCCTCGGCATCGAGGAGCGCCACGGACACGTCCCACAGCCGGTCGGCGTCCTCGACGTCGAGCGCCCAGGGCAGCACGCCGTGCAGACCGTCTGCGATCCGGTCGACCACCTCGGCCTCGTGACAGTCCTCGAAGTACCGGCCGGTGACGCCGGCGAGCTCCGGGGCCGTCGCGAGCAGCACGGACGTGGCCGCACCCTGCTCCGGGGTCTTCACGACGTCGGCGGCCGACACCATCGTCGCGGCCAGGACCTCGGGGTCCCAGTGCTTCTGCAGCCCCGTCCAGATCCCGCCCGGCATGCAGGCGTTCGCCGTGATGCCGTCCGCGGCCCAGTGCCGACCGACCCCGACGGCGAAGAGCACGTTCGCCGTCTTCGACTGCGCGTAGGCGAGCCCGGGCTCGTAGGTGCGGCGGCGGAAGAACAGGTCGTCGAACACGACGGGTGAGCTCCCGTGCCCGCTCGACGACACCGAGACGATCCGGGCGTCCCCGGCGGCAGCGAGCGCGTCGTGCAGTCCGAGGGCCAGGGCGAAGTGCCCGAGGTGGTTCGTGGCGAACTGCGACTCCCACCCGGCCGCGGTGACCGACTCCGGGGTGTCCATCACGCCGGCGTTCGCGACGAGGACGTGCAACGGACCGGACCAGCGGGCGGTGAAGGCCTCGACGGAGGCGGGCACGTCGAGATGCAGTTCCTCGACCGCCGGGGCCGGGCGCCCGGTCGTGCGCGCGATGTCCTCGGCCGTCCGGGTGCCAGCGGCGGTGTCCCGCACGGCGAGGGTCACGGTGGCGCCGGCACCGGCGAGCGCCCGGGCGGTCTCGACGCCGATCCCCGAGGACGCCCCGGTGACGACCGCGGTGCGTCCGGTCAGGTCGATGCCGTGCAGGGCCTGCTCGGCGGTGGACTGGGCGCCGAAGGCGGCGAGGTCACGGTCGGTCACCCCGCCGAGTCTGCTCCGCCGCCGCGGTGCGTGTCAGGCGACGACACCGTCCACGTACGACCACCGCCCCTGCTCCCGCACGAACTCGCTCGTCTCCTCGAGCGTGCCGCGCTCGCCGTCGGTCCGCCACCACGCACGGAACGCGACCGTGCCCCGGGAGTCGAACGGGCCTCCCGACCGCGTGGACACGATGTCCAACCGGGTCCACCGCTGGGCCGGGTCGAGCGTCAGCTCGTCCGGCCGGGTGCTCGGGTGCCACGTCAGCAGCAGGTACTCGGGCAGGCCGACGGCGAAGGCGGTGAAGCGGGAGCGCATGAGCCGCTCGGCGGTGGGGGCCGCGGCGCCCGCGTGCAGGGGGCCGCAGCACTCGCCGTAGGGGTTGCCGCTCAGGCAGGGGCAGCGCTGGTCGTCGTCGGGGAGCACCCCGGCACCGTAGCAGCGGCGGACGCCCCCACCTCCGGCGAGTAGGAGTGAGGAGTGTTCACCCTCGGCTGGCGGGTCTTCCGCGCGCTCCTCGGCGACGTCGTCGACCCCGCGCGCGCTCGGCGTGCCGCCTGGGCCGCCGGCGGCGTCGCGGTCCTGGCGCTCGTGGTGTGCACCACCACGCACCTCGCCTCGGGGTGGGCGGTGCCAGGGGTCGTCCGCCCGGCGATCACCATCGCGCTGGTGACCATCGGCGTGGGGGCGGTGACGTTCGGGTGCTTCCCGACCGCCCGCGTCGTCGGTCCGGAGTTCCGGATCAACGGTCGGCAGGTCCGCCCCGACCAGCTGACGTCCGCGCGGTGGTCTGTGCAGCCGTACCTGGGCCGCCGGCAACGTCCGGTCGCGCCCGCGGACCGCGAGGCCGTCCTCAACGACACACCACTGCTGCAGCGCGGGCTCGTGCGGCAGCTCTCGCGGCTCGGGCCGGTGATGCTCGGGGTGGCGTGCGGCGGCGCCGCCGTCCTGGTCTCCGGCGAGCGGGCGGGCTTCTTCGCCGTGTCGCCGTTCCTGTACCTCGTGATGCTGCCGGAGATGGTCGTGCAGCTCGGCCGCGCCGAACGTGCACGGCTCGCGGCGCTCGACGCGGAGCCGGCGCCACCGCAGGCATCCCGACCACGCCAGCGGGACCCGCGCGGCACGAAGCTCGGCCTCCCCGGCGACTGAGCCGGGGCCACTCGCGCGCCGAGCCGCCGTCGGTGGAGCAGGAACCGTCGGGTCGCGTGGCGGGACCCGACATCTTCTGCTCCACCGACGGGGCCGGCCGGGGACGGGCCGGCCCGGACGGGGCGGGCCGGGAACGGCGCCGCACGCGCGCCTGTCGGCCGCGCCGGGCACACTGGTCGCATGTGTGGAAGGTTCGTCGTCTCCGACACCACGGCCGATCTGCTGCCCGAGCTCGTGGGTGAACTCGCCGCGCGCACCGAGCACGTCGACGAGGACACCGGCGAGGTGCACACCGGCCTCGCCCCGAGCTGGAACGTCGCCCCGACCGACCCCGTCTACGCCGTCCGGCAGCGCCACGGGCAGCGCGAGCTCCCGCAGATCAGCTGGGGATTCGTGCCGACCTGGGCGAAGGACTTCCGGAAGCAACGACCGAAGCCGATCAACGCCCGCATCGAGACGGTCGCGACGAGCGGCATGTTCAAGCGGGCCTTCGCCACGAACCGCTGCATCGTGCCGGCGCTCGGCTACTACGAGTGGGTGGTCCGCGAGGACGGCAAGGAACCCCACTTCGTGCACGAGCCCGGCGGTGCGCTCGCGATGGCCGGCGTCGTGAGCGCCTGGCC
>Ga0308156_1000592_pt1 | contig 65793 bp, 54 predicted proteins | sample PhyAR2_FD_201041 | JGI IMG/M metagenome (GOLD analysis project Ga0308156, IMG submission 201041) | Phyllosphere microbial communities from UC Gill Tract Community Farm, Albany, California, United States - DLSL A.R2 | ecosystem: Host-associated > Plants > Phyllosphere > Unclassified | place: USA... | reverse complement strand
GATTCGAGTGGCATTTTTTAGAAAGCTGAATAAGCTGGTGATTGTTGTTGTGAATTCTTGTTCTAAAGAAACTCCCAAGTTGTTTGAATTGAAGAAGGAAGGCTTTTCAACAAAGGGTGAGGACCGAGGGATGGGATTGAGTAACTTGGAGCGAATGGTGGCAAGTACTGAGAATGTGATGTTGGATACGAAGATTGATAAGGGGATGTTTACGCAGATGTTGACTGTTGTTTAGAGGTCAGTTGAAAGTTATGGAGGAGTTAAAAAATGTTAGAATACATATTAAATAATGGCTTATATTATGTTTTTGTACAGAATAGTTCAGTTTTTTTAGTTGTTTACCTATTTAGCGGTATTAAAGAGAAGAAAAGTTATTTTATATCGTCGTTTTTTTCAGTTATTATGCTTACTATACTTTATGCTCATCTTAATGTATGGTCGCTGGGCTTAATCTGGCTAACGGCAGTCATACTAGATTTTATTTATATAAAAAAAATACATAGAGCGATTCTCTTTGCTTCATTAGCTAATATCTTATATATCTTTGCTAACTATGTGGCAGGAATACCGTTATCGTGGGGAACTGGGCCTTTTATTTCAAGTGTAGAAGTTTTAGTTGCTGTAGGAATTTCTATCTATTTAATCATAGTGCTACTATTAAAAAAAATTACTACAATCGTGATAAAAAAGGTACAAGTTTCAGAACGATTAGTTTGGATGACAGCTATTTTGTCCACGATAACTTTTATTAGCTATTTTATTATTATCATCATTGAACGATTTGGCGGCGAATATTCAGCGATGGGAAAAGCGAATGAATTTTTTATTATTGGTTACGGCCTTTTATCCATGCTAGTATTCCTGGCTCTATTGTATTCGCTGCAAAAAGAATACACTGCAAAAGAAAAGCAAAAAGAGATGACGTATTTAAAAGACTATACAGACCAGCTAGAAAAAAATTATACGGAAATGCGTCGTTTCAAGCATGATTATCAAAATATCTTGTTATCAATAGAAGACTACATTAAAGAGAAAGATTTGATAAAGTTAGAAGAATATTTTTATTCTAAAATCAAAACAGCTTCGACAGCTATTGAAAAAAATGACTTTAAGCTGTCACAGCTGGGAAATTTAAAAGTGAATGAGTTAAAAAGTGTTTTGGCAAATAAATTATCGATTTCACAGGAATTAGGAATCGATACTGAAGTGGAGATTAGTGAACGAATAGAAGCTATAGAAGCGGATTCTATTGTGCTGGTACGTGCTTTAGGAATTATCTTAGACAATGCGATCGAAGCAGCAGAGCAGATCGACAATGGGATGATTCGAGTGGCGTTTTTTAGAAAGCTGAATAAGCTGGTGATTGTTGTTGTGAATTCCTGTTCGAAGGAACTTCCAAAGTTATTTGAACTAAAGAAGGAAGGTTTTTCAACAAAGGGTGAGAACCGAGGCATGGGATTGAGCAATTTAGAACAGATGGTGGCAAGTACAGGAAATATGATGCTGGATACGAAAATTGATCATGGTGTGTTTACGCAGATGTTGTCTATTGATGAGAAAAAATGAGGAAAAATCATAAAATTGTAAGCTGGGTTTAGTTTATTATTTGTTTAATAGTAACCGTATCGAAATATCCTACATTTCGATACGGTTACTATTTTTTTACACTTTTGATATCAAAAGTGTAATAGTTTGTCGTCAAAAGTGACACTTTTTAACGTATTTGACCTAAATCAGAAATTTTATAGGTAAGTCACTTACTCATTATATGATTATACATGTAAGGGAGGTACTTATGGAAAATAAATTATCATTAGAAGAGCAGTTTTCAAGTAAGCTCACAAATTGGTTGGCGAACAAAGTAGTATTAAGTGAGGTTGAACAAGCAAAGATTTCTTATGGCTTATCTTTTACGCTTATTAGTGTAGTTAAGGTATCACTTATCTATGCTTCATCAATTTTGTTAGGGATATTATTGGAAACACTGATTATGCACACTGTATTTTGTATACTTCGCAAATATAGTAGAGGGTTTCATGCAAAATCAAGTTTTAATTGTGGTGCAGTTGGCGTTATTTGTTTTTCTTTTTTACCTTGGCTGATTAAATTGAGTGAGTATAGTATAAGTGATAAACAAGTTTTAGTAGTTGCAATTATTTGTACAATCATTCTCTATTTTCGAGCTCCTGCAAATACCGTGAAGAATCAAGTAACGGATAAGAAACAACGAAGGATATTAAAATCAAAAGCACTAGCAGCGAATCTTATATTATTTGGTCTTATTTTTATCACATTGGAACATTCAGAAAAATTATTGGCAGTGAGTGGGCTAGTTGTCGCATCTATATTGATGTTACCATTAGAAAAAATTTTATGGAGGAATGAAAAATGAAAAAATTATTAGCAAAATTACAAGGAAATACATTACTTTACATAGCTACTGTGGGAATAGCTTTAGGAAATATGGCGCTAGCTGCTGGATGTTCAGGCCCTTTCTACGAACCCAAAAAACCAGACATTCTCAAAAACGAGAAATAAACAGCATATCAACCCATGAAAGGGGGAAAAAGTTATGGAAGAGTACCTTCAAAAGTGTAAGCTGCTGGATACGATAGATATACCTTTTTTAGAAAAATTGAGTCAGACAGAAGAGTGGGATAGCTTGTTTTATGAATTATTTGAGTTATTGGTTTCTGTAAGAAAAACGACAGAGGAATTCTTTATTTATAACAAGGATCGACTACTTTTTTTTAGAAGTAATGATATACCAGAAATTGAAATTAGGGAAAGTACAGAGTTGATCAACGAAAATCAAGAAAGTGAATTGGTTCTAGTTGTCAATCAGAAAAAAGATGCTCAGCAATCAGTGCTTACACTTGAAATAATTGATTACTTAGAAAAAAATCAAGTTGATTTTAAAATTATTGACTATTTAAGTAAGCCCAATTTATTACATAAAGATATTGTTAAAGTCATTTCGATCACTAGACATAATTAAAAAATGTCTTCGAACAATTTAAAGGAGGTGAGGCGACAAGACAATCGTAAATCAGTGTTCATATTAGATAAGTATTTGTATTTCTAGTTAGAAATTTTCAAATAATAAGGTAAGAATGGGGGAGCAAACAAATGAAAAGAGAAGAAGTAAAAGTAGAAAAGCTAGATGATTTAGAAAGTGATTTACAATTTTCGATCGTAGAGTTAGAAGATGTAACAGCATTACCAGAAACAGCAGCATCAGGCGGTAGCTCAAGCTGTAGTTCAACATCAACTTGCGGCTCAAGCTCGTGTTCAACATGTACTTAATTTAAAGGAGGAAATAAACGAATGAAAAGAGAAGAAGTAAAAGTAGAAAAGCTAGATGATTTGGAAAGTGATTTACAATTTTCGATTGTAGAGCTAGAAGATGTAACAGCATTACCAGAAACAGCAGCATCAGGCGGTAGCTCAAGCTGTAGTTCAACATCAACTTGCGGCTCAAGCTCGTGTTCAACATGTACTTAATTTAAAGGAGGAAATAAACGAATGAAAAGAGAAGAAGTAAAAGCAGAAAAGCTAGATGATTTGGAAAGTGATTTACAATTTTCGATCGTAGAGTTAGAAGATGTAACAGCATTACCAGAAACAGCAGCATCAGGCGGCAGCTCAAGCTGTAGTTCAACATCAACTTGCGGGTCAAGCTCGTGTTCAACATGTACTTAATTTGGGTAACAAAGATAAGAGAGTAAACAACTTTAAAGTAAGCGAACTTGAGAGTTGCTGTTTTGTCTAATGAAGGATCTGGAAGTTTATTGACATATTCAGTAATTTGAATAAGTAGTGGTGCAGAAGTGATTGTTGATCTTAGATCAATTGTAGCTTGTAAGTGATCAGTCTGAGACTAACTGCTTCTGCTCGACCACTTTATAAATTAGAAGGGAAGGAAAACAGTAATGAATTTCATTGATGTAAAAAATTTAAATAAGCAAATTGAAAGTAATCATGTTTTAAATGATATAAATTTTAGTATTCCGGAAGGCGAAATATTAGGAGTTATTGGTCATAACGGTGCAGGAAAAACGACGTTATTTAAAACCTTACTGGGTCTGACTCCCTATAATACTGGAAATGTTGCATATTTCAATCCAGATTTTGACCTTAAAAATGATGTAGGATATTTACCAGAGCAGAGAGGTCTATTTGCTAAAGAAAAAGTCGGTAATCAGCTAAAGATGTTAGGCTGTTTAAAGAATATGAGTTCAGATCAATTAGAGCAGCAAATTGATCACTGGCTTCAATTTTTTGATATCTATGAGCATAAAGAGAAGAAAATTCTAGAATTATCAAAAGGGAATCAGCAAAAAGTGCAATTTATTTCTTCAGTTATACATAATCCTCAATTTTTAATTTTAGATGAACCTTTTAGCGGACTTGATCCTATTAATAGAGAGTATTTTACAGAAGCTATTTTAAAAATGAAAGAATGCGGAAGTACAATTATTTATTCAAGTCATCAGCTAGATTATGTCGAAGAATTATCAGATAAGATTTTATTTTTGAAAAAAGGTAAAATCGTTCATTTTAACACATTGGAAGAAATAAAAGCCTATTATCCTCCAGTATTAAAGGTTAAAAATAGTCAATTGACTTCGGAAAAAATAGAGAAAACTGGTTTATCTTTCGTTTATAAAAAAGGTATATTTGAAATAATTATCGCAAAGGAAAAAGATTTACAGGTTGCATCTGCTTTAGTAAATAGAGAAGAATCAGAAATTCAGCAATTGGAGCAACCAAGCTTGGAAAAAATATTTACAGAAATAAATCTGAAGGGAAGTGATGAGTAGTGAGTAATAAATATTATGCATATTCTATAGTAGCCATAAAGTCAATAGTGTCAATGTCATCTGCTGTCATGGGATTGGTAATGAACACAATCCTTGGATTAATTATTGTAGCATTTTTAACAATCTTTGATGTGGATGTTATTGCTATGATTGAAGTAATGAGCGTTGGAGGAGCTACTGATCAATTAACAGGTATAAAAATAGTATCAATTATAACAATGATGCTGCTAATGGGAACTGTCGCCGCTATTATGCAATCTGTAATGTCAGATAGAGACAATAAAATTTCAGAGGTAATTAGTACAAGTATTTATGAAAAGCACTATATATTTGGAAAAGTGGCTGCTGCTGTTTCACTAATGATCACAATGGTACTTAATACATTAGCAGCAATAATCATTTCTGTTATTACATATTCACTGGTAAATAATATTGCACTGTCAAGAATTGCAAATCTAGTAAAAACAATTTTGTTAGGAGTAAATGGTGATGAGTTGATATTAGCAGTCTTATTGATGGCTTTAGCTTTAGTAACCTCGATTTTATTTGCTTTAGCTTTAGCGATTAAAGTTAATAATTTGCATGAAGCGGGATCAACTGTGTTAGTTATCTTATTACCATATTTCTTTTTATTAGCCTTATTCTTTTTCATGCCAAAAGATATTGAAACATGGAAAGAGGTTAGTCAATATTTAATGTTTGTTCCAATACTATCGCCATTTTTCTCGATAATTAATGTAACTTTAAATGGTTTTGAGCTTGATAATATTATGTCCATTTTTTTATCATTTGTTTACATTTTTCTACTGTATGAATTGACTATGAAGATATATAAAGTAGCTTTTTATAATAATGCGAAATATGGGTATATAGATTTAGTGAAGCTGATTAGTTCAAAGGAGAATAAATATGTTAAAACTTAAAAATGTAACTAGAGAGTTTGTGAATGGTGAGACTCGCGAAAGAATTTTAAAAGGCGTTTCGTTAGAAATCAATGCGTGTGACTTTGCTTTGATTTTAGGAAAAAGCGGAAGTGGTAAATCTACCTTGCTTAATATTTTAAGTGGATTAGACGCTGAATATGAAGGGGAAGTCTTATTCAAAGGGAGAGAACTAAAAACGGAGGATCTTGACAATTATAGAAAGAATGATATCGGTTTTGTTTTCCAAAGTTTTAACTTGATTCCTCATATGACAGTATTTGAAAATATTATGGTACCACTTGAACTGGATAAGTCAATGAATAAAAAACAGAAAGCGGAAAAAGTAAAGGTACTATTAAAAAAATTAGATATTGAGAAGCTTTCTTCTGCTAATGTAAAAACTTTATCGGGTGGAGAAAAACAACGAGTAGCAATTGCCAGAGCTTTAGTAAACAATCCTAGAATTTTAGTTGCAGATGAACCAACTGGCGCTTTAGACGAAAAAAATTCCACAAAAATAAAAGAAATTTTGCAGGAGATTGCTCAGTCAGGAACTGCTGTTGTAGTCGTTACACATGATGAAGATTTTAAGCAATATGCAAATAAAATTTATGATATGAAAAATGGACAGGTCATAGAAGAAGAAATCGAAAAACATTCCATCGTTGATGGAGATACAACTTTCAAAGAAGGATCGCAAGTACAAGCTTCTTTTTTTACAATTTGCAAACATGCTTTTAATAATTTTAAAAGTAGACGCAAGAGGAATATTTTAGTTGCTTTAGGTACGGCAATTGGTGTAATTGCTTTAATTGTTTCGATTTCTTTGAACAGTGGAGTAAATAAGGGTGTAGGTGAGATGCTTAGTGATCTTGATCCAAAAGACGTTAATGTTTATTATGACGCTGCGGGAGCTGGTTCAGGAACACCGACTTTTCCTATGAATCAAAAAGAAATCAAAGCAGCTAAAGAACTATTATCGAATGAAAAAGTATCTGATATTTATTATTCTAAATATATTTATGGTAGTTCTCTAGCTTATGGTAAAAAAGAAATTGAAAATAGTTATGGAGCAATGGTTTTATTTGAGGAAGCAACAAAAGATGTCAATAAATTTGATAAATATTATAACAACTCAAATGTATTATTAGCTGGCTCTGGCTGGGATTCTGATTCAGAAGGGATAATTTTAACATCAAAATTGGCGAAGCAGCTTTTAGGAAAACAGATAAATGAAGCTTTAACTTCTGAAAAGGCAAAGGAGCTAGTTGGTAAAAAGGTCGTATTAAATTACTCAATTAGAAGTGGTGAGACGACAGAAGCTTTGCAAGAGAACTTAAAAGTAGTGGGTGTTATTAATCCTGATGTAGAAACGATGATGACCTATTCGTTGCTTGATGAGAAAACAATGAATAGACTAACTACAGATAAGAATCTTCCAAAAGATATTTATATGGTGAGTGGGATCACAGGTTCACCAGAAGCAAGTAAAAAAATTGTGGAAAAATACCGTAAGAAGAAGAAAGATGAAAAAATCATTGTTACCAATTCTGCGGATTTTCTGAATTTAATGCTAGGCTTTACTAAAATTATTTCTGCAGTACTCATCTTTATGGCGGTTTTATCGTTGATTGTTTCTGGTGTAATGATAATGGTTGTCATTTCAATGGCTATTGTGGAAAGAACAAGAGAAATTGGCGTATTACGTGCAGTTGGCTATAAGAAGAAACATATCAAAGCAATTTTCATTATGGAGAGTATGATGACTGTTTTACTGGCAAATGTGGTAGGGATTTCACTTGTAAAGCTTCTTTCATTAGGGTTAAATCCCAATTTGAAAGCTTTTTCTGGAATAACAAATATTTTAGATGTTTCTATTATTAATACTATTATTACGATTTCAATTACATTGGTTATGGCACTAGTATTCTCCTACTTACCTTCAAGAAAAGCTTCAAAAATCAATATTGTTGATGCACTGAAATATGAGTAATATAAAAAATATCGGAAAGATTTTGATCTTTAGACAAAATAAATCCGGATTAGTTGATCTTTTTTATCAGCGTGAAGTTGTTATAAAGGGAGCTGCTTATCTATTAGATCCATATGAAAGATTAAGCAGCTGGGACTTGAAATTAGAAAGGCTAGTCAAAAGATTAAGGAGAGACGGCATTCAAAAGGTGGTTATTATTTCTCCAAAGGAAGAGCAATACGTTTTTCGCTTAAAAAAATTTATTATTGATACAGCTGATATGGAGGTTTCAACTAGATTCGATAAATTAAATTTAGTTGAAACACAAATATTCAAAAGTCATGCGGAAAATACTCAGAAGGTAAATCCGTTTATAAATGGGTTTCGACTATATTTAACAGGACTGTATCCAGAAGGAATGATCTATGACGGGCTAAAACACATTGAATTGTCAAGGGAATCACCTGTTTCTTCTCAAGAATTTAATCTGAATTGTTCAATTATATGTTCTAAAAATGATAATCCTCCATCAAATTATTATCTTGAAAGGATTAATCTATCTAAAAATAATGGGAAAATAGACGCTTTATTTGAATCATCTGGAATAAAAATGGAGCTGCATTGTTTTTCTTTTTCAGATGAAATTAAGATTTATAAAGTGGATAATCACATTTTATATTTAAGAACTATGGGTAATAAAGCAGATCAAAAAAAATGTGTCAAATTTTTTGAAAAGATGGAGTATTCTGGTGAGATTGCATTAAAAGATTGTTTATGGTTGATTCAAGATGAGTATCGATTGTTGAAAAAAGTTAGTACAGAGCGAGTAAAAGAAAATAGAAGGCTATTGGAAGATGTACAACAAATAAAAACAGAATTTGCAATATTCGATGGAGTTGAGCGTTACTTAGTAAATGCCCGAAATATTTTTAGGTCACTTGTGAAGCAAGAAAGTGATTTAGAAGAAATTGTAAAATTTCCAACGCAGGCAAAAACATGTTGGCTTCCATTGATAGAAGGATCTAGTAAGATGGTTTCACGAAATTTTGTTTTATTTGAGATGGCCAAAAGATATTTTATTTATAGTGAAGTAAAACAGAAATTTTATGAGATAAGCCTGGAGCTGATAAGAATACTTGAAGCATTGTATTATTTCAAAGATAAAGAATTAAGCCTAGAATATTTATCTAAACATTTAGAGATTCAAAGTGAGAGAAGCAGATTTTTAATGGAGTGTTCAATAGAGAAGTTTCAAATAGAGTGAACAAAGGGGAAATAAGATGAGAAGGGCATTGATAACAGGAGCGAATAGTGAGATTGGTCAAGCAATTACAAATAAACTCTATGATGAAGGTTGGCAGTTGATTTTGTGTGAACAAGAAAAAGAATATTCTAACTTAATTCATATGAATAAAGGAAAAAATGATATCACTTTTTTTCAACTTAATTTAGAAGAGGATCGTTCATTGAATGAAATGACTGAGTATATAGAAAAACAGGTAGAGAGAATAGATTTGTTGGTAAATGTTGCAGGAATCAATATATTGAAAAGATTTATGGATTGGGAAAAAGATGAGCTAGATAACATATTAAAAATAAATGCTGTAAGTACGTTAATTCTAACTCAAAGTGTTGCACAAAAAATGATTACACAAAAGGCCGGCAACATCATTTTTCTTGGGTCACAGCATGGGGTTGTAGCTAATATTGAAAGGGTTCCGTATTCCTTGTCTAAAGCAATGTTGATACAGATGACAAAATCATTAGCTTTGGAACTAGCTCCTTTTAATATTAGAGTTAATTGTGTTTCACCTACATATGTATTAACTAACACGAATTCTTCAATATTGACTAGTGCACTTTTTAAAATTGAAGCGTTATCAGAGATTCCGTTAGGACGCTATGCAACACCTAAAGATGTAGCAGAAGGAGTATATTTTTTAGGAACAGAAAATTCCAGAATGATTACAGGGCATAACTTGATAATAGATGGCGGCTGGACGATAAAATAATTAGGAGGACATCATGAAAGAGAATTATTTTCCATTTATGTTATATAGAAAATCGGCATTGCCGATAACAGTACTTGATAGTTTTGGAAGTAGAGATTTAGAATTACAAATAGAAAGGTACTTTAAAAATCAGTGTTCTTTAGTGGAGGAAGTAGATGATTTAGTTACCGTTTTAGAAGTAAAAATTGGAGAAGATATTGAGAATGAGTTACGTAAAAAGTTAATCAATATTAAAAGAAAAATCTTCAATTTTAAAGCAATTGCTCATATTTTAGAGGAAAATAATAAGCAGCTAGTTCAGTTGAATGTTTTAGATCTACTAGTTGATTATCAAAAAAAATTAGATCAGTTGAATGTTCTACAACAAAAAATAGAACAAAAATATAGAGAAATTTTACTATACGAGAGAGAAAATATTCAAAAAACTATTCAACAACAAGGTAGAGATATTCGAAAAGCGTTTAAGTTTATACATGGAACTATTGATGAAAAGTTAGAAAAATATCTAAGAACGAATGTACAGGAGCATGATCGAAAATTACGAAAATTAGACATAACTCTATTGAAAATAATCACTAGAGCAGCTGCTAAGACGAGTCCATTTAGTTCTCTTGCTTATAGTGGGTTTGACTGTCTATCAACGAATACAACCCAGAAATTTAATTCAATTAAACAAAAGAAACGACAGACCGTAACAAAAATAAATGAAACATTCTTATATAGAGTTTATGATAAAATATTAAAGTTTCCTGAAATATATCAAACATTAGTATTTCAAATTGCTCCAGCAATTAGTTTAGATGAAAATAAGGTGTATTGGACGGCGTTAGTAGACGATGAAAAAAGTTTAGTTAAAACATATAAAATGCGAGACAGATTGGTAACGTTACCTCGAACCAAATTGATGAATCAGATTTTGGAGAAATTTGCGAATAATTCATTTTCTTATCAAGAATTCAAAGAAGAATTAGGAAAGCAAAAGCATGATGAGCAGGAACTTCAAACAATTTTTGAAAATTTATATGAGAAGGATTTTATAATACCATTAATTGCTTTACCACAAAATAGTCAAGACTTGTTAGGAGATTGTATTAAGGGATTAAAGAAATTTCAGTTTGACTATTTGCAGCCAGTTATCACTATTCTTGAAAACTTAGAAGAAATATTTATCGGGTATGATAATTTAGCTTATCAAGAGCAATATGAAGCCCAAGCTACTGTTAATAAAGGGATTACTGAGGTTTGTAATTATCTTGACTTAGTTATGTTTGATACAAAATATAGTACGTATCAAGATGCGTTAGAAGTAGAAATTGGCCAACGACTCGATTTTGAAAATTCTGAATATTCAGCAAAATTAAGCAAACTAATGAAATTTTATAATTTATTTAATAGTTCATATCTTATTAAACGAAAAATAGCAGAACGTTTTTTAGCAAAGTATGGCACAAGAAAAGTGGAAATGTCTGAAGAATGGGAAGAGTCGATCAGAACAATCTTAGATGCAAATTTAACGAATACTCATTTATGGCAAAATCAGTCTAAAATCAGTAATGAAGAATTTATAGATACAGAATTAACAGGTATCCAAAACTTGAAAAATCAATTTTTATCCTATTTAATCTCAAATATTGATTCTGAAAAAATAGAACTGAACGATAGCGTAATTGATCCTGTCATTGATAAGCTACCTAATAAGCTTCTTAAAGAAAGACAATCAAATAGCTTTTTTATACAAAAAAATCAAAATCAATTGGTGTTAAATCATTTTTATGAAGGAACATTAAAATATTTTACTAGATTTTTGAAGCAGTTTCCCGATGTAACAAATACTAATTTGTTTCAAAATTATGTAAAAGATGCGATACAAAAATATAATTTTGTTGATGTAAATGCTACGTATGGATTTAATGCTAATAATCGTGTTCATTTGATGAATAAAGAAATTCAGCTTTTGAATACGCCGCCAATAGGTCGAACAATGGAGGAAACTGTAGAGGAAATACTAGATTTCAAAAAACTTTCGATCCAATATAATGAAGAAAGTAAGCTGTTGGATGTGTATGATAGCAATGAAAAAGTTAAAGTCGCTTTTCTTGGGAGCTTGATGCCAATGATGTTACCAGGTGTGGTCTCTTCCTTATCAGTATTATCCATTGATTCAGCAATGTACCTAGATTTTTCTGCCATGTTTTCTGCATTAGCAATTGATAATAAAAAAGACACAGCAATTATAAAATTACCAGAAGTCACCTTCGAACAAAATATTATCCTTTCTAGAAAGAAGTGGATATTAAATCTTTCTCAACTTGAAGAGCTAAAAAACAATGTTAAAAATGATCATTTACATCAAATTGGACAATTTTTAAAATATCATGATTTGCCATTGCAATGTTTTATTTCAGGGTTGGATCCTAACTTTGAAACTATTGGAGCAAATAAACCGCAGTACATGGATTTTACAAGTCCTTCACTTATAAAACTATTTGCTCAAATAATGAGTGCTAATGATTATATTGTATTGGAAGAGATCAATCCAATAATTAATACAGAAAACTATCCAGATGAACAAGTAGAAGAGCTGATTATTGAAATAACAAGGGAGCAAGGGTAGATGGATACAATGAAAGATATTAAAATATTTATTTATGATAAAGAAATAAAAAAACAAGTGATGAAGGACATTACGGCAATTATAAGAGAATTTTATACTAAATGCGATTTGTTCATTTTAAATAGAGGCTGGGCGGAAGGTGCTCATATCCAAGTAGTTTATAAAAATTTTGAAAATGAAAAGGCTGAGCAGGATTTTATAAAGAAGATTTATAAACAAGCGAAACAATGGCAGCAATTACCAAGCGAAACAATCGATTATGATAAGTATGAAACATATGTAGAACGTATTAAGGTTCTTGAAAACTATCAAGGAACTATTAAACCATTACAAAAACAGTTTACAGTAAAGCAAGGATTGTATTTAAAAGAGCGCGAACTGTTTCCAAAACGGTATTTTACAGATGAAAAATATAGAACCGATGTTGTTATTTTATTGTCAGACTATTTTTATAGTTTGTCTGAGATAAATCAAGAAATTTTTATTCTCAAGTTAATGACATTGTATGGAAATTATGAGAATACCCAATTAAAAAATGATGAAGGAATTTATCTGGCATACTATTCGTTTAAATCCCATTATGAAGGATTTATTAATGGATTAGAGGGATTTTCAGACGATAAAAGAAAACAGATAGTCAGCTTATTACAGCCTTCTGAGCAAGCAGAGCGGGATTTTATTGAACAGGGATTTACTGATATTCTACTTAGTTCAGTAAGTAACTTTGAAAACTGTAATTTAAAGGAAAAAGAAATATTTTCGGGATTTTTGGAATTGATTCACCAGTTGAAGGATTCCTATACACACTTGTTTACTTCTGGAGCTATTTTGATTAAAGAAGACGAAGGCAATACGGTTAGAGACTATGTTAGTAAAAAAGGTATAAGTAACTATCATCAAAAAATAAAAGATGAATTTAATTTGGATTTATTTAATCAAAAAGATTTTATAGTGGGAAGGCTAGTAATGAATTGGTTTTATAGCTTGCTGCCGATTTTATCCATTTCTCCAATGAAAAAACATAAACTATGTAATCTGATTTCATTAGCTGTTGAGAAGAAAAAAGGGAAACAAGAAACGGATCTATTAGAAGAGCTAAAAGAGAAATATCATTTTGAAATGAATTTTTGATAGAGAGGTGTGAACGTATGGATACCAAAGTAAAAGTTATCAACGATCAATTGTTTATTATTAATGCCGTAAAAAAAATTACTATCGAAGAGCCTAAAATAATTCGACTTTTTCAAGACGTTCATCCAGAGATAAACCAGTATTGGCTTAGTCTCGAAAAATTTGAAAGAGTAGAACAGATGAATAAAATTGTGATTAAAATTAAACAGGCAGTATCAAGCAAAACAGTTGAAAAGAAAATATTGACAGTTTTTATTAAAAGTAACAATAACAATCTTCAAAATATTATAGGTCAAATAAAAAATATTACTATTGTCACAGATTATCAAAATGCTGATATTATTTTATTAGATAGTGAACAAATTGGTGAAGTGCGAAGTGTTGAACAGAAGTGGGAAAACAAACTACAATATATCATTATTGAGAAAAATAATTTTATACTCACCAGTAAGTTGGACCAGGTTCAAAGTCTATTTGATTTAAATGAAAAAAAATTGAGTCCCTTTGAGTTGCTAAAGGCACTTATGAAGGCAGAGAAAATAATCAATCGATCAGATAAAAAAAATCATGTTATTTTGATCGAAGATACCGCTGAAAATAATATGATTGAGTATTATTTTATAAATGATTTGCTAGCTTGTTGCGAGTATACTTTTCGGAACGAAGAAGAAGTGATACTTACAGATAAAAATGCTATCTATCAGAAGTTGAGAGATTTTCAAAAAAAATGCGGTTATTGGCTTCAAGAAATAGATTATATGCAGCATCATCAAGTACCTTATAACGTTATCGAAATGAAGACAAATAGAAGTAAAGAGTATTATGTCGGAGAAACGCCTTTCGAGGCATATAAAAAGGCCTTTTCTTTAGGTGTTTCTCATGAATTGAATTTGATTTCTAGTGATGCTAAAAATAATCGGTGGTGTGATAGTGGTAATTTACAAGCAGTGTTACAGGCAAAAACCTACTTACTTTTTCATTTTATGAAAGACCAGCGATATCAAGTAGATAAAACTGAGATTCTAATGGAGCATTTACCAACTCTAATGCCAGAGGAAACATTTTTAACTAAAACTTTGATTAATAATGGAAATAAATTATTGGGTTTAACATTTGTTATTGATAAAGTACACACCTGTTTTGTTTATCAAGTCAGGTTAATGAGAGATAATCATGTGATTCGCAGGATTTATGGAATAAATTTAACTGAAATTTTGAAAGAATTGTGTATATATGCGATCGGAACGATGCTTCAAAATCGGTTGTTCATGTCTGAAGAAAAAAAACATACTCATATACTAGTCACTGACTCAAAAAGTATAACTGAAAAAATTGAGGATGAAAAAGGCTACCTTGAAAGTTTGGCTACAGAGCTAAACCTTAATTTCGGAGTACAGGAGTGGAAGTATAATAAGTTAGTTAAAGGTACTGGCATTCAATATATCAACTATTTTTGGGAGGGGAGAGCATGAAAGTAGTACTACTGAAAACAGAAAGTAGATTAGAGCAGGAAATAATAGACAATCAAGAGTTCGAGTATTGCACTACTGTAAAAGAAATCCCTCGTGAAGCGATTGTTATATATGCAGATACGCATCTAAATCAAGCTTTGGAAAATCAATTAATAACTGCGGTAGCTGAAAAAGAAATCACTGTTTTAAGAGCTAATATTTTAAGAAATAAAGCTTATATCGGGCCGATTTATAAAAAAAATAGTCGGACAATTTTTGATTTTATTGAGCAAAGTAAAAGAAATGATCGAACGAATGAATTATCTATTCTTCGTGATTATAAATCAGAATTGATAGATGACAGAGAAACAGAATTATTTTTAAAAGCAACAGCCTATACGGTTATAGAGCAACTTGACCAAATAAAAAAAGGGCGAGATAAAGAAAATGCTCTAATCACATTAGCTAAAGAAGGACTTATCAAGAAAGAGCATGTGATTACCAAAAAAGATAAATATAAAAAGGAAATATTTGATGAACATTTACTTTTCTCAAAACCAAGGCCAAAGCGTATTCCTACTGTACACAGAACTAAATCTAAAATTGATGTAGAACACTTAAAAAGTAAAATGGTAGATTTTGAGTATGGAATCTGTAAACATACATTTTTAGATTTGAACTCAAGATTTATTCCAATGGTTAGTGCCGAAAATCATTTGTTTGACGGCGATGAGAATAATTCCTTTGGAAGAGCTAATACATTTGACGGATCATTACAATCAGCATTGTTGGAAAGTTTGGAAAGAAATTATAATGCATTTAGCCAGCAAGGGAGAACAGAAATATACGGTTCGTATAATGAATTAAAAGAAAAAGCTGTTCATCCTTCTGTGTTCATTTTACATACTGAGGAACAATATATGCATAAAGATTTTAATTTTAGAAAATATAATGATGATCTGAAGGTAAATTGGGTATGGTGTTGGTCAATCAAAAAGGAAGAGTATGTTTTAATTCCGGAACAGTTTGTTCATTACTATGATAATGGTAATTTGAGGAAAGAAAATCGATATATCTATGACACATCAAATGGCGCTGCTTTAGGTGGGAACTTGGAAGAAGGGTTACTTTACGGACTATTTGAAACTATTGAACGTGATAACTTTTTGGTATCATTTTACAATCAAGAACAGCTAGTACAAATCGATATTGATAAGTCAGAGTTAAAGGATTTGTCTTTGATGAAGGAATATTTACAAGATAAGGGATATGAACTTTACTTTTTTGATATCACAAAAGAATTACGAGTGCCTGCTGTCTGGTGCTTGTTGGTTAATACGAATGAAGATGCAGTGGTTACAACATATAGTGCAGCGGGCTGTAATTTTGATCCTGAAAAAGCAATTGAAAGTGCTTATATAGAAGTGATTTCATCAGTTCCTGTATATGAAGAGTTATTTAAAGAAGAAGCATTTTTGAAAAGGCGTGAATTGATTATCGAAGATGTATCTAAATTAACTCAATTTGAGGATCATGTTTTATATTATAGTCATAAAAAAGCACTGGCAAATTATGATTATCTATTTGATAAAACGATTACAAAATCAGTGGCTGAATTATATCCAGAATGGTATAAATCAGAAAAATATAAGAATCATGATTTAAATAAAGATATTCAAACATTAAATAAAGAGATACTGGCACATTATGATGATATTTATGTGGCTGATTTATCTTCCCAGCATTTAAAAGAACTAGGATTTTCTTGTGCAAAAGTATTGGTGCCTGGAATGCAGGTCGTAACTTTCGGAATGCAGAATGAAAGGATTAACTACGAACGATTGGTGAAAAATACAGGGAATGAAAATCAAACTACACTTTCAATAAACAAGAATCCACATCCGTTTCCATAAAAAGGAGGGCAATCAATGGCTAAATGGTCAAGTTATCATATTTTTTATTATCATCAAAAAAATTTAGATACAGTAATCAGCATGATTTATAAATATTGCGATTTAAAAAAGACTAAAGGAGATATTTCAAAATGGTTTTACATTCGTTATTGGGATGGCAGCCCTCATATTAGACTTAGAATTCTAGCTGAGGATAGTTTAGACATGATCGGATTATTTAATCAAATTCAAAAATATATCAAAGATAATCCCAGTTTGATTGAGCTTATACCAGAAGATTATTATGCCGGTATGGAGCAGTTTAAAGAATCTGATACAGAGATGCAAGAATGGTTTTCTGAAGGTGAAATTATTTCAAAAACTTATGTTAGAGAAAGTGATCGTTATGGAGGTGACTCCTTAATGGATATAACAGAAGATCTGTTTATGCTTTCTAGTGAATTAGCATGGATAGTACAGGAAAAATCTCCTGACTTTAATTTGAGACTGCTGTTGTCTTATGCACTTTTAGAAAAAATGACAAAGCATTTATTTTTATATGAATCAACTGAAGAATTAGCTAGCTTGTTTCAGGGAGTTATTGATTTTTGGGGGTCACGAAATCATACATCAATTCAGTCAATCAATCAGTTTTATCACAAAAATCAATCAGTCTTATCTAAAATGCAGAGAGTAATCGCACATGATCAAAAAATCTTAAAAAAAATCGCACTAATAGAGCAATCAATAGCTGTATTAAAAAGTCAAGTGACAGATAAATACTATTATAATTCTATTATTATTTCACATATTCATATGTTTTGTAATCGTATTGGTGTTGCACCTATTTATGAACAAGCGATTTATACACAATTGTTGAAATTTGAGAATCAGGAGAGTATATCTAATGTTATGGGAGTATAAACCGAAAGTTCAGGAAAAGTTTAAGAATTATCATTATTCTTCCCTTAATGATAAAGAATTTACATTTAGCCAAGTGTATTATCCAGTAGAAAGAAAAGCTAGCTTAATTACTGAAAAAGAAAGTAATGTAATTGAATTATCTGAAAAACCGAACGAAAAATTGTCGTTTATTGATGTCTTATTTCAGAGAAAAAGTTATGGATATTCTTTAGAGAATAATGTAGCAGTAACGAAAGAATTAATTAGTAAATTTTGTCATGTTGCTTTTTTTGGAACAGAGATTGGGCGAAGATCGTACCCTTCTGGCGGCTCACAATACAATGTAAATCCTTATTTTATTTTTAATGAGTCTCAAGTAGCAAATGATCTTTGTTTATGTGGAAATGTTTGTGCACTTGATTTTGAAAAAAATAATCTACTTTGTTATCAGAAAAAAAACTGGAAAAGTGAAGTTGCGAAATGTTTTATTCAAGAAAATCTTTTCAAAGATACCAAATTTGCGATTGTTTTGGGTGTGAATTTAGATGATATATCAGAAAAATATACAGATATATCGTATAAATTAGTTCAATTAGAAGCAGGACATATTGGACAGAATATTCAACTGGCGGCCTCTTTATACGGGCTGAAAACAGTTCCGCTACAAGGTTATTATGATGTAGAGTTAGGAAATTTAATAGGAAAGAAGCAAACGATTTTATATGCGTTTTTAGTAGGGTGAAAAAATGAAAATTATGAATATACAGTATGATTTATTACAACAGGATAGTTTATTTATTATTAAAGATTTGAAAACAAACAAGGTTGCAGCCGCATTTGAGCTAAACAAATCCTTCAAAGAGGTAAAGCAGTTGTTTTGTTATGGAAAATCGAGTAATGACAAAAGTTTAGAAAATATTTACCGAGTTATTTTCAGCAAGTATCCAGATGTATTCATTGAAGTTGATGAAGATATGCTAAATAGAAATTCTTATGTTAGATATCTACTCTCGTTGTATTTAGATAGCTTTATTGATACTTCTTTGCTAAGTGATTTCTTAGATAAGGCGAAAAAGTTGATTACTAGAGAAATAGAGTTAAGCATACATGTCGCCTTTCTTAGTGATAAATATGAAAGTTTAAAGGACAGAATAGGCAATCCATTTCTTGGGTTGAAAGAGTCGGGTAATCTTTCTTCAGTGGACTTACTGGTCCTAGACAAGGAAAGCTATATATCTGATTATCATGATAAAATCGCAAAGCATATTCTATTTATTGATAGTAAGTCAGATAAAATAGCTATTGGTCCGATAGTTGCAATAGAAAAATTTGGCATATCGTTTGAAGACGAAAAAGAAAATGAAATAAGACTCTTGGATAATGAAATTGGACTTCTTCAGTTTTTTATCAATAGAATTCTTGATAGTTACACTTTTGATTTGCAGCAATGTGTTTCCCCGTTACCATTTTATCCAGCAAGATATCAGTTGTGCTTAAATCGTAAAACTTTAGAGATGGACATAGTGGATTTTACTGCAGTTCCTAAATATCTCCAATTATAGATGAAGTATGAGCAATTGGATTGTAAAATGAAATGAGTTTGGAGCAGTAGGGCTTTCTCAAAAAAGAAACTCAGTTCAATTTTGATTATGAGCCGACCCCCAAAAGTTAGACCTGAAATGTAGTGCACCCTGTGGACTTGTCAAGAAAAATTGGACAACAAGTTAAGAGAATTTATGGATGTTGCTTCTCAAAGGCCTTAGGCGATGGATCATTAAGTACTGAGTACAGCTGTTTTGTATTGTAATACGTTTCAATATATTTGAATAGTTCTAGTTGAGCTTGATCAATGCTTGTAAAATTTGCATCATTGATCAACTCTCTTTTTATTGTTTTGTAAAAGGATTCCATCAAAGCCTTATCATAAGAATTTCCATTGTGGCTCATACTGGAAACAGCTTTCTTCCTTTGCAACTACTGGGAACCTTGATCCGTATGAATAATGAGATCTGCATGCGAGTGTTCTTTTTCCCAAGCTTGAAGGAAGGCATCAATGACCAATGAAATATATGTTCATTTCAGCTTCTCTAGTAAAAATAAAGAGTATTTCGATACAGTATTAACAGAATATTCCTCTATCGGCAGTGATTTACTGATGGGTCATCAAATATCTAATGAAATGTTGCCACTGTCTTTGGACACCTTCAATTCAAAAAAATGAAGAACGAATTGAATGATATTTTCGTTGATATAAATTACGATTTCTTAAAGAGTAACGCCCAAAAAATCTTTTTGATGATTATTTAGATAATCAAAAAGAAATGCTCATTTTATGCTCTAAGGAAAAAAAATCACAAAAAAAAGATATATTCAGTTTAAATTTGAAGAGAAATGATCTATTAAGTTGGAAGAGATCAAGCGCAGGATATCAATTGTAAAAAAACATGGTTATCTAAGAGATAGATCTAGAAAGCTTGGCGAGAACATAAGGCAATATCAACAGCGAATGGGGTACTGCTAACAACGTACGATAGAAATGCTAATATTTGTTTCTTAACTAATAGATATAGTGAACAAGACGCTATTTATCAGCTAAGCTCATGGCAAGTTGCTGTCATATCATTTGCCTTCACTTTATCGTTGTATAAAACATTTAAAATTTCAGAGGAATTGAATATACTGGCAATAGATGATCCAATTCAAGATATAGATGCTATGAAAGTGCATGCTCTGATTGATGCTCTAAGACACGTTCTTTCAGATTATCAAATCATATTGTCAACGCACAGCGACTCTAATGCAATGTTTATTAAATATAAATTTGATCTAGTGAGTAATGAAAAAGAAGATAAAGTTAATTTAATAAATACTAAAACGTTATTCTTAGAAAAGTGAGTGTAGATTTAATTAATGCAAATAGAATTGTGTGATTGTTGAGGTCGCGTTCTTGTATGCTTTAAAACCTTCCATTCCTCATCTCCACCCCATTCTTTTTGAGGTGTCTGCTGACCGTATGCCTGTGACAACCGTATCTATCTGCTAACTCATAGATAGTTGCTCCTTGTTGGTATTTATGAATAATTTGACCTATTTCAGTTTTGGACAGTAGCTTTTGTCTAGGTTTTGTAGTTTTAATATTACCGATAATCTTGTTATATTTCTTTAAGTTATTTTTGCATGAGTTTCCTACTTTATATTTTAGGATTTTATCTGAGAGGTTTATATCAAGGACCGATAGGGCGATTGAAAGAACAGAGTAATTGCTCTGTTCTTTTTTGTTCTAATGAAATACTCGAGGTGTTATCTATATTTACTTTTTCTTATCAAATCAGGCATTCCTCTTTATTAAACAGTTGAAGTTATGTATAATTAAGGTCAGTATTAGTCAAGGGAAAAGGATGAGTGTGATGAGTAATCAAAATACTTCGGATTTAATAGAAGCATATCTAAAGAAGATTCTTGAAGAAAGCAGTAAGATTGAGATTCGCAGAGCCGAAATGGCTCATTTATTCAATTGTGTTCCATCCCAGATTAATTATGTTATCAATACACGCTTTACAATTCAACGCGGCTATTCTGTTGAAAGTAAACGTGGTGGCGGTGGTTACATTCGAATCGCCAAGGTTCAAATTTCTGATAGTGATCAATTGTTAAAACAGATTGCTCAGTTTACAGGCAATGAACTTTCAGAAAAAGATGCACTGATTTTTATACAAAAGTTGTACGAAGAAGAAGTGATCACCAAAAGAGAAGGAAACCTGATGTTGTCAGTTCTTGGAAAACAAGTTCTAGGCAAAGCAGGATCAAATGAAGATTATTTACGTGCTCAATTGATGCATTCATTTTTAGAACGTTTGAGTTACGAGGAGGAATGATAGTATGGATGAATTATTTACAGAAAGTGCCAAGGCGGTCTTAGCCATTGCACAAGAAGAAGCAAAATATTTTAGGCATCAATCTGTTGGATCAGAGCATTTGCTATTGGCATTAGTTTTGGAGCCAAATGGAATTGCTGGGAAATCATTGCGCCAGTTGAATGCTGATAAAAACGATATTCGTGAAGAAATCGAACACTTGACGGGTTATGGGACTGTAAAAGCCTATCCTAAAGGTTCATACTTGCCTTATTCTCCTCGTGCAAAGCAAATTTTTGCATATGCTGGTGATGAAGCCAAGCGTTTAGGTGCACCAAATATTGGTACAGAACATATTTTATTAGGGTTATTAAGAGATGAAGATATACTAGCATCACGTATTTTATTGAATCTGGGCTTAAGTTTATCCAAAATGCGCCAGCTTTTAATGAAAAAAATCGGTATAACAGATCCACAAATGAGTGGTAATGTAGGACGTCGAAGAAATAATCAAGCTCAAAAGGCAGCGCCAAAAGGAACACCAACATTAGATTCGTTAGCACGTGATTTAACAAAATTAGCTCGTGAAAAAAATCTTGATCCAGTAGTTGGACGTTCACAAGAAGTTAGACGTTTGATTCAAATTTTAAGCCGTCGTACAAAAAATAACCCTGTTTTAGTTGGAGAACCTGGTGTTGGTAAAACAGCGATTGCTGAAGGGTTAGCACAAAAAATCGTAAATGGTGAAGTGCCAGAAGATATGCAAGAAAAACGCTTGATGATGTTGGATATGGGCGCTTTAGTAGCTGGTACTAAGTATCGTGGAGAGTTTGAAGATCGTCTCAAAAAGGTAATCGATGAGATTTACCAAGATGGCGAAGTCATTTTATTTATTGATGAATTGCATACTCTGATTGGTGCAGGTGGTGCTGAAGGTGCAATCGATGCATCAAATATTTTAAAACCAGCACTTGCAAGAGGTGAGTTGCAAACAATCGGTGCAACAACATTAGATGAATATCAAAAGTATATCGAAAAAGATTCTGCTTTAGAACGACGCTTTGCTCGTGTACAAGTTGATGAACCAACACCAGAAGAGGCAGAAGAGATTCTAAAAGGGTTACGATCTCGATATGAAGAACATCATGGTGTGGAGATTACAGATGATGCACTTCATGCAGCAGTTCAATTATCTGTACGCTATATCAATTCTCGTCAGTTACCAGATAAAGCAATCGATTTGATGGATGAGTCTTCAGCTAAAGTTCGCTTGGATTTAGCGGATGAACCTTCTGAAATCAATAACTTACGTTTAGAAATTGCTCGTTTGGTTCAAGAAAAAGAAGAAGCCATTCAATCTCAGTCTTTTGAAAGCGCAGCTAGATTACGTCAAAAAGAGAAAAAATTAGCTCGAAAATTAGAAAATATTCTCTTATTAGAAGAAAAAGAGGCTTCTGGTTACGCAAATCGGGTAACAGAAGAAGATGTTGCGAATGTTGTTTCACAATGGACAGGTGTACCTTTACAGCAATTAGAGAAAAAGGAAAGTGAACGATTGCTTGAATTGGAAAGTATCTTACATCATCGAGTAGTCGGACAAGATGAAGCGGTTCAAGCTGTGTCACGTGCGATTCGCAGAGCCCGTAGTGGTTTGAAAGATCCAAATCGACCAATTGGTTCATTTATGTTTTTAGGACCAACCGGTGTTGGTAAAACAGAACTTGCAAAAGCTTTAGCTGAAACAATGTTTGGTAGCGAAGATGCGCTTGTTCGGGTAGATATGTCTGAGTTTATGGAAAAATACAGTACTAGTCGTTTGATTGGTTCCCCTCCAGGTTACGTCGGGTATGAAGAAGGCGGTCAGTTAACCGAAAAAATTCGTCAAAAACCGTATTCTGTTATTTTACTGGATGAGGTAGAAAAGGCGCATCCTGATGTTTTCAATATCTTGTTACAAGTGTTAGATGATGGTCACTTAACAGATTCTAAAGGACGAAAAGTAGACTTTAGAAATACAATTTTGATTATGACATCAAACATTGGCGCAACGGCGATTCGTGATGAAAAAAATGTTGGTTTCAATGTTCAGGATCTAACAAAAGATTATGGTGCAATGCAAAAACGGATCATGGAAGAACTGAAAAAAGCCTTCCGCCCAGAATTTTTGAACCGTGTGGATGAAACAGTTGTTTTCCGTTCATTGGATCAGGAAGAAATTCACGAAATCGTGAAAATCATGAGTAAATCGATTATTCAGCGTTTAAGAGAACAGGATGTTAATGTAAAAATCACAGCAGCAGCGATTGAAGTGATTGGAAAAGTCGGTTTTGATCCAGAATACGGTGCACGCCCAATTCGTAGAGCTTTACAAAAAGAAGTAGAAGATCGTTTAAGTGAAGCATTACTTTCTGGTCAAATTCATCTTGGAGATAAAGTGACGATCGGCGCAAGTAAGGGCAAGATTACATTAAATGTTAAATCACCCAAACCAGAGCAAGTATTACAAACAATTTAAAGCTAAAATCAATAATTCGCTGTGCAAAACGAATCTGTTTTGTACAGCTTTTTTTCTTAAAAAAAAGTAAGCGAACACTCTTTATTTTGTGAAAAATGAGCGTTAAAATAAAGAGAGTCTATTGGAAAGTTTGTGAACCTATGCTACTATAAAACAGTTGTGAGAAGACTGTGTAAAAAGATAAAAGCATTGTTGTTAGATGAATTTGTAAAGGATTGGATGAGTCTGTTCAGCTTTTAAGATATCTAGCTTCATGGGCTAGCTCTTCGGAAAAAAGATAAATATGAATAGTGGCAAAAAACACCACCATCCCTATTTCCTATTTTTCAGTCAGAGCTGAACGAACCCATTCAGCTTTTAAAATTATCTAGCTTCATGAACCAGCATCTCGGAAAAAAGATAAAATTAGCCTGTGACAAAGAACGTCACATTCAAATTTCCCTATTTTTCAGTCGATGCTAAGCGGGTTCATTCAGCTTTTAAAGGAGGATACAAAATGATAGAACTTATTGCGACTGCTGAATCTGTTGAACAAGCAGATGCGTTATTAGCAGTAGGGGTAGATACTTTATACATTGGAGAAGAGATGTTCGGGTTGCGTTTGCCAACGTCATTTTCTCGTGAGGAACAGCGTATTATTACAGAAAAGGCCCATCATGCAGGAAAAAAAGTGACTGTTGCGCTAAATGGGATCATGCATCCAGAAAAAATGAAGAAGGTCCCGGAATATTTGACTTTTTTACAAGAAATCAATGTTGATCAAATAACTGTTGGAGATCCAGGGGTAGTATTTGTTTTGCAGCGTGATGGAATCGACATTCCGTATATTTATGATGGAGAAACCTTAGTAACTAGCTCTCGTCAAATTAATTTCTGGGCAAAACGTGGATCGATCGGTGCAGTTTTGGCTCGTGAAGTTCCTTTTGAAGAAATGAAAGCAATGAAGGATAATTTGATGGTTCCAGCTGAGGTCCTTGTGTATGGTGCTACATGTATTCATCAATCAAAACGACCATTGTTGCAAAATTACTATAATTTTACTAAAAATGATGAATCAGCCAGTAAAGAGCGTGGCCTATTTATATCTGAGCCTAAAAAAGAAGAAACGCACTATTCCATTTATGAAGACAGTCATGGTACCCATATTTTTGCAGATAATGATGTAAATTTAATTGGTGAATTAGACAAGCTTCATGAACATAATTACACAAAGTGGAAGCTTGATGGCATTTATGCGCCTGGAGAAAATTTTGTGAACGTTGCAAAGCTATTTGAAGATGCTAAGGAAAAAATAGAAGCTGGACTTTGGTCGAGTGAGCAAGCACAAGTGGCAATTGAACAAATAGAAGCTCTTCATCCAGAAAATCGTGGTTTAGATATCGGGTTCTTTGATTTGGATCCAGACGAGATAAAATAAGGAGAAAAAAACATATGACAAACGAACGAACACTGAAGCGTCCTGAGGTCTTAGCACCAGCAGGGACGCTAGAAAAACTAAAAACAGCTATTCACTATGGCGCCGATGCAGTCTATATTGGTGGCAATGCTTACGGTCTACGTAGTCGTGCAGGAAATTTCACAAAAGAAGATATGATTGAAGGAGTAGCTTTCGCCAACGAACATGGAGCAAAAGTTTATGTAGCAGCAAATATGGTTACGCATGAAGGAAATCAAGAAGGAGCAGGAGACTTTTTCAGAGAAATCCGTGATGTTGGGATTTCAGCAGTCATTGTTTCTGATCCAGCTTTGATTGAAATTTGTGCAGCGGAAGCGCCAGGCTTGCCAATCCATTTGTCTACTCAAGCTTCAGCTACAAATTACGAAACATTAGAATTTTGGAAAAACGAAGGATTAGAACGTGTGGTTTTAGCGCGTGAAGTATCCATGGACGAAGTCGCAGAAATCCGTAAAAATACAGATGTAGAAATTGAAGCGTTTATTCATGGGGCAATGTGTATTTCTTATTCTGGTAGATGTACGTTGTCTAATCATATGTCGATGCGGGATGCGAATCGTGGTGGTTGTTCACAATCTTGTCGTTGGAAATACGAGCTTTATGATATGCCTTTTGGCGCTGAACGTACAAGTTTGACTGATAAAGGTGAAGTTGAAGAAGAATTTTCAATGAGTGCAGTGGATATGGCAATGATCCAACATATTCCTGAATTGATCCAAAATGGTGTTGATAGCTTTAAAATCGAAGGCCGAATGAAGTCGATTCACTACGTTTCTACAGTAGCAAATGTTTACAAAAAAGCGGTTGATACGTATATGGAAGATCCTGAAAATTATGAGTGCAAACAAGAATGGATCGATGAGCTTTGGAAAGTAGCGCAAAGAGAGCTTTCAACTGGTTTTTATTACCATGTACCAACCGATGAAGAACAGTTATTTGGAGAACGTCGCAAGATCCCGCAATATAAATTTATCGGGGAAGTGATGGCGTATGATCCCGAAACAAAAGTCGCAACGATTCGTCAAAGAAATCATTTTAGTGTAGGCGACGAAATTGAATTTTACGGTCCTGGGTTCAAACACTTCCATCAAACAGTAGATGTTATGTATAATGAAGAGGACGAGTCAATCGATCGAGCACCAAATCCAATGATGATTTTAACAATGCCAGTTGAAGAACCAGTAGCAGTTGGTGATATGATTCGTAAAAAGAAATAAATATTTTGATTGAGGGATTGGCTGTTAAAGCTTGTCCCTTTCATTGCAGAAAGGATAAGTGAACAATGGCAAAACAATATGATTATATCGTAATCGGCGGTGGCAGTGGTGGAATTGCTTCTGCTAATCGTGCAGGGATGCACGGGGCCAAGGTTTTATTGATTGAAGCGGCTGATATTGGCGGAACTTGTGTGAATGTTGGTTGTGTACCTAAAAAGGTGATGTGGCAAGCAAGTTCAATGATGGAAATGATCAAACGAGATACAGCAGGGTATGGAATGGATGTAGAGGTCAAGTCCTTCAGTTTTAAAAAGCTCGTTCAAAATCGTGAGGCGTACATTGATAATCTACATGCGGCTTACCATCGTGGGTTAGATAGTAATAATGTAGAAGTTTTAGCAGAGTATGCAACGTTTGTTGATGATCACACAGTCGAAGCAGGAGGCGAACGTTATACAGCTCCTAATATTTTGATTGCAACTGGTGGACGTCCTAAAAAATTAGGAATTCCAGGTGAAGAATATGCGATCGATTCTAATGGCTTTTTTGCTTTAGAAGAATTACCAAAACGAGTAGTCTTCGTTGGAGCAGGCTACATAGCTGCTGAACTTGCTGGAACTATTCACGGATTAGGATCTGAGACACATTGGGCATTTAGAAAAGACCGTCCATTACGAGGTTTCGATGAAATGTTATCAGAAAAAGTAGTTGAGCATTACGCTGAAGATGGCGTGCATATTTATCCTCATTCAACTCCTCGTTCGATTGAAAAGTTTGAATCAGGAGAATTGATGATCACTTTTGAAAACGGAACTAAAATCACGGCTGATAGTATTGTATTTGGAACGGGTCGTCAACCTAATACAGATACGTTAGGGCTAGAAAATACACATGTTGAGCTGACAGATCAAGGCTATGTAAAAGTGGACAAATTCCAGAATACAACACAAACTGGTATTTACGCTGTTGGCGATGTGATTGGCAAAATTGATTTAACACCAGTGGCGATTGCTGCAGGACGAAGATTATCAGAGCGTTTATTCAACGGGAAAGAAAATGATTATTTAGATTATGAAACAATTCCGACTGTGGTCTTTACACACCCAACAATTGCTACAGTTGGTTTAACTGAAAAAGAAGCCGAAGAAAAATATGGGGATGAAAATATCAAAATCTACCAATCGACTTTTACACCAATGTATTTTGCTTTGGGTGAGTATCGTCAAAAATGCGATATGAAACTAGTGTGTGTCGGCGAAGAAGAGAAAATCGTTGGACTGCATGGGATTGGCTTAGGGGTTGATGAAATGTTACAAGGTTTTGCAGTAGCAATCAAAATGGGGGCTACGAAAAAAGATTTTGATAATACTGTGGCAATTCACCCGACAGGTTCGGAAGAATTTGTAACGATGAGATAAAAGAACACGGATAAAACGTCAAACGTTTTATCCGTGCTTTTTTTAATTTGTTCGTGCAAGAATGGCTTGTGTGATTTCTAAGAGCTCATCCTTAGCTTTAGAGGAAGTTTCAGGTAGCTTCTGAATACCTTTTAAAGCTTGCTGCGTATATTTTTGTGCAAGCTTTTGGGCTTTCTCAACTCCACCAAATGAATGAACCAATTCATAGATTTTATTTGTTTCAGAGTCAGTCAATGTTTCACCTTTTTTCAAATAAGGAAGTAGGGTGTCTCGTCCGTCTTCTAATGCATATAAAAGCGGCAATGAATAGATTCCCTGACGGACATCTTCCAACACAGGTTTTCCGATTTGTTCTGGACTTTGGGTATAATCTAAAACGTCATCGATAATTTGAAAAGCAATCCCAATGTTTTCACCGATTTTTCCGCAATTTTTAGCAAAACGTTCAGTTGTTCCACTTTCATAAGCGCCAACAAAGCAGCTTAGTGAAAAAAGTTCAGCAGTTTTACCAGAAATATTTTCTAAGTATTGATCAATCGTCATATCAAGATTATAACGATTATCCATTTGTCCCAGCTCACCACTTAATATTTTTTCCATACTCCGTGAATTTAACTGGATACTTTTTAAAGAAGAAGAGTAGTCAGCAAGTAACTTGAAACAGCTGACAAACAAATAATCACCCGCATAAACAGCTGTGCTATTGCCAAATTGAGAACGAATAGTTGGTAAACCACGTCTGATATCAGCATCGTCTACGATATCGTCATGAATCAATGTTGCAGTGTGCAATAATTCAATCGCTGCCGCTAAAGCAACAGCCTTTTTGGGTTCTCTTTTTTCGCCAAACTGTGAAAATAAAAGCTGATAAGCTGGACGAAGTAACTTACCGCCGGAATGGATCATCGACATGACTGCATCTTCGACATCTTTATTTTTTAGATCAACACTATTTTCCATCAATTTTAACGTATTGTTTAATTCTTTTGCTAGTTCAGGATATTTTTTCCACATGGGATGAATGTTCATAAGATGACTCCTTTGATTGTACTCAGTCAGAATAAAATATTATTGAAAATATTGGCTCCATTTATGTTTGGTTGTTGATTCGTAATTTAGCTGAAATTGGCGTAGAGTTTGAACGTGGCGCAGTAGGTAATTTGCTGCAATCCCGATTGCAATTCCGGATAATAAGCCGAAAAAAGAAAGGAAAGGCAGATAAAGCATAGGAGCCCATGATTGAGCAAAGAAACAAGTGGTTAATAATTGCCCAACATTGTGTAAAAATCCACCTGCCGCACTAATTCCAATAATGCTGACGCGTTTAGGACCTAACTGCATGATGAGTAGCATCCCTAAATAGCTAAGTAAGGCACCACTGGCACTATAAAAGAAAGTGGAAATCGTTCCGCCAAGCAGTGTCGTTAAAATTAGACGCATACAGACCAAAAAGAAACTATCTCTTTTTCGCATTGTAAAAATAGCAATGATGGTAATTAGATTAGCCAGTCCTAGTTTAGCACCAGGGGCAAAAGCAAAAGGATAAGGAATCATATTTTCAATCAATCCAATGATCACACCTTGTGCGACTAACATGGAAATATAGATGTTTTTTTGTAATTTACTCATAATATACTGACAGTGTTTAATAAATCAAACTGCCATCCTCACTCCCATCAGAAGCCTCAACTGTGATGAATAAATTATGGGGCAAACAGGCAATAGGTGTTTCTCCTGCTTTAGATATCCAACCTCGTTGTACGCAAATTTGATCTCCGCAATTTGATTCTACCATGCGGATTTTATCACCACTGACTTCGATCAAGTTATAGTCTCCATCAGAATCTTCGTATTTGTATGTATATGTGGGGCCACCTTCTTTTAAATCGAAGACTTTGATTACTTCACCATCCACTTTTAGTACTGCTTGTTTTGTCGCGTCATCTTGTGCAGTGTTTTGCATGCTAAATACTGCAAGGGGCAAGAAAGAACTGAGAATCAAGAAAACAATGATTACAATATCCCACGGACGTATATAGCTTTTTTTGACAAATTCTTTGATGTCCATTTCTATCCTCTCCCTTGTAGTTTTTATTTCTTTATATTCTATCATAATGAGAAAAGAAAGTTCTAGGAGCAAACCTAGAACTCTCTTAGATTTTTACTATAAGAAGTAATTATTTACTGCCATATCTGGACTTAGGTGTTCCGTACCACCATTTACCTAGTGTACGTTGAACCCAAGGGATAACCCAGCGGTCTAAACCAAGTGCGCGTCCAGAGCCATTCATTAAAGCGAACGCCACAAAGATAAACCAAATGTTTACCCAATAGAACATACCTGAAAGACAGAATGCAATGGTTAAACCAATTGTTGCAGCACTACTTAACCAAGTGAATAATCCAGCGATCAATGCTAAAGCAATCAAGACTTCAACGATTGTCATGAATTTTTGCATGAACAATGCGACTTCTTGGTTAGGCATCATGAATTTCATAACACTTTCGAACCATTTAGGCATATGATCGAACACTTGCATTGGTTCTTCACCGTATGCATAGCTTAAACCAAACTGAGCAGCTTTAGCTGTTGTTTCAGTTGCTTCAGCACCACCACCTGCAGCAGATGCACCTGTTGTTACTTGTTCTTGTAACCAAGGGAATGGGAAGGCAACTTTATCAGTAAACCATGAACCATCACCAAACCAAGTGCTTGGTTTCAAGTAATCGCCAGTACCGACAATTTTCTTCATCGATTCGACTAACCAAACCATACCGTAGAATACACGTAAAGGAACGCTCCATAAAACATTACCATAACGTGAAGAATGTCCACGTGTTACATTACGGTCATCTTTAATATGGAAGAATTCGTGCATAATATATTGGAACATGTAATAACCAGAACGGATATCAAAGAAATATTTCAAGTTAACGATGTGTTTCATGATGATCGCTAAGAAACCGCTCAGGTGGATTTTATCAAATAAGTTTGCCACACCCCATTTAGCGCCAACAGAAACCATGAATCCTTGATAATTTCCTTTGAATTTGTGTTTTTCACTGCCTTTGATGTCCGCTACGATATTTGCCGCAGCTGTATGACCTGTTTGTTCAGCAGCTTGAACGATTTGTGGTGTCGGTGTTTCAGGGAATTCTTCGTAATAGACCAAGTCACCAACGATATAAATGTTTTTGTCTTCGTAGCCTTTCGCTTGCATGTATTCATTTGCAATCAAACGATTACCACGAGCTGATTCTAAACCGAAGTCAGCAGCGTCAGAAGTCGCTTTAACACCAGCAGTCCAGATCAACGTGTGGGTTGGAACTGTAGAACCATCTTTCAATTTGATATGATCTGCAGCTACTTCAACGATTGGTGCGTTAAGCAACAATTTCACATTTTTCTTCTCTAAGTAACGTTCAGCTTTCGCTGCATCATTACGAGAAAGCATGTTTAAGATTGTCGGCATTGCTTCAACGACCATTAAAGTAAATTCATTAGGGTCAAGTTTAAATTCTTTTGCAAGACGATCTTTCCAGTCGATTAATTCGCCGACCATTTCAATACCAGTAAATCCTGAACCACAGACAACAAATGTTAGCATCGCTTTACGAACTTCTGGATCTGGTTCGATTGCTGCTTTTTCAACTGTTTCCAAGATATGTTCACGAATTTTCAGAGAGTTTTCAAAAGACCATAGAGTAAAACCATGTTCTTTAACCCCAGGGGTACCAAAATCATTTGGCTCGCCACCCATACCGATGATCAATTGGTCAAATTCATAAGAACCTAACTCTGTTTGAACAACTTTTTTGTCTTTATCGATACCAGTTACAGTGTCAGTTACAAGAGTGACATTCTTTTTACGTGAGAATAAACGTTGTAGATCGTACTGAATGGCTGAAGGCTCAACGCGTCCTCCGGCTACTTCGTGCAGCTCAGTCATCATGGTGTGGTAAGAATGACGATCAATTAAAGTAATCTCAACGTCAGAATCTTTTTTCAATTTTTTGGCTAAAAATTTAGTAGCTGAAACTCCAGCATAACCAGCTCCCACAACGACAATTTTTTGCTTTGTCATTGATAATCCGCTCCTTAAAATAAATGAAATGAAAAATGATAATAATTACACAATCGAATTCATTATATAGCCATTTTTAGGTTTTGTCTAATAACAATTCTTAAATATAGGAAATAATTTTTTTTTATTAAAAAGTCGTGAAAAACGGGTAAAATTTTGTCTTTCTTTTATAACTTTAATTGACATAATTGGAAATTTCTATAGAATGTAAATTATATCACAAACAAAAAATTGTGAATGTTTAAGAAAAGGAAAAGGTGAACAAAAATGAAAATGAACAAAATTGTAAAGGGCTTCACAGCTATCGCACTTTCATCTCTTTTATTAGCAGCATGTGGATCAGATCAAAAGAAAGACACAGCGAAATCTTCTGAATCAACTACTGCAACATCAAAAACAGCTGAATCTTCTACAGTAGCAGAAAAAGAAGCTGGTGCAGATTTACAAGATGGTACTTATAAATTAGAAGAAAAAAATGAATCTAATGGTTACCGTGCAACATTTGAAATGACTGTTAAAGACGGCAAAATCACTGAATCTAAATATGACAATATCAATGCTGATGGTAAATCAAAAGCAGATGATAAAGACTATGAAAAAAATATGAAAGACAAATCAGGCGTAGGTCCAGCTGAATATATCAAAGAATTAAACGATTCTTTTGTTAAAGCACAAAGCGCTGATGGCGTAGAAGTAGTAACTGGTGCGACTCACTCAAGTGAATCATTCCAAAACTATGCACAACAATTGATTCAAGCAGCTCAAGCTGGCGATACTAAAACAATCGAAATCGACAATGGTGCTGATCTTAAAGATGGTACGTATGCATTGAAAGAAAAAAATAATTCAAATGGCTACCACACTGAATTTTCAATCGTTGTAAAAGATGGTAAAGTAACTGAATCTAACTACGATAACGTGAATGACGAAGGCAAATCTAAAAAAGATGACGCTGATTACAACAAAAACATGAAAGACAAATCAGGTGTAGGCCCAGCTGAATACATTAAAACTTTAAACGAAGAATTAGTGAAAGCAATGAACGAAAAAGACGGTTCAGCTGCAAACGTAGAAGTAGTAACTGGTGCAACTCACAGTTCTCACTCATTCGTAATTTACGCTGAACAATTAGTGAATGCTGCTGAAAAAGGCGACACTAACGAAATCGTTGTAGACAACATTGTAATGAAAAAATAATTTTTCACATAAGTAAAACAAAAAAAGAAATGTGTGCAGAATTCAGAGATTGCTCTGAATTCTGCTTTTTGCTGTGAATCACTGCGACTGCTACGCAGAGCAGATGATGAACAGTACTTGGCGACCGAAGGGAGAGAAGTAACCGTACTAGGAATCACTGCGACTGCTACGCAGAGTAGATGATGAACAGTACTTGGCGACCGAAGGGAGAGAAGTAACCGTACTAGGAATCACTACGACTGCTACGCAGAGCAGATGATGAACAGTACTTGGCGACCAAAGGGAGAGAAGTAACCGTACTAGGAATCACTGCGATTGCTACGCAGAGCAGATGATGAACAGTACTTGGCGACCAAAGGGAGAGAAGTAACCGTACTAGGAATCACCCAATGCTTAACTCACAAAAAAACAGAGGTAACTGTATCTAGAAAAGTAAATGTCAATCAAAAGAATAGCCCAACAGGCTCTGCCAGAGCAGATGATGAACAGTACAAGGCGACTGCAAGGAGCGTTGCTTCATTCTCTTAATGCGCAAATACCAAAAGTCTAAACAAATCACTGCATTCATTTCACTAAACCGCACCAATAACAGATAGAAAATCCTTTCCATTCAAGCGAAAAAGCGCTACTATAAATAAGACAATTTTTCTATGTAGAAAGAGGGATACGATGAAAAACAAAAAATCACTGATCATCTTAATGACAGTACTATTTTTAGCTGTCTTAGCAGGATGTAACTCAAAGGAGAAGACGGAAGAAACCAAAATCAACAAAGAACCTTATTCAGATCAACAATCGCTATTAGGAACTTATGTGCAAGTGAGAATCTATGATGACGGTAAAGAAGATGTATTAGAAAAAGCCTTTGCCAGAGTGAAAGAGCTAGGGGATAAAATCACGGTCAATGAAAAAGGCTCTGAAATCGATAAAATAAACGAACAAGCTGGGATCAAACCAGTCAAAGTCTCTGATGATATCTACCCACTATTGAAACGAGCATATGAATATAGTGAAGATTCTTCTGGTGGTTTTGATATGGCAATCGGTCCAATCACACAATTATGGCATATTGGCTTTGATGATGCTCGTAAACCTTCACAAGAAGAAATCGATCAAGCGTTAAAATTAGTTGATTATCATAAAGTAAAATTAAATGATGAAGATAAAACGGTCTATCTTGAAGAAAAAGGAATGCAACTTGATCTAGGTGCAATCGCCAAAGGGTTTATCACAGATGAAGTCGTGAAAGTTTTGAAAGATAATGGCGTAACGACTGCAATTGTGGATTTAGGTGGAAATGTTTATGTGCTAGGACATAGTCCTCGTGGTAAAGATATGGACTGGAATGTAGGAATACAAGATCCTAACAAAGCCCGTAATACAGTAATCGGAACGATTCAAGAAAGCAATAAAACATTAGTAACTTCTGGTATTTATGAGCGCTTTTTAGAAGTAGATGGTAAAAAATACCATCATTTATTTGACCCTAAAACAGGTTATCCTTTCGATAATGATATCGCAGGTGTCACTGTGATCACGAAGGAATCGATCGATGGCGATGGACTTTCAACAGCTGTATTTTCAATGGGGGTCAAAAAAGGTTTAGAGTACGCTGAAGGCTTGAAAGATGTTGATGTGATTTTTGTTACAAAAGAGGATACCGTATTTGTAAGTAAAGATATTGAAAAGGTTTTTGAGTTAGGAAAAGATTCAGGTTATACAATGGGTGATCGTAAAGACCTGAAATAAGGAGAAAGAATATGTCTTTGAAAGTATTTTTGCAGGTTGTGGAAATTCAGACGAAATTAGCGAGTCTATTTCCTTTTGCAGTTGGGGTGTTATTTTCGCTTGCTTATTTCCAAGAGTTTCAGTTAGGCTATACAGTTTTATTTTTCATAGGAATGGTTGTTTTTGATATGGCTACGACTGCCATCAATAATTATATGGACTTTAAAAAAGCAAAATCTGAAGTATATAAATATGAAGAGAATATTATTGGTAGCTCTGGGATTAAACCTGTTCTTGTGAGAAATATGATCTTTGGAATGGTTGCTTTTTCCGCTGTGATTGGGATCTTTTTAACGGTTCAAACAGGTTGGCTATTTTTGGTAATGGGCGGCGTGTGCTGTTTTATTGGGATTTTCTACACGTTTGGGCCAATTCCGTTATCGCGGATGCCTTTAGGTGAGGTTTTCAGTGGATTTACAATGGGACTTGGGATTTTTGCGATGACGATTTATTTGAATGTTCAAGATAAACGACCATTTTATCTATTGCTTGATTGGAGTCGTGGAACATTCGCTTTGACAGGAAATTTGTGGGCAGTACTAGCGATCATTTGGGCTTCTTTGCCGATGGTCTTCACGATTGCCAATATCATGTTGGCAAATAACTTGAGAGATTTAGACACGGATATTGAAAATCATCGTTATACGTTGGTTTATTATATTGGTCGAGAGCATGGTGTGATATTATTTCAACTATTGATGTTAGCCTGCTATGCAGTTGTCTTGATTGGGTGGCCATTGGGTGTATATCACTGGCCGATTTTGACTGTATTTGTATCGTTGCCAGTTGTTTGGAAAAATCTTCAGTCATTTAAAAAAGAGTTACCTCATCCAAAAAGTTTTGGCTATTCGATAAAAAATCTATTAGCATTTAACGGTAGCTATTTACTAGGGTTATTCTTAACGATTATTTTAGAAAAAATTTAAATAAAAAAGAAGGAAGCAGTAACCAACAACGACTCTGCTTCCTTCTTTTTTATGCTCTATTTTAACAACCCATTTTCAAACACTACTTTTTATTTTTTTTACTTTTAATGAATAGAAATAGTACAGCTAATAGAATAATGGCAATACCCGCAATTGAAAAGTAAACAGTTTTCTTTTCACCTGTGTTTGGAAATAAGCCTTTTTTCTTTTCTGTTTCTTTAGCAGAAGTCGAAGAGGAAGCAGTACTTTTAGCTGGTGTAGAGCTATCTGTTGTTCCTGCTGCAGCACCGGCAAAGGCTTTGTCAGTTAATGTGTAGATAGGCGAATAATCACCTGATTGTGGCGAAAAAGCTGCAAAACTGAAATCATCTTGGTATGGAAGAGTGAAATAACCTTCAGCATCTGTTAGGACAGGACTATCTGTTTTGGCAAAGGGATAAAACTCTTTTATATTTTTAGGAACTGCATCATAGTTAGCGGTATTTTCGCCGTAGATAGGCACGTTACTGACTGAAGCATCATCTGTAGTTAAGAGCCTCCCCTTAACTTGGTTATTTTCTGAATTATAGGAAATAAATTGGATATCATACACTGGCGTAGACTTTACTACTGTATAGCCCATGTTTAGTGTAACTTCTTGCTTCTCTCCTTGGTTTTCTTCTAAAGGATAGAGCATAAAGCTCACTTTGACTAAATAGTCTCCTATCTTTTCTGTTGAGGCGTCCTCTAAAAGCTTAAGATCTCTAAACGCAGCGCCATGATAGCCACCATCTTGGAAAAGCATTTCTGCAGTCACTTTTTCTCCTTGAAATACAACTAAAGTTGTTTGGATAAGATCGCTATAAGCGTTGGGAGCTGAGCTACTGGAATTTTCTATGGAACTTGTATCTGATGTAGAACTATCCAAGGTTTTTTTGTTTTCCTTCTCAGACTCTTGTGTGGATGTTATAGAGGAAGAGCTTTCAACTTCCGATGTAGTTGAAACTTCTTCTGCAAAACTTGTAAGCGGTAGAGCTAAAGATAAAGCGACCAAACAAAAAACTACTTTTTTCATAAATATTCTCCTTGTGTAATAATCGTATTGTTTATGATATAAATGTAACACAAGTGAAATATATAGCAAGTGGTTGTAAGAAAACTGGTTGACCCCTTAAGAAATTCTTAATATATTTGTTTGATATTGTTGTTAAGTCGTTGGATTGATACTGCTTAAACTGATTTCCCCAGAAGAAAGGATCTTTTCTGTTTTGTCATGGAGTTGGACGACTAATTCACCATGATCATTGATGGCGACCGCAATTCCTTCGTATTCAACACCTGTTTGAGTGAACGAAACAGTCTTGCCGAGGACAAATGATTTTTGGCGATATTCTTCTAAGAAATGTTGTTCTGGTAATTGATTTAGAATGGCATAAAATTGATTCCAGATTTCTGCAATCAGTTCGTTTCTTGTGATCGTTGGTTCCTCTTTTGGAAATAGAGAGGTTGCTTTTTTTCTTAATTCCTTTGGAAATTCCTCTTGTTTTAAAGAGAAGTTGATTCCCATACCGATGATGACATTTGAGATTTGTCCCGATTCAACATCACTCATTGCTTCTGATAAAATACCACAGACTTTCTTTCCGTCGATATAGATATCATTTACCCATTTGATTTCAGTAGAGACCTTGATCAACTTGTCCATTGCACGAGTGACTGCTACAGCCATGATCACGGTATATTGTGCCATTTCTTCAAAGTTTTGATTTGGTCTTAATAACATGCTCATGTAGATGCCACTACCTGCTTTTGAGAAGAAAGGTCGGCCGAATCGACCAATCGGCGCCTCTTGGATATCAGCTACAATCAATGTATTATCTGGTTCACCATTGATTGCGGCTAATTTTGCATCTTTCATTGTGGATTCTGATGAGTTTAGCACCGTGATCGAAAGACTTGGCGTTGCTGACTTTAGAGCTAAACGGATTCCTTCTGCTGATAAAACGTCTGATTTTCCGTAGCAATAGCCTTTATTACGACTACTTGAAATGATGTGTCCCTCTTTTTTTAATTCATTGATCGCTTTCCAGATCGCAGTTCGAGATAAAGAAAGTTGTTGCGCCATTTCTTCACCCGAAATAAAATTGGGGGCTTGTTTCATTAATAGGGTTAATACCTGACTTTTCGTAGACATACACTTCGCTCCTTTATAGTAGTTTCATTGTATCTGATGGTAGGAAGATGGGTCAACCACCATCCGCCTGAAAGAGGAGATAAAAATCCATCTAAGGATGTATGAGTTTTCCTGAAAAAATTGCTATACTTATGTAGTAGGAACGAAAGATGCTAGTTACAATTATAGAGACGGAGTGGGGAAGAATGGAAAAGCGACAATATGTTTGTGATAAGTGCGGTAATACGCATTATGTATCGGATCAGTTTCAAGCAACAGGAGGGAACTTTTCAAAGATTTTTGATATACAAAATAAGAAATTTATCACAGTGAGCTGTACGAGATGCGGATTTACGGAATTGTATCGTGGTCAAACATCAGATGGCTGGAATGTTTTAGACTTTTTAATGGGTGGTTAATAGCCCACAAAATAAATGAAAAAAAGGAGTTCAAGTGCGTCATACACTTGAACTCCTTTTTATTTAAACTAGTAGCAGTTGATCATCTTTTAATTCACTACCACTATTTTTGTGGAACATTTCCATCAACTCGTTAACGGTTAGATCTTTTTTCTGTTCGGCAGGAACATCTACTACAACTTGCCCTTGATGAAGCATAATCAGACGGTTGCCGTAGCGAATTGCATCTTCCATATCGTGAGTAACCATGAAGGCTGTCAGGTTTTGTTCCTGTATTAATTTTTCAGTTAGCTCCATAACTGTGATCGATGTTTTAGGATCTAAGGCTGCGGTATGTTCATCCAATAAAATTAGTTCGGGACGAATCAAGGTAGCCATAAGCAAAGTGATTGCTTGGCGTTGTCCGCCAGATAATAAACCAATTTCCGCACCTAGGCGATTTTCTAAACCTAAGTTCAAACTGGCTAATTGTTCTTTGAAGAAATTACGGTCATTTTTACGAACGCCATTTCCCAAACCGCGTTTTTTTCCACGTTTCATTGCAAGGGCCATGTTTTCTTCCACAGTTAAACGTACAGCAGTCCCCATTTTTGGATCTTGAAATACACGGCTGATTTGTTTAGAGCGAGCAACGACACGCTGTTTGGTAATATCTTTACCATTTAAAGTCAATTGCCCTTCTTGAATCGGTAATGTTCCAGCAATGCTGTTTAGCAAAGTCGATTTACCAGCACCGTTGCCACCGATGATCGTAATGAATTCACCTTGATTGATCGTTAAATCAAGGCCTTTTAGTACATGGTTTTCATTGACTGTTCCACGCTCGAAATATTGGTGTAAATTTTTGATTGTTAGTACAGGTTCCATTAGTTGGCTCCTCCTTTACGTTTCCCTAGTTTAGAAAAACCTAATTTTTTTTGAATCAATGGTGAAGACAGACAAATCACCAGAATAATTGCTGAGAATAATTTTAAATCAGCTGGATCGACACGTAGCTCTAGTACGCAAGCGAGGATAAAACGGTATAAAATTGCACCAATCACAATGGTAAGCAAACGCAAACCAAGTGATTTATTTTTAAAGAGAACTTCTGCAATGATAATGGAGGCAAGTCCGATAACGATCGTTCCGATACCAGAATTCAAATCAGCGAAGTTATTATTTTGTACAAGTAATGCACCAGCTAAGGCGATGCACCCATTTGACAACATATAACCGATGATTTTCATGTTGTCGGTTTTGATTCCGTTCGCTTCACTCATATCGATGTTGTCACCCGTTGCTCGAGTGGCTAAACCAATTTCAGTTTTAAAGAATAAGACGAGTAAAATAATGACTAAAAGAACGATGATTGCACCGACAACTATCGCACTGTTGATTTTAGTGAGTCCTAATGATTGAGCGTGAGAGAAAATCGAATCTGTTCCTATTAGAGAAATATTTGGAGCGCCCATGATGCGCGAGTTGATGCTGTAAAGTCCAGTCATCGTGATGATTCCTGCTAATAAAGCCGGGATTTTTAATTTTGTGTGTAAAAGTCCTGAAACAAGGCCTGCTAACATGCCGGCTATAAAGGCAATTATCAATGCAAAGATTGGCGCTATCATATAATGAATATCGAATAAAGACTGGAATGGCGCCGGCCAAGACGTTGGATCTTTTGCTAAAATAACGGCAGCGACTGCACCGCCTAAAGGAAAACTTCCTTCAGTAGTTAAATCAGCGATATCTAAAATACGGTAAGTCAGGAAGACTCCGATGGCGAGTAAGGACCACAGAAGACCTTGAGAGGTTGAAGATAGTAATATGTCTAACAATAAAATCAGCTTCTTTCAGTAGTTTTATGTAAAGGCCGAGAAAAAAGCGTTTCGCTTCGAAAAGCCAGTTGCTTTTCTCTCAACGTTTATTTAGGAATTAAGGTGCTTTGATCGTGTCTGGATCAATATTCAACGCTTTTGCCATGTCTTTATTCACGAAAAGTTCTAAGTCTTTTGCTTTTTCAACAGGCATATCCTCAGGTTTTGCTTCACCTTTTAGGATTTTTGCTGCCATGGCCCCGGTTTGTTTGCCCAATGATTTATAGTCGATACCTACAGTGGCCAAGCCGCCTTCTTCGACTTGCTCAATTGAACCTGCAATGACTGGCGTTTTATGTTCTTTTGCTACTTCGCCGATAACAGCAGCTGCTGAAGCGAAAGTGTTGTCGGTTGGGATATAAATTGCATCAACATCTTTGGCTAAGCTAGTCGTTACTTGCTGTACGTCGTTTGTTGAGTTGGCCGTTAAAACTTTTGATTTTATGCCAGCATCTTTTAACGCTTTTTCTGCCATGTCCGCTTGTATTTTAGAATTCGCTTCACCTGCGTTATACATGATTCCGACAGTTTTAGCATCAGGGACGATAGATAATAGTAAGGCAATTTGTTTGTCAATAGGAACGATATCAGTAGTTCCAGTTACGTTGCCGCCAGGTTTCTCATCTGATTTTACGAGTTTAGCACTCACTAAATCTGTTACTGCTGTAACTAAAATTGGAATATCTGTTGTTTCGTTCAACAGTGATTGCGCAGCAGGAGTTGCGATTCCTAGTAAGAGATCTGGTTTTTCTTTGACTAATTTTTCACTCATGCTTTTTAATTGTGCTTGATCATTTTGAGCATTGCTATAGTCAATGGTTAGGTTGTCGCCATCTTTGAATCCATTGTCAGCTAAACCTTCTTTGAATCCTTCAAAAGCAGCATCTAGTGAGCCGTGTTCAACAGGTTGTAAAACACCGATCTTTTTACTGTCACTATTCGTTTCACTACCTGTCTTTTTGCCATCTCCACATGCGCCAAGAGCCAATAGTGCTACTGCTGATACGATGCTTAGTCCTAATAGTTTCTTTTTCATCCTGATTCCTCCAATTATAATTAATAAAACAAAAAATCCATTCAGACAATATGCCTAAATGGATTGATAAAAGTCGTAAGATAAACACTTCTTCTTTTAGCCACTTAGGATTGTCTACGTGGCGTTTGTTCAGTACAAAGTGCTTTAGCCATCATAGATACAAAAACAGGTTTTTGCTGTTTGTACCCACGATTTCATGAATACAAAACTATCTAAAGTAGCTAAAGTAAGCTTTATTCAGTTGTGAGTTGATTAAGTGTGTCATAAAAATCCCTCCGCAAATTGAATTGTTTACAGTATAAAGGAAAAGTGAGGTAGATGTCAACAGATTATTTTAAATTTTCTGAACATACATATAATGCTATTAAATAAAAAAAGAGATAAAAATAATTATAAATTTTGTGAAATATTTAAATTATTCCTAATGTTAAACACTGGAAAAGAGATATCTTTGTGAATTTTAACTGGTTCATGCTAGAATTTAACTGGATAAATAAATAGTAGATAACTAGGAGGATGTATATGATTTCAAAAAAATGGATTACATTAGGTACGTTAGCAGCAACAGTATTGGTATTAGGCGCATGTAACGGAGATAAGAAAGAATCTAAAGACAGTTCATCAGACAGCAAAACAGAAACATCAATGAGTTCAAGCGTTGATACAGTGAGTGGTGCTTCAATCAGTGATAAACCAGAAGTAATCGAAAAAGCCTTGAGCAAAGATGGTAATTGGATCGTTGCAGCAACAGCTGATCTTACTTTTGACAAAGATGTAACAGTAGCTGGTGAGTTCCACGACAAAGGGGAAGCATCAGGCGATATTTATAGAAAATTAGCATTGTATGCCCAAGATTCAGATAAAAAAATCACAGCTGAATATACATTAACTGTTCCTAAGCTAGTTGTTGAAACAGAAAACTTCAATATTGTTAACGGAACGGTTAAAGGGGATATCTTAGTTAAGGCAAATGGTTTTGTTTTAAACGGAACAAAAGTTGAAGGAAACGTAACATTTGAAAAAGAAGAATACAAAACTTCAGCAACATTAGATAAAGAAGGCGCTGAAATTACTGGAGAAACTACGGTTCAATAAGAAAAACTAATTGAACATGCAAAAGACATTCGATTTATATCGAGTGTCTTTTTTTGTAGAAAATAGCTCGTTTTAAGCTTGCGAATAACCTTGACTTTTACTATAGAAGGAAGTACAATGTATAGATGCAAAAACTATCTGAAAAATGACAAAGCAGGAGCGAAATATTGTCCGTTCCGGTTTTTAATAGGGAAACAAAAGTAGAGACGCACGAGAAATTTTCAAGAGCACATTCTATTTTTGGTTTTTTTTTGCCTAAAAACTGCAAAAAATGCTCAATATTACAGATATTTAATATTTGTAATATTAAAGAAATATTTTCGGTTAGTGTTTTGATAGACTTTTAATTAGAGGAGTGAAGAGCTTGGCTGGACACGTAGTAAAATACGGAAAACACCGCGAACGTAGAAGTTTCGCCCGGATCAGTGAAGTGTTGGAATTACCCAACTTGATCGAAATTCAAACAGACTCTTACCAATGGTTTTTAGATGAAGGACTAAGAGAAATGTTTGAGGACATTTTACCGATCGATGATTTTCAAGGAAACTTATCTTTGGAATTTGTGGATTATGAATTAAAAGAACCTAAGTATACGGTAGAAGAAGCGCGTGCACATGACGCAAACTATTCTGCACCGTTACACGTTACTCTAAGATTGACGAACCGTGAATCTGGAGAAATCAAATCACAAGAAGTATTCTTCGGTGATTTCCCTCTAATGACTGAAATGGGAACATTTATCATCAATGGTGCAGAGCGTGTTATCGTTTCTCAATTAGTACGTTCACCTGGTGTTTATTTCCATGGCAAAGTAGATAAAAATGGTAAAGAAGGCTTTGGCTCAACAGTGATCCCTAACCGTGGTGCATGGTTAGAAATGGAAACTGATGCGAAAGATATCTCTTACGTACGTATTGACCGTACGCGTAAAATTCCTTTGACTGTATTAGTTCGTGCTTTAGGTTTTGGCTCTGATGATACAATTTTTGAAATTTTTGGTGAAACACTAAGCTTACGTAATACAATCGAAAAAGATTTACACAAAAATGCGAGCGATTCTCGTACCGAAGAAGGCTTAAAAGACATCTATGAGCGTCTACGACCTGGCGAACCAAAAACAGCTGACAGTTCTCGTAACTTACTGAACGCTCGTTTCTTCGATCCAAAACGTTATGACTTAGCGAACGTTGGTCGTTACAAAGTCAACAAAAAATTAGATTTAAAAACTCGTCTTTTAAACCTAACTTTAGGCGAAACATTGATCGATGCTGAAACTGGCGAAATTATTGTTGAAAAAGGAACGGTATTGACTCACCAAGTTATGGAAACATTAGGTGAACATATCGATAACGGTTTAAACAGCGTAACCTATTACCCAAGTGAAGATGGTGTGGTTACTGAACCAATGACAGTTCAAGTAATCAAGGTTCTTTCTCCAAAGGATCCAGAACGCATCGTTAACGTGATCGGTAATGGCTACCCTGATACAAGTGTGAAAACTGTTCGTCCAGCAGATATCGTAGCTTCAATGAGTTATTTCTTTAACTTACAAGAAGACATCGGTAATGTAGATGATATCGATCACTTGGGTAACCGTCGTATTCGTTCAGTTGGTGAATTACTACAAAACCAATTCCGTATTGGTTTAGCTCGTATGGAGCGTGTGGTTCGTGAAAGAATGTCGATTCAAGATACTGAAACACTAACACCACAACAATTGATCAATATTCGTCCAGTTGTTGCAAGTATCAAAGAATTCTTTGGTTCTTCTCAATTATCACAGTTCATGGATCAAACAAATCCTCTAGGTGAGTTGACACACAAACGTCGTCTATCTGCCTTAGGACCTGGTGGTTTGACTCGTGACCGTGCTGGTTATGAAGTTCGAGACGTTCACTATTCCCACTATGGTCGTATGTGTCCGATTGAAACTCCTGAGGGACCAAATATCGGGTTGATCAATAGCTTGTCAAGTTATGCCAAAGTGAACAAATTTGGTTTTATCGAAACACCTTATCGTCGTGTTGATCGTGCCACTGGCAGAGTAACAGATAAAGTAGATTACCTAACTGCTGACACAGAGGATCACTACATTGTAGCGCAAGCAAACTCACGCTTAAATGAAGATGGAACATTCGCTGAAGAATTAGTAATGGCTCGTCTGCAAAGTGAAAACTTGGAAGTAACGATCGATAGAGTCGATTACATGGACGTTTCACCTAAACAAGTAGTTGCTGTTGCGACAGCATGTATTCCTTTCTTGGAAAACGATGACTCCAACCGTGCTTTGATGGGTGCCAACATGCAACGTCAAGCAGTGCCATTGATCCAACCTCGTTCACCACTTGTGGGAACTGGTATGGAATACAAATCAGCACATGACTCGGGTGCTGCTTTACTATGTAAACATGATGGTGTCGTTGAATATGTGGATGCATCAGAAGTACGCGTTCGCCGTGACAATGGCGCATTAGATAAATATATGGTAACAAAATTCCGTCGTTCAAATTCAGGAACAAGTTACAATCAGCGTCCAATCGTTCTTTTAGGCGAAAAAGTTGAAAAAGGCGATACATTAGCAGATGGACCTTCTATGGAAGAAGGCGAAATGGCTTTAGGACAAAACGTTCTTGTCGGGTTCATGACTTGGGAAGGATACAACTACGAGGATGCAATCATCATGAGCCGTCGTTTGGTAAAAGATGATGTCTACACTTCTATCCATATTGAAGAATATGAATCAGAAGCTCGTGATACAAAATTAGGACCTGAAGAAATCACGCGTGAAATTCCAAACGTCGGAGAAGATGCTTTGAAAGATCTTGATGAAATGGGAATTATCCGCATTGGTGCCGAAGTCAAAGATGGTGACCTATTAGTAGGTAAAGTAACGCCTAAAGGGGTAACTGAGTTATCTGCGGAAGAGCGTTTACTACATGCAATATTTGGTGAAAAAGCCCGTGAAGTTCGTGATACATCTCTACGTGTGCCTCATGGCGGCGGCGGGATTGTTCATGATGTGAAGATCTTTACTCGTGAAGCAGGAGACGAATTATCTCCAGGTGTAAACATGTTGGTTCGTGTTTATATCGTGCAAAAACGTAAAATCAACGAAGGCGATAAAATGGCCGGACGTCATGGTAATAAAGGGGTTGTATCCCGCATTATGCCGGAAGAAGATATGCCTTTCTTACCAGATGGGACACCGATCGATATCATGTTGAACCCATTAGGGGTACCGTCACGTATGAATATCGGACAAGTATTAGAATTACACTTGGGTATGGCTGCTCGTCAGTTAGGTATTCACATTGCAACACCAGTATTTGATGGTGCAAATGATGATGACGTATGGGAAACAGTTCGTGAAGCTGGCATGGCTAGCGATGCGAAAACAGTTCTTTACGACGGACGTACTGGTGAACCATTTGATAATCGCATCTCTGTTGGTGTGATGTACATGATCAAATTAGCCCACATGGTTGATGATAAATTACATGCCCGTTCTATTGGACCATACTCACTTGTTACCCAACAACCACTTGGAGGTAAAGCTCAATTTGGTGGACAACGTTTTGGGGAAATGGAAGTATGGGCACTGGAAGCATATGGTGCAGCTTACACATTACAAGAAATTTTAACGTACAAATCTGATGACGTTGTTGGTCGTGTGAAAACATACGAAGCCATCGTCAAAGGTGAACCAATTCCAAAACCAGGCGTACCAGAATCATTCCGCGTATTGGTAAAAGAATTACAATCACTAGGGTTAGATATGCGCGTATTGGACATTGAAGAACAAGAAATCGAATTACGTGATATGGATGACGATGATGATGACTTGATCACAGTTGATGCCCTAACAAAATTTGCCGAACAACAATCAGCGAAACAATTAGAAAAAGAAGCAGCTGAAGCAAAAGAAGCTGCAGATGCAGTTCTTGAACAAGAAATTGAAACTGCTGAAGATACAAAAGACTAATTGTTTAAAGTCTTACTAAAATTGTCAAGTTAGTCTAGTGTCAATACTCTTTTTACAAAGAGCGTTGTTACACTTGGTGGAAGAAAATGCGTAAAAAATACTGTGTTTTCTTCCCACACTAACTTTTCCTATCAAGAAATGGAGGGAATCCCTTTTGATCGATGTAAATAAATTCGAAAGTATGCAAATAGGTTTAGCTTCTCCAGAAAAGATCAGAAGCTGGTCTTACGGTGAAGTAAAGAAACCCGAAACGATTAACTACCGTACGTTAAAACCTGAACGTGAAGGTTTGTTCTGTGAACGCATTTTCGGCCCAACTAAAGACTGGGAATGTGCCTGTGGAAAATATAAACGTATTCGTTATAAAGGTATCGTTTGTGACCGTTGTGGTGTAGAGGTAACTCGCTCTAAAGTACGTCGTGAACGTATGGGACACATTGAGTTAGCAGCACCTGTTTCACATATCTGGTATTTCAAAGGTATTCCATCTCGTATGGGTCTTGTATTAGACATGAGTCCTCGTGCCTTAGAAGAAATCATTTACTTCGCATCCTATGTAGTAATTGATGCTGGAGATACTTCTTTAGAGAAAAAACAATTATTAACAGAGCGTGAATATCGCGATAAACGTGATCAATATGGTCAAGGTTTTTCTGCTGCAATGGGTGCAGAAGCGGTTAAACAATTGTTGGATAATGTTGATTTAGATGGCGAAGTTGCTGGTTTGAAAGAAGATTTAAAATCAGCTCAAGGCCAAAAAAGAACTCGTGCAATCCGTCGTTTGGATATTTTAGAAGCATTTCGTGCCTCTGGAAACTTACCAAGCTGGATGGTTATGGATGTTATCCCTGTAATTCCACCAGATTTACGTCCAATGGTTCAACTAGAAGGTGGTCGTTTTGCGACTTCTGACTTGAATGATTTATACCGCCGTGTAATCAACCGTAACAACCGTTTGAAACGTTTATTAGATTTAAATGCGCCAAACATCATTGTTCAAAATGAAAAACGTATGCTGCAAGAAGCGGTCGATGCGTTGATCGACAATGGTCGTCGTGGCCGTCCTGTAACAGGACCAGGTAACCGTCCTTTGAAATCTCTTTCTCATATGTTAAAAGGGAAACAAGGTCGTTTCCGTCAAAACTTACTAGGTAAACGTGTGGATTACTCTGGTCGTTCAGTTATCGTCGTAGGACCTAACTTGAAAATGTACCAATGTGGTTTGCCAAAAGAAATGGCGATTGAATTATTCAAACCATTCGTGATGCGTGAATTAGTACAACGCGAAATCGCAACCAACATCAAAAACGCAAAACGTAAAATCGAACGCGGAGAAGATGAAGTTTGGGATATCTTAGAAGAAGTTATTCAAGAGCATCCAGTATTGCTTAACCGGGCACCTACACTACACAGACTTGGTATCCAAGCCTTTGAACCTGTGTTAGTTGAAGGTCGTGCGATTCGTCTTCACCCATTAGTGTGTGAAGCCTACAATGCCGATTTCGATGGAGACCAAATGGCCGTTCACGTTCCATTGAACGAAGAAGCACAAGCAGAAGCACGTATGTTGATGTTAGCTGCTCAAAACATTTTGAATCCAAAAGATGGTAAACCAGTTGTAACACCGTCTCAAGATATGGTCTTAGGTAACTACTACCTAACTATGGAAGAAGATGGACGTGAAGGGGAAGGCATGATCTTCCGCGACATGAATGAAGCTGTTTTAGCATGGCGTAATGGGTACGTGCATTTACATTCACGTATCGGTGTTCAAACAACATTACTTGGCGACAAACCATTTACGGATTGGCAAAAAGAACGCATTTTGATCACAACTGTAGGGAAGATCATCTTTAATGAAATCATGCCTGTAGAATTCCCTTACTTGAATGAACCAACAGACTACAACTTAACAGTGCAAACGCCTGATAACTATTTTGTAGAAGCGGGTACAGATATTCCTGCGCACATTAAGGCACAAGAACTAGTTTTACCATTCAAGAAGAAAAACTTAGGAAATATTATCGCTGAAGTCTTCAAGAGATTCCATATTACTGAAACTTCTAAGATGCTTGATAGAATGAAAGACTTAGGGTATAAGCATTCGACTCATGCTGGTATGACTGTTGGTATCGCTGATATCATGGTCTTGCATGAGAAACAAGAAATCATCGATGATGCCCATAAACAAGTAGAAAATATCACGAAACAATTCCGTCGTGGTCTGATCACAGATGACGAACGTTATGAACGTGTTATTGCTGTTTGGAATAAAGCCAAAGATGAAATTCAACAAAAACTGATCGAAAGTATGGACGCTAAAAATCCAATCTTCATGATGTCAGATTCTGGAGCCCGTGGTAACATCTCCAACTTTACTCAGCTTGCTGGTATGCGTGGATTGATGGCCGCTCCAAACGGACGTATCATGGAACTTCCGATCATCTCAAACTTCCGTGAAGGACTTTCTGTCTTGGAAATGTTTATCTCTACCCATGGAGCTCGCAAAGGGATGACCGATACAGCCTTGAAGACAGCCGATTCAGGTTACTTGACTCGTCGTTTAGTTGACGTAGCACAAGATGTTATTATTCGTGAAGACGATTGTGGAACTGACCGCGGTCTAGTAATCCAATCAATTCGTGAAGGAAATGAAATCATTGAACCGTTAGAAGAACGTCTACTTGGACGTTATACGCGTAAATCAGTGATGCATCCTGAAACTGGCAAAATGATTATTGGCGAAGATCAACTGATTTCAGAAGATCTTGCTAGAGAAATCGTAGAAGCTGGCGTTGAAACGGTAACGATCCGTTCCGTATTTACATGTAATACCAAACATGGTGTATGTAAACACTGTTATGGCCGTAACTTAGCAACTGGTTCAGGTGTTGAAGTTGGGGAAGCAGTTGGTACAATTGCTGCTCAATCAATCGGAGAACCTGGTACTCAATTAACAATGCGTACGTTCCATACAGGTGGGGTTGCCGGAGATGATATTACTCAAGGTCTTCCTCGTGTCCAAGAAATCTTTGAAGCACGTAATCCTAAAGGACAAGCAGTTATTACAGAAGTTACCGGTGAAGTGATCGATATCTCTGAAGATCCTGCAACACGTCAAAAAGAAGTAACAATCAAAGGGAAAACCGATACTCGTACGTACACAGTTCCTTATACAGCTCGTATGAAAGTGGCTGAAGGCGATACGATTCATCGTGGTGAACCGTTGACGGAAGGTTCGATCGATCCTAAACAATTACTACAAGTTCGCGATGTATTATCTGTTGAAAATTACCTATTGCGTGAAGTACAACGTGTTTACCGTATGCAAGGGGTAGAAATCGGCGATAAACATATCGAGGTAATGGTTCGTCAAATGCTTCGTAAAGTTCGTGTCATGGATCCAGGTGACACTGAAATCTTACCAGGTACATTACTAGATATCGCTGAATTTAAAGATCGTAACTATGACACATTAGTAGCTGGTGGCGTTCCTGCAACAAGCCGTCCAGTCTTACTAGGAATCACAAAAGCATCATTAGAAACAAACAGTTTCTTATCTGCTGCGTCATTCCAAGAAACAACTCGTGTGTTAACAGATGCTGCGATTCGTGGTAAAAAAGACCCATTACTTGGTTTGAAAGAAAATGTTATCATTGGTAAGATCATCCCAGCTGGTACTGGTATGGCTCGTTACCGTAACATGGAACCAAAAGAAGTTGGCGTAGCAAGCGAAAATGTCTACAGTATCTCTGATATTGAAGCACAAATGGCTGCTGAAGATGCTTTGAATGAGTTGAATAAATAGTAAATAGCAAAAGGCTTGAAATCAGTTGATTTCAAGCCTTTTTTTATTAGTCAAGCTCTGATGCAGCCTCTTGATCTAAAACAATCGTTAAGTTTGGGTGTGTTTGTAGTAGGGAAGCGGGAACTTCATTTGTAATTGGGCCGAAGAAAGCCTGTTTGATGATTGCAGCTTTTTTCTTTCCTGTGGCAAAGAGTACGATTTCTTTTGCCTGCATCACGCTTTTGGGTCCCATTGTAACATAAAAATCTGGACGCTCATTTTCATCGTCGCCGACCTCGCTTAATAAAATGTCCTTCATGTTCTCAGTAGCATTTTCTCCTACATATGAAGTTAGGTCTTCAAATTTTGTTGTACCTGGTAAGTTTCCGCAATAATGCCCATCAGCGCCAATGCCCAGTAGAATCAAATCTAGTCCGCCATCTTGTTCGATTCTTTTATCCTGATTTTTGTAGTTGTTTTCGTCCAAAGGGTGAATCTGGCTTTCAGGAATTTCTGCTGGTTTAAAGAAGAGGTTACTGAGATTTGTCAGCGTTACACCATACCCTTTTTTCTGTTTGAACGGAATCTCATCAAAATTGTAATAATGAACATTATCAAAATAAGATTTGTTTTTTACATCAGAAACTAAGTATTCATACATTTTAACTGGTGTCGATCCAGCGGTTATGGCTAAATTCACTCGTTTATTTTGATACATTTTACCTAATAGAATATTTGCAGCGACCCGGCTCATTTTTTCGTAGTTTTCTTCAATGATGATTTTCATTTTTTTCACAGCTCCTTCTTTTTTATTCAATTTACCATGTGGGAACCATCCCATGTCAATGGACTTTTATAGGTAAAGTAATAATTAGTTCATATGTTTTACAAGGATAGGAGTGTTATAGCAATAAGTTCAAAATAACATAGAGCTATAGGTCTTACCTTACAAATGGAAACCCATTCCTGAAAAGTGCTTGTAAAGGAACTTTTGTTTCTATATAATTAACGTATTGATAGAATAAAATAAAGGGTGTGAAATCATGGATATAAAGGTAGAATTAGGGAAAAAGATTCGGGCATTTCGCGAACAAAAGAAGTTAAGCAGAGAAGCATTTTGTGATGACGAACTGGAATTGACTGTTAGGCAACTTTCGCGAATTGAGTCTGGTGAATCACTCCCAACCCTCCCTAAACTTACATATATTTCAAAACAACTTTCTATACCTATTTCGCACTTGATAAACGAAAATGACATTATATTACCTAAACGTTATATTCAGTTGAAAATGGGTTTATTCAAACGTCCACCACAATATAATGATGCGATGAAAAAAATGGTCGAGGACACCTTTGAGGAAATATATAAGGACTACTATGAGACTTTACCTGAAGAAGAGCAGCTTTTAGTGGATACTGCTCAGGCACAAAATGATGTAAATCTTTCAAAGAAAATCGATTTTGGTGAGGGAATACTGCAAGATTATTTTTTTCAAGTTAGAAACAAGAAGGAGTATTCTGAAAATGATTTGTTAATTGTAGATTTATATTTTGCCTGTTGTTTTTATAAGCCATTTGATAATCAAGAGTTTGATGCTTTGGTGGAGAAGATATTGGAACAAGTAAACTATAGCTCGGAGTTTGGCTTGATTCTCCTAAATAGAATTCTCATTACAATAATGGGTCTATATATTATTTCTAATAGATATGATAAAATTTTAACTATTACAAAGATTTCAAATATTATAATGAAAATGAGCCAGGACTTTCATCAAAAGCCGATCATTGATATGCTCGAAGGAAAGTATTGGCTATATTTTAATGACTTAGAAAATGGGAATAAAAAATATAATGATGCAATATTACTTGCTGAATTACATGGTGAGGAGCTATTATCGGATAGAATTAAGCAAGAATGGGAAGAAGATCTAAATAGTTAATTGTAGACTGTGGAGACATAAATTATGTTTCCACAGTTTTTTTGTGTGTTCTGAAAACCACCTGCTATGCGGGTGGTTCCATAGAGCTTCCAGCGAGGTAATAAAAAAGCCCCCTAAAATGTTAAACTGATATAGGTTTCCCGACCGTATCATCAACATTAAAGGAGGTTCCTTTATGAAAAAGGACAATCAAAGTTTATCACACACCGTATGGAAATGTAAGTATCACATCGTCTTTGCGCCAAAATACCGTCGCCAAATCATTTATGGCAAGTACAAGAAAAGTATCGGAGAAATCATTCGACTTTTATGTGAAAGAAAAGGCGTCGACATCATCGAGGCAAATGCATGTCGAGATCACATTCATTTGTTGGTCAGTATTCCACCGAAATTAAGTGTCTCGGGTTTTATCGGTTACCTAAAAGGAAAAAGTAGTTTAATGATTTTCGATAGACATGCGAATTTAAAGTATCGATACGGCAACCGTAAGTTTTGGTGTCGTGGCTATTATGTCGATACCGTTGGCCGAAACAAAAAACAAATAGAAGAATAGATACGCAATCAAGTTCAGGAAGATCATATAGCAGATCAGCTGACGTTGTTTGAGGAGTATGATCCGTTCACAGGTAATAAAAATAGTAAAAAATGAAAAATGAGATTCTTTTAGAATCAGCGAGAAGAAGTGGTGCGTGAGGGAGACCCGATCAGAAGGCCTTTTAGGCCGTGGCCGGTAAAAGAGGCTTTCAGCCGAAGAGCAAACCTCCAGTTCTCACTGGAGGTTTTGATTTTTATAAATCGAATATTTTGGAAAATATCGCTAAAATTTATATCAAAAGGATATATTTTATTGTATCATTATGATAGAACCAAAAAAAATGATTTACTAAACAAGGAGAATGTTTGATGAAGATGAAGAAGTACATGTTGGGGATTATAACAGGAGTTGCGATCTTTTTATTAGCAGCCTGTGGATCGGATCCAAGAAAAGAATTTACTAATGCGTTTCTTAATTCTAAGGGAGACGAGTATAACGCAGCTAGTTTTGAAATGAAGATCAAAGATTTAGAGTATGATGGTGATGAAGGCGGCGCATATGTCAAAATGTTCGCGAGCCAATTAAAAGATATGAGTATCGACGGAAAATATGCGATCGATGACAAAACAGAAGCAATGGAAATGGAAATCACAGCGAATCTATTTGGCGAAAAATTACCATTCCAATTTGTTGGAGAGAAAGACAAGTATTTCATGTCGACAAGTTTTGTTTCAGGAATGCTGGATATAGCCAATTCATTTAATTACCCAATAGAACTAAGTAAAAGCGATTTGAATAAATTAAAAGGAAAATACATTGATATTGCTGAAGCAGGCGATACATTGACTTCCGGTGAATTAGATAAAAAAGCCAATCCATTGAAGAACAAAACCTTTACAAACGCTGAGGATTCTAAAATGGGTCGCGAAATGAAGAAGCTGATCGAAAGCTTTGATAAGAAAACATTTACACAAGACAAAGATGTTGTCACACACACGTTTACCAAAAAAGAAATCATTAAAATGCTAGAAAAAATCGATGAAGTTGCCAAAGAAGATAAGGACTACAAAAAATCAGGCGACGCCAAAGAAATGAAAGACGCGATCAAATCTTTAAAAAATGATCTAGATAAAATGGATATTAAGATCAGCATCAATCAAAAAACAAAAGCACTTGATATGGAAATGGCCTTAGCTGCAACAGATGAAGACGATGCTAAAATGAGCATTGTAATGACAATGGCTGTTACACCACAAAAAAATAGTGGAAAGATCAAGATGCCAAGTAAAAAGGAAATCATCAGTCAAGATGAATTAGAAGCTATTTTGTCTAATATTACTGGAGCAGCAACAGATGATTCTGAGCTAGATTTAGAGGATGATTCAATTGATTACAGTGATTTAAAAGATGATCCTGAAATTCAAAAATTGATGGATGAGCAATTAGATGAAATGATCAAAAAAATCGAAGCAAACCCAAGCTCTGTAACAGAAGAAAATGCGAAAGAAGCCCGTGAAGGCGCTAAAGAAATTTTCAATGAAGAGCAAATGAAAAAATTAAACGACGCCTTGGATAAAGCCTTAAAAGGTGGAGCGATTTAAAAAAAGAATAAAAACGATGTTTTCTGCAGTTAAGTCCAGACTGGCTAGCGCAGAGAGCATCTTTTTTTGTATATTCAGATGCAATTGATTGGACTATAATAGGTAGTAAGAATCTATCGGGTAAAGGAGAAAAACATGTGTGTATTTTGTGGCGTAACAGATTTTGTTATAGAAAATGATTTAGCTGGTGCTTTTTATGATCGATTTCCTGTTAGTAAAGGACATTTATTAATCATACCGAAAAAACATAAAATGGACTATTTCGATTTATCTATAGCGGAAAAGGGCGCAATTGACGAATTACTCAAAGTTGCTAAAAAAATAGTAGAAGAAAGCTATCGACCAGATGGTTTCAACATTGGGACAAATTGTGGCATCAATGCAGGTCAAAGTATTATGCACTGTCATATACATTTGATTCCTAGATATATTGGTGACATGACAAACCCAAAAGGTGGAGTAAGAGGCGTGATCCCATCAAAACAACAGTATTAAAAATGGAGGGAATGTGGAATGATTCTAAGAGAATTGACTTCAACAGATGAACAAAAGTATTTGGCATTTGTCAAAGAATGGACAGAAGCAGGAGCATCTAAAATAACTCCATCATCTGTTTATTTAAATGGTCTAACCTTTCAAGAATGGCTAGTGAAACTTGAACAAGATAAACATAGTGAACAGAACGATTTTGTTCCAGCAGAGACACTCTTTCTGGAAGTAGAAAACAAATTAGTTGGAGCTGTTCAATTAAGATACAAGTTGACCGAGGGACTAGTACAGATTGGCGGCAATATTGGTTTTGGTGTCGTGCCTTCTGAGCGGGGAAAAGGGTATGCCAATGTGCTACTTGCTCAATCACTAGAAATTTTTCAAAAGCGTGGATTTTCTAAAGTAATGCTTACCTGTGACAAAATAAATAAGGGTTCGAAAAAGACAATCCAAAAAAATGGAGGGATATTGTCCGCCGAATATTTGGTTGAAGGAACTATAGTTCAGAGATTTTCGATTGAACTAGCAGCGACAAAAAATAGCGAGTAAAGGGGTGAAACAGAAGAAATGCCTGTTTAGTTAGAGGAATTAACTGCTTCTGTTTCCACCCCATTTTTAGAGGAGCGGAACGAATTTGGCGAAAATATCGGTTCTTACCCCCACACCTAATAAAATGTTTCCTGCGGCGATTTGTTGACGAAAGTCGGCTAAAATTTCTGTTCTTGTTTTTTTCAGGAGTTCGTTCCTCCTAATAGAAGGTCTATTCTAAGAAAGATATGGAGTATGGTCATTTAAACTAGGATTTATGTCATATGAGTGTGGATAAAAAAACTCCGCTCATAATGTTGAAGCAAAACATGAGCAGAGAAAAGTATTAAAATTTTAATTTTTTAGTTGATTTAAGTCTATGGAAACGAGTCGGTAACAACATAATCATTATGGCATAAGGAACACTAATGATCGACCAAGTCAGGCTTCGGCTCAAGCTGTTATTTTTGTATAGCCAATGAAGTAAAAAATGTAACCCTAAGACACTAACGGCAACAAACACCAAAACAGCATAGGTCGGCTCATTCTTTATGACAGCTCTAAGAATACTGCCAATTAGAGGAACCAAATAGAAATAGGCACTAGTTAAGGAAATCCGCCAACTTTTTGCGACTGTTCCAAGATTTATCAAGAAAAATACAATTGACAATAAGAGTCCAAGCGGTGGGAAAAAGGCGATCAAAGCGGAATAGATAGCGCCCCATAAAAGCATTAGAGGACCTTTGACAATTGCCGCTATCACAACGAAAAGTGCGATCAGAAGAAGCTGTTGCGTCATTGATCCATAAGCTAATAAACCAAATAGAATCAGTAATACCCAGTGCCAAATCGTATTAACTTGAGGTTTTCGCTCAATCGTTACGTTCTTTCGAATCGTTGTTTTGAGAAAGTCAGATTCTTCGAATAAATTTTTCAAACAGCATTCCCTCCTATCAAATTAAAAATCAGACTGGAATTAAGTTTACTGCTGAAAAAGGATAAAAGCATCGGACTAAAGTCTGTTTTTTTTTGAATGATCTTTAATAGCTATTTATCTTTAAGCAATTGAGACAGCTCTCCAACGTAAGGTAAAAATACCTGTTTCATTCCGCGAGAAATCGCTGTATAAAGAATTTTCTTCTCGCGTTCCGTTGCTCCATAACGTAATGTTGAAGGATCATGAATAATCACATTATCAAATTCAAGACCCTTAGCCATATCAATAGAAAGGATTTGAGCCTTAGGAATGTTACTGTTTGTAGTCAATTGTTGTTCTAATTCTTCTGCTTCTATTCCAGTCTTTGTAATGATTACGGTCGCTTCGTCAGGAGATAAGGAAGCTAAAAGTGCAGTGAGTGTTTCTAAGTAAGCATCTTGATTTTCACAAGGCATAAACATAGGTTTCTCACCGTCTTTTCGGATCGATACGATTTTGAGTTTTTCATGATTTGTTACTAACGTTTGGAAAAGTTGCGTGATTTCCTTGCTTGAACGGTAACTATTCAATAATTGATAAGAAGTGACTGAACGGCTAGAAGCAGATAATAACTCTTTCAATTCCATAAAACTGATCGATGTATTGAAAATAGCCTGATTTTCATCTCCCGCTAACGTAAAGTTTGCTTGAGGAAATAGTTTTAATAGTAAAAGAATTTGAGCGTCTGTATAGTCTTGTACCTCATCCACTAAAATGAAAGCCATTTGTCGATTGGATAAATCTTCAATAAATTTGTCTTTGATTATAAGCAGACTTGTGACTTCATCTGCGTTATAAGCTTGGCTTTTTTTAATATAAGGCACTTGTTGATATTCTTGATACAAGGCTTCAAAGAGTAGCCATTGATCAAACCAAGTAACATCGCTGATTGCCTCGACTACTTTACGATATTTTTGTTGTAATCGTTGTAAGGCAAATTCTGCCAGTTGTTCTTCATCCTCCTCAGCAAATGTTGTGTCAAAATAGCGTAATTGTTCTGCTTCAGTCAAATCTTGCATTTGATCGATCATTTGTTTTGATTTGGATTGTTTGATTAAATAACGATTCCACAGACTTGTTAATTTTTCTTTTGTTGCAGATAACCGGTCTCTGATCGATAAACTTGTTGGTGTTTCTTGGTATAAACCAAAAATTAGTTCAGCAGAAAAGATGGGTTTACGTTTAAATGAAATTGGTTGAAACAAGGATTGTTTAATGAGCGTTGGATCATTGAATCGTTGAATAAATTCTACAAATTTTTGAGATTGAATTACTTTTTGCTGGGCTTCTACTTGCGTAGCAGTGATTCGTTTGAAATAAGCTGATTCACTTTCAATCGGTGCTTTTTCACGGAAAGTAAATTTAAGAAATTGTAGAAGGGTTAAATTTAAAGGATTCCGTTCACCTAAATTGGGTAATACTTGGGAAATATAATCGATAAAAGTCGAATTCGGCGAAAGTAATAAAATATCATCAGCCGTAATTTGTTTCCGGTGATTATACAGTAAATAAGCAATTCGCTGCATGATCGCAGACGTTTTTCCACTACCCGCAATTCCGTTGACTAAAAGCAAGGGATGACTTTCATCACGAATGATCTCATTTTGTTCTTGTTGGATCGTGGTCGTGATATCTTTCATATATTGAGAAGAATCTGCTTCAAGTGAATGAAGTAAAATATCATCTTGAATCGCAAGACTAGTATCAAAAAAGTTGATCAAGCGATCTTCCTCAATGATCAATTGTCTTTTTAGATTTAATGTAACAGGAATTTCATTGTTATTGACATGATAACTGCTATCGCCTAAAACATTATTGTAAAAAAGTGAAGCAATAGGTGACCGCCAGTCATAGATTCGTGATGCACCTTCTAGATTGGTAAAGTCATTCATCCCGATATAAAAAATATCTCGATCAGAATCAGCATCTAAGAAGGTTACATCGATTTTTCCAAAATAAGGAACTTTCAGTAATCGTTTGACTTTTTTTAGGTTCTTAGCTGCTGTTGCATGTTGGATGTTTAGTTGATCGATTTCTCTATTTTTCATTTCCATCATGGCAAACGTTTCTAAGTTATCTGAGTAACTATCAAAATTTAGTTTTGTATCGCCACCAAATTGCTCTAGCACTGATTTTCCTGTAGTGTTGACTTCATCGATAGCGGTTTGATAGGTGTCTTTTGCTTGGCTTAATTCGTCATAAACCTGTTGTAGATGTTGGGTTTCTTGTGTGCGATCATTTGACATATGGGCTCCTCCTGACATAAATTGCCGTGACCGAATAGTATAAGCTATTTTTTTGAATAAAGCAATTATAAGAAGCTGATAATTTATCGGTGCTGTCCATTCAGCTTTTGGCTAAAATGTGATAAAGTATAGAAGACAGAGGAGGAGTTTACTTGATTTTTGATTCTCATACCCATTTAAACGCAGAACAATTTAATGAAGATATTCCAGAAACAATTGAACATGCAAAAGAATTAGGTGTAACCGAAATGGCGGTAGTTGGTTTTGATACACTGACGATTGAAAAGTCTCTAGAACTTAGCCAACACTATAAAGAAATCCAAAGTATTATTGGTTGGCATCCAACAGAAGCTGGAAGTTATACGCCTGATATCGAGAAAAGGCTACAGCATTTACTAACAACACCAAAAGTAGTAGCACTTGGCGAAATCGGGTTAGATTATTATTGGATGGAAGATCCTAAAGAAGTTCAAGATCGTGTGTTTCGACGTCAAATTGCGATTGCTAAAGAAATGAATCTACCAATCAGCATCCATACACGAGATGCAATGGAAGATACGTATAAAATTTTAAAAGAAGAAGATATTCGGGATATTGGCGGAATCATGCATAGTTTCAGTGGCGATCCTGAATGGATGGAAAAATTTCTAGATATGGGGATGCATATTTCTTTAAGTGGTGTTGTGACATTTAAGAAAGCATTAGAGGTTCAAGATGTAGCTAGAGCTGTTTCTTTGGATCGTTTATTGGTGGAGACAGATGCACCATACTTAGCCCCAGTTCCTTATCGAGGCAAACGCAATGAACCCGGTTATACTCGTTATGTAGTAGAAAAAATTGCAGAACTAAGAGACGTTCCTTTTGAAGAAATAGCGAAGCAAACAACAATTAATGCGCATCGCTTATTCAGGTTAGCTGAATGACAGATAAGTTGAGGATTGAAGAAGTTATTGTCGTTGAAGGAAAAGACGATACTAGACGTATCCAAGAAGTTGTGGATGCAGATACGATTGAAACAATCGGTTCAGCGATCAATGAGGATATTTTAGAACAAATCGAACATGCACAAGAAACGCGTGGTGTCATTATTTTTACTGATCCAGATTTTTCAGGGGAAAAAATCCGTAAAACAATTATGGAGGTTGTGCCTGATGCCAAGCATGCGTTTCTCTCTCGTCAGCTTGCTGCACCTAAGAAACGAGGAAATAGTTTAGGTGTGGAGCATGCTAGTGATGAAGCGATTTTGGAAGCATTAGAGAAAATTGTTACCCCAGTCAATGGGGCTGATGATTATCAAGAAATCCCTAGACAAACCTTGATAGAATATGGTTTAATAGCTGGGGCTCGTGCAAAGGAACGTCGTGAAAAATTAGGCGACGAATTACGCATTGGCTACACCAATAGTAAGCAATTGACCAAACGCTTGAAAATGTTTCGGATTACAGAAAAAGAACTGATAGAGGCAATGAATAGTATAAATGAAACACCTAATGAAAAATCGGAGGAATCAATTTGACAGAGTATAAAGAAATAGCCACCCCTTCAAGAACCAAAGAGATTTTGAAGCAACATGGCTTTTCATTTAAAAAAAGTTTAGGACAAAACTTTTTAACAGAACCAAATATCTTACGTAAAATCGTTGAAACAGCTGGAATTGATACCCACACGAACGTTGTAGAAGTAGGACCTGGAATTGGTGCTTTAACTGAGCAATTAGCTAAAAATGCGGCACAAGTTTTAGCTTTTGAAATCGATGATCGTTTGATCCCAGTCTTAGAGGATACAATGAGTCCGTATCAAAATGTTACAGTGGTTCATAATGATGTATTGAAAGCAGATTTAGTGGGCACTACAAATGAAGTCTTTGAACAAGAACTTCCAATCAAAGTAGTAGCCAATCTTCCTTATTACATCACTACACCAATCATGATGCACTTTTTGGAGTCTGATTTAGAGGTAGAAGAAATGATTGTGATGATGCAAAAAGAGGTTGCGGATCGAATATCTGCAAAACCAGGAACAAAAGCTTACGGCTCACTATCGATTGCTGTTCAGTATTTTATGGAAGCAAGCATTGCGTTCATTGTTCCCAAAACTGTGTTTATTCCACAACCGAATGTTGACTCAGCAATCATCAAACTGACGAAACGAGAGCAACCTGCTGTGGCTGTAACCAATGAGAAAGAGTTTTTCAAATTAACCAAAGCCTCATTCCAATTACGCCGTAAAACATTATGGAACAATTTGATTCATTTTTATGGTAAAGACGAGGAAACAAAAGCTTGGTTAACAGAAAGCTTAACAGAAGCAGAAATCGATCCATCACGCCGAGGAGAAACATTATCCTTGGAAGAATTTGGTCGTTTGAGTAATACCTTAGAAAAAAATCGTTAACTGGAAGATAGATTGAGAAAAGAAGTTCTATGCTTTTCTCAGTCTATTTTTCACCCTATGCATAATGTGAAGGGATATACTTGGAATCAGAAAGAAACTCTAATTTATTTTGACTTTATGTAAAATTATTGAATTGGGTTATTGACTTTTTCAAAATATCAAGCATAATTATATTTAGAAAGCGCTTTCTATCGTTAGGAGTGAGACTGTGGAAAATAAGAAAACAAGAAATGTTACGTGGATGTTGGTCGCTATTTTTTTAGGATACACCTGTATTTATGTAGATAAAACGACAATTGGTATGTCACTGGTGACGATTGCAAATGATTTAGGTTTTGATCCCCAACAAAAGGGATTGATATTAAGTGCCTTTTTTCTAGGCTATACGATTTTTCAAATTCCATTTGGTTATTTGTCTAGTAAGATTGGAACGCGAAAAATGATGATTGCTTCTGTTTTTTTAGTTGGAATTTTTCTTTTTTTATTTGGTTTTGGCTTTTCATTATTGTATTTGATTTTTATCCGTTTTATGACAGGCGCTTTTGCGCACTCTGGTTATCCCTCTTCTGTGAGTACCTTTATTTCACAAGAGTTACCAATGGAAAAAAGAGGCCCCGCACAATCTACAATGATTGCTTCATCTGGTTTTGCGGCAATCGTAGGACCATTATTGATTGCGCCGTTGCTACTTCAGGTGGGTTGGCATAAGACGTATTATTTTTTAGGTGCTGCAGTATTATTGATTGCGGTTTTGATGACCGTTGTGATCCCAAAAGAATTTGGTGGGGTAAAAGAAGAACTGCAAAATAAGAATGTTATTTCTTTTCGAGAAGTCTTAAAAGATCGAAACGTCTGGATCATGATTTTTGCAGCATTTTTTATCAATGCGGCGATTTATGGGCTTAATGGTTGGATGGCGACTTATCTTGTTGAAGCTCATGGCTTGGAGTTATCACAAACTGCTTATGTAGCAGCTGTTATTGGTTTTTTCACAATGATTGCAGCAATGGTTGGCGGTGTTATGGTGAATAAATTTTTCATTGGCAAAGAAAAAAATGTAATCTTTGTAGCAACTGTAGTTGGAGGGATTTTTGCGGTACTCGTGTCCGTTGTCGGTACGTTTGTAATGAGCATGATAGCACTAACGTTGGCAGTGGCTTGTGCTAGTTTAGCGTTTGCTACGTTAATGAGTATTCCGTTGAAGATATTTCCGTCAGATGAAGTCTCTGCAAAATATGCCACAATCAATGCAATTGGTGTTTCTGGTGGGTTTGTAGCACCTACAATCATCGGTGCATTGATTCAATTGTCAAACGGTGCCTTTTTCAGTTCATTTTTATTTATAGGCAGTTCATTTGTGGTTGCAGGTGCTATCACCTTGCTTGTGAAAAAAGAAAAGGAATCCTAGTTCAGAGTTTTGAAAAAATAAAAAGGGTGTGAGAAAATGTGTACAGGTATCACAGTTAAGTCAAAAGCAGGCAATAGTTATTGGGGTCGAACCCAAGAATTTAATTTATTGTTGGAATATGATGGTGCAATTATTCCTAGAAGTTATGATTTACATGTTTCGTTAGATCATTTCTTAACACAATATGCTGCAATGGGCGTGGCACTTGCTGGACATCCATTATTGGTAGACGGTGTTAACGAAAAAGGATTGATGGGTGGCTCGTTTTACTTTGGCCATTATAATCGCTATATTGAATCAGAAAAAATTCGTGCTCAGGGTAAGCTACCTTTAGCAGGAGCTGAATTTGTAACCTATGCCTTGACGAATTATGCCTCTGTGGCTGAAATCAAAGAGCGGGTAAATCAGGACACGGCGATTGCTATTGTTGATAATCAGGCGGGAATTCCCCAGCATTATGTTTTTCAAGATGAATCAGGTGCGTCGGTTGTGGTTGAGCCTTCCATTGACGGCGGCTATGAAGTTTATGACAATCCAGTAGGCGTGTTTACCAATAGCCCAAAATTTGACTGGCATTTAACGAATCTTCAGAATTATGTAGGGCTTAGTGATTTGATAGCACCTGATATACAGATGGAAGCTCTTCATATTTTTTCAAATGGTAAAGGTTCTGGTTTACGTGGGATTCCGGGAGATTTCACACCCCAGTCACGCTTTATTCGAGCGGCATTTTTGAAGCATTTTTCAGAAAAAGTCGAAGACGAACAAGCAGTTGAACAAATTTTTCATATTTTAGATAGTTTTGATATTCCCAAAGGTGTTGTTAAAGTTAGTTCGGATACGGATGTACAATATACGCAATATACTAGTGCTTATGACAGTAAAGAAAAACAAATGTACATTCATTTGTATGAGAATCGTATGATTCAGACCTTGTCTTTGAATTCTGGCATATTGGACAGCTCTGAACCTCAATATTTTGAATTGAAGGCTGAACAACAGTATTATTCAATGCCTAAAAAAGGATAGAGGCGACTTAATTTAAATTAGATGGAAGAGAATTACGGGAGAGACTAGTCATAGCACCGAAGGAATAAATGATCAATGACGCAAAGCATTGATCATGAAGATCTCAGGTAAAAGGACCGTAATTGGACATCACTCTGGAAAGCGGAAGCACCGAAGGAGCAACTCTTCAAGATGAAGACGAATCTCTCAGGTTTTGTACAGAGGAACAGGCATTTCTTTAAGATGCCTGTTCCTCTGTTTTTATATAGTTATTTTTACTTGGAGGTGTCATCGAAACAAAGAAATAAAAATACGAAGAAGCAAAGGAGTAGAGAAGATGGATCTAAAAACACCTTTATATGATGCACATCTTGAAGCAGGCGGGAAAATGGTTCCATTTGCGGGTTACACGCTACCTGTCCAATATAAAGATAGTGGTGTGATCAAAGAACATTTAGCTGTTCGTAATCAAGTTGGATTGTTTGATGTTTCCCATATGGGGGAAGTTGTTTACGAGGGAAAAGATGCTTTAGCGAATTTGCAGTATTTATTAACAAATGATTTTAGCAATTTAGAAATAGGTCGTGTTCGATATACCTTGATGTGTAATGAAAATGGTGGAGTAATCGATGATCTATTAGTGTATAAATGTAGTGAGGAGAAATATCTACTGGTGGTCAACGCAGCAAATAGAGCGAAAGATGTTGCTTGGATGACAGCGCACTTATTCGGTGAAGTTGAATTTTCTGATCAATCCGATCAGTTTGTTCAGATCGCATTACAAGGATCGTTTGCTAAAGAAATTATAGCGAAATTAACAAAAGAGGAAGAAATTCCTAAAAAATACTATAGTTTTACCGAACAGGCCAATGTTGGCGGTGTCACTTGTATTTTATCTCGAACGGGTTATACAGGGGAATTTGGCTATGAATTATACTGTAAACCAGAAGATGGACTTACATTATGGCATCTGTTAGTAGAAACAGGTCAAGAATACGGCATCATCCCATGTGGTCTAGGTGCACGTGATACATTGCGTTTAGAGGCTGGAATGCCACTCTATGGGCATGAAATGACTGAAGAAATCACACCGCTTGAAACAGATCTAGGTTTTGCGGTCAAAATGAAAAAAGAAGATTTTATTGGCAAACAGGGCCTACTTGATAAAGGTGAACCTAAAATTACTCGGATCGGGTTACAGTTAACGGATCGCGGGATTGTTCGTGAAGGGGCCGATGTTTATTTTAAAGGGAATAAGATTGGCCGAACAACCTCAGGTACGATGTGTCCATTTATCAATAAGGCTTGTGCAATGGCTTTAGTAGAAAAAGGAATCGTAGAAATCGGTTCACCAATCGAAGTAGAAGTTAGAGGTAAGAAAATTGCGGCTGAAGTTGTCACAATACCGTTTGTAAAAAAATAATTGGAAAAGAAGGAGTCGTTTATTATGGCAAAGGCGGAAGAATTGAAGTTTTCTAAATCACATGAGTGGGTACTTTTTGATGGAGATAAAGTTAGGATCGGTCTGTCTGATTACGCACAAGACCAATTAGGCGATATTGTGTTTATTGATTTACCAGATGAAGGGGATGAAGTCACAAAAGGTGAATCATTTGCGGATATCGAATCAGTTAAAGCTGTTTCAGAGGCGTATTCTCCAATTACAGCAACGGTTTCAGCAATCAATGAAGAGTTGATGGAGAGCCCAGAGCTGATCAATTCTGCACCATTGGATTCATGGTTGATTGAAGTAGAGGGAGTCGAAGCAATCGAAGACTTATTAACCGCTGAAGAATATAAGAAATTCTGCGAAGAATCTGAGGAGGCGTAATGAATGGGTAATTATCTTGGATCAACAGAACAACAATACCAAGACATGCTGAAAACGATCGGATTAATTGATAGGATGGATCTCTACCAAACGCTTCCCAAAGAAATGATCGTAGAAAAACTTGATATTCCAGCGGGAAAGTCAGAATTTGAAGTACGTCGTATTCTAGAAACTATGGGAAAGAAAAACAAAGTCTTCTCAAGTATTTTCCGAGGTGCAGGAGCATATAATCACTACATTCCAGCTATTGTTAAGCAAATCTCAGCAAAAGAAGAATTTATGACATCCTATACACCCTATCAACCTGAAATCAGTCAAGGGTTGCTACAGTCG
>Ga0308156_1000591_pt1 | contig 66024 bp, 57 predicted proteins | sample PhyAR2_FD_201041 | JGI IMG/M metagenome (GOLD analysis project Ga0308156, IMG submission 201041) | Phyllosphere microbial communities from UC Gill Tract Community Farm, Albany, California, United States - DLSL A.R2 | ecosystem: Host-associated > Plants > Phyllosphere > Unclassified | place: USA... | reverse complement strand
ATTTAGCTGTTCGTGCAGTGCTAGAAGGAGTCTAGATGCATCACTCAACCCCGCTTATTACGACAATCGTTGGAGGCTTAGTTCTCGCCTTTCTTTTAGGTATGCTGGCAAATCGTCTGCGAATATCTCCATTAGTGGGCTATTTGGTCGCAGGCGTACTTGCTGGCCCGTTTACACCCGGCTTCGTGGCTGATACCTCACTCGCCCCAGAGCTGGCCGAAATTGGCGTTATCTTGCTAATGTTCGGTGTTGGTCTGCACTTCTCTCTAAAAGATTTAATGGCGGTTAAAAACATCGCGATACCCGGCGCTATTGCGCAAATCGCTGTGGCAACATTGCTGGGTATGGGACTTTCGTCGTTATTAGGTTGGGATTTAGTCACTGGCTTAGTTTTTGGCCTGTGTTTATCCACCGCGAGTACCGTGGTATTGCTGCGCGCTTTGGAAGAGCGGCAGCTAATTGATAGCCAACGTGGTCAAATCGCCATTGGCTGGCTGATCGTAGAAGATCTGGCAATGGTGCTAACACTGGTTCTTTTACCTGCTTTCGCCGGAATTATGGGCGAAGGGCAAAATATGCAGTTAAAAGACCTACTGATTGAGCTTGGCATCACGCTGGGTAAAGTCATCGCCTTTATCACCATCATGATCGTGGTGGGACGCCGTTTGGTACCTTGGATTTTAGCCAAAACTGCCAGTACAGGCTCACGCGAGTTGTTTACCCTTTCCGTTCTCGCATTAGCCATGGGCGTCGCCTACGGTGCCGTCGCAATCTTTGACGTCTCTTTCGCACTTGGCGCCTTCTTTGCCGGCATGGTACTGAACGAATCAGAGCTTAGCCACCGAGCTGCTCACGATACATTGCCACTGCGAGATGCATTTGCAGTGCTGTTCTTTGTTTCAGTAGGGATGTTATTTGACCCAATGATTTTGGTCGAACAACCCCTCGCTGTACTGGGCTGCTTAGCAATCATTGTATTTGGTAAGTCCGTTGCGGCATTCCTGCTAGTGAAGATGTTTGGTCACTCTAAACGTACTGCGCTAACGGTTTCCGTCAGTCTGGCTCAGATTGGTGAGTTCGCCTTTATTTTGGCTGGTTTGGGGATTTCCCTGAATATGCTATCACCGGAAGGTCGTAATCTAGTGCTCGCAGGGGCTATCCTGTCCATCATGATTAACCCGCTCCTATTTACTTTACTAGAGCGTTATCTGGCCAAAACGGAAACTATCGAAGACCAGAGCCTGCAAGAAGTCACTGAGGAAGAAGAGAAACAGATCCCAGTTGACCTCTGTAACCATGTACTTCTGGTTGGCTACGGGCGTGTAGGCAGCCTTATCGGCGCTAAACTGCATGACGCAGGCGTTCCACTGGTGGTTATTGAGAACTCCCGCCCCCGCGTTGAGGCGCTTCGTGAGCAAGGTATTCATGCGGTACTGGGTAATGCAGCGAATCCCGAAATGTTGGAGCTAGCGAGAATTGATTGTGCACGCTGGCTGCTACTCACCATTCCAAACGGCTATGAAGCCGGTGAGATTGTCGCCTTTGCCCGCACCAAGCGAGACTCTCTGGATATTATCGCCCGAGCGCACTACGACGATGAAGTCGCCTATATTTCAGACCGCGGTGCGAATCAGGTGGTGATGGGGGAACGTGAGATCGCCAACAGTATGTTGGAATTGCTGCAGGTCGATAAGATGACGGATGAGGATAAGATGCAGGGGTGTGCAATATAATATTACGGCTGCCGCTTTCAGATTATCCATGTTGAATGGTGTAGGGTTGTACACATAAGTTTACGGTGTAGATTTCGTACGCCTAAGACACCGAAACCGACATGCACTCCGTGCAGGCGTCCGAGCAAGGCGGCTCAATCGCCGCCGCCTTGCATCCGGGCTTGGCACCGTCCTTCAGCCTGCTTCGCAGGTGCCCGAATCTCGTCATTCCGGCCTTAACGGAACGAACGGCAATCCCCATCCTGGCTCCTCCGTTCTTTCGCCGACATCCCTGTCGGCGAATCCTAGCCTACATTCCTCACTTCGGCTGAAGAACAACGTGCCGGAGAAGGTCAACATCAAAACCAAAAGATAAAATCAAAACCTTCTTTGGGTTTTAGTTTAAGTCTTGGTAGGGAGAGCCGCCGGTACAGGGATGTACCGGCGGAGTTTGGGGCGCCCGGGATGGGCGATACCAAACCGGAGCGGAGATGGCGTCTCGGATAAAAAGCGCGAGAGTCGAGAGGTTGCGCGCTGGCAACCTCTCGTCGGACGCCTACGCCAACTGCGTCATGGAAAAATTGATGCTAACGGGCGGGCGAAATCTGTCACTGCTCCCACAAAGGCGAATCCTACATAGCTGGGTTATCCGCCCCCACCTCTTATCTCTCCCAATACGACTCTTCTAAACTATCTTCTCTTTCTGGCAGGCCGCGCGTTAGGCGTGGAGAATGCTGGTTTAGCACTTGATAGCTGACTCGGTTGGCATATTTACACACCTGAGCCAATGAAGAATAAGTGAGATAAGTACGCTGGTGTTTGCTGGAGTTCGGCACATTGGTGCGGTGGAAACCGTTAGCCGCAATATCGTGCAACAGCGCAGCCAATGCGCCGTCGCCTGCACCGTTGGTGTTCATAATCTTCTCTGGCCCCCCCATATAAGGCGCAATATGAGAGTAGATTTTAAACGGAACTTCACAGGATACTTTACGCATTGGGCGGCTGAATTCGTACAGGTTGAATTCAGGAATAACCCCTGGCAGCAGCGGATGCTGGGTTTTGCGTTTCCCATCTTCTTCGGTATAACCTGCCATATATAAACCGACCGGACCAGCAGTGCATAATACTAAATCGACCCACTCAAGCGCTTTATCAGACGCCGCCAGTGGGTCGTTGAGTCCGGTTAAAGCTTCGGCCTCTTCTTCATTCATGGCGACGATCGTCACGTTATCGCGCAAGAAATCGCGCCACCACTGTGGATCGTCGGCGATCACAAACTTGGTGCCTAATGTCAGAACCACCGGCACATTGTGCTTTTTAGCATATTCAATGGCTTTCATGGTGGCTTCACGCATCGGCTCACCCGGTTTGCAGCGAACCAAATAGGCGGTAAGCACCAGCGCTGATGCGCCTGCGATAACATCCTCAGGAATGCTTTCAGGCCGCAGTTGATTCATCATCCCAGGGCTGATGGCAAACGTACGTTCGCCATTTTCGCTGATGAGCGTGAAGCAACGACCAATCGCACCATCAACCCCTTGCAGGTAGTTAAGATCGGTACGACTGGAGGTATTACATAGATAACGATAGGCATAGCTGCCAATTTTCACGTTACTACACATTACGCCAAGCAAAATCGAACGGTCATCGGCTAGCACAGAGTAATTGTGCATCGTGTTGCCAATCGTGCCGCCGGCAAACTCGTGGGTGATAAGCTTGTTATCGGTTAGCTCTTGATACAGGGCTTCGGCAACGTCGTCTTCGATCACCAAGGAATGCCCCTGACTTAGGCGGTAACGAGTAATAAATTCGTCGCTGACTTTCGCTTCAATATCCACCAGCGTTTGGTCGATACCGACCACATAGGAGGTATCAATTTCGCTTTTCTGCGTTGCATGTAGTAACGGATCGCGCGCATTTACGGGGAAATAGTGTTTAGATTTGCGTTGGCCAGGGAATTTCATCAGTGTCGTCAGTGGTTGTGAAAAGGAAGCCGAGAATTCTAACACATCACTTGCTTAATCGTCAGAGCCAGAAGCTCTGACGCAAAATTTCATCGCAGAATATCAGGCTGAACGCCCTATTTGTTCCATGACTAACTGATAAAACAGTTCAATATGCAAAGCATCGTCATTTAGCGCAGGAATGTATTCAAACGTCTCTCCTCCCGCTTCAATGAAGAATTCTTTATTTTGTACCTTAATCTCTTCCAGCGTTTCCAGACAATCAGCAGAAAAACCAGGGCAAATCACCTGAATATGCTTTATCCCTTTTGCCGGCAGCTGCTCAATTGTTTTATCCGTAAACGGCGTTAGCCACGGCTCACGACCGAAGCGCGACTGATACGTCATCATGTAACGCTCAGCGTCTAGTCCTAGCGTATGAGCCACCGCTTGCGTAGTCGCTCGGCAGCGCTGTGGATAGTCATCGCCCTGATCGGCATAACGTTGCGGAATGCCATGGAAGGAAAACAGCAACATATCAGGTTGACCGTGCTGAGCAAAACTAGCACGAATGCTGCTACACAATGCGGCGATGTAAGCGGGATGTTCAGCATAGTCGCGAATAAAATTCAGCGACGGTATGCGACGCATACTTGCAAAGTGTCGGGCTACGCCATCAAATACCGCGGCGTTGGTCGAACACGAATACTGCGGGTACAACGGCAGCAGGATAATACGATCGACGCCTGCATCATGAAGTTTATCAATCGCACTTTTTAATGCGGGCTGACCATAGCTCATCCCCAGTTCTACAGGAATATTCGGCAAACGAGCCTGTAATGCGGCCTGCTGGCGGCGGCTATAGACCATCAGCGGAGAGCCCTCTTCCATCCATACAGATTGATAGAGTTTAGCCACGCGTGGGGAGCGGATCGGCAGAATAACGCCGTTCAAAATCGGCCACCAAATCAGGCGGGAAACATCCACGACGCGCTTATCGCTAAGAAACTCAGCCAAATAACGCTTTACCGCAGATGACGTTGGGGCCTCTGGCGTGCCCAAGTTAACTAATAGTACGCCGAATTTTTCTTGCTTCATTGCAGGCCTCAGTTCAATGGAGATAGATTATTGTAACCAAGTTAACGCATAACCCAATCTATTACTCTCATCGGTAACAGACTGATAAATTATAGATATAAAAAAGGCGGCCATCAGCCGCCTGTGTTATTCGAGGCTAAATTAACCCAGAATCGTTTCCAGTTCTGCACGCACAGCGGCAACAGACTGAGTACCGTCTAATTTGACGTACTTGGTGTTACCTTTCGCCGCTTCGGCGCTGTAGTAACCAATCAGTGGTGCGGTCTGCTGATGATATTCAACCAGACGTTTACGCACGGTTTCTTCTTGGTCGTCTTTACGGGTTACCAGCTCTTCGCCAGTCACGTCGTCTTTACCTTCAACCTTAGGTGGGTTGAATTTGATGTGATAAACACGGCCAGAGCCCTGATGCACGCGGCGACCGATGATACGCTCAACGATCAGTTCGTCAGGAACATCGAATTCCAATACGAAATCTACGCTGATACCGGCTTCTTTCATTGCGTCAGCTTGAGGGATCGTACGTGGGAAACCATCCAGCAGGAAACCGTTGCGGCAATCTTCTTGAGTGATGCGCTCTTTAACCAGAGCAATAACCAGCTCATCGGTCACCAGCATGCCAGCGTCCATGATTTCTTTTGCTTTTTTGCCTAATTCGGTACCGGCTTTCACTGCTGCACGTAGCATGTCACCCGTAGAGATTTGCGGAATGCCGTATTTCTCCATGATGAACTGTGCCTGAGTGCCTTTACCCGCGCCAGGAGCGCCAAGCAGAATGATACGCATCGCGTAAATCCTCTTAAATTATTTTTTATAAAATTCAAAAACGCTAAACCTTACCATTTTTGTGACCGCTACCTCAAGGAATCGGGGTACTGCTGAAACGTGAAACTCGCATAATAAAACGGGCGACGGTGATTTTTATCTCACCTTCGCCCGTATTTAGCCTTATGCCTTAAATAAATTGGCGAGGTATCGTGCCAATACGTCGCAAGCTGTCACTATGCTGTTTTATAAATAAACCCGCATGTACTCGGACAGACACAAGATAGCCATCGCCTGACCGTATGGCATCGAGGTCAGCGGAATTTGGCGATAATAGTCATAATCACGCCCCATCGCCGTACCGAACGAAACATTGGTCAGCTCTCCCTCTGCGTTAATATTTTTTATCACGCCTTTAACCGCTTTCTCAGCCACCGCCGCGTATTCAGCACCGATGTAGCGCTTCCGTACCGCTTTAAGAATGCCGTATGCAAAACCTGCGGTGGCGGATGACTCAACGTACGAGTTTGGATCATCGAGTAACGTGTGCCACAAGCCACTTTGATCTTGGCATTTCGCTAACGCGACCACTTGGCTTTCAAGTACCTGAATCAAGAAACGTCGGGTGGCATCATGTTCAGGCAAATCGAGCAAGTCGATAAACTCAGGAATGACCATCGTCAACCAGCTATTGCCGCGAGCCCAACGTGCTTTAGCAAAGTTATGATGACCTTCGAACGTCCAGCCATGAAACCACAAACCTGTCTCACGCTCCATCAGATGCTGGGTATGCACTAAAAACTGATATTTCGCCTCTTCAATATATTCGGGTTTATTCAGCAATTTCCCGATCTTCGCTAGCGGCAACACGCTCATCATTAGCGTATCGTCCCAGAGCTGTTGGTGATTTTCTTCTGCCAACGTAACGTGCTGCATTCCCCCACGCTCGGTACGAGGCATTTCATACATCACCCACTCGGCCCAACGTTCTAGATAAGGCAGCCAACGCGGATCACGCGTTTCTTCATAGCGATACGCCAGCGTGAGGAAAGGACAGACCGTATTCACATTTTTGGTTGGTGTACCCTCGGCAAAGCGCGCGCTAAACCAATCATCAATGATAGCTCGCATCTGTTGGTCGCCAGTCTGCTGATAATATTGATAAATACCATACAAACCGATGCCGTGAGTCCATTCCCAGCCAGCCCAACCCTTAGTATCGATAACACGGCCATCATCTAGTCGCAGTAAAAACTCTCCGGTTTCATCGCTGATATTAATCAGATTATCGGTCATTTTGCAGATCAAGTTTTTAAGCTCACTACGCGCTATAAAGCGTTCTGGCTGACGTAAAAGCGGGCTATGTTTTACCGGATATACGAGCATGAAAACTCCCTTCATTCATTAATTCAAAAATGTTTCGCATTCAGGACAGAGTGGTACATCACTCATACATTCTTTAAAATATGCAGAGGCTTAGGGGCCGGTTTATCTCGATTGAGATAACCAATGTTGTTATTCCCCCATAGAGACTCGTAAGGCATTCCTGCCAGCATTTCGACGGTCGCTTTTGCCTCAGGCGTGATTTGTTCAGGAACAATATGGCCTGCATCGCGCATCTTGACGGTTTCCTCACGCAGAATGCTGTGCGTATGCAGGTTGAGTTTGAAGCGCAGGGAGATATAAAAACCGATGCACAGTACGCAAACGGTGCCCACACTCAAAATCATCAAAATGGTGTGGCTTACCGCCGGAGCCTGAACACTTTGGCCGGAGACAAAACCGGAAAACTCCATCACAATCCCGACCAACATCACAGCACAAGCCTGAGAGGCTTTGCGTGTTAGTGTCATAATCCCCGCAAAAATACCTTCGCGGCGTTGACCCGTGATCACCTCATCCACATCGGCAATATAGGTATAAGTATTCCAAGGAACGTAGTTAATGCCACCACGTCCCAGCCCTGCAACTGCAGAGATCAGTAGCAATAGAGACATGGCATCATTCATTCCTGCGTAATACAAAACGCCATAAGACAACGCACTGAGTCCAAACAACACTACGACTAAACGATAAGAAGGTGCAGGCCCAAACTTGATACACAACGGAATCATGCCAATCACAGCAATAAATTGCATAATCGCCATTGTTCCCATGAGACTCGAGGCCACAGTCGCACTTTGCATCAACACAAAGACCACATAATAGGTAAACACCGCATTAAAGACGTCCTGAGCAATATACCCCCCGAGATACATCCCCAGATGCTGACGGAAAATACGAATTCTCAATGTTGAAGTTAATTCAACATTCAAGCGCTTCAGGCTTTGTAGCAAAGTGAGTTGCTGCTTCTCCCGCTCGGCTTTTAGCTGGGCCTCCGACATTTCTTCCCGTGGCCGTTCCCACGTGAAAAAATACACTAGCGTTAAAACCACTGCGCAGATGATCGAAAACACCAAGCTTGCATAGAAAAAGGAGATAGCGTTGTCTTTTCCCAAATATTTCAATAGAAAACCGGGTAAAAATGCCGCCAAAATAGCAGAGAGCTGAGCCATTGAAATACGTGCGCCAGAAAATTTGGTTTTCTGTTTAAAATCATCTGTCATTTCAGGCACTAATGTTTCATACGGCACCAAAATCATTGAATAAACAACATCAAAGAACAGGTAGGTCAGCAGGTAATACCAATAATGCATCTCGCCTATCCACATCAGGCTGTAACTGAACACCAGAGGGATACCGAGCAGAATAAAAAATTTACGCCGCCCGAAACGCCGGCCTAAACGCGTAGAGCCGAAATTATCGGTTAAAAATCCCATCAAAGGACTGACGACAGCGTCTAAAACACGCGCCATCGCAAAAATAAATGTTGCTTCGATTGGGCTAAGTCCACAAAACGTGGTGTAGAAATAGAGTAACCACGCTGCTGTCAAAGCCGTGGTACCTGCTCCGAGAAAGTCCCCAGAACCGTAGGCTAAATAATTCATTAGCCCAATTTTGCGTCTGTTTTGCAATGGCATCGTCATTACTCTCATTCCCCGTAGTTTCTTTTATGGGCGATCCGAGAAACATTTCTCTAAAACGAAAAACATCAGGCTCAGAAAACCCTCCCTATGGGTCTAAAGTAGATTTATGACCGATTGAAAACCTTTGAACGTTTGCCACCGATGGACCGTCAATGGCAAAAATATAAAGACGCTACCGATCAATCTCTCCATTTTTATAAAACGATGTTTTGTTTTTATCAAATCCCATGTTTAAAAATGGAATCACCTTTGCAAAACACCCATGTATTAGGCGATTCATTAAGAAAAAACTAAAAATAACGAATTTCATTTCGTCCTGATTTTTTGTGATTTACATCATGCTTATTCGCTCTTTACACGCCAACGCCAAAGAAAACCGCCATCAATTGACGCAACAAAAGCACATTCTAATTAGGGATATTTTGACGCCCAGAAAGGGCCGCTTGTTAGCGCTTGCTCGTGCTGAGGTAGGTATGATTAATTGAATTATGTAGCACCTTATTAGCACCACTCCGAGGCGTTACTCACCGCCACTAATAATAAAAAATCATGCAATCACAACAGGGAATCATCATGGAAAAAATACTTCGGACACAGGTTATTTACGCTATGTCGCGTCATAACCTACCAGTCGCTCACGTACCAAGCGGCAGCGACGTTTGTTTTGAAACCTGCGACTGTTTCAGCGACCAGATAGCCTCTGAACAAGCCGTATTTAATGAACTGGATTGGAAACATATTAACCCTGCAACGGGTCCAATCTTCGTGGAAAACGCCCAGCCCGGCGATGTGCTGCGCGTAGAGATAAAAAGCATCATCCTGCACAGCCAACAGGCCGTGATGGTCACAGCACCGGGGCTTGGCGTTATCGGCGATGAACTGGTACAGCCACAGATCCGTACCGTACCCATTGAGGACGGTTATGCGCACCTACCCGGAGGCGTTCGCTGGCCGTTAAAACCGATGATTGGGGTGATTGGCGTGGCTCCCTCTGGAGATGAAATATCGTGCGGCACGCCCGATGCACACGGTGGCAATATGGACTGTAAAATCATCACCGAAGGTTGCACGCTGTGGCTGCCGGTGAACGTAGAAGGGGCATTATTCGCCCTCGGTGATTTACATGCCGCCATGGGCGATGGCGAAGTCTCGGTCTGTGGGTTAGAAGTGCCTGGCGAAGTGGTGGTCAATCTGAGCGTGATTAAAGGTCATCCGTTGCCTACACCAATGATGAGCACCGCTGATGCCCTATACACGCTGGCCTCCGCCGCAACGTTAGATGAAGCGGCACAGATTGCCACCCGCAATATGGCACACTTTGTCGCTGAACATACCCACATCTCGCTGGCCGACGCAATTAACCTGCTAAGCATTACCGGCGATCTCCAGATCTGTCAGGTGGTTGATCCATTAAAAACCTGTCGTTTCGCCCTGCCCCGCGCAGTTGCCAACCAACTGAAGCTGACGCTGGAATAGGGGGAACCATGTCTGTAGAACAGTTTGGCTATAAACAAGAGCTTCACCGAACGCTGACGCTGAAAGATCTGATTATTTACGGCATGATTTTCATGGTTCCTATCGCACCTTTTGGCGTTTTTGGCTACGTGTGGGAAGGGTCGCAGGGGATGGTAGCACTGGCCTATTTGATTGGCATGTTAGCGATGTTCTTCACCGCCATGAGCTACTGGTCAATGTCAAAAGCCTTTCCCGTGTCGGGTTCTGTATATGCGTATGCGCAACGAGGCATCCATGAAACCGTCGGGTTCTTTGCCGGTTGGCTTATTCTGCTGGATTACATTTTGGTGCCATCGCTGCTCTACATCGTTAGCGCCGCTGCGCTCGGCCCGATTTTGCCGGGGATCCCTGCGTGGGTCTGGATCGTCGCCTTTATTGTCATTAATAGCATGATTAATCTAGTCGGCATTCAATTCACCGCCAAAGCTAACCGCTATATCCTGATCGCAGAAATCATTATTCTCGCTATTTTTATTGTAGTGGGACTGGTAGCACTGTACGGAGGAGAAGGAGCCGGTCGGCTAACGCTATCGCCTTTGTACAACGCTGATAAATTCAGCCTCCCGCTCGTGATGGGCGCGGTATCCATCGCCGTGCTGTCGTTTCTTGGCTTCGATGGGATCTCCACCCTTTCGGAGGAGAGCAAAGGGGGAGCCGATGCGGTCGGCATGGCTTCGCTTGGCGCACTGCTGCTGGTTGGTGGGCTGTTTATTCTGCAAACCTGGATTGCCGCTGATTTGGCCTCGGGCAGCACGTTTAACAGTTTAGATACTGCCTTCTACGACACGGCAAATCTGGCGGGCGGCACATGGCTCAAGCAGGCCACAATTTGGGCAACGGCACTATCGTGGGGGATCGCCAATGCGCTGGTGGCACAGGCGGCAATTTCTCGTATTTTGTTTGCCATGGCGCGCGACCGCAAACTGCCTAGAATATTGGCGAAAGTGCATCCACGCTTCAAAACGCCCTACGTGAGTACGCTGCTGGTCGCCGTGATTTCACTAATATCTGGCTTATACTTCAACGGCAGCATCGACAACCTTAGCCGTCTGGTGAATTTCGGTGCGCTGGTCGGGTTCTTCATTCTTCATTTATCGGTAATAAACCACTACATCATCCGCCAGAAATCAACCCAATGGGTGCGGCATCTGCTGCTTCCCGTGGTGGGTTTACTGATTATTGGCTTCGTGATTTATGAAATGGACATTGAAGCAAAAGTGCTCGGTCAAAGCTGGCTGGTTATCGGCATTGTGTATTATTTAGTGCTGCGCGTGGTGCTTAAACGTAGCGTAGAGCTGGAGCTGGAGGGGTAAAACCGAGCGTTTAAACATCATTGAGATAACTACCTAATTGAGATAACTACCTAAAAAGCGACCAATCGGCCTAATGCTGATCGTTTAAGAGATCGAGATACACGGGGCTAGTACACCGCGGGGCGGTTATGGAACACATCCATGTGTTCCACCCTAGGGGCAACGCTAAAGCGTTGTTCAACTTTGCTCCCGGCAAAGTTGTCGGCAGCTAAAGCTGCTACGACCCCATCGGTGTACTTCCCCTAAAATCGCGCTTAAGTGACCAGCATTAGCCAATCGGCCGCTTTCATTTAGATACTAATATCTAACAACTCACACATCACGCCATCAGCAGATCGTTCACTCGTTTAATAAACAAGTTTGGATCTTCTAAACTACCCCGTTCAGCCAAGAGAGACTGATCCAGCAATAGCTCAATCCACTCGCCAAAGCGCGCTTCGTCCTGCTCATCCGCGGCTCGTTTCACCAATGCGTGATCGGGATTTAGCTCAAAGATGTATTTGATTTCTGGCGCAGCCTGACCCGCAGCAGCAAACAGTTTTGCCATCTGCGTCGTCATTTCATCAGCGTCAGTCGTCACGACGGCCGGCGTTTCAGTCAAACGATGTGTCAGACGAACATCCTTCACGCGGTCGCCCAGCAGTTTTTTCACGCGGTCGACGAACGGTTCTAGCGCCTTTTCAGCCTCTTTCTGCTCGCTGGTTTCTTCATCGGCAAGCTTATCCAAAGATTCATCTTTTTTGCTCACCGACTGGAATGGTTTACCATCAAACTCGGTCAGATAGCTCATCATCCACTCATCGATACGATCGGAAAGCAGCAGAACTTCAATGCCTTTCTTACGCAGCAATTCTAGATGTGGACTGCTCTTCGCAGCGGCATAGCTGTCAGCAGTGATGTAATAAATCTTCTCTTGGCCTTCCACCATACGACTGATGTAGTCAGTCAGAGAAACATTCTGGATCGCGCTGTCGTTATGCGTTGAAGCAAAGCGTAGCAGTTTGGCTATCGCCTCAGCGTTGCCGCCATCTTCTGCAGGGCCTTCTTTCAGCACTAAGCCAAATTGCTGCCAGAATTTCTGATACTTCTCAGCATCGTCTTTTGCCAGTTTATCCAGCATTTGCAATACACGCTTGGTCAGCGCGGCGCGCAGACTTTGAGTAACGCGGCTATCTTGCAAAATCTCACGCGAAACGTTCAGCGGCAGATCGTTGGAATCTATCAGACCTCGTACAAAACGCAGGTAATTTGGCATGAACTGTTCAGCGTCATCCATGATGAATACGCGCTGGACATACAGCTTCAGACCATGCTTGTGATCGCGGTTGAACAAATCCCAAGGAGCCTGTGCAGGAATGTATAGCAGGCTGGTGTATTCCTGCTTACCTTCAACGCGATTGTGGCTCCAGGTCACAGGATCGGTAAAATCATGCGCAATGTGCTTATAGAACTCTTTGTACTCTTCGTCTGTAACTTCAGACTTGGTACGCGTCCACAGAGCCTGTGCTTTGTTGATTTTCTCCCACTTCTGCTCGCCGTCTTCACCTTCGGTGGTCAGAATCTCTACTGGCAAGGCAATGTGGTCAGAGTATTTGCTAATGATATTACGCAAGCGCCAATCATCAAGGAACTCATCTTCACCTTCGCGCAGATGCAGGGTGATTTCAGTACCGCGCTCGACCTTCTCGATATCGGCAATGGTGTAATCACCTTCCCCTTCGGACTCCCAGAAAACAGCCTGATCGGCGTTGACACCGGCTGAACGGGTACGAACGGTCACTTTATCTGCCACGATGAACGCAGAATAGAAGCCGACGCCAAACTGTCCAATCAGTTGGCTATCTTTAGCCTGATCGGAACCCATTGATTCCAGAAACGCTTTGGTTCCTGATTTAGCGATAGTCCCCAAATTGTCGATAACTTCATCACGGGTCATACCGATGCCATTATCGCTCAGGGTCAAAGTGCGGTTTTCTTTATCCGCAGAAATACGTACGTGCAGATTGCCGTCACCCTCATACAAATCTGGGTTAGAAAGCGCACGGAAACGCAGCTTATCCGCGGCGTCAGAGGCGTTGGAAATCAGCTCACGCAAAAAGATTTCTTTGTTTGAATAGAGTGAGTGGATCATCAAATGCAGAAGCTGTTTGACTTCTGACTGGAAGCCACGGGTTTCTTGGCCTTTCATAGTTTTGCTTTTACCTCAGTTGATTGCACTCAGACAAAAAATGTTAACAGGTAAAAAATGGGGATGGGATGTTGAAATTCAAGGGTAAAAAATAAATGGAGAAGAAAAGAAGTGCGGCGTGTAATCCAGATCACTTTAATCCGTGATGGATCACACGCCGATTTTGCGCAGCCGGTTAGAACCTCACCGGATTACGTCCAGCGAGAGAGTGTGACAACGTGGTGCCGTCAACCATCTCCAGCTCGCCGCCAACCGGTACACCGTGAGCAATACGTGTCGCTAGCACACCGTGTGCGCTACACATCTCTGCAATATAGTTGGCCGTTGCTTCGCCTTCAACCGTTGGGTTAGTCGCCAAAATCACCTCGGTGAGCGGCTCCTGCCCCAAACGTTCTTCCAAGCGATCCAGACCGATATCCTGCGGGCCAATTCCGTCTAACGGAGACAGATGCCCCATCAAAACAAAATAGCGGCCGGAGAATTGACCCGTTTGCTCTATTGCATGAATATCCGCTGGACTCTCCACCACACAGATTTGTCCGTTCTCTTTGCGACGAGAATTAGAACAAATCGTACAGATATCCTGCTCAGTGAAAGTACGACAGTCTTCACAATGACCAATTTCAGACATTGCTCTAGTCAACGCCTGCGCCAAACGCATCCCACCGCTGCGATCGCGCTGCAGCATGTGGAATGCCATGCGCTGCGCCGATTTCGGGCCAACGCCCGGCAGGCAGCGCAGCGCTTCCATTAATGATTCAAGAAGCGGGCTGGTTTGCATCAGAATGGCATCTTAAAGCCCGGCGGCAACTGCATACCGCTGGAAACTGAAGCCATTTTCTCTTTCTGGGTTTCTTCAATACGGCGTGCCGCATCGTTGAAAGCCGCTGCGATCAGGTCTTCCAGCATCTCTTTGTCGTCTTCCATCAGGCTTGGATCGATTTCGATACGACGGCAGTTATGTGCACCGTTAATGGTCACTTTTACCAAACCCGCGCCAGATTCACCAGTAACTTCCAGTTGAGCGATTTCTTCCTGCACTTTCGCCATTTTGTCTTGCATTTGCTGGGCTTGCTTCATCAGGTTGCCCAATCCGCCTTTACCAAACATAGTGTTCTCTCTTTGCGTGGGGCTGCGTCGGCATCATGCTGACACAGCAGTTAAACAGGGCGGATGCTCTCTTCATCCAGTTCGGCGTCAAAGAAACGTCGCAAAGTCTGGATGTTGCTATCCGCAGCAATCGACTGGCGAGCCTGCGCCAGTTTTTCTTCGTAAATCGTCTGCCGCCATTCCAGCGGCGTCAGTCGCTCTGGGTTATCGTCTTCGATAATCGTCAGCTCAACCGGACGACCATAATGTTCACTCAGCGCCTGAGACAAAGTCTGTTGCGCAGAAGCGGAGTTTAAATGACGTTGCGAAGAACGTAAATGCAGAAGCACCTTGCCCTCTTCTGCTGGCTCACGAAACGCATTCAACGCCAACTGTTGAACCAGCTTAGGTAAACGCAGCTGATTCAACTCCGCCGCCCATTCATCACGAGTCAACGACTCCTCGGCCAGCTTTGCCGCCAGCTCAGGCGTTTTTTCATATTCCAGCGCGGTCCGCAACGCTTTCGGCGTGGCGATCTCCTCGCGCTTGGCCTCTACCGCTTTCGTCTGTGCTTTCCAGCGATAGGCCTCTTTTTTTAGCGGTTTGGTTTCTGCTGCCGCAGCCTGACGCTGCTGGCTACGCTCCGTCACTGATGCCAAACGCTCCAGTGCTGAGCTTGCCGGCCGCGCGGTGACTGGCGCTGCCGGCTCATTCTTTTTTGGGTCAGTACCCCCACCCGTTTTTTGACGTAGCTGACTTCTAGCCTGTAACAACTGAGCCGTTGCGTCAGATAAACCAGTAGGTTTTGCCGTTGAACGCACCGGTGCTGCTTCTTGAGGCTGGAATTGCCCCGCAGGCGGCATGCCTTGCATATCGGGTGCCGAATGCTGTGTCGGCATATAGCTAGATGGCGCCGCCGATGCGGTACTGTGCACAGGCATACTTGGCAGTGCGGTCTGAGGTGCCGCCACTGGCTCAGCAATCACCTCTTTTGGGTGAAAAGCCAACGCGCGCAGCAACGTCATTTCCACCCCCATGCGTCGGTCTGGCGCATAGGTCAATTCTTTGCGACCGGTCAGCAACACCTGATAGAACAACTGCAGATCTGAAGGTGGCAGCGTACGTGCGAGCTCGCGTAAACGCTGCTCAACGGAAATATAATGGCTATCCAACGCATTTGGCAGCAGTTGTAACATCGCAATACGGTGCAGCAACGTCAGGGTTTCAATCAGTAGATTTTCCCAATCCACGCCGCGCGAAGCCGCTTGCTCAACCAGCGCCATCACCTTTTCGCCATCGGCATCCACCAGCGCTTCAATGATCGCCAGAGGCTGCTCATCATCCAGTGTGCCAAGCATCTGCCCTACGGTTTCAGCAGTGATTTGGCCTAATCCCATCGCGATCGCCTGATCGGTCAGGCTAAGCGCATCACGCATACTGCCTTCGGCAGCACGCGCTAACAGTTGCAGAGCGCGTGGCTCGGCGGTGAATCCTTCCGCCGTAGAGATCTTTTCCAACTGGGTGCGAATTTGCTCAACGTCTAATGCTTTAAGATGGAACTGTAAGCATCGAGATAAAATTGTCACCGGCAGCTTTTGCGGATCGGTGGTAGCCAGCAGGAATTTGACGTGCGGAGGTGGCTCTTCCAACGTTTTCAACAGCGCATTGAAACTGTGACGGGAGAGCATGTGCACTTCGTCAATCAGATAGACCTTGAAGCGACCACGCGCCGGTGCGTACTGTACGTTGTCCAGCAGGTCACGCGTATCTTCGACTTTAGTACGCGACGCCGCATCAATTTCTAGCAGGTCGACAAAACGTCCTTGCTCGATTTCACGGCAGTTATCACATACGCCACACGGCGTAGAAGTGATGCCCGTCTCGCAGTTCAGTCCTTTCGCCAACAGGCGTGCAATGCTGGTTTTACCCACGCCGCGAGTACCGGAAAACAGATAGGCGTGGTGAATACGCCCTAAGGAAAGGCCGTTGGCTAGCGCGGTCAGAACATGTTCCTGACCCACGACGTCAGAAAACGTTTGTGGACGCCACTTACGGGCAAGTACCTGATAGCTCATTGATACTCATCATTGATTTATAAGGGGTAATTTCAGTATGACTGCAAAAACCGCGATGCTGATCGGGGTTATCATATACCGACCGGGGTTCATTCCGTTTACCTACGCTCTGATTTCTAGACAGAGACATATAGTTGAATCATATGTGGAGGCAAACAGAACAATCTCAACTATTGATTAGCTTAGCCGCATTTGAGGGCGACATATTCGGTTATTGTAACAGTAGCTTTATGCTGATTCCTAATTACTTTCAGACAAACAAACGCGAAGTCGCGGCGCCAGCGAAGAGAAAAAGCCTCTATCACCAAGATGATAAAATGCAAAAGCCCCGCATTCGCGAGGCTTGGTATCTGTTCTTAGTCGAGGGCTTATCCGCAGAAATTAATGGCCGGAGAAGTCTACCAGACTATAACAGTTGATCCCTTGAGCCGTCAGGCGCGCTTCGCCACCCAAGTCAGGTAAATCAATAATAAATGCGGCATCAGTAACCACGCCACCTAAACGACGGATCAGTTTGACCGTGGCTTCGATGGTGCCGCCGGTCGCCAGCAGATCGTCAACAACCAGAACGTTATCGCCCGGCTGAATGGCATCCTGATGGATTTCCAGCGTGTCGGTGCCGTATTCCAATTCGTAGCTTTCACTCAGGGTCGCACGCGGGAGTTTGCCCGGCTTACGCACAGGAACAAAACCTACGCCAAGCGCCAGTGCAACAGGCGCACCAAACAGGAAACCACGAGCTTCAGTACCCACGACTTTAGTGACACCCGCATGGCGGTAGCGTTCAACCAGAAGCTCGATGCTCAGCGCATAAGCCTTTGGGTCTTCCAGCATGCTAGTGACATCACGGAACAAAATCCCTGGTTTTGGGTAGTCCGGGATGGTTTTAATGCTTTCTCTAAGGAATTCGATTTGTTGTGCTGTAGCGGTCATAAAATTGTTGCCTGATAAAACAGCGGGTCCGGGCTAACGCAAGCCACCTGAACTTCCCCCGATGCGTAACCTGTCTTTTCAGGTCAACGAAATTCGGATATAGAAACAAGGGACAGGGAGGTAACCCGCGCACGAAAACGCTCAAATCTATTGAAACTGGCGAAAAAATGCAACTGAAGAGTTTAGTTCACGGCGTTTTTTGTTGCTCTGCATCAATAACCGGCAGACGCCACATAAAGAATAGCAGGCCAGTTAAAATAACCAGCAACAAAATACGCACCCACCACAGATTCACCAACCACAATGAAAGCGCGAACGTCAGAATAATGAAAACAAGCGCCTTTGGCTTAGCTCCTGATGGCAAACCTCGATGCTCTTGCCAGTGACGCAAATAGCCACCAAACCAAGAGTTATACAGCAGCCAACGGTGAAAGCGTGGTGATGAGCGGGAAAAACACCAAGCCGCAACCAACAAAAACGGCGTTGTCGGTAGCAAGGGCAGCACAGCCCCTAAACAGGCGAGAGCAAAAGCTGCCCATCCTAAAATAATGAGTAATAAACGTTGCATGGTGTATCTTGCCCTATCCCCTGCGGCTCCAGTACCATTCGATGTTACACGAGCTGCGTACTTAAAGTCATTGGCGATACCCGCCCCAGCAATTAACTCAACCAAAGCAATCACCGTTAAGGCTCACTGATGTCAAGCCAGCAGCTTCTGCAAATTCTAGATCAACGAATAACTCAACTGGAACTGGCGCTGAAAAACAGCAGCTATATGCCCACCTACCAGCCACGTTTTGATCGCGCGCTGTTTGCCTGTACAGAAACAGGACTAAAAGACTATTTGCAGGAACTGCGGCGCAATTTCTCTCGGCTCTCTGATGAAGTGGCCCGCAATCATCCGCAGCAGGTCAGCTTCTTGGCTGAGCGAGTGGTGGTACAAATTGAAGCCCTCCAGCGCGAGCTCGCAACGCAGCAATTACGCCGTCAGGACAGAAAAAAACGGCGCTCTCCCCTATCGATTCTACAGCAACAATTGGTAGAAACACGCGGGTACGAGCAGCGTCTAAACGACATGCTATATGAGCGTGAAAGTCAGTTAGGTCAATGCCAAACGCTAGTGCAGCAACAAGGGATCCAGCAAGAGCTGGTTGCCCTAGAGGCTCGCCTTAGCCGCTGTCGTCAGGCGTTGAAAAAAATTGAACACCAAATAGAGCAACTGGAGCTCGGGTTTTCCTAAAATTCTGAAAATATTATATATAGATAGAAAATAATTCTCTTCATCTTATAAACCAATAGAATGAGCCAGCACGCAATATTCGTTTAAGGGAGAAGAAAAATGGGCATCATTTCTTGGATTATTCTGGGTCTCATCGTGGGTATTCTCGCCAAATGGTTCATGCCGGGTAAAGACGGTGGCGGTTTCTTTATGACGGTAATTCTGGGGATTGCCGGTGCGTTAGTCGGTGGCTACATCAGCGCGTTCTTCGGCTTGGGTACAGTCACCGGCTTTAACATAGGTAGCCTGATCATTTCAATTTTAGGTGCTATGCTGCTGCTGTTCATCTACCGCAAGCTGAAAAACTAAGGAATCGAAATGTCGCTCGAGAACGCCGCCGCTGAAGTACAGCTCGCTGTAGATTTAATCTATCTGCTGGAAAGTAACGACCTCGGCCCCGAAGTGGTCTTAGCGGCCTTGGAAATAGTGAAAAGCGACTATGAATCAAAGTTAGCGTTAAAACATAGTCAGGCCGTTTTTCCACTCAGCAACTCGTAATGTCTTGAGCCTTATTAATAGGGAGTGGCCAGCTCCCTATTATATTCGCAACGACTTACGCCAGTGATTCACCGCCAGCGCTACCGTCCAAGTCTTTTTTGACCACCTGCACCTCTTTACCTTCCTGATTATGCAAATACACTTCCAACTGATTGAAAGCAATATTGATATCATTCTCACGGCATAGCTGATCAATACGGCGGTTAAGCTCGTCGACGGTATAACTACGGTCACGCAGCTCGCGCACATACAAGCGCAACTCATGATCTAACGTGCTGGCACCAAACGCCAAAAAAAATACCTGCGGCTCAGGGTCGGTCATGACGCGTGGATTTTCCTTGGCCGCTTGTAATAGTACCTTTTTCACTTTGTCCAGATCAGATCCATAGGCAACCCCCACTTTTATCAGCACTCGCGTGGTGGTATCGGACAGTGACCAGTTAATCAGCCTCTCGGTAACAAAGGCTTTGTTGGGGATGATGACCTCTTTGCGATCAAAGTCGGTGATCGTCGTAGCACGAATTCGAATTCGGCTTACCGTGCCCGAAAATGTCCCAATAGTGATGGTGTCTCCGATGCGGATCGGACGTTCAAATAAAATAATCAGGCCCGAAATAAAGTTACCGAAAATCTCCTGTAGACCGAAGCCTAGCCCGACGGATAGGCCAGCGGCGAGAAATTGCAGTTTGTCCCACGATACGCCAAGCGAGCTAAAGAAAATAAGCGTTCCTATCACGATGATGAGATAGGTCAGTACCGTGGTAATTGCGTAAGAGGAGCCCTGTCGCATCTGGAGGCGAGAAAGCACTAGCACCTCTAACAAGCCTGGCAAGTTACGCGTCAGTACATAGGCAATAACCACCGATAGCAGCGCGAACAATACGCTGCCCAATGTGACCGCCTGTAATGACTGGCTCGCCCCAGAACCACTGCTGTAATGCCATAAAGTGATGCTATCGAGATAAGAGATAACCGTCACCAAATCTGACCAAATCCAATACAGTACGGTACCGAAAATCAGGAACAGAACCATGGTAGTCAAACGCAGAGACTGACTGTTGATTTGGTCGATAGCCAGCGGTGGCTCTTCGACAGGTTCAAGGCCTTCAGCCCCTTCTCTCGCCACGTTTTGCTGACGACGAGCCAGAGCGCGTCGATAGGCTAAGCGTCGCGCCGCCACGCTCAAACCTCGGATCGCGGAAGAATAGATGACGGTCCAGAAAATCATCAGATACAGGCTATCCAGCCAGCGGATCCCTAAACTGAGCGCCGTATACAGATAACCGAAAGCCGTTAGAACCATCAGCACTAACGGCGTTAATGCGAGCAGTGTCACCATGATTAAACGCACGGTGTGAGAATTCTTCTCTCGCCATGCATCACGGCAGATAGGAAACACAAAAGCTGAGATTAGCCCTAATGTGATCAGTACCACAACCTGACCAATAACATCTTCGCTCAAGCGCAGAGGGGCTTTTTCTCCCAGTACACACCAGAAAATGAGTGGGATCAGAACTACACCGACCCGCCGAGTCACGCGGCGATAATGGGCACACAACAACGGAGAAAGATTAAAGTGTTTTTCCGATACGCCTCCCGGTTCAAGCAGGCGATAGGTTGTTGTGATAAACATCCAAAACATCGCAAACTGCAGCGACAGCGACCATAAAAAGTTATTAATACTGATATCTGAGCGATAGCACCAAAAGCCGAATGCTAGAATTAATAACGTTCCCGGTAAGCCCTTAAGCATGGTGAGACCAATCGCTTTGGGCGTATGTAATTGCGTGTCGCGTTTAAGCTGCCCGACTTCGTTGCCCAATTTCTCCAGCAGTTCATCTATTTTGTGATAACGCCAGCGGAAAAGACCAAAAAGCACGAGCAGAGGCACGAGCACAAACATCGAATTAAGTGCGCCTTCAGCTAAAGCCCCTGGCTTGAGATCAAAATGCAGCGAATGAGATTGCCCCTTCAGAGCACTGGGTAAGTCAATGAACCAGTTGAGGTTCATTGGCTTATTACTGCTTACCCAAAAAATTTGCTGAGTCAGCGTATGCTGAAGATACTCATTCACACTCAGCAATTGCTGCTGGTTGATTTGCAAACTTATTGCCAAGGTGAGCTGGCTGCCCAACTGTTTATTCAGTTGATCCAGTAGCTCACGGCGTGCATCAACAATATCTTCAAGCGCACTGACAACGTCATCAGAAGGCTTTTCTTTGCTTTGGCTGATCAGCTGTGTAACGTAATCATTGCCCTGATAAAGCGCATCACGCTTTTCATTAATATCGAACTGTTCTAAACGTAGATCGGCAATCTGCTCGGCAACGTTATTGGTCAGTTTTTCCGTAGGCAGATTTTGCTGCTGCTGATACAAAATGCGGGACAACAATAAACTGCCTTTTAACACCGTAATCTGCTCTTTCAGATTGCGTTCGGCCTGTAGAGAACGATCGAGCCAATTCTTAATACGAATATTTTCCTGCACCAACGCGTTCACGCCTTCGGTCGCCTCAATCAGCCGTTTACTCAGTTGACGGTTGATATCGAGTTCTTGACCAATAATGGGATCGTGCTGGATGTCCTGAGTGGCATCGTCAGGATTTTGCGCTTCTTGCGCCGTTTTCTCCGACAGGGTTAGACGCTTACCGTTTTCCACTTCGCGCACCAACTGAACCATACGCTCTAGTTGGTTAATGCGCGCATTGGCATAGTCACGTTGCTTCTGTAGAGAATCTTGTAATGCGGTATTCGCTGAGAGGCTCTGACGCTGGTAATCAAGCGACATGTTCAGCATTGTCATCTGCGTATTCAGCATGTTTTGTTGCGTAGTGCGCATATTACTCGGATCAGAGAGCGCATTACGGATCTGCTGGATCTGCTGCGACGTCTCCATCATGCTGCTTTGCGCACGTTCTGGCTGAGTCTGCAGAGAAATAAGCTGGCTGTTAAAGTTGGCTAAATCTTCCTGTGCGCTCTGCAATGCATCCAGAGTGGTCCCCATTTTGTTTTCTAACTGGCGTAGCGTCAGAGTAGAGAGTGAGGTGCGCGTGATTGCTTCGCTATCAGCCTGCCGGATGGAGTCTAGACCATTGAGAGCCTGATTTAATTTAACCGGTGCCTGCTGAACCTGCTGTTTTAGCTGTTGGTTCTCCTGTTTGAGACGATCTATGCCGTCAAGAAATTCGAGCGTACGGTTCAAATCCTGCTGCGCAAGTTTCTCTCCCGGGGAAAGTGTTTTTTGTTTGTTCAGCGCATCGAGCTGGCTCTGAACTTCAGCGCGCGTCAATATATCGCCGTTGAGCGCCAAGGCATAACTAGGGGTTAAAAGTGCCAGTATGCTGAAGAGCAACGCAACCAGATAGAACTGAGGACGCCAAGCAAACTGAGCAGGACGAAATTTGATACGGCCAGCCATCATGGGAATAAATCATCTAACAAGAGGAGTGATTAGCGTAGCACGAAGATATTCAGACAATGAATAGGGAAAAGGAGAAAACAAAATCTATTTTTGTGGTGCTTGGTAAGCCGAAAATTAAGGACGATATCTCTGTGGAAATAAAACGCATATCGTCCAGTACGTCAGCAAAAATTAAGATCAGAAAGTGAGCACCTTATCGGCAACCAGAGTCCACTGTGCCAATTCAACCAGAGTACCAATTTCTACCCCGTCAATCAGTGGCAAAGCGCTAATACCACGCCCATCGGCGCAAGTTTTACAGAGTTTAAATGGCACTTGCTGGGCCGTTAGAATCTCAATCATCTGCTGAAGGTTATACCCTTCATGAGGTTTTTGGCCTGCCAAGCCAGATGTTACCGCATCAGACATTAAAAATACTTTCAGTTCGATATCGCCCTGCTGCTCTTTCATCGCGATAGCTAAACGCAGCGCATTAAACAAAGACTCTTGGCCATATCCAGCCCCGTTGGCGATCAAAACAATTTTTTGCATCATGTTTTCCTTTTATTCAGCGGCGTCATTGCCACCGCACATGCCGGCGCTTCAAACGGCATGCTAACAGCGCCCTTTAACAAATATTCGCTGTACTTGATCATGTCGATAAAGCTGTCGACCATTAGAGACGCTTCTGCTTTAAGATCAAAGCTTTCAGGCATAAAAAGCCAGCTTTCCATTATACCCGTTATATAGGAGCGCATCATTATCGCCGTACGTCGGGTATTCAGTTCAGCAGGCAACTGTTGACACTCGATACAGTTACGTAGCACATTTTCTATACGCTCAAAGTTTTCGAGGTACAGTATCCTGCGAATATCGCGTAAAGAACGCATCTCGCCGACAAATTCGCATTTATGAAATATAATTTCCATCAACGCCTTACGCCGTGGATCGTCAACGGTTGCGACCAAGATATAAATTAGGATTTCGCGCAAAATCCTAAGTGGATTATCTGGGTACTTTGTTTGATACTCTATCTCTAAGTCACTGACTTTTGATTCGGTCAGATCCCAGACCTCATTAAAAAGGTCTACTTTGTTTTTAAAGTGCCAATAGATTGCGCCACGTGTCACACCTGCCGCGTTGGCAATATCCGTAAGCGAGGTTGCTGAAACCCCGCGTGCGGAAAACTCAACTACAGCGGCTTCAAGTATTTGCAGCCGGGTTTCTTGAGCTTGCTCTTTGGTTTTTCGTGCCATGGCGTTATTTTTTTAATGTGCTTTGATTTACATACATTCATGAATGTATGTACCATAACATGCAGTTTTAATTAGCGCAGCAATGGGTTTTCACAAATGATCCAATACCCATTTAATAATCGGACTCTTGAGGTTAAATATGAATAAAAACAGAGGGTTAACGCCTCTGGCGGCCGTGCTAATGCTTTCTGGTAGTTTACTTCTTACAGGATGTAACGACGGGAACGAGCAAAAAGGTCAGCAAAGCGCACCTGAGGTGGGTGTTGTCACGCTGAAAGCTGAGCCGTTGAACATCACCACTGAACTTCCTGGCCGTACGTCTGCATATCGCATCGCAGAAGTTCGTCCACAAGTTGGCGGTATCATCCTTAAGCGTAACTTCGTTGAAGGCAGTGACATTCAGGCCGGTTCTTCCCTGTATCAAATTGATCCAGCGACCTATCAGGCTGCTTATGACAGTGCGCGTGGCGATTTGGCTAAAGCCGAAGCAGCTGCAAACATCGCTCGCCTAACGGTAAATCGCTATAAAACGTTGGTGGGTACTAAGTACATCAGTCAACAAGAATACGATACTGCCGTTGCCGATGCGCGTCAGGCAGATGCCGCTGTAACCGCGGCAAAAGCGGCCGTGGAAACGGCTCGTATTAATCTGGCTTATACCAAAGTCACTTCGCCTATCAACGGACGTATTGGGAAATCCAGCGTTACCGAAGGGGCATTAGTCACATCTAATCAGGCCAATGCGCTGGCAACTGTGCAGCAGTTGGACCCCATTTACGTTGACGTCACTCAGTCAAGTAACGATTTCCTGCGTTTGAAAGAAGAGCTGGCTAACGGCACTTTGGAACAAGAAGGTGGGAAAGCGAAGGTTGAGTTGATTCTGGAGAACGGCCAGAAGTACCCACAGGTTGGCGCTCTGGAATTCTCAGACGTCACCGTCGATGAAAGCACTGGCTCAATCACTATTCGTGCCGTATTCCCTAACCCTAAAGGCGATTTGTTGCCTGGCATGTTTGTGCGCGCTCGTCTGGATGAAGGGATCAAGAACAACGCGCTGTTAGTTCCTCAGCAAGGGGTTACGCGTAACCCTCGTGGTGAAGCGACCGTCATGGTCGTCGGCGCGGACAACAAAGTTGAAAACCGTACCGTGACTGCAGCTCAAGCTATCGGCGATAAGTGGCTGGTAACCGCAGGCTTGAAATCGGGTGACAAAGTCATTGTGACCGGCTTGCAGAAAATCCGTCCAGGTGTGCAAGTGAAAGTAGAAGAAGCCTCTGCAGGGAACGCTTCAACAAAAGATGCGGCAGCCAGCGAACCTAAGAAGTCTTAAGTGATGCTCGTTGCTGATACATTGATAAAAAGGAGCCAGTAATTCATGGCTAAGTTTTTTATAGATCGACCTATATTCGCCTGGGTTATCGCCATCATTATCATGCTGGCCGGTGCGCTAGCGATTATGAAACTACCGGTGGCGCAGTATCCAACGATTGCCCCGCCGGCGGTGTCGATCTCCGCAGTCTACCCTGGTGCTGATGCGCAGACGGTACAGGATACGGTTACCCAGATTATCGAACAGAACATGAACGGTATCGATAATCTGATGTACATGTCCTCTACCAGTGACTCATCTGGTAGCGTGTCGATCACGCTGACGTTCCAGTCTGGTACTGACCCGGATATCGCACAGGTTCAGGTGCAGAACAAATTGCAGCTAGCAACGCCGTTGCTGCCGCAGGAAGTTCAGCAACAAGGGATCAGCGTTGAGAAATCCAGTAGTAGCTTCCTGATGGTTGCAGGCTTTATTTCTGAAGACGGTAGTATGTCTCAGGACGATATCGCCGACTACGTGGCTTCCAACATTAAGGATCCGATCAGCCGCTCCGAAGGCATTGGTGATGTCACCCTGTTTGGTGCCCAGTACGCTATGCGTATCTGGTTAGATCCAAACAAGCTGAACAACTATCAGATGACTCCTCTGGACGTGATCAACCAGATAAAAATCCAGAACAACCAGATTGCGGCTGGCCAATTGGGTGGCGCTCCTCCGGTTCCTGGTCAGCAGTTGAACGCATCAATCATTGCACAAACTCGCTTACAGACTCCGGAAGAATTCGGCAAGATCCTGATGAAGGTTCAACCTGATGGCTCTCGTGTCCTGTTGCGTGACGTCGCGAAGATTGAACTAGGCGGCGAGAACTATAACGTTATCGCTCGCTTTAACGGCAAACCAGCTGCGGGTCTGGGGATTAAACTGGCAACCGGTGCAAACGCGCTGGATGCGGCCGAAGGGGTTAAGAAAGAACTGGCGAAGCTGGAACCGTTCTTCCCTGCCAGCCTGAAAGTGGTGTATCCATACGACACAACGCCATTCGTTAAAATTTCTATTAACGAAGTGGTAAAAACGCTGTTAGAAGCGATCGTATTGGTATTCTTGGTTATGTATTTGTTCTTGCAGAACATTCGCGCAACCTTGATTCCAACGATTGCAGTACCTGTGGTTCTGTTGGGTACCTTTGCGATTCTGTCAGCCTTTGGTTACTCGATAAACACCCTGACGATGTTCGGTATGGTGCTTGCGATAGGGCTATTGGTGGATGACGCCATCGTTGTGGTGGAAAACGTTGAGCGTGTGATGGCCGAAGAGGGCCTACCACCAAAAGAAGCTACCCGTAAGTCGATGGAACAGATCCAGGGCGCGCTGGTGGGTATCGCGATGGTACTGTCGGCAGTATTTATCCCGATGGCGTTCTTTGGTGGCTCAACAGGTGCAATCTATCGTCAGTTCTCTATCACGATTGTTTCCGCAATGGTGTTGTCAGTACTGGTCGCGATGATCCTGACTCCGGCACTGTGTGCCACTATGCTTAAGCCCGTTGAAAAAGGCGGACATGGTAAAACCACCGGCTTCTTCGGTTGGTTTAACAACATGTTTGAAAAGAGCACTGAGCACTACACGAATTCCGTTGCCGGTATTCTGCGTGGTACAGGTCGCTATCTGCTGATCTATCTGGTTATCGTGGTAGGTATGGGCTTACTGTTTGTTCGTATGCCAACCTCCTTCTTACCAGATGAAGATCAGGGTATTGCCCTGACCATGGTTCAGTTGCCAGCCGGTGCCACGCAGGAACGTACCAACAAAGTTCTTGCTGAAGTCACCGACTACTTCTTAGACAAAGAGAAAGCCAACGTTCAGTCCGTGTTTACCGTTAGCGGCTTCGGCTTCAGCGGTCAGGGTCAGAACAACGGCCTGGCGTTCGTGAGCTTGAAGCCGTGGGATGAGCGTTCTGGTGCCGACAACAAGGTTCCAGCGATTATCGCCCGCGCAACTGGCGCATTCAGTAAGATTAAAGATGGTCTGGTGTTCCCATTCAACCTACCAGCAATTATCGAACTGGGTACGGCAACGGGCTTTGACTTTGAACTTATCGATCAGGCTGGCCTAGGCCATGAAAAACTGACCGAAGCGCGTAATCAGCTGTTAGGAATGGCAGCAGAGCATCCAGATACCGTGGTTCGTGTACGTCCTAACGGTTTGGAAGATACGCCGCAGTTTAAAATTATCGTCGACCAGGAAAAAGCACAGGCTTTAGGTGTCGCTATTTCAGACATCAACCAAACGCTGTCTACTGCGTTAGGGGGCACTTATGTGAACGACTTCATCGACCGCGGTCGTGTGAAGAAGGTTTACGTACAGGCTGATGCGCCATACCGTATGTTGCCGAACGATATCAACAACTACTATGTCCGTGGTGATGCAGGACAGATGGTACCGTTCTCAGCCTTCTCATCCTCAAAATGGGAATATGGTTCGCCTCGTTTGGAACGTTACAACGGTCTGCCATCCATGGAAATTCTAGGGGAAGCTGCACCGGGTAAGAGTACCGGTGAAGCAATGAACCTGATGGAAGAGTTGGTGACTAAGCTGCCTACCGGTATCGGTTATGACTGGACTGGGATGTCTTATCAGGAACGTTTGTCTGGAAACCAGGCTCCGTCACTGTATGCCATCTCGTTGATTGTCGTGTTCCTGTGTCTGGCGGCACTGTATGAGAGCTGGTCAATTCCATTCTCCGTTATGCTGGTGGTTCCACTGGGCGTTATCGGGGCATTATTGGCGGCAACCATGCGCGGTATGAATAACGACGTTTACTTCCAGGTGGGTCTGTTAACCACCATTGGTCTATCAGCGAAGAACGCCATACTTATCGTCGAGTTCGCCAAAGACTTGATGGATAAGGAAGGCAAAGGGCTGATCGAGGCGACGTTAGAATCCGTTCGTATGCGTTTACGTCCGATCCTGATGACATCTCTAGCATTTATGCTCGGGGTTCTCCCATTGGTTATCAGCTCTGGCGCGGGTTCTGGCGCGCAGAACGCAGTAGGTACTGGTGTTATGGGCGGGATGATTTCTGCAACCATCTTGGCCATCTTCTTCGTACCGATGTTCTTCGTTGTGGTTCGTCGCCGCTTTAATCGAAGTGGCGAAGATATCGAACACAGCCATGCCGTTGACCATCAGGTGAAATAATCTTTCTCCTCTCTAAAAGGCCGCAAATGCGGCCTTTTTTACGCCCCTATCACTCCCCGACTAACCGCGAACTCATCCATAGAGCAACAATCCGCTTGCATCGATAAAATATCTGCCGCATAATTATTGTTATGTTATAACATCAATTAAGGCTTGAATAATGAAACCCAACATTCATCCGCACTATCGCACCGTAGTCTTTCATGACACGACGGCTGATGCTTACTACAAGATTGGCTCAACCATTCACTCCGAGCGAGAAATTGAAATGGATGGAGTGAAGTATCCCTACGTCACGCTCGATGTCTCCTCTGCGTCACACGCCTATTACACCGGCAAGCAGAAAGAGTTCTCAAAAGAAGGGAGCGCCGCAAAATTCCAGCAACGCTTTGGTCATTTCATAACGAAGAAAAAATCAGCAGAGGAAAACTAATGCAAGTTCTGAGTTCATTACGTTCAGCCAAACAACGGCACCCTGATTGCAAAATAGTTAAGCGTCACGGTCGCATATTTGTTATTTGCAAATCAAACCCACGCTTCAAAGCAGTACAAGGAGGGAAGAAAAAACGCTAACGCCGACGCACATCGCCTTATCTCAGCCCCGATCATGGGGCTGACGAACTCAGAATCCTCCCAAAGCCTTGCCACAACCAACGGGTGATAGCATCAATAACTCGTTGAAACCACGAAACTATATAGATAGTGACTGACTTAGCACGTCACGACACAAACGGATATCGTAATAAAAGGTAAAATCTTCTTGGATAGACAATTATTTGTGCAATAATCAAAAGAGATCGCTAATGTGATTAATCTAATCACAGTTCTGTTTCTTATTGATTCACTTATTCGGTTCCATGACGATAATTAAGTTTAGTGTCTTTGTTGATGTGTTTAAAAAACGCTCAAAACGTATTAATTAAATACTTCTTAACACAAAATATCGCCAACCCCGATGTGCTTTTGCTATGATACTGCGGCCTTCAGTATTGCTCTATGGTTGTAAACTGCTTATCAGATTTATTGTTGTATTATCTAGCAGCATCGACTAATTCGTTGAGACCACGTTAAGCGTGATGGGGGCATGATATGGATGAATATACGTCTTATCAGCACGATATTACGGAGCTGAAATATCTATGTAATATGTTGTACAATCAAGGAATGGATGTTCTGAGCGATAGCCATCATGGCTGGGTCAACGACCCAACAGCAGTGGACAATCTACAACTAAATGAATTAAACGAACATATTGCAAATTTTGGTTTAACATTCAAGATTAAGTATCCAAATGCTTCAGAATTAACTGAAATATTAGATGAGTATCTTGACGAAACATACAGTCTGTTTAGTAATTACAGCATCAACGAACCAGAACTTAAAAAATGGCTTAAAGCAAAAGGCCGTATTTTGCGTTATTTAGCGGGTGAAAAAACCACATCTGCATTAAATTTTAACCTTTAGACGAGGACTCCTTATGACTAAAATTGATTACCTGATGCGTTTGCGCAAGTGCACTACCTTAGACACTCTCGAACGCGTGATTGAAAAAAATAAGTATGAACTTTCCGACGATGAGCTAGAGACCTTCTACTCTGCGGCAGATCACCGTCTGGCAGAGCTAACGATGAACAAGCTATATGACAAGATCCCAGCGGAAGTGTGGAAGTATGTACGATAATTAAGACGAAAGAGTCATCATTTAAGAAATTATCCTTATTTATTATTTAGTCATTATTGTCATCAATTGGATTATCCATCGATGATTCTCCATTTGTACATGTGTATCTAAGAATAAGTGCTATTGTTTCTGGCACAACAAATGAACGTAGAAAAAGGCCAATATCATTTATATACACTGGCCTCTTTGCTATTTATTACTATTCACCTGATAAATTTGTACTTCGGCGTAGCCTGTCGAGATCGACTGCTTTATCCTTAATATCATTAAGCTTGGTTTCAGCGGCTACCTGCCTCATGTCGTTTTTTGCTTTTGGTGATAGGATGCACTTACCACTAAAACAGCCGCCCTTATACTTAACCCTATCTCAGTAAGAGAGCCCCCACCCTCTGAACTATCTCAATTTCTGAGTGTGATAATACTTTCATTTAATATTGATCTGATACGTTATCAACGGTGTCACCTAGGCGCGTTACAGCATTAGCGATTTCTGTAAGACAATAATGTCACCACTGCATGGGCACGCAGGAAAGCTAGACTATCTAGTTTGAGATATCTGGAGTGGAGATTTCGGGACGCAAATACTACCGATGTAGAAGCTTAGAGAAACAAACTGGAGTATTGATTGGCTTTTAGGTCGCCCTAAATGGGTGGAGGCCCTGCCAGCTACATCCCGGCACACACGTCGCCTGCTGCGGCTGCTTCCTTCCGGATCTGACCGAGTTCACAAGTTAGCGTTGCGGGAGAACCAACAGAGCCTCCATTGATGAGCACCTGAGTTAAAACCAAACAACTTCAGTGCGGGGGCATTATCAGTGATGACCGCGCGAAAAGCAAGGCTCTGGCGACCGAACGTCGTTTTATTAAACAACCGTTTTATCCCACCATTCCTTATGGCAAACTGACCTTAGATAATGGATGACTGAATCGAAAATCTATCCCCTATGCCAAACGATACTCCCCCTGAAGATAATTTTCGCCAACGTGTGTTGATGACTATCCACGCGGTTCCTTATGGAAAAGTGGCCACCTATGGGCAAATTGCCCGCCTTGCGGGGTCATCGCGCGCCGCACGGCAGGTTGGCGGTATTCTGCGGAAACTCCCTAAAGGCTCCACACTCCCGTGGTACCGCGTTGTCAACCGCACAGGAAATATCTCACTTGTCGGGCCTGACTACATCCGCCAGCGCACCGCTTTGCAGGATGAGGGGGTTACTTTTAATGCCAATGGAGTTATCGATTTAGCTCTTTATGGCTGGGATCCCTCCAAGCCATAAAAAAACCTGCCTCACTGGGCAGGTTTTTAACGTCAGCCAAAGCCAAATAAATCAGTATTAAAGAGGTGATGCGCCTACAGACTTAGGTTTTTCACTCAGAACCGTTGCTGCACCATCAGCAGAAATAGGAACCAGCACCAGATCTTTCTGAGTACCCGCATTATTGTTCACGACTTCATTCAAAGTATCGGTGATAAACACCAAGCGGCCATCAATTTTAATTGCCGCACTCAGATTGATACGCTGATTTGGCTGGATATCCTGTGGGTTATACGGCAGCACAAAGTTGTATGGAGGCTGTTTGCCATCGGTGCGGAATACTTTCTGTGACAGAACGCGCGCTGGCGCATCGGCCAAAGAAACGTCTGCTAAGGTGACAGTCACTTCAGCATTTGGCGGCAGTGCGATACGTTGACGAAGATTAACGCTACCACGTACTGCTGGACCGCTAATCTGCGATGCATCTGCAGTGATTTGATTACCCGGAGCAGGTGTCGGTACGTCAGCAGCATTCGAAGAACAACCCGCTACTGTTGCCGTCATCAAAACACCACCTACAATTTTCCAGAGTTTCATCAGTTCGGTCTCCTTCCTTTTATTTTTGTTGCCGGATGTGGAATATAAAAATGCGATTCACCACAGCCGACATAGGTCACCTAAAGTAGTTTGTTACGCTACGATACTTTATAAGCATGGCATAAACGGCTGACTTTTCCAGTTTTATCTACTTTACATTAACAATTTCAGATAATTGAACCCTCTAAACAAGACTGAAAACGTTAAACGGTTTTGTGGTAATTTCTGCCATAATTACGCAAGCGATGTGCGCTACCCTCACACATTGCTTACGCACTCTGTTTTCAACACGGATTAATTAGGATCTCATTCATGAGTCAGGCATTAAAAAATTTACTCGATCTGTTAGATCTGGAAAAAATAGAAGAAGGGATCTATCGCGGGCAGAGTGAAGATCTTGGCTTACGTCAGGTTTTTGGTGGTCAGGTCGTCGGACAAGCATTATATGCTGCAAAGCAAACCGTACCTTTGGAACGAAATATTCACTCTTTCCACAGCTATTTCCTACGTCCTGGTGATAGTAGCCAACCCATTATTTACGATGTAGAAAACCTTCGCGACGGCAATAGCTTCAGCGCCCGCCGCGTCAAAGCCGTACAACACGGCAAACCTATTTTCTATATGACAGCCTCTTTCCAAACCGCCGAAGAAGGCTTTGAGCATCAGAACGTGATGCCAGAGGTTCCAGCTCCTGAGTCGTTAAAATCCGAATCAGAAATAGCCAACAGCATGGCGCATTTAATTCCCGAATCCGTACGCGAAAAATTCACCTGCGAAAAGCCGCTGGAGATGCGCCCTGTCACTTTCCATAATCCCTTAATGGGTACGGTTGAAGAACCTATCCGCAACGTCTGGTTCAAGGCTAATGGGGAAATGCCGGACGATCCTCGTATTCATCAGTATTTGCTTGGGTACGCATCTGATTTTAATTTCTTGCCCACGGCGTTACAGCCGCACGGTAAAGGTTTTTTAGAACCCGGTATGCAGGTTGCCACGATTGACCACTCAATGTGGTTCCATCGTCCATTCCGTCTAGATGACTGGTTGTTATACGCCGTTGAAAGTACTTCAGCATCCGGAGCTCGTGGCTTTGTCCGTGGGCAATTCTATAACCGTGCCGGTGAGTTGATTGCGTCTACAGTGCAGGAAGGGGTTATTCGTCAGCGTTCATAATAAGTAAGAACGTAAAAGGGCGCAGTTCATTTTCTGCGCCCTTCTTCCAATAAAACAAACGTATTATTGGTTGTAAGCATTCTCACCGTGGCTATTTACATCCAAACCTTCACGCTCTTGATCTTCTGGCACACGTAGCCCAACGCAAACATCTGCAATCTTGAAAGCAATCAGCGCCGCCACACCGGACCAGACGATACAAATTGCCACGCTGAGCGCCTGTACTCCGAACTGGTGCCCCATCGTCACGCCCTCCGCGTAGCCCGTTCCACCGAGCGAGGTTGCTGTCAGAATCCCCGTGGCTAAGCATCCGACGATACCGCATACCCCATGCACGCCAAACACGTCGCAGGTATCATCGACCTTCAACCAGCGTTTCAGCATGACTACGCCCCACAAACCAGCGACACCAGCAATCAGCCCCAGTAATAACGCGCCCCCCACACCGACTGTACCTGCCGCAGGCGTTACTGCCACCAGCCCAGCGATACAGCCAGAACACGCGCCTAACAGAGAAGGCTTACCACGCGTCATCCATTCGACCAAAACCCAAGACAAAATTGCTCCGGCAGTGGCCACAACCGTATTCACGAAAGCCAGAGCAGCAATTTCATTGGCAGCGCTTGCTGAGCCTGCGTTGAACCCAAACCAGCCAATGTACAGCACCGCGGTGCCCATGAAGACCATCGGCAGGTTATGTGGTTTAAAAGCTTCTTTACCAAATCCGGCGCGTTTACCCAGAAGATACGCGCCAACCAGCCCTGCAATTGCCGCGTTAATGTGCACTACGGTGCCGCCTGCGAAGTCCAGCGCGCCATCAGTCGCCAGATAGCCGCCGCCCCAAACCATATGCGCCATCGGAATGTAGGAGAAGGTGAACCACAACACGGCAAAGATCAGCACCGCAGAGAAACGAATACGTTCCGCAAAGGAGCCCACGATCAAACCCACGGTAATACACGCAAAAGAGCCTTGGAACGCAACGTGGATCATCTTGTAAAACGAGCCGGTTAAATCCGTTAGGCCAATGCCTTTCAGCATCACTTCATCAAAGTTGCCAAAAATGGCGTTACCAGAACCAAATGCCAATGAATAACCATAAACAACCCACAGTACGCAAATTGCGGCGAAAGTGACCATGACCTGCGTCATCAGCGACAACACGTTTTTAGAACGCAGTAGCCCGCCATAAAACAGGCCAATGCCGGGGATGGTCATAAACAGTACCAATGCGGTACAAATCATCATAAAGGCGTTATCGGCCTTATCTGCCACGGCTGGAGCCGCAGCCATTGCGACACCGGGTAGTAATGAGGCACTCCCCAGACCCAAAGTGGATAAGCGTATTTTCATTATTAATCCATCCCTATCTGTGTGAGTTATTAATTACAGTGCCGCTTCATCAGTTTCGCCGGTACGAATACGAATGACGCGCTGTAGTTCAGCAACAAAAATTTTTCCGTCGCCAATTTTTCCGGTATAGGCAGATTTGCTGATCACATCGATAACTTCATCAAGTTGATCGTCAGCAATCGCTACATCAATTTTGACCTTGGGTAGAAAGTTCACGTTGTACTCTGCCCCACGGTATAGCTCGGCATGCCCCTTCTGGCGCCCGAATCCCTTAACTTCGGTAACCGTCAGCCCTTGGATCCCGACAGAGGAAAGTGCTTCGCGTACGTCTTCCAGTTTGAACGGCTTTATCACCACAGTTACCAGCTTCATACAGCCTCTCCTCAAATGATCCTGAATAATTTCGTTAGCGAATTAATATGAGCAAAGCCTATGCCAACTTTATAGAAATCAGTTTTGCGGGAGAAAACACTAGTTTTGGTGCAAAGAAAGAGAGCAGGCAGCAGATAAAACGTGAGGAGTTTCGCAAAACTGCACCAATAGTGTGCAGTTAGGAAAATGACGGTGCGTTTTTTTTACACAAACTATTTTTACATCACGCGGTGACTATCTGCACCACAAAGACCCAGAGATAGATTGTAATAATCAGGGGAATCAAAAAGAAAAGCCGATGTTATGAATAATCATCGGCTCTATGCTGCATTTCAAAAAGAGGGATTAGATGGTCGGTGGTTCCTGACTCAGCCCCGCGGCTAAAGCTTCGCCCACCAACTGCAACTGATGCATCTGATAATAACGCCCCTGCTTTGCTAACAGTTCATGATGCGAGCCTTGTTCCACGGCATAGCCACGATGCAATACCAAAATAGAATCTGCATCAACAATGGTAGAAAGCCGGTGAGCAATCACAATCAGCGTTGTTTGCTGGCGAATAACATTCAACGCCTTCTGAATTGCCTGTTCAGTGCCGGAATCAATGTTGGCCGTAGCTTCATCCAAAATCAAAATCTGCGGCGCTTGCACCAGCACCCGCGCCATCGCCAACAGCTGCTTTTGCCCTACCGATAGGTTATTCCCTTGCTCACCGAGCTGAGTTTGGATACCGTTCGGCCAAGTCCTGACCAGAGGTGCTAGCTGAACATCCTCAAGCGCTTTCCAAACCTGAGCTTCGCTGATATCTCGTCCTAGAGTCACGTTGTTCATCACCGATTCAGCCATAACAACCGGATCCTGCTGCACCATAGCCACGCCTTCGCGTAACACCTGATGGCTCAGCGTTGGGATTGGGCGTCCGTCGATACAGATCTCTCCGCCACTAACCGGATAGTATCCCATCAGCAAATTCGCGAGCGTCGATTTACCACTGCCTGTATGCCCTACCAACGCAACGAACCCGCGGGAAGCAATATGCAAATTGATATCTTGCAGTACAGGACGGCCTTCGCGATAGGCAAATGTTACGTTATTAATATCCACACGCCCGCTTTGCAGCGGCTGAATATCACCACCATAATTCTGCTGTGCATCGTCCATCAGTTCAAAAATACGCTCACCCGCCACAACGGCCTGCTGCATCATAGATTGCTGGCTCGTGAGCTCAATAAGAGGCTCATTCAGGCGGCTTAGATAATTGATAAAAGCGTAAAGAACCCCAACGCCAATCGAACCTTCAGCACTAAAACCAAACATCATCAGCAGCCCACAGAGGATCATGGCCGAAAACAGGCTGAGCAATGGACGCAGTAAAAAGCCTTCCAAACGAAGCGTTTGCATACGCGCTTGATAGTGAGAACGGCTAACCGCCCCCATTTTTTCACCAAATCGAGCCTGCTGACGAAATTGCTGGATCACGCCCATGCCGTTAATGACTTCGTTGAAGCCGTCATTGATATCCGCAAGATAGCTACGCACACGACGCACGACCGGCGTGCTGTAATGCTGATACACCGCCATCACCACAAATACCGCTGGGAAGATGCAGATAGAAATCAACGCCATTCGCCAATCTAGCGTAAACATTGCCACCAGCATGGCGCCAATCAGCGCAGCGCTTTTTAACACGGTCGCGACTACGGTGACATAGAGATCTTTGATAACCTCGGTGTCATTGGTTACTCGGGAGATAAGCTGACCTACTGGCTGGTTGTCAAACGCAGAAAGAGGCTGACGCAGCGCGGCATCCATCACATCGGTTCGCAGTTGCTGTACTACACCCACCGCGGCACGATTGAACAACAATGCCTGCGCATACTGTAAACCGGCTGCAGTAAATTCAAGCAGCAGGTATAACACCGCTAATCCAACGACTAAACCCAGTCTGAGATCGCCTTTGGCCACCACATTATCGATGAAATAACTGATAATGATTGGCCCACAGACCTCTGCCGCTGCCGCAACCCAAAGCATGACCACGGCTATTGCCAACGGTTTTTTGTAGGGACCACCGTAAGCCAGTAGACGTTTCAGCGTCGGCCAGAGCTGTTTGATATTACGCATTATCTGGCTCCTGAGTCTGAGTGTCTGGCTCATCAAGCTGAGCTTCTATTTGTTGGAAGCGATGCATATCGCGATACCAACCGCTTTGCTGACTGAGTTCAGTATGCTGACCACGTTGAGCAACCACGCCTTGCTGTAAGACCAGAATTTCACTCGCTTCAGTGAGTGCAGATAGGCGGTGAGCGCTAATAATGACGGTTCGGTTCTGCCCCCACTCGCGCAAATTATGTAGGATCTGATATTCCGTCCGACCATCAACCGCTGAAAGTGCATCATCCAGAATCAAGATCTCGGCATTAAGCAACAGAGCACGCGCAATAGAGATGCGCTGTTTTTGTCCCCCCGAGAGCATCACCCCGCGCTCCCCGACTTCGGTTTGGTATCCTTCTGGTAAACGCAGAATGTCCTCATGCACGCTAGCCAGCTTAGCGACGCGCTCAATGTCTTCCTGCGTGGCATCCGGCTTACCCAAAGCGATATTCATCGCCACAGAATCAGAGAACAGGAATGGCGTCTGGCTGACGACCGCCAATCGGGTACGCCATTCATCCAGACGCAGTTCACGTAAAGAAATACCATGGAAACTGATTTCTCCCCGATCGGGGTCGAACTGGCGCTGGATCAGCGAGAGCAGCGCACTTTTCCCCGAGCCCGTTGGCCCGCATAGGCCTAACATCTGCCCAGGCGCGAGGTTAAAGTTCACGTTATGCAGCACGGGATGAGTGTCTTCGCTGTAAGCAAAGCTTTCAACGTTAACGATCAGCTCACCTCGGCCTTCTGGCAGCGTTTTGTCACCATCAGTCACGGTTGACTGCTCCGATAGCATGCTGCGAATACGGCTGTAGGCAGCGCTTCCACGCTCAACGATGTTAAACATCCAAGCTAGCGCCAACATTGGCCAAATCATCAGCCCGAGATACATCACAAAGCTGGTCAATTGGCCTAAGGTTAGATGCCCATGTATGACCATCACTCCGCCGCCGCCAATGGCCAACAGGTTAGCGCAGCCAATCGCGATGAAGATAATCGGGTTAAAGCGCGCATCGACTTTCGCCACATGCATATTGCGCGATCCCGCTTCCGCAGCAACCTTGGCAAAGCGCTTAGATTGGTGGTTTTCAAGCCCGAAAGATTTGATCATGCGAATACTGGTTAAACTTTCCTGCGCCTGATCGTTCAGCATCGAGAAAGCGGCCTGAGCAGACTTAAAACGCGAGTGAAGCTGCTCGCCCTGGTGTTTAATCACGATGGCCATGATTGGCATCGGAATAAGCGATAAGAGAGTGAGTTCCCAGCTAATCTGAGTGCTCATGACGAATAATACCGCCAACCCCATCACCAGAGAGTCCACCAGCGTCAATACCCCTTCCCCAGCTGCAAAGACGACACGGTCAACGTCATTAGTCGCTCGAGCAATCAAATCACCGGTACGATGGCGCTGATAAAATGACGGCGCCTGATTGCTCAACTGACGATAGTATTTTTCACGCAGCTCAACGGCGAGTAGATAAGAAGCACCGAATAAAAGCACGCGCCAAACGTAGCGCAATAAATACACCACCACCGCAATCGCCAATAAGATAGCGATCCAGAACATAATGGTGGTTCCAGACATATGCTGTTTCGATACGCCGTCAATCACAATCCCCACGATGCGCGGCGGCGCCAGTTGGAGAATAGCAATCACGACTAATAAAAGTACGGCTCCCAGATATCGCCGCCATTCACGGCGAAAATACCAGCCTAATTGGGCAAATAATCTCACGTAGTTTTATTCCATAACCCGCTGCGGGCTCTGATTTATCCCCGTAACACTCCAAGTTGCATGTGCGTTGGCTGCGTTTGTTCACCCTAGTCATAGAACTATCTATGCCGCTAGGGACTCAACAACTTGCCGCCTTCCTGCAACTCAAATTATTTAGGGCATACATGCTGTATATTTAAACAGCACTAGGATAACACCGATAGGAAACGTAGGTAACCGCCTGATGGGCAATTCGTCCGTTTTTATTCGCCGACAGGCAAAATCGTGGTGCTTTTGATCTGTTCCATCGCAAAGCTAGAGGTCACGTCACTCAAGCCTTTCACCGCATTAACTAATCGCTTATAAAACGCATCATAGCTTTTCATATCAGCGACTTGCACCTGCATCAGGTAATCGTATTCACCCGCCATACGATAAAAGGCCAGAATTTCAGGCATGTGCTCAACCTGCTGCACAAAATGGTGATACCACTCGCTGCTATGATGCTGAGTTTTAATCATCACAAAGGCGGTTAATCCCAAGCCAAGCTTATCTTTATCCAGCAACGCGACTCGCCCGACGATGTAACCATCGTCTTCTAAGCGTTTGAGGCGCTTCCAGCAAGGTGTCGAAGTGAGGTTTACCGCATCAGCCAGTACCTGCAACGACTGGGTGCAATCGCGTTGCAGCAACGCCAGTAGTTTTCGATCTGTTTTATCTAACATATATCGCTTCTGGAGAAATATTTTCTCTTATTAGGCCAATATGAAGTCTATATAGCAACTTATTTTTCTGCAAAAGCAGATAGTCTTAACGCATAAGTTCTGACCGACTCACACAGGCCAATATCATGAACAACACTTGGGTAAAGCACGCTATTAGCGAGATAGAAGCTGATTTCCAGCGTTCCGCGGATACACATCTTATTCGTTTGAATCTGCCGACATTTCCTGGCATCTATCTATATCTCAAAGACGAAAGTACTCATCCAACCGGCAGCTTGAAACATCGTCTGGCTCGTTCGTTATTTTTATATGGCTTGTGCAATGGCTGGATCAAAGAAGGCACGACGGTCATCGAAGCGTCCTCAGGCAGTACGGCGGTCTCAGAAGCCTATTTTGCTCGTCTGTTGAATCTGCCTTTCATCGCCGTTATGCCCTCGTGTACTGCACGTAAGAAAGTCGAACAGATCGAGTTTTACGGTGGACGCTGTCATTTTGTCGATCACGCCAGCCAGATCTATGCCGTTTCAGAACAGTTGGCCAAAGAGCTCAACGGACATTACATGGATCAGTTCACCAATGCCGAACGAGCAACGGACTGGCGGGGTAATAATAATATTGCCGATAGTATTTTCCGCCAGATGGAGCGCGAGCCTTACCCTGTTCCCACCTATATTGTGATGAGTGCAGGCACAGGTGGCACATCAGCAACCTTGGGCCGCTATATCCGCTACCAAGGGCACCCAACCCATCTGATGGTTGTCGATCCGGAAAACTCCGTGTTTATGGATAGTTATTTGCAAAAAGACCGTACGATTACCGGCACCTGCGGCAGCAAAATTGAAGGCATCGGCCGCCCACGCGCCGAGCCATCATTTATACCAGAAGCTATCGACAGCATGATGCGCGTTCCCGATGCTGCCAGCATTGCAACAATTCACTGGTTGCAAAAAGTACTCGGTCGTAAAGTCGGCGCCTCAACGGGCACCAATATGTGGGGCGCGCTCGATTTAGCACGTCAGATGCGAGAGCGTGGTGAAAAAGGCTCAATCGTCACCCTGCTGTGCGACAGCGGAGAACGCTATTTAGAGACTTATTACGATGCGGGATGGGTGAACGCCAACATCGGCGACTTGAGCCAATATAGTCAGCAGCTAGAGTCGTTGTAAGGTCAACGTTTATACGCAAAAAAACCGGACAGCTGCATGCAATATGCGGCTGCCCGGTGGCTGAAAAAGAATCCTCGTTATTCGGGGGAATGGTGAGGTTTTTTAGGTGAACTCAGCCAAGTATTCAACTGTTTAGCCACCGCCTGATGCTGGCAGTGGCCGATAATCTCTAAATGCGGCAGACTTGCCTTAAGCTGCGGCAATGCATTACCCATGATGTAGCCTTTTCCCACCATGCCAAGCATTTCTCGGTCGTTCATTGCATCACCAAATGCCATACAGTCAGCAAGATCGATATCTAAATGGTTGCACAAGTGACTTAGCGCCGAGCCTTTATTTGTCCCTTTTGGCAGAACCTCTAAGCAATCGTAGGCAGAAAAACAAAAATCCACAGCATTGCCAAAATGCTGCAGTAGACGAGCCTGCAATTGTATTAGAGCGTCATGATCGCCACAGAAGCAGATTTTACTGATGCCAAAGGCGGGCAATGAACGCAGCGGCATAATTTTATAACCAAATCCATTTTCTGCGTGGGGCGTTAACAATTCAGGAAGTTCATTCGTAGTAAGCCAGCCATCATCCCTAAATACATGCATCGAGGCGTCAGTTCCCCAATGCGAATGCAACACTTCTTGCGCAATTTCTGGCGAAAGATCCTGAGCAAAGAGATTATTCCCCTCGCAGTCGTGAACCCGGGTTCCATTGCCGGTGATCATGTAACCATGCAGTCCTAAACGGCGCGCAATGGTTCGAACTTCAAGGAAATGGCGACCGGTCGCAAAAGTCAATGCAACGTTTTGTTCAAGCAAGCGATGCAGCGCATCTAAGGTTTCAGCGCCAACCTGATGATCGGGCATTAATAGAGTGCCATCCATATCAAAGGCAGCTAAACGAACCATACCGAAACCTCTTTTTGTGACCGAGATATTGAGTGACTCAGTATGGCGTGGCATTTACGGAACTAATAGTGAACAATTAAAGAAAATTGTTCAGGATTTAGCGATGCGACTGTTACAAAGGCTCAGTCAATATCAACGTTTAAATCAGTTCGCCGGTGATGAGCCCATTTCCACCACCGTGGCTGAACTGGCGAGTGTCTTTTGTTGTAGCGAACGACATGTCCGTACCCTGCTTACCCAGCTACAAGCATTAAAATGGCTGGAATGGCATGCAACGGCAGGCCGTGGCAAACGAGCCCGCCTCCACTGCTTAATTCCAGAACAGCAACTGCGCGCGACTCTCATGCAGCAATTGCTGAAAATTGGCGATCACCAAAATGCATTGAAACTGGCCGAGCGCGATCCTAGCCATTTGAATGAACTGCTGATGCCTCATCTAGGTGGCCAGTGGGATTCCGATCTGCCCACGCTACGTATCCCCTACTACCGTACGTTAGAACCCATCGACCCTTTGACGCTCACTGGGCGAGCAGAGCAGCATCTTGCACATACTATTCATGCAGGACTCACCCGTTTTGTGACCGGTAATCCTATTCCTCAGCCGGATTTGGCCCACCACTGGCAAACCAGTAGCGACGGTCTACGTTGGCAGTTTTTGCTACGCAGCGATCTACGTTGGCATAACGGGCAACCGATATCAGCAGAACAGCTAGTACAAACTTTAGAGCATCTGCGTTCGCATCCACGCTGCGGCAGTTTCCTCGATAGCATTGAGCAGATCTCATTGCCCCATGCACTCTGTCTCCGTTTTACATTAAAGCGTCCAGACTATTGGCTAGCCCATCGTTTAGCCGATATGCTGTGCCTGCTCCCTCATCCTGATTTTGCTGAGATCGGGGCAGGACCTTTCCGCCAAATCAGCTCGTCAGATATGCTAATTCGGCTAGAGCAGCACAGTAGCTATCATCTGCACCGCCCTTATCTACATGCCATCGAATATTGGATCACATCAAGCCCCGATCAATTGTCCGTTGCCCCCAGTTGCCAACACCCAGTAAAAATCACCATTGGACAATACGAGGAGTTAGACAGCGTACGTCCGGTACAACGGAGTACCAGCGTGGGCTTTTGTTATATCGCTATCAATCAAAAACGAGGAAAACTCACCGAGATACAAAGACGCTATTTAACGACGCTCATCCGCGAAGAGAATACGCTGAACCAATTGCCGATTGAGAATGGTTTGATCGCACGTAGCAGTGAAATGTTGTCTGGTTGGCCATTACCTGAACCAACCACTGAGCCCGTCAGTTTGCCGCCAAAACTCACATTGCTCTATCACCCTCCCGCTGAGCTCACCGCGCTCTCTGAACGCTTACAGGAGCGCCTTGCTCAAGCGGGATGTGAACTGGAAGTTCGCTTCCATGATGGCAAACGCTGGGAATCACGCGAACAGTTTGAAGATGTTGACATTGTTTTAGGCGATCGACTCATCGGAGAGTCACCGGAGATGGCACTGGAAAACTGGCTGAGAGTCGATATTCTCTGGCAAGCCATTTTGAGTCACACCGAGCAGTTACAATGTCGTGCAGTGCTTGATGACGTGCAACTCATCAGCGATGAAACCCTGCGACACTATGCTCTTCGCGATTACTATGCTCATCTGATGCAGCAGGGCATTATCATGCCGCTGTTTAACTATCAGTATCAGATCAGCGCGCCCCCAAGAGTTGAAGGCGTGATCCTCACCGCTTACGGATGGTTTGATTTCAGCCAAGCGTGGGTGCCAGCACCAACAGATTAAAGGTCAGGCTGTTCATCCCTTCACGCAGCCGTTACCATATACTGAACCGGATTAAATTATAGATAGCGCAATGGCAGGCAATTTTTTGTCTGCCTCTGTTTTTTTGAACTATAGAGGTAAGGCGATGAAACGCGCGGTGGTAGTATTCAGTGGCGGTCAAGATTCCACAACTTGTCTGATTCAGGCATTAGATCAATATGATGAAGTGCATTGCATCACATTTGATTATGGCCAACGCCATCGTGCCGAAATCGACGTGGCGCGCGATCTCGCTATTAAACTGGGTGCTTCGGCACATAAAGTCTTGGATGTGGGTTTACTCAATGAACTGGCTATCAGCAGCCTGACTCGTGACAACATCCCCGTACCCACCGAAAGCGAAGACGGTATCCCAAACACGTTCGTACCAGGTCGAAATATTCTGTTTCTCACGTTAGCCGCAATCTACGCCTATCAAGTTCAGGCAGAAGCAGTGATTACTGGCGTATGTGAAACCGATTTTTCTGGCTACCCAGACTGCCGTGATGAGTTCGTTAAGGCTCTCAACAAAGCGATTACGCTCGGTATGGCACGCGACGTTCGCTTTGAAACTCCGCTAATGTGGCTGAACAAAGCCGAAACTTGGGCCTTGGCCGATCATTACCAAAAACTGGATCTGGTACGCCGAGAAACGTTGACCTGCTATAACGGTATTCAGGGCGACGGTTGTGGCGAATGCGCAGCCTGCCATCTGCGTTCTCACGGGTTAAATGAGTATTTGGCAAACCAAGCAGTCGTCTCCGCCAGCCTGAAAGAAAAGACCGGTTTATAACATTTACGAAGCCGCTATGTTTTTTACACTGGCGGCTCAGCCAATGTCCCTTCACTTATTTCCGCTCAATTCCAGCAAGCGATCGCGTAAGGCCCCCTCTAGGGGCAACGCTTTTTGCGTTTTCAGATCGGCGCACACAAACGTTAATGCCGCATCAATAATGATTTCATTATCGGATGTGCGGGTAATCGTTTGATTTAAAACACCGCTTCGACCATTGAGCTGATGAAGTTTGCTCTCAACAATTAACTCATCATTCAACACTGCACCGCGACGATAGTTAATATTTAGGTTCACTACCATAAAAGCAATGGCTTCTTTCATCATCCACTCAAAAGCACCATGGTCTTCAAGCCATTGCCAACGCGCTTCCTCAAGGAATTCTAGATAGCGAGCATTATTAACATGCTGATAGACATCTAAATGGTATCCCCTAACCTTAATGATGGTTGCATTGCTCATCGTTCGAATGGCCTTTCAAAATAATCTCTATTTCATCTGAGGCAACCGTGATAAATCACGGCCACCTCCCCAGCGAGGCTTAACGCTTAGCGCACTATTGAAAGTAGCAGAGTGTTAAAAAACCAAACTGGTTAGACCACTGATTTTTGTGCTCGATCACAATTTTAAACGATCACGGTTACGTTCAATGAGAGAAGCGCCAATGCCTTTAACTTCCTCTAACTGCTCGATCTGAGTGAAAGCACCATTTTTCTCACGATACTCAACGATAGCCTGTGCCTTCTTGAGCCCGACGCCATTCAGCACCGTCGCCATTTGCTCTGCGCTAGCAGTGTTAATATTGACGCTGGTTCCCGTTATACCTGACGAACTCTCTTTAGTCGCTGGCTGTGGATCGGCCGCCTTTGGCGCTTGCTCTACGCTTGGGGAAACCGGCCTGTTTGTGGTTGCAGACTGAGCTTGTGACGGCAGCAGTAAAGCCCCTGTCAGCAACATCCACACACTGAATAAAGACACCATCATACTTTGTTTTTTCATGCTGAAATTCTCCTGTTATGTGTCAGCGAGCACAGGGTGCAACAGGGCAAAAAACATCACAAATAGCATTATGCAGATATGGAAAAGGCCGCATAAGCGGCCTTTTGTTATTGCACCAGAGTGCAAATTTATTGCGATGCTTACTGCATTTCGCTCGCTGCGCTGCCTAATTTAATTTTGGCATTAGCGCGCAAATTATCCATCAGAGAGTCAAAAGTAATACCCGTTGAGCCTGTTAACATCTGAGAAGAGAAGGCTTTAAGCTCCTCGTTGCTCAAATGACCAGACTTCACCGCATCAAGCTGAATCAGCACAATGTTATCCTGACGATCCTGAGCCAAACCATAAACAGGCTTGTTGTCTTTTGGCTGAGCTAACGCAAACACGGTATCAGCTAACTGACGATCTTCAGAAGCACGAGTCAATGTTTGTTCTGCACCAAAGCTAATACCTGCGGCTTTCAGTGCTTCCTCACCTTTACCTGCCTGCAGCGCAGTCAGCAGTTTATCGCCTTCAGTACGCGCCTGCTGGATAGCTTTCTGGCGTTTCACCATCTCGGTGATTTGCTCTTTCACCTGATCCATTGGCTTCACCGCTTCTGGTTTATGAGCAGAAATACGGATAACAAAAGCACGGTCGCCTTCAACGCTGATCACATCAGAGTTACTGCCCGGCGCACCATTTTCACCAAACAGAGAACCCTCAAAGATAGCCTGAGTAACGGGTTTGAAGTTGATAGCCGCAGGAACGTTATCGCGTGTAAACCAACCCGTTTCGGTCGCTTTCACACCAGCAGCCTCTTCCGCACCGGCTAAAGACTCATTATCACTGGTAGCTGAATCGCTGACCTTTTGCTGCAAGGCAAAGAAGGCATCCAGCGCTTTTTGCTGTTTAACCTGAGCCTCAATGTCCGCACGAACTTCAGCCAATGGCTTAACCTGCTCTGGCTTGATGTCATTCAAACGAACAACCAGATAGCCAACGCTCGACTTCACCGCGCCAGAAAGCTGGCCTTTGGTGGTTAACTTCGCGCCCAGAATTTCATCGGGTGTTGTACCTGGTTCTAACCAGCCCAGCTCACCGCCTTTTTTGCGCGAAATGATGTCAGTAGATTTCTCCGCTGCCACTTTGGCAAAATCTGCGCCGCTGTTTAGCTCATCCAGTACCGCTTTAGCATCAGCTTCAGTTTTTACCTGAATAACGCTGTAGTCTTTACGCTCTGGCTGGGTATAGCTGGATTTGTGCTGATCGTAATAGGCTGCAATCTCATCATCAGAAACGGTGACTTTATCCTGAATCGCCGCGGCATCCATTTCGATGTAGCTGACCTTCACTTCTTCAGGTGCGATGAAGCTATTCTTATTCTGCTCATAATAAGCTTTCAGCTCTTCATCAGTGACTTTCTGATCTTTTTCTAGCGCCTTGATATCAATCGTCGCCAGACGCACATCACGCTGTTGCATGGTGAGCGCAGCCATAGCTTCAACTTCGACTGGCAGAGTGAAGCCTGTCGCCGTATAGGCCTGAATCAGCTGTTGGCTGGTTAATTGCTGACGAACTAGCTGTGCATAGTTATCTGGCGTCAGCCCCATGTTGGCAATGATGCTCAGATACTTGGCATTATCAAACTGATTATTCGTCTGGAAATAAGGCATCGCCCAGATGGCTTCTTTCACTTGTTCATCGCTAATCCCCAGTCCCAATTTCTTGGCATACTGGTCAAGCAGCATATCGTCAATCAGGCGGTTAAGAGCCTGCTTACGCAGCTCCTTCATGTAACCTTCGTTCCCTGCCAACACTGAAAACTGGTCGCCCAATTGCTGCTGTAAACGACTGCGTTCGCTTTGAACCGCTTGCTCAAGCTGACCACGGCTAATTTCCTGACCATCGACCTTAGCCGCATAGTCACCGGAACCGCCGGTCAAATAACCCCCTACCCCGGTCAAAACAAATGACACGATGATTAGGCCCAGGATGATTTTGAGCACGACGTGATTAGCGGCCGCGCGTAAATTGTCCATCATAGTGTGGCAACACTCCGCTGTGATTGTGGGTAATACAGTAATTTTTGTCGGCTCAGTCTATCTGATTCGTAGCCAACACTGCACACGTAATACGACTAAATTGGCTATTAAATCAAAAACCACTCCTGTTAAGCGAATCGGCTTACTGGGAGAGACTCTGTTTCCATGAAACTTTAGCCATAAAAAAAGCGCATCGTTTATGATGCGCCTTGTATTTTACCCTAGCAGCTCAACCACGTCAGTCTAATGTTTCACTGTTTGCACTCACACGGAGTCATAACATACAAACAAATTCAGATGGTTGAACCTGACGCACAATTAATTAACTGCGTCTTTCAGCGCCTTGCCAGCACGGAAACCAGGAACTTTTGCAGCAGGAATGCTGATTTCTTTACCGGTCTGAGGGTTACGACCAGTACGTGCAGAACGTTCACGCACGTCAAAAGTACCAAAACCGACCAGAGCAACAGAATCACCGCTCTGCAAAGACTCAGTAACAGACGCAATAATCGCATCTAATGCGCGGCCAGCAGCCGCTTTAGAAATATCTGCACCTTCGGCAATCTTATCGACCAGTTGTGACTTATTCACTCTTTCATCCCCTTTAGAAATCTTATGCCGTACTGGAATATTGTCCTTTGGGTACGGCTGCGCAGCAGTTATATCAATCCTGTCAGTTCATGGCAAGACACATCAAATGCGGCTTTTCCTAATTTGACAGGGTTCTAAGTTAGCTGCACAAAAAAATGCTGGCAAGTCCGAAATGGGCTGCCAGCATAGGTTTTATCAGAGGTTTTTGCGATATATCACTATTTCGCGGTGACCACTTCCATTCCAAACGGTGAATTTTGCAGCGCCAAGGCTAAAACTTCATCAATTCGTTTTACCGGATGGATATCCAGATCGGCCAAGACGTTATCTGGAATCTCTTCCAAATCACGTTTGTTCTCATCTGGGATCAGTACCGTTTTAATTCCACCACGGTGCGCAGCCAGCAGTTTTTCTTTCAATCCACCGATAGGGAGCACTAAACCACGCAGCGTAATTTCCCCCGTCATGGCAACATCAGCGCGAACTGGATTACCTGTCAGGCATGAAACCAGCGCGGTGCACATGGCAATACCGGCACTTGGACCGTCCTTCGGCGTAGCACCTTCAGGTACGTGAACGTGAATATCGCGTTTTTCATAGAAATCAGGGTTAATGCCTAATTTCTCCGCGCGAGCACGCACTACGGTCAGCGCAGCCTGAATAGACTCCTGCATAACCTCACCTAAAGAACCGGTGTAAGTCAGCTTACCTTTGCCCGGCACACAGGCCGTTTCAATGGTCAGCAGATCACCACCCACTTCAGTCCACGCCAAGCCGGTTACCTGACCAACGCGGTTTTCACTATCCGCACGGCCATAGTCGTAACGCTGTACGCCAAGGAAATCTTTCAGATTGTCGCCGTTGATCTCAATGTGCTTGACGGATTTATCCATCAGCAGATTTTTCACTGCTTTACGGCACAGTTTCGAGATTTCACGTTCCAGACTACGCACGCCCGCTTCACGGGTGTAATAGCGAATAATGCCGCTAATTGCGCTGTCATCAACCGTCAACTCACCTTTCTTCAGCGCGTTGCGCTCTAACTGTTTTGGCAACAAATGCTGCTTGGCAATGTTGAGTTTTTCATCTTCGGTGTAACCCGACAGACGAATCACTTCCATACGATCCAGCAACGGCGCAGGAATGTTCATGGAGTTTGAGGTCGCCACAAACATAACGTCGGACAGATCGTAGTCCACTTCCAGATAGTGGTCGTTGAATGCGATATTCTGCTCAGGATCCAGAACCTCCAGCAGCGCTGAAGCCGGATCGCCACGCATGTCAGACGACATCTTGTCGATCTCATCAAGCAGGAACAGCGGGTTTTTCACCCCCACTTTTGCCATCTTCTGGATCAGTTTACCCGGCATAGAACCGATATATGTGCGGCGATGTCCACGGATCTCCGCTTCATCACGCACACCGCCCAGCGCCATACGGACGTATTGACGACCTGTGGCACGAGCGATTGACTGACCCAGAGAGGTTTTACCTACCCCTGGAGGCCCAACCAGACACAAGATCGGCCCTTTAATTTTGCTTACGCGGCTCTGGACTGCTAAATATTCCAGAATACGGTCTTTAACACGCTCCAAGCCATAATGGTCGGTGTCCAGAATCTCCTGCGCTTTGTTGAGGTCTTTTTTGACCTTACTGCGCGCATTCCAAGGAACCTGAATCATCCAGTCGATATAGCCACGAACCACCGTTGCTTCAGCAGACATCGGCGACATCATCTTCAGCTTTTGCAGTTCCGCTTCGGTTTTTTCGCGCGCATCTTTCGGCATTTTCGCCGCTTCGATTTTGCGCTTCAGCGCTTCGAATTCGTCTGGAGTATCATCCATTTCGCCCAGCTCTTTCTGAATAGCTTTCATTTGCTCATTCAGATAGTACTCACGCTGGCTCTTTTCCATCTGCTTTTTAACGCGGTTACGAATGCGTTTTTCAACCTGCAGCAGATCGATTTCAGACTCCATCATCGCCATCAGATATTCCAGACGTTCAGTCACGTCTGACATTTCCAAAACAGCCTGCTTGTCGTTTAACTTCAACGGCATGTGAGCAGCAATGGTATCTGCCAGCTTAGCCGCATCGTCAATACTGTTGAGCGATGTCAGCACTTCTGGTGGGATCTTTTTATTCAGTTTGATATAGCCTTCAAACTGATTAATGGCTGTGCGAACCAGAACTTCCTGCTCGCGTTCATCCATTTCTGGAATTTCTAAATATTCGGCCTGTGCAGCAAAATGTTCACCACTGTCTGATAACGTGGTGATTCGCGCGCGCTGAAGACCTTCGACCAGAACCTTTACGGTGCCGTCAGGCAATTTCAGCATCTGTAAAATAGAGGCAACGGTACCTACAGAGAAAAGGTCATTTACTCCAGGTTCATCCGTCGACGCTTCCTTCTGTGCGACCAGCAGGATCTTCTTGTCGTGATCCATTGCGGCTTCTAGGCACCGGATAGACTTTTCTCGGCCCACGAACAATGGAATCACCATGTGCGGATAAACCACCACATCGCGCAGAGGCAATACGGGGATTTCTATGCGTTCGGAACGCTCAGGATTCATAGAGCTCTCTCTTAGTTTAGCTTCCGCCAGGTTATGGGAATCTTACAACCCGTTTTACGTTGTTGCTTCACCCAGTTTGTATCTGAGTATATGGGGATGTTTACCAGGGATTCAACGCAAACAACAACAGAAAAAAAATGGGAGATAAAATCCCCCATTTTATTGATAACCCATCAGTTTACTGGCTAATTATTCGCCAGAAGCTTGTGCTTCCGGTTTGCCATAAATCAGCATTGGCTCCGCCTGACCCTCGATGACATTTTCGTCAACGACGACTTTTTCGACGTTTTCCATTGAGGGTAAGTCGTACATCGTTTCCAGCAGAGCGGCTTCAACGATGGAACGCAAACCACGCGCACCTGTTTTACGTGCCATTGCTTTCTTAGCAATCGCCGTCAGGGCTTCGTCGCGGAATTCCAGATCCACACCTTCCAGATTAAACAATGCCTGATACTGCTTAGTCAGGGCATTTTTTGGCTCTTTCAGGATCTGAATCAGTGCGTCTTCGCTCAGCTCACGCAGCGTAGCAACAACAGGTAGACGACCGATGAACTCAGGGATCAGACCAAATTTGATCAGATCTTCAGGTTCAGCTTGAGCCAACAGCTCACCTTCGGTGGCTTTCTCAGACAAAGCCTTGACCGTTGCACCAAAGCCGATACCAGTACCGGTATTTACGCGCTGGCCAATCACTTTATCTAAGCCTGCGAAAGCACCACCGCAGATAAACAGAATCTTGGAGGTATCAACCTGCAAGAACTCCTGCTGTGGATGCTTACGGCCGCCCTGAGGTGGAACCGCAGCGATAGTGCCTTCAATCAGCTTCAGCAAAGCCTGCTGTACGCCTTCGCCGGATACGTCACGGGTAATCGATGGATTATCCGACTTGCGAGAAATCTTATCGATTTCGTCGATGTAAACGATGCCTCGCTGAGCTTTCTGTACGTCGTAATCACATTTCTGCAGCAGTTTCTGGATGATATTTTCAACGTCTTCACCCACATAACCCGCTTCGGTCAACGTGGTAGCATCGGCCATCGTAAATGGCACATCCAAGAAACGAGCCAGCGTTTCAGCCAACAGCGTTTTACCGCTACCGGTTGGACCGATCAGCAAAATATTACTTTTGCCAAGTTCAACACCATTGCTGGTATCGCCATTGCGCAAACGTTTGTAGTGGTTATATACCGCTACCGCCAACACTTTTTTCGCCTGTTCCTGCCCAATAACGTAGTCATCTAGATGGTTACGAATTTCGTGCGGGGTAGGCAAAGCATTACGCTCACGATGTGGAGCGACTTCTTTAATCTCTTCGCGAATGATGTCATTACACAGATCGACACACTCGTCGCAGATATACACTGACGGCCCGGCGATCAGCTTACGAACTTCATGCTGGCTTTTGCCGCAAAAAGAACAGTACAGCAGCTTGCCTGAACCGTCTTTGCGCTTATCTGTCATCAGTAAACCTCTTTCATTAAGTATCTGTCCCGTCGAATCGGTCGCCAATGGCTTACCCTATCAACGGCAGTGCGACCAATCTGCGCAAAACAGCCTTTCAGCATAGGCCATACAACCCATTGGTACGATGCAAAGCATCACCCGACGCTTTATATTCACTATAGTATATCGGCAACCGACCCGATGTGGATAGTTGCACTATCCATCAGTGGCAAACCGAGTTATTGCTATGTGAACCGAGGGTTGGATAGGCTACACCATTCAAGGCCGTAGTCTGACACAATCAGCCGCGGTGAGTCATTACCGAATCGACCAAACCGTATTCTACAGCTTCGTCTGCTGACAAGAAGCGGTCACGTTCGGTATCACGCTCAATTTCTTCGAGCGGTTTACCTGAATGTTTAGCCATCAGCTCATTCATACGAGCTTTAACTTTCAGGATTTCTTTAGCGTGGATTTCAATATCCGTCGCCTGCCCCTGGAAACCACCCAGCGGTTGGTGAATCATCACGCGCGAATTTGGCAGACAGAAGCGTTTGCCCTTGGCTCCTGCGGTCAGCAGGAACGCGCCCATGGAACAGGCTTGCCCCATGCAGATGGTGCTTACGTCAGGTTTGATAAACTGCATGGTGTCATAAATAGACATTCCCGCAGTGATGACGCCGCCCGGTGAGTTGATATATAGATGAATATCTTTCTCTGGGTTTTCCGCTTCAAGGAACAGCATCTGAGCCACGATCAGATTTGCCATGTGATCTTCAACCTGACCAGTCAGGAAGATGATTCGCTCTTTCAACAGACGGGAAAAAATATCGTATGAACGTTCGCCACGCGAAGTCTGTTCAACAACCATTGGCACTAAAGCCATGTGCGGTGCTAAATCACGCTCGCCACTGTATGACATTAACCGTCTCCTATAGAAATCACTTTGGCATTATTTGCTTTGATTCTACTGTAGATAAACTATGTTGACCATGCTCAACTGCCTGTGTCTGCTGTTATAGGTTAGACACTTGCCCAATATTTGGGGTCGGCACACAAAGAAATAAACCTTTTCCCATAAAAAAACCTTCGCTCTAGAGCGAAGGTTTTTATAACTTCAGAACGGATTAACCATTCAAAGCAACATTACGCTGCCTGAGTTTGGTTCATCAGATCGCTGAAGTTGGTCGCTTTTTCAGACACTTTAGCGCTAGCCAGCAGTGCTTCAACAGCTTGTTCTTCCAGAGCAACATTACGCATGTTGTTCATCAGCTCTTTGTTTTTGCTGTAGAACTCGATCACTTCTTTTGGATCTTCGTATGCAGAAGCCATCTCTTCGATCAGCGCTTTAACGCGATCTTCGTCAGCCTTCAGCTCTTTCTTAGCGATAACTTCGCCCAGCAGCAGACCAACAACAACACGACGCTTAGCCTGCTCTTCGAACAGTTCACGTGGCAGTTCCAGAGCTTGTTTCTCGTTGCCACCGAAACGCTGTGCAGCCTGACGACGCAGAACGTCAACTTCACCGTCAATCAGTGCAGCTGGAACGTCGATGTCGTTAGCTTTAACCAGGCCGTCGATAACCTGAGACTTGATACGGTTACGTACCGCGCCTTTCAGTTCGCGTTCCATGTTTTTACGCACTTCAGCTTTCAGACCGTCCAGAGAGCCATCAGCAACGCCGAAACGTTTGATGAATTCTTCGGTGAATTCTGGCAGTTCACGCTCTTCAACTTTCTTCAGAACGATATCGAACTTCGCTGCTTTCCCTTTCAGGTTTTCAGCGTGGTAGTCTTCTGGGAAGGTAACGTCGATAACGAACTCTTCGCCGGCTTTATGGCCCAAAATACCTTCTTCGAAGCCTGGGATCATACGGCCTTGGCCCATTGCCAGAACGAAATCAGAGGCTTTGCCGCCTTCGAAAACTTCGCCGTCGATAGAACCGGTGAAGTCTACGGTTACGCGGTCTTCAGCTTCTACTGCACGTTCGGTAGCAGCCCAAGTTGCCTGCTGCTTACGCAGAGTATCCAGCATTGCATCAACGTCAGCGTCGGTAACTTCAACAACTGGTTTTTCAACTTCGATGCTTTCCAGATCTTTCAGTTCGATTTCTGGGTAAACTTCGAATTCAACAGCGAAAGAGAAATCTTCGCCCAGTTTGTACTCGCCCGGTACATATTTAGGCGCGCCCGCTGGATTCAGTTTTTCTTTGATGATCGCGTCAACGAAGTTGCGCTGCATCAGATCACCCAGAACGTCCTGACGAACAGATGCGCCATAACGCTGAGAGATAATGTGCATTGGCACTTTACCTTTACGGAAGCCGTCGATACGTGCTTTTTTAGCCACGTTGACCAGCTCACTGTTTACTGCTTTTTCAATGCTGTCGGCTGCAACAGTAATGTTTACGCGGCGGCCAAGGCCTTCGGTGGTTTCAACAGAAACTTGCATCTTATACCTCAAAAAATCACAGTGCTCGGTCAACTCCAGAAGCCATTTTCAACGAAGAAAACCTGACTTCACAGAACCGGGACGGCCGCTTTCACCAGAACCGTGTTCCCTGTTTATCCCTTCTTACCTGAAGCCGCTGCTGTATTGCCTGCAACTTCAAGTCGTTTGGGCATAGAAGCGTCCCGAATACATTCAGGAAAAAATAGACGCGACATTATAGCGATGCATGAGCAATGAGTCGAGAACCGCACACCAAGTGTCCGCGGCGTGATTCACAGTTTCGAGCGATACCTTTGCCATTTCGGCTATAGCTCACACCGCTTTAGCCCCATAACAAAGACGATATGCCATGCAATCGACTGCGCATCTAATCATAAAACTCGCTACGCAAAAAGAAACGGCCTCAAGGGCCGTTTCTCATCGAACACGCTATTAATACAGCAAAAACGGTCAAGAGTTCCACCTTCGTGGTAATTTACTTGCCTTTTCGCCGCCTATTTAAGCAAGTTAGCTTAGGCTAAGGTGCCAGCCCCACGACAAGGGGGGGATGCAGGAACCGTATCTTGTAACGCTTCCCACTCTTTGTGCGTATAGGTATGCAGGGCCAGCGCATGAACACCATCGGCCAGTTCCTCTGAGAGCACGCCATAGATTGAACGATGGCGAGTCAGAAATCGCTCACCTTGGAAACGATCGCTGACTAGCACCACTTTAAAATGACTTTCAGAACCTGCCGGTACGTTATGACGATAACTTTCATCAACCACCTCAAGATAGAAAGGTTCAAACGCGGCGCGTAACTTTGCTTCTATCTGTTCTCTCATCATAAGAAATCCCCTCATACTGCATCAGCCTACGTCGGCAGAAAAAACCTGGCGCTTAACAGGCTATATTCTCAAAAGATGAGCTATGACGCACCAATGAGAAACATACCTTAATGTTAATTGTAGCTTTTTCCTAGCAACCAACGACTATAAGTTACATATTTATCTTTTCTGAAACAGGGGATTTTACGCAAACGGGCGTAATGCATCCTTTCTAGTCATTTTTTCTCATATCGGTTTCTAATGCTCTCATCTCGTCGCTATGCATGAAGCGTGAAACCAGCGCCATTTCAGACTGTCGAAACGGTATGCCATGAACATCAAATACATCATGGAACCAAAGATGAGCATAGTCTTTACGGCGTTTAACGATACTGGGCCAAGGCAGCGTGGTCTGCGTTTTCCCAGCCACCAATCCCCAGTGATAACACGCAATATTATGCGTCCTCATTAAAGGAAGCTGCTCTTCGAAAGTGCTACCCACGTGTCGTGCCAGCCATTCGGTGCAAAACAGAGGTCTGCCAAATTGGTTAAGTTGATTTATTAGACCAACCATATCAGGCGTTGCGACATAGGCATGGAAACTGATCACGTCAGACTGTGCTAATGCCTCCTGATCTATCGGATGTTGGTAGGTATTCGCGGAGTGAGAAATAGGATCGGGAATATGCCATGCCCCCACGGTCAATGGCTGAATCGGGTTCGCGTCTCTCGCCCATTGAAAAGCTTGCCGCAGCAAATCCAGCGCGAAAACCTCCAATTTTTCAGCATACAAAGCCTCATCGGCTCCACTGATAAATATTCCTCGATTACCCGGTTCATTATAAAGATCCCAGAGCAGAATGCGTCCATCTGCACGAAACGTCGTGATGACGTCGTGAATATAACGCTCAATGCTGTTCCTCGCGGACAGGTTGCACACGGTGTCGCGTCCGGGGCTCGCCACTGCGCGGCTGTTATGCACGCCAGGAATGGGCGCTTCTTGCAAACCGAGATGGGGTTCATTGCCTGAAAACCCACAGTCATCCATTAATGTGAGCATCACCGACATACCATGTTTTCGCGCCACTGAGAGGAAAGCATCAATACGAGCGAAGAGCCCTTCTCTATCGTGCAACCAAACAATAAAAGGCAAATTCACACGCAGTGTGTTGTAGCCAACATTTTCGGCCCAGCCCAATTCCTCATCGATTGTCGCTATATCAAAAGTTTCAGCCTGCCATAACTCGTTCCAATTAACCGCCGTGCGTGGGAGATAATTGAATCCACATAGACATCCCTGCCGTTGATACCAAGCGTTGGCTTCTTCTTTACTCCACTGTGCTCTCATGCATTTACCCTCTCTGCAATATGTCAATAGTTAACCTAATCTGGACATTTCATGACTTACACGCTTAAGAGGGATCGTTGCGGTACGAAACGGATGATAGGGTATCTTTATCGCACACCTTATCCATCCCACCCCACACTTTGTCATACTCATAGCCCGTGAGATCTTTAATCACTTGACGCGAACGGGGATCGCAATCGTCCAAACGTCCGCCCAGCTTGAGACGGGCGACTTCTTTAATCAGTATCTTGTGAGTATCACGGGTGAGCTTAAATCGGTATGTGATATAAAAACTAATGGCCAGCAGTGCTCCGGTACCAAAAATCATTAAACCGACAATGGCATGAACTGCGCTAATCGGCTGCACCCCGCTGCCTTTTACAAATCCACTTTCCTGCAGCACAATACCAATCAACATAATGGCAAGTGCGACAGTACTTTTTCGGGTTAAGACCATCACACCCGCAAAAATACCTTCACGACGTTTTTTAGTGATAATTTCGTCGACATCAGGAATAAAACTATAAATATTCCAAGGAATATAATACAACCCTGCACGAGCCACGCCAAAAATAATAAACACACCCGAGAACAGCCACACCGAGACCTGTGTTTCAGTCATATAAATATAAAAAAGAAAACACAGAACACTAAAAATACAGCCATAGGATAAACGTAAAGCGCCACTCGGCGTCATATTAAATTTTTCGAGCAACATCATAAAGCCAAAGGTTCCAGGAACAGAAACAAAGGCGGCTACGGTTAAAAATCCAGAAACAACTGAAACATCCTGTTTTAAGCTATAAACCACATAATAGGTAAACACCGCACCGAAGACATCTAACGCTGTAAATGAGGAGATATAAATAGCAATATGCTGGCGGAAAATGCGAATTTTGAAAGAAGAGAGGAGATCCAAGACTAAACCTTTCATATGATGCCAAAGGTTTCCCGGACCATGTGCCGATTCGTATTCAGGCTCATCACTATCGCATACATCTTTAGCTTCCCATGTACACATCCAAGTAATAAAAACAGCCACGCAAAATACGACAGCGAAAAACATCCCCGTATAAGTATACGTCATCGGATTATCTTTACCGGTAAAGTGCATAATGACACCCGGTACAGAAACAGCTAACAGCCCTCCTAACTGTGAACACATCATACGCACACCAGACAAACGAGTCCGCTCGCTGAAACGATTGGTCATTTCTGAAGAGAGGGTTTCCCATGGGACCAGAACCATTGCCGAAAGCAGTTCAATCGACAAATAAGTACCAAGGTAGTACCAATAATTCATATCTGATATCCAAATTAGAGCATACAGAAACATCAGAGGTGAACTAATTAATAAGAAAAAACGTCGGCGACCAAATCGTTTACCTAACCATGTATTACCAAAATTATCGGTAACATATCCCATTATTGGGCTTAATAGTGCATCAATGACTCGTGCTATAGCAAAGATTGACCCAGCTTCTAATACTGTCAGTCCGCAGTAAGTTGTATAAAAGAATAGTAGCCATGTCCCTATAACGGCAAATGCACCACCACCGAATAAATCCGTGACACCATATCCTATTGCAGTACCATAACCGACTCGACGTTCCGTTGGTTTCATTATATAGACCCTGCATGTTGTGGTATAAAACATAGCGGTTCTGCACGGAGTAATCCCCACGCAATTATTTCAAAGGTTAATAAGTTTTAAAATTTAGCTATTTTATTCAGCGACTGTTATCCAACGGCGTAACAACGACGACTGGTATATAGCATCAACCATCCGTAATGATATTTCGGCCTGATTAATATCAACGTAACCAGAGTGGATGTTTTCACTTATTGCACGGTAAAAAGATGAAATTGCTTTAGTGTGACTGCTGCCCCAATAACTTTTTTCCATCCCGATAGTTATCTCATCACTAACGAGCTGAGTACTCCTTCCATCAACTGTTAGCCAGAGACTATTTTGGTGCAGTTGTAATATTCCCTTTTCACAGTGAATTTCCATAAGTAGCGGTGAATCCGTGCTGTAACAATTAGTGGCATAAAATAGTCCTCGGGCACCATTACCTAACATCATATTCGCGGTTGCGGTATCTTCAGCTTCCGTTGCCTGTGCGAGAAAAGTGCTATCGACGACGCCCTTAATCGCCTGAACACCGTCACCGAACCACTGCATCAGATCCAGCGTATGAATAGCCTGATTAATTAACAGGCTTCCTCCTTCGCGAGCAAATCGCCCACGCCATTCACTTTGTGAGTAATACTCCTCAGAACGCGCCCACGTTAGCATTGCTCGCATACCTATCATTTTGCCAAGCGCCTGCTGTTCAAGCATGGATTTGATCTTCTGACTCGTCGGGTTCAGCCTATTCTGGTAGCAGATGCCCAGCAAAACCTTGGATGCTAAGGCAGCCTGTTTGATTTGTTGGATTTCACTCACGTTTAGCGCTAACGGTTTTTCTGTGAATACATGTTTGCCAGCGGCTAAGGCCGCAATAATAATTTCTCGATGCGAATGATGTGGAGTGCAAATATGCACCACGTCAATCTCTTCATCACACAACATGTCCAAGTAGTCATGAACATAGCGACTGCCATAGCGGGATGCCAACGCTTCACCTTTAGCTTGATCGAGCTCAACGATAGTGTGCAAATGTCCCTCAGGGTGATGTTTTATCCCCTCTACATGACGAGCATGAATAGAACCACATCCCACAATTGCCGCGTTGATCCTTTGCATAACGCCTCCAACTTAAGTCAATTGATTCTGATTTGCCCACATTTGCGCCCGTACGCATAGCTCAGCCGCTTTAAACGCATGAGCCTGAGTCATAGCGTTTTCAGTGCGGTTGAGGCAATCAAGAATTAATTGGCCAAAATAAGGGAAGCCGACCTGACCGGCGACGGGATAGCGGAACTCTCCCGCGTTATTGACCAGATACACCACATCCTGTTCCTGATGTGTGATGTCAACATATTTGCGAATTTCGATGTAGCCCTCCGTTCCTAGCAACGTTAGGCGACCATCCCCCCAAGTGGAGAGTCCCTCTGGCGTAAACCAATCACAGCGGAAATAGCCCGTTGCACCATTGCTGCCCACTAGCATGGCGTCGCCAAAATCTTCAAAATTTGGATGTTGTGGATGGTTGAAGTTTTTTGCCTGAACGGCGATAACACGGGCATTGTCGTTGGCGGTATAAAAAAGAAACTGTTCTATTTGATGGCTGCCAATATCACATAATATTCCGCCAAACTGCTTTCTGTCATAGAACCAATCGGGTCGGCCTTCACCTTCACGATGTGGCCCCATCCCTAGCGTTTGTACTACGCGACCAATTGCGCCTTGTTGCACTAACTGTCCAGCAAAGACAGCGCTTTCAACGTGCAAACGCTCGCTGTAATACACGGCATATTTACGCCCAGTTTGCTCTACCTTCTGTTGAGCCGCAGCCAGCTGCTCAAGGCTAATCAATGGCGCTTTGTCAGTAAAATAGTCTTTCCCAGCATCCATAACCTGCAAGCCAAGCGCACAGCGTTCGGCTGGAATCCCTGCCCCCGCAACCAGTTTAACCTGTTCGTCGGCCAATAAACTTGCAATGGAATCAGCGACTTGAGCCTGTGGATATTGGCTAACAAACTTTTTAACCTTTTCTGGATCGGGATCGTAAACCCATTTCAAGGTCGCTCCAGCTTCAATCAGGCCATTACACATGCCATAGATATGCCCGTGATCGAGCGCCGCAGCGGCGAAAATAAACTCACCCGGTTGCACGACCGGCTGAGGCTTTCCAACCGGCGCATAGTTCATACCATCTTTGTTTTTCATGCCGAAACCTCGCTGCTCATGTCTTTGTCCATATCTTTGCCCAGAGGGATCTCCCCCTCATCACTAAAGTTTTCTACCGAAGCAGATTTTTCATGAAAATGAGGTGCGAGAGATATCAAACCACCGGTTTGGTAATAAGGATCATCGGCACCAATAGGTAGGCTGACATAGGCACGCGTGATAGCAGACTTATAGATAGCAGTGATAAGTTCCAACGAGCGTTTGCCCTGCACACCATCCACTAACGGGGTCGTGCCGGTTTCTAGAGCATGCAGGAAATTATCTATCTGACCAGCATGTAAGGTGTGGGCCAGCTTTGGCACGGAACGATAAAGCTCATCCAACTGCTCTTCACACTCCGTATCGCGTTCTTCAATTGGAAACCCATTCGAGCCAGAAATACTGGCGTACTTATCCCACGGAGCTGAAATTCTAGCCTTCTCACCTTGAATGACTATTTTCTGATCTTCACCATGATGGACAACCGATGCGGTAAGCTGGGTTAATGCGCCAGAGTCATATCTAAAAATTGCGGCGGAAAGATCTTCAACTTCAGCGTTCTCATGCGCCGCATTGGTGATCATCGATACCACCTCAGAGGGATACCCTAGCATCCACTGAATGGCATCAACGTGGTGCACGGCATGATTAAGGGTGCACCCGCCGGCCTCTTTTTCCCAGGTTCCACGCCACCATAGATCATAATAAGAGCGCCCACGCCACCAAAATGAATCCACCTGCGCATGACAGATCTTTCCTGCCACACCTGAATCAATGACCGCTTTTAAGCGCCAGAAAGCATCGGTAAAGCGATTTTGCGCAATAATAGAAAGCGTCTTACCACTGGACTTGGCGGCAGCAATAACGGCATCGCACTCTTGTAATGAAGCGGCCATCGGTTTTTCACAAAGCACATGTTTACCTGCATTAAGAGCATCAATAGCAATCTCTGCATGGACATATGGCGGCGTACAAATATCAAAAACATCAATATTCTTATCGCTTAGAATATCGCTATGGCTGCTGTAAACTTTAGCGTCGTTCAGCCTATATTGGCGTTTTTTCTCTTCTGCCTTTTCAGGGTAAATGTCAACCAGCGCTACAATTTGGCAACGGTCAGAAAAATTTAAGTACCCTTGTATATGAGCACGAGAAATACCGCCGGTACCAATAATCGCAATTTTCTGCATTCTATTACCTCGTTATCATTGATAGAACAAACCCCGTTTCCATTCATACAATTAATGTGTTTCTCATAAACATCCCCCATTATTAAGTCAGAGTTGACACCGTAACGCTTAGCTATCTCTGAATAACGGAGTCGGGAAAAAATAATTGTGTCTTGTTATCAAGTTCTTCATTTGAATTTTATTTTTGAGAGAATAGTAATGGCTTCTTTTTCACACAACTGTTATTTATGGGACAAATTGCAGCATGTAGATTTAGTCAGTACGGCAGAAATAAAACTTCAAAATATACAATTGGCTAGCCACGCAAATAATCTCATCACTCATACATGGAGTCGATCACAAAAATGACTGGCAAATTAAAAATCAAGCAGTTAGCAGAGCTTACCCAACTGTCGACCAGCACTGTGTCTCGCGTATTATCGGGTAAATCAAACGTCAGCCCTCAGGCAAAAGAGAAGGTATTTACTCACGCGAAATTACTGGGTATTTTGCACAACATACCCGCTGGACGATTATTAATGAATTCCATATTAGTGTGTGCCCCAGCCAAAGCATTCACGCCTCATGGCGATCGTTATTATTATGAGATCATTCAAAGCATCCTCTCTGAAATCGAACATTACGACATCCGACTCAGTAAATGCAGCTTGGAGGTCAATGGGGCTGATATTTCATCATTTATAAAACTAATCAACAATGATGATATTGATGCAATAATAATAATTGGAATTGATGACGCAATGTTATACAAGCTCGCCTCGGAATCCAATAAACTGGCTATTACGATAAATGCTAAAGATAAAGAAATGCGTTTAGACAGTATTTCGCCAGACCACTATTCTTCGAGTTACAGCGCTGCGACTTATTTATTTCAAAAAGGCCATCGTCCAGTTTTACTGTTTACAGACCTACGCCGCGATACCATGCTGCTACGCCTCGACGGCTTTAAAAGAGCCTGTTTAGATCATCATGTGTTTTTTGAAGAGTCAGAGCATCTGCTGGTGAATAAGGGGTACGAGGCTGAAGAAGCTAAACTCTCGTTTGAAAAATACCTGCAAAATCGCGCTCGCGAGGCGTTACCCTCTGCCATCCTGTGTGGAAGCAACACCATTGCTCAGGCTGTGATTGATGTTTTCGAACAGCACGGTATTCAGGTCCCAGATGACGTATCGGTCATGAGTCTAGATTTTAATATTGGAATAAAAAAAACTAACTCTCTCGATATTACTTCCGTTTATTTACCCTGTAGAGAATTGGGTCGAGAGTCTGTGTATGTTTTGCAAAGTCGGCTAACTCGTCCTGTTCGGACTGCATTTAACCTACTGTTGCAAAGCCAGTTTTACATCGGAAACTCCGTTGCTGATGTGAATTGGAAACGCAAAGATCTTTATCAGCAATCCTCCAATGACGCTTAAAAGAATGAAGGAGGATTCTGACATCCTTCTTGCTTCGGAGATTACGAGCTTTCCTGTATGCAATAAAATCGTTTTTCAGGGCTTCAACATCTCAACGCCAATGTTATGATGGTGAAAATTTTGTCCATCAAGTCCGTAGCTTCGCCAGTACCAAAGTCGAACACGGCGTCTTCTCACGAAAAAATGGTTATTAACTCGATGAAAATGATCACAAAACTGTTTTTCCCGCTCCTTGCCGTTTTCGCCTTGGCCGGATGCGCAACCAGCACCAATACACTAGACGTTAATCCGAAGATGGCACTGCCGCAGCAGGACCCAACCCTGCAAGGTATTACCATCAGCATTAACGGCGCCGATGTTCGTCAGGACAAAGCACTGGCGAAAGTCAATCGCGACGGTGAGTTAGTTACGCTGACCCCGTCCCGCGACCTACGATTCCTGTTACAAGAAGTGTTGGAAAACCAGATGACTAAACGTGGTTATATGGTTGGGCCAAGCGGCGCTGTTGATTTACAGATTGTTGTAAACCAGCTGTATGCAGACGTTAAAGAAGGCAATCTGCGTTACAACATCACTACGAATGCCGATATCTCTATTATCGCTCAAGCGAAAAACGGCAATAAGCAGGTGAAGAACTACCGCTCCGTTTACAACGAACAGGGTGCATTTACTGCATCTAACAGTAAAATCACCAATGCGGTTAACAACGCGATGACGGATATTGTGGCAAACATGGCTCAAGACACCAGCATCAGCGACTTCATTAAAGCGAACGCCCGTTAATTACCCCCATCGTTTTCACCCCGCTCTGCCCTTCTGGGCAGAGCATGGGAATCAATTGAATGCCTAATTCAAATTTAGCTATTTTTGCTCATCGCAATACCGTCATATTACTTTTACTGGGTTTTGCCTCTGGCCTTCCTTTAGCTCTTACCTCAGGTACGCTTCAGGCTTGGATGACCGTTGCCAACGTCGATCTTAAAACTATCGGGTTCTTCTCTTTGGTAGGTCAGGCATACGTCTTTAAGTTCCTTTGGTCACCTATGATGGATCGTTATACGCCATCGTTTCTCGGCCGCCGCCGCGGCTGGCTGTTGGTCACCCAGGTATTTTTACTCATCACTATTTTTGCCATGGGGCTACTCAACCCGATCCAGCATCTATGGTGGCTGGCCGGATTAGCCGTTATTGTCGCGTTTTGCTCAGCCTCGCAAGATATTGTCTTTGATGCCTATAAAACCGATCTGCTCAGCGCTGAAGAGCGCGGAACCGGCGCCGCCGTTTCTGTTCTAGGTTATCGCCTTGCGATGCTGGTTTCTGGTGGACTCGCACTCTGGCTGGCCGATCGCTATTTAGGCTGGCAAGGCACCTATTGGCTGATGGCGGGTTTGATGCTGATCGGGATCGTCGCCACCCTATGCGCTCCCGAGCCACAGGTTTCTGCCCCTGCACCACGCACGCTTGAACAGGCCGTTATTGAACCGCTCAAAGATTTCTTTGGCCGCAATAATGCCTGGCTGATCCTGCTGCTTATCGTGATGTATAAAATGGGTGATGCCTTTGCAGGCAGCCTAAGCACCACCTTCCTGATCCGTGGCGTCGGTTTTGATCCGGGTGAAGTTGGTCTCGTCAATAAAACGCTTGGCCTATTTGCCACCATCGTTGGCGCATTGTTTGGTGGCGTGCTGATGCAGCGTTTATCATTGTTTCGCGCATTGATGCTGTTTGGTATTTTGCAGGGCGTATCCAACTTCGGTTACTGGCTGCTCGCCGTGACCGATAAAAATCTGCTCACCATGGGAAGCGCCATTTTCCTCGAGAACCTCTGTGGGGGGATGGGAACCGCAGCGTTTGTCGCACTGTTAATGACGCTGTGTAATAAATCCTTCTCAGCCACTCAATTTGCGTTGCTTTCAGCCCTATCCGCCGTCGGTCGTGTCTATGTAGGACCTGTTGCGGGCTGGTTTGTTGAACTGCATGGCTGGCCGTTGTTCTATCTATTCTCCATCATTGCTGCTGTTCCGGGGCTTTTATTGCTCGCAGCCTGCCGCAAAACGTTGGAATACACGCAAACTACCGGTGAGTTCTCCCGACGAACTCGGTTTGCACGTGCCTATAAAGTCGCATCTCAGTCGCTGCTGATTGGCTGTGTGCTGATCGCGCTATGGCTAATCGGACTATTAGTAGAAAGCGTACTAAGCCTAGATGCGGGGTCAGTGATGCTGTGGTTATTGGATATCGGTTTACTGCTCAGCCTGTTTGGCATTTTACTGGGTGCAACGTTGGATTATAGAAGCCAACGTCATCATCAACAGATTATTTGATTGCGCCGTTAAATTAATTTATGCGCAAAATTTATTGAGAAATAATTAAGAAAGCATCGGCTGTTTTTTAGTCGGTGCTTTTTTTATTTCGCGTCATTGCCATTTTAATAACAATTTGAATAGTTTTTTATTGCTGTTTTTTTCATCTTCCCTTCAAAAATAACCGCTCAACTCTCGTTCAAATTTATTTTTTTGCAGCGAAAAAATAAAAACATATTTTTAACAATACGGAAATTCTTTCACGTTTTGTGCTTTATATCGCTTTCTATCACTCCAAATGTAACGCGTTACATATCCCTACGATCTGTGTCACATTTTCCTATTTTAAGCTGGCAATTCATGAGCTAACGCCCCATTAAGGACTACGCTAAAAGTGACAAAAAGTGATTTTCAAGGATGTAAAATCATTTTTTGTTACATTTACTTTGTTACAACAAAGTGAAAATAACCTACTGATTTAATAGCTACATTCACCTTAAAATGCACCATGAAATGCGACATTTAAAACAAATAATCTGGACTTTTTAAACAATAGGATGACAGTCCCTTAAGAATGTTTACAGATCTGCAACCTTACCGTAAAATGCCCCTACATTTGGGACGACAGAGAGCCTTCGATTGAGGTCGTTAGATGAGACTCAGTAAATTAAATAAAAGCTTTGGGATATTATCTTTAATCGCAGCCTCAGCCTTGCTGAGCGG